>Ga0075436_100001020_pt1 | contig 18863 bp, 15 predicted proteins | sample RhiMethybrSRZTD5_FD_75303 | JGI IMG/M metagenome (GOLD analysis project Ga0075436, IMG submission 75303) | Populus rhizosphere microbial communities from Tennessee, USA - Rhizosphere MetaG P. TD hybrid SRZTD5 | ecosystem: Host-associated > Plants > Roots > Rhizosphere > Soil | place: USA...
GAGAGGATGAGCACCTTGTCGGGGATGCCGAGCGCCGCGAGCGGATCGTCGCGTGCGCGGACGAGCATTGCGCCGAAGAGTCCCATTGTCACCTGGTACGACGACCGGGCATCGGGGTGCGGGTGGTACCAGTAGGTCCCCGCGTATCCCGCCGGGATTCGGAAGGTGTACACGTACGTCGATCCGGGTGGCACCGGGAAGAGAGCGCTCCCGTCGTCAATCGCAGGAAGATGGAGCCCGTGCCAGTGGACCGTGGTGACTTCGGGCAGCTTGTTGTGGAAGTGGACGACGACGCTGTCTCCCTCGTGCACGTCGAGTGTGGGTCCCGGCACCATACCGTTGTACGCGTACACGTCGACGAGCGGTCCGCCGCGCACGAGGCGGAGGCGGGCCGGTGCCGCGGTGAGTTCGACGTCGACGATGCCCGGGACCTTGGAGAGATTGCGGAGCTCGGGTGGTTGGCGCAGCGTGTCGGACGCCATCGAGGGCGACGACGGCGATGATCGTCCGATCCCCGCCGAGGCGAGCGGCGTGCTGAGGGTGCCCAACAGCATCATTGCCGTGGCCATCACTTCACCGATTGTGCGCATAGCGCAGTACGCTACGGGCTTCCGGAGCGAAAGTCCAGCGAACGACGACGGCTGCTGAACGGTGTCGTCGCGCCGGCCTCGCCAAGGTGCGAGCGGAATTCAGCCCTTCGAGACGAATGCCATCGACACGACCGCGCGGGACGCGTTAGGCAGGCGATTCAGGCGTCAAGCATTCGATGAGGGCATGGCCTGGGCGCCGTTGGTGAACCCGTTGGTCGGGTCTTCCTCGGCGCCGCCGGGCGCACGCATTAGGCCGTCGAGCGTGACGTGGCGATTGAAATGATCTTTCGGATCATTTGTGTCGGGAGATGCCGCGAATTGGACTTTCGTGGCTGGTCGTGCTAGCGTCAATCCATGAGTGATCTCAGCAACTGGGAAGCGGACCACCCAGGTGTGTCGCCGGAGTGGTGGCGCGATCGGAAGGCACACTTCCCGATCCGCGCGTACAAGGCGTTCGAGCACTTTCACGACCGGCTGTGGGTCTACCGCAATCAGCAGACCGAAGAGCACCTGCACGATGTCAAGCTCGCCGTGCAGTCGCTGATCGCGGCGATCAACGAGATCACCGACGTCCGGTTGAAATTGGTGCGCGTGAAGGTCGGCGTCGCGCACAGGTATCCGAACCTGCTCCGGGCGTTGCACAACTTCCTGGCGATCCTCCAGCCGCACGTGGTGCCCGAGGGGTATCGGGATATATAGGTCTCGAGCACCTGGTGCCTAACGAGGCGAGGGCTGCGTTGAAAACTCGTGGCTCATGAGAGGCCCATCGTCCCGACCTGGCTGAATGGGGCACGAAACGCACTGAACCAGAAAGAGGTGCACACGCGATAATGATCTCGCTTCTGCTGCGCCGGCCAATCGCACGCGCAATGTTCATCATCTCGCGGCGAGTGCCTCCGAATCGATCTCGAGCCAAACATCCGGACCGGCGGCTTTCGCCCCAATCTCAGACAGAAGATCGCGTGTCATGTTGAAATCGGAGCGCTTGACGGCCGCTGTCGCCTGAAACGCGACACGTTGGGCTTTGCCCGGCTCTGTCACGGCTGTTCCGCTGAACTTGAACGAAAGCGGAACAACTTGGCTGACTCCTCGAATCGTGAGCGACCCGTCGATCACCCAGCATTCTCCAGATTGGCGAATGCCGCGCCCACTATAAGTGCACGTCGGAAACTTCGCCGCGTCGAAAAAGTCGGGACCGCGCAAATCGTCATCGCGGGCTTCATTCTGAGTGCTGAGGCTGGTGCTGTCGATCGTTACGTCCACGCTGCAGTTCGCTGGATCCGTGGCGACGAACACTGTACCCATCGCTCGGTCGAAGCGGCCCCGGACCATTCCAACGACTAGATGTCGCGCCGCGAAATAAATGAACGTGTGCGGTGGATCGAGTTGATATGTCCCGCGAGCTGGCAGCGTGGACGCGTCGAGCATTTTGCCTCATTGGATTGGCGCATGTCGCGACGCCCTCGTAAGCGCGATCGCGTCGCCATAGTTTGTTGGTCTGTTCCGCACTCGAGACAGTTTTTCCGTAGCGTTTGGTATTCCGTCCTCAAGTGTCCGATCCGCCGCATCACCCGTGGCTGGACCGAAGCGAGCCAGCCCGCATTTCACAACACACCGATCTGCCTCAGAAAGCCGACTTGGTCATAGAAGAGGTTTTCCTCCACGATCTCGCCATTTTTCCATCGCGCGACTGTGCAGAACTCGAGGGCGAACGTCTTCCCTGTCGCCGGATGGACCTTCCCATCCAGTCCTTGCCACGGACCAATCATCTTCCCCGTCCATCTGGCGATCGTGCAGGTCCAGTCTCCGGATGCGAACATCACCTTGTAGGGGTTGTTGTCCAGATGGTTTTCTATGGACTTGAAGAACGCCTCGGATTCCGCTTGATGAGCGTCTCGGCCGACCGTCGGGTTCGGTTGCCCCGGCCAGTGCACCTCCGTGTCGGACGAATGCCGCTTCCTGAACACATCCCAGTCCTGCGCATTCCACGAGTCATCGAGCGTCTTCATTCGTTGAAGATTGTCATCGGACGCCATATCTCCCTCCTGTCGAAACTGTCATTGGCATTCCTTACCGCTGGGCAGGTTGCCCAACAGGCCGTTCAAGAGTTCGTCGGATCACATGCGCTGACAGGATCGGCTAACGTTTTCGCGGCGTGGTGCCTAACGACAGTTCGCGTTGTTGGCGTCGGCGATCGTCAGAAAGGTGATTGTGCTCGGCGCCAGCAGGAGCCGACCCGCCGGCACGGCGATTCCGTGTAGCACTGGCAGGGCATCCCCGCCACCTAACCCCAAGGTGGTTCCATTGAGCTGGACAGAGTTCCCTTCCAGTCGCGACGAAGACAACGTGTAACGCTCGGCGGCATTGGGCACATTCAGGGATTCACTCCGCGTGCGACTGAGATTTATCGCCAAGAGTGTCACACCTCCTGAATGACCCCTCAAGCAATTTGCATAAAGGTGAAGTCCAGTCGGCGACGGGCCAGCGTCGAGCACCCTCGTGCCCATCAGCCGGCGCCACAGGAGCGCGCCCCAATAATTCGGTCGCGGAGAGAAATCGCGCTGGTCGAGCAGACCGTACTCGCTGGATGCAAGCGTGTTGTGAAAGACCACCGCCACGCCGCGTTTCGCCAGCCTGCCTAGTTGGTCCAAATATCGAAACGTGTCGAGAAAGCTCGAGGCCCACGGATTGCCACCGCATGCCGCATCCGCCGTCTCGGTGATCCACACCGGCGGTTGGTTCGGCAGCGCATGGTCGCGGATCCCCGTGACGTAGAACATGTACTCCCGATCGGTGCGGCCGAGAAACTCCTCCGACAGCGCCGTGTCGGGCGGCGAATACATGCCGCAGCGGATCGACGCCGTTGGGTAGTGGTGATACGAAAACACTTCCACCTCTGGGCGCGGCGTCGCGGAGAACATCGACTTTGTGCTCATGAACCCCGGCATCGCGTCCGCCATCCCTTGCAAGAGCGTCCCCTCACCGACCGAGCTTGGGCCTACCACCAGCATCCCCGGTGCTTCTGCACGGGCGAACCGCACGAAGCTCGCGTGGTCCCGGGCGTACTGCGCAGCGTTGTATCCCTTTGGGGCGCCAGCGTATTCGGGCATATCCGGCTCGTTGAAGAATTCGGCCGCCGCGATTCTGCCGCCGAGCTCGGAGCTGTAGCGCACGACCTTGCGCGCCTGCGCCGGTGTCCACGCGCCCGATGCATCCCGTACGCCCTGACTGATCGCAAACGACGTCATCAATCGCGCGTCCGCCTCGCGCGCGAAGTCGAGGACGGCGCGCCACTGCGCGCGTGTCAGAACTCCGTCGAAGCCGTTAGGCGCTTTTTCTGGCGCGGGTGTATCGGCGTCGTGGAAGTAGATCGAGTTCGCCCATGACCCGCTCACGCGGACATACGCTGGGCCAAGTGCTGCGGCCAGCTTGCGTAGCCGCGGGTTCGTGAGATCGAGCGGGGGCCGCTTTTGGAACATGGTCGTATCCTGGCCCACCTGACCCGAGAACGCGGTAGAGCCGGATGCCGAGGCCTGCTTGGCTTTGGCGGTCAGCGTCGCGATGCCTTGCGAGGTGTACGGCCTCCAGAAGTTGCCACCAGTGACCTCGACCATCTCGATATTGTACGACTCGTATCGATCGTCGATCGTCGCGAGACGCGGCATGTCGCGTGGCGCGACACCCGTCGCTCGGCGCGACGGCCCGTGCGCGGCGGCAAGAATGATCATCGCCGCAGCCCCGACTGATGTGAATTGAACGGTGCGGGACATAACATCGCCTAGCCACTGGGCGTTGGGTACATCCTCGTTTCACTGATGGTCAGCGCAAGCCGTACACCAGTATGCGGCTTTGCTGCGCGCCCCCTGGCCACACCGGGGACTTCATCCCGGATGCGACGCCGAGACGTTGTCGGCCGGCTACCGTGTACGTGACGATTCCGCCCCCGTTGGACTGGCCCGTATTCGTCTGCCAGAGGACTTGACCGTTGTCGGCGTCGAAAGCATAGAGCTCGCCGCCGAGATCAGCGGCGAAGACTATCCCGCCGGCGGTCGGTGTTACTCCGGCGAGAATCGGATGCGGCGCCTGATATTTCCACTTCACGCTTCCGTTCTCGGCGTCGTAGGCCGTGAGCCAGCCTCTCGCTTGCTCTACCGGAACCTGAAGATCGGTGTTCTCGTTGCCGAGCCAGCCGAGGCCTTGTCCCTTCGCCGGCAAATTCACCGTGTCCTTCTTGAGCCGTACCTGAGTGCACCAGCCCACGGCGCCGACATAGAGTGCATTCGTCCGCGCACTGTAGGCCGCCCCATTCCACTCGACGCCGCCCTGGGTTCCGGGACAGAACAGAGTCGTCGTATCCCGTGACAGCATCACGTCGACATTCTTGCGGGTCGTCGTTGGCGTCTGTGACAGCAGCGTCAGAGTTGTGGCGGGATCAACGCTCGCCGTCACCGCTTCTGCCCGCAGACGCGAGCGATCGACGAGTGAGAGGAGACCGTCTTTGTTCGCCGACGCGACGATCATCTTACCGGCTCGCGTCGTGACCAGCGCCGGAGGCGAATCGACATCCCAGTCGTGCTTGTCGCGCTTTACGAGTTGCAGGTAGCCAAGCATCCGGCCAGTCCGCGCATCGAGCGCGATGATCGAGTTGGTGTAGAGGTCGTCGCCGGTGCGCAACTCGCTGTCGAAATCGGGAGCGGGATTCCCCGCCGGCACGTAGAGAACGCCGTTCGGGATGTCGATCGTGAACGACGTCCAGAATGCGCCGCCTGAGAGCGGCAGTCTCGGGTTGGTCCACGTCGCACGCGCCGGTCCGGATGCCGGCACGACGTCGAACTTCCACACCACGTGACCGTCGTTCCCGTCCAGCGCGTATACGTGTCCAGTTACGCCGACCTGATCGCCGCCTGCATTGCCGATGTACACGAGTCCATGCGCGGCGATCGGCGCCATCGGCACGGAGACGCCAGGTCCCTTCACGTCGAGCACTCGATCCCAGATGACGTGGCCGTCCGCCGCGTCTAGTGCCAGGACGTGCGCGTCCGACGTGCCACGGTAGAGTCGCCCGCTCATATACGCGAAACCGCGATTAACGAGAAGCGCGGACGGTGACTCACTATGACGTGGCACGCGCCATTTTTCGAAGCACGTGCCGGCGTCGATCGCATAGGAGATCGTATCGGTCGTGAAGTACATCGTGCCCGCAACAACGAGCGGCCCCGTCTGCAGCGAGCTCACTTCGGGGAGCGTGTATGTACAGAGCAGCCGAAGCTGCGCGACGTTCCCATGATTGAACTGGCCGAGCGGAGAGTAGCGATCGCCCGCGAGAGTCCGATTGTACGCTACCCAATCGGCGCCGTCGTCGCCCCGCGCGCTCATGTCGGAAGGCACTGAACGCGAGGGCGCGCATGACAACGATGACGCGAAGACGACTGTCCACAGACTCGAGACTTGTACCGATCGATATCCCATGGCGCACCTCTCGACGTGGAAGTCTGGTTGGTCGGCAAGGGCTCCCGATGCGATACCTGGGAGCGCCTTCCGAGCAGCCTTTGCGACCTAGGAACTCTCCGTGACGCGCCGTTCAGGGATTGCCGTGCCCACCCGCCTCCCCGAACATCTGGCCCGACGAGTAGCTGGATTCGGTCGATGCTAGCATGACATAGATCGGCGCAATCTCCACCGGTTGGCCCGGCCGACCGTACGGTGTCTCGGACCCGAACTGGGGAAGCTGTTCCAAAGGCCGGCCACCGGTAACCTGCAATGGTGTCCAGAAAGGACCCGGCGCTACTCCATTTACGCGAATGCCCTGCGCCGCTACTTGCTTCGCCAGCACCTTCGTGAAGGCCACGATCGCGGCTTTGGTCGGCGCATAGTCGAGCAGATAAGATGCCGGATCATATGCTTGCTGCGACGCCGTCGTAATGATGCTCGCGCCAGGACCGAGGTGTGGGATCGCGGCTTTGGTGATCCAGAAGAGTGCGTAGAGATTCGTTTTCACGGTCCAGTCGAACATCTCGGTCGTGAGATCGGCGATTGACTGCTGCGCCTGCTGTCGTCCGGCAACGTGCACGAGCACATCCAAACCGCCGAGGCCTCGCACCGCGTCAGCGACGAGCTGCTTACAAAAGCGCTCATCACGAATGTCGCCCGGAAGCGCTACCGCCGTACGCCCCGCGTCACGAACGAGCCGGATGACCTCCTCGGCGTCAGATTCCTCCTCCGGGAGATAGTTGATCGCGACTTGTGCTCCTTCACGGGCGAACGCGATCGCCGCGGCGCGGCCAATGCCCGAGTCGCCGCCGGTTATCAATGCGCGACGTCCCGTCATCCGAGCCGATCCGTGGTAAGTCGTCTCACCATGGTCGGGCTTCGGGTTCATGCGACTCGCAAGCCCCGGCCAGTGTTGCTCCTGTCGCTGAAAGGGCGGGCGCGGATATAAATCGATGGGATTTTTGCTTTCGACGTTCGAGCTCCTTGGCGGCGCCGTGTTTTTACCAATGCCGTGCTGCACGGCCGTCGTTGCCGGCTGCCCGAGCATCTCGGGACCTGCGGCCCGTTTCTCGTCGTTAGGCAGCATAGCGCCCCCCTTTGAGTGAAACGCCTGTCGGGCGGCCTGGCGGGTTCATCAGCGGTCCGCAGCGCCGAGGTCGGCGATACGCTTCGCTGCCGCGAAGGCATGCGCCGCAAGAGACGTGCGCGCATGCCGCTCCTCGCTGCGGCAACCGCACAAGCGACCCTTCTCAGTCGTTAGGCAGCCACCGGTCATCGCAGATGTTGTCGAGCCAGTGCGACGAGCTCGTCGTCTTCTTGCCTCGGCGAACGCCATTGCGCGCGAGTCGCTCACACGTATTGTGATACAGTCACCCAAGCCGCAGTGATCGCGAGCGCGCCTGGACTTCCAGGAGGGACTGACCATGGGTACGGCGACGAGTGCGTTCAGCACCGAACTCCAGCGGATTCTCCCCGCACTCGAGGCGCTCTACACCGACATTCATGCGCACCCTGAGTTGTCGATGCAAGAGACTCGAACAGCCGGGCTGGCAGCCGACCGGATGCGCGCGGCCGGATTCGAAGTAACAACGAGTGTTGGGAAGACCGGCGTCGTTGGGCTGCTCCGAAACGGCGACGGCCCGATCGTCATGTTGCGCGCCGACATGGACGCGCTGCCCGTTAAAGAGGCGACCGGCCTTCCCTATTCGAGCGCGGCCACCGCTACGGATCGCTCGGGAAACACGGTCCCCGTGATGCACGCGTGCGGGCACGACATGCACGTCGCGTGGCTTGTAGGCGCGACCACGCTGTTAGCCGAGTCGCGTGCCGATTGGCGCGGCATGCTGATGGCCGTCTTCCAGCCAGGTGAGGAGACGGCCGAAGGCGCGTGTGCGATGGTCGATGATGGACTCTTCCGCCGATTCCCCAAGCCGGACGTCATACTTGGTCAGCACGTTATGCCTGCACCCGCGGGCCACGTCGGCTGGCGCTCAGGCGTCGTTACGTCAGCCGCCGACAGCTTGCAGATCCGTCTGTTCGGCCGCGGCGCACACGGATCGATGCCAGAGGCGAGCGTTGATCCGGTGGTGATGGCCGCCGCGACGGTGATGCGCCTGCAGACTATCGTGTCGCGTGAGGTGGCGGCCTCAGACGCGGCAGTCGTCACGATCGGTGCCCTGCAAGCGGGGACAAAGGAGAACGTGATCCCTGACGAGGCCCTCATCAAGCTCAACGTGCGAACCTTCGATCAGTCGGTGCGGAAGCGCGTGCTGGCGGCGATCGAACGAATCGTCAACGCCGAAGCTGAGGCTTCCGGCGCTCGGAAGCTTCCGGAGATAACGCCACTCGACCGCTACCCGCTCGTCTCGAACGACGCGGAGGCCACGAAGCGCGTCGTCACGGCGTTCAGCTCCCATCTCGCCGCCGACCGGTTGCGAGAGGTGAGACCCACGTCGGCCAGCGAGGACTTCGGCCAGCTGGGGACAGCGGCAGACGCGCCGTCCGTCTTCTGGTTTGTGGGCGGCACCGATGTCGATACATACGCCAAGGCCAAAGCAGCGGGTCGGCTTGCCGAGCTTCCGACCAACCACAATCCGCGATTCGCCCCCGTCATCCACCCGACATTGGAAACTGGCGTAGAAACTTTGGTGGTGGCGGCACGCGCGTGGCTGGGAGCCTGAACCTGTGCCACCGAAGATTGAGTCCCTCGCCGGTCCGCTACTCCTGGTGCTCGACCTCTGCGGCACCTTCATCTTCGCCCTCAGCGGCGGAATGATGGGAGTCCGGCACAAACTGGATGTGTTCGGAGTGCTCGTGCTCTCGTTCGCGGCCGCCAACTCGGGAGGAATTCTTCGCGACCTGATGCTCGGCGCTACACCACCGGCAGCGATCAGCGATTGGCGATACATCTTCGTCTCGCTGCTTGCCGGGACAGTAGTCTTTTATTGGAGTTCCATTCTGGATCGTTGGAGTAGCTCAGTCCTGGTCCTCGACGCGGCCGGACTAGCGCTCTTTGCTGTTTCCGGTGCCCTCAAAGCCCTCGCCTTTCACCTCAATCCGTTAGCCGCGGCAATGCTCGGCATGCTCACTGGCGTCGGCGGTGGCGTCGCACGAGATCTGCTTGTCTCCGAAGTCCCGACCATCCTGCGTGCCGATCTCTATGCCGTCGCGGCTCTCGCGGGCGCGAGCGTCGTCGTCGTCGGCAACTTGCTGCAGCTTCCATCGACGGCCACGACGCTTGCAGGCGCCGGAGTCTGTTTCACGCTCCGCTTCCTCGCCATCCGGCGCCATTGGCGACTTCCACTCGCCGGCGAGCATCGGCGATCAGTCGCCGGAAAGCGCTCTCTAACGGCACGGGAGGATGGCGGCGCGCGCCGTGGTTAGGCGGGTACATGCTGCCTCGACGCGCTCTCTAATCGGACCGCGCGGTGAAACGCCGCACGACATCGCGATAGGCTCGACCCGACATCAATCGCTTGCCGTTCTTCAGGATCAGCACGTAGTCACCCTGAAACCACGGCTGGATCTCCTTGACGCGCGCGATATTCACGATCACCGATCGATGGATCCGCACGAACTGCTCGGACGGCAGCCTTTGCTCGATCCTGTTCAGCGTTTCCCGAACGCGATAGGTCTGCTCGGCCGTCTGCACGAGCAGGACCTTGTCGGACACCTCGATGCAGTCGATCGTGGCCGCGTCGATCAGGACATGCCGGTCGTCGACCTTCAAGGTGATACGGTCTGGCGCACGATCTCGAGCGAGCCGGTTGAGCAGCGCCTCGAGGCGCCCCGAAAGCTCCGACGTTCGTCCGCTTCGGACGCGGACGATCGCACGTTCCATCGCCGTTCGAAACCGTCCGTTGTCAAAGGGTTTGAGCAGATAGTCGACCGCGTGCACGTCGAACGCCTTGAGCGCATATCGCTCGTACGCCGTCACGAAGATCACCGCGGGCATGCTCGGCACGCCGACAGCGGCGACGACACCGAAGCCGTCGAGGCCCGGCATCTGTACGTCGAGAAGTACGATGTCGGGCCGGAGCTGCCGGATCGCGTCGACCGCCGCCTGGCCGCTCGCCGCATCGCCGATGAACTCCACCTCGTCCATCTCGGCCAACAGCGATCGCGCCAGGCGTCTGGCCGGCGCTTCGTCGTCCACGACCAACACGCGGCAGCGCGGACTCATCGCGGTAGGACGATGCGCACGCGAAAACCTCCGCCGGGAGCGTTAGACGCTTCGAACGATTGTCTCTCCCCGTAGCGCGCCTCGAGTCGCTCCCGAACGTTCCTCAAGCCACGCCCGGCCACTTGCCCGTCCTGCCCAACGGCACCCCGTCCGTTGTCGGCAATCTCGATGTGCAGCGAGCCGCCCGAGACGCGTGCCGCGACGGTGACGCTGCCGCCGCGCTCGAGCGGCTCGATCCCGTGCTGGATCGCATTCTCCAGACAGGGCTGCAGGATCATGTTAGGCACCAGGATCGAACGCGCCTCGTCGTCGATCGTCCACTCGACAGTCAACCGGTCGCCAAAGCGCGCGGTCTGAATGTCGACGTAGCCGCGCAGAAAGTCGAGCTCCTGGTCGAGCGCGATGTCCTGCTCGTCCATTCGGTCGAGAGCTGTGCGCAGCAGATCACCCAGTTGCGCCAGGACGCGGCGCGCGGTCACGACGTCTTCGGTCATGAGCGCCGATACCGTGTGCAGCGCATTGAATAGAAAGTGAGGCTGCAGTTGCTGTTGCAACACGTGCAGCCGGAACCGGGCCAGCTCGACCTCCAACGCCGCCTCGCGCCGGGATCGATCGCGGTAGGCGCTGTAGTAGACGAGGGCGTGATACAGGAGCGCGGCGATCAGAAACATCACTACGTTGGGCGCGATCGTCTGGGCGAATCGCAGTCGCACCTCGGCGAGAAACGATGTGCCTAACGGCGCCCCGGAGGTCGGGCGCAGGCCGAGCAGTCGAGTCAACGCCGTCATGATCACCGGGTCCGCGACGCAGGCGATGACCGCGGCCATGATCCAAACGGGTGCGCGCCGCGCGAGATTGCCAGTGCCCAAACGCTGATACCACCCGAGCAGCGTGATCGCAGGAGCCAGTACCAACCAGGGTGACCAGAATATCAACCCGCGCACGAAGACGCTCGCGATCGGGATGCGGGGAGCTTGGTTACCCATCGACATAGAGAGCTGCTCCACGGTCATGAGGACCGTGAGCAGCACCGTGGCGGCGATCGCGACCCCCATCGCGATCAGCACGTGCGAGGCAAGGCGAGCCGACGAGGCAGCGGGGACTACGCCCGACGCGGTACCGGCGTTCACGGTTGCCATGGGCTTCCAACTTAACGACCGCTCGCGCCATCGACATTTCTTGCGGGTCAGTGACCAAATCCTGCGTGTGGCGCCCGATTCGTTGCCCGGCAGCGAGCATCGCCACAGCGTGGAGCCAGCCCGGCGGTTTCGACCGGCAGCGTGAGGCATCTCCATTTCACAGGAGAGATTTCGTGCTCGGCTCTGGCAACGTGGGATTGAAGCAGCATGAGTCGCGGGAGATTTGGATGACACGGTGTGTGTCGGAGCTTGGCCAAGATGTTCGCTACGGTTTACGCACGCTGGTCAAGAAGCCCACACTCACGATCGTGGCTGTCCTAACGCTGGCTCTGGGCGTGGGAGCGAACACCGCCATTTTCAGCATCGTGGATGCCGTGTTGCTGCGTTCTCTGCCCTACCGCGATCCCGATCGCTTGGTACGAGTCTTCTTTAACGAGCCCGGCGTAGGATTGCGGGACGTCAGGTTTTCCGAGCCCGAACTGGAGGACCTGCAGACGCGAGCGGGTGTGTTTGACGATGTCTCGCCGATCTTCGAGGGTAGCGAGGATTTGAGTGGCGCCGGACAGCCCGAACGTGTCGAAGGCGTCAATGGCAGTTTCAGCTACTTTTCTCTTCTGGGTGTGACGCCGCAAATCGGACGCTTGTTTGGTCCGCAGGACTTTGCGCCTGGTGCCGCTACGGAGGTCGTAATCAGCGACGGCCTTTGGCATCGCGCCTATGGCGCCGATCCGCACATTGTCGGCCGAATTCTCCGGCTCGACAATGATCCGTTCACAATTATTGGGGTTTTGCCACCCGGATTTCGCCATCCGGGACCGACGGTTTCTGGCGACGTGGAGATATTTAGCGCCTTCGGATTCATTGCAGACCCCTTTCCCAAGCCAATGCGTGGTACCCGGTTTCTAGTCAATGGAATCGGACGACTGAAGCCCGGCCTAACGCTGGCGCAAGCTCAGGCGCGGCTCACGGCCATGGCTGCCCAATTGCGCCACGACTTTCCCGGCGATTACCCGACGCAGGCGCAATGGACAATCGAGATTCAACCATTGCAAGAAACTCTGGTGGGAAACGTTCGGCCCATGCTATTGGTGTTGCTGGGTGCGGTGATCCTGATCGTTTTCATCGTATCGTTGAACATTGCCAATCTCCTGTTGGCGCGCGCGTCGGGGCGACAGCAAGAGGTGGCGCTGCGGCTATCGCTGGGGGCGAGTCGCGGCCGTTTGGTGCGCCAGATGCTGACCGAGTCCATGCTGCTGTCGCTCATCGGCGGTGCCGCGGGAATCGCAACCGCAGTGGGTACGTTGGGTTTCATCCTGCGCTTCGTGCCGTCGAACGTTCCTCGACTCAACGAAGTACGAATCGACTGGGTGGTGTTGGCGTTCGCTCTGCTGATTTCCATTCTCACCGGCTTGGTGTTTGGACTTGCTCCCGCCCTTCATTCGGCAAAAGTCGCTCTCTCATCGACCATTCGCGATGGCGGTCGAGGGTCCGGCTACACCACGAAGACCGGCCGATTGCGGGATGTTCTCATCGTCTCTGAACTGGCATTTGCGGTCATGCTCATGGTTGGAGCCGGCTTGTTGCTGCGTACGCTGCGGGGTCTGTTGCAGGAAAATCCAGGATTCAATCCGACTCAAGTTGTGACGGCAAACATACAGCTTCCGAATCCTAACGAAGCAGAAAACGACCCGTATCGCGATGTTCCGCGCCGAGCCACCTTTGAGCGTGAATTGCTCCGGCGCATGAAGGAAATTCCGGGAGTGGAACTTGCCGCACTCACTTCAGCTCTGCCGAGCACCAATACCAACCCCAACGCGGTCGGTGGCGTGGCGAGTGAAGGCTTTGCGATCGAAGATCGACCGGGCGAGTCCTTGCAGGATCTAAGCGCCGAGAGAATTCGGATAAGCCCCGACTATTTCGAGGTGTTACGGGCCTCACTCCTCCGCGGCCGCTCATTCACCGAACACGATGAAGATGGCAAACCGCTGGTGGCCATCGTCGATGAAAGCACCGCTCGGAAGTATTGGCCTAACCGCGATCCGTTAGGCCGCCGAGTGCGGTTCAGACGAGATCCTAGCAAGCGGTGGACGACCATCGTGGGAGTTGTCAAGGACATCAAGAGTGACGGTCTCGACATCGATGGCGTTCCCCACATCTACGTGCCGACCTATCAAGACTCCAACAGGCGACTGAGCGTGGTATTGCGGACGTCTCTGCCCGCGGGCGTGCTCGAACCGCAGATTCGGCGTGAAATACAGAGCATTGATGCCGGCTTGCCGGTATTTGGTGTTTCGTCTATGAACGACGTCCTTGATCGGTCATTGGCTGCACGCCGTTTTTCTGCCGATCTGGTAGGCGGATTTGCTGGACTGGCGGCGCTTCTGGCCTCCATCGGAATTTACGGCCTGTTGGCTTACATGGTCGGCCAGAAATCGCGCGACATCGGTATCCGTATGGCCTTGGGCGCGCAGCGGGAGGACATTCTGCGAATGTTCTTACGCAGGGGTGTCGTGCTTGCCGGCGTGGGCGTCGTTGTCGGATTGGTCCTTTCAGCTTCTTCCGCGTCCGTGATGGCAAGTTTGCTTTATGGAGTGCGCCCTCACGATCCGGCTGTGTTTCTGATCGTACCTTTCCTCTTGTTTGGCATTGCCGTTCTGGCCAGCTACCTGCCAGCACGTCGCGCGACGAAAGTGGATCCGTTGATTGCCTTGCGCGATGCATGAACTCGTCGGTTTGTCGCCGGTCCATCAATGGTCGCTTTGGGCGAACGCCGGGCTTTGACCTGGAATCGCTTTTCGAACCAGTGGTGCGCGTAAGGCTCGTCGTTGAACGGCTCGATCTCGACGTAGCCCGACCGCCGGTACATGGAGATGGCTTCCGTTAGCGCGCGATTCGTCTCGAGCCGCACCGCCGTCGCCCCGGCAGCTCGCGCCTCGTTCTCCAGCGCGTCGAGAAGGCGCTTGCCGAGTCCGAGCCCGCGAGACTCTTTCGCGATCCACATCCGCTTGAACTCGGCCGGATGCTTTCCCTTGAACTTGACCGCTCCGCACCCGACCGGCCGGCCTCGCACTCGCGCGACCACGAACGCGCCGCTCGGCCGCGCGAAAACGCGGGTGTCGGCGTACAGGCTTTTCGCCGGATCGAAGCCCGCGTCGAAGCGCTCGTTCAACTCAGCGAAATACTGCGACAGACACCATCGCGACGTCGCCGTCCGCGGGTCCTCGACAACGAACCGGACCATCGACGCTTGCAGCAGCCGCTCGGTCTCTGCCAGAGCGGATAGGAACGTCTCCCGTTGCTTTGAGCTGAGCGGTTCGAGAATTCGAAGGGCGACGAGGTCGGACCGCTTGTCGAGCTCGCGGCGTTCCGACAGGCCGCGCTTGGTGAGGACTGCGCGCCGAACTCGCGCGTCGCTGGAATGCGTGCGGATCGTGACCAGGCGTTGTCGCTCGAGTGTTCGTAGGAGTCTGCTGACGTAACCCGAGTCCAGGCCGAGGCGCCCGCGCAGGTCGCGCACGTCGGCGCCGTCGGGGCCGATCTCCCAGAGCAATCGCGCTTCGCCGAGCGGGCGCGATCGGCCGAGAAAATGATCTTCGAGCGCGCCGATGCGTTCGGCGACGATACGGTTGAAGCGGCGAACTTGCTCGACGGTGGCGTCTGTCATGATCTCTGACCCTGGTCAGATATCATGGCGGATTCGGGCGACGATCCGCAAGAGGTTCACTCAGGCACTCACTCACCTGCTGCAGAAAGCAAAAGCGGAACGCCGCTCAAGGATGCGTCCCGCTCCAAGGTGACCCTGCTGGGCTCGAACCAGTACTCGCCTGATCCAGGGTTCGGGAGCGGCAAAGCACCTTCCGACATCCGCCGCAACGGACCGCATTTGCCGCTAGCTGGTCGTGCGCTAGCGAGAACGTCGTGCCGTCTTGGCCTTCGGTCGCGGCTTCGCCTTTTTGCGACGCGCCTTCGGTTGCTTGGCGCTCTTCGCGCGGGCCTTGGCCTTCTTGCGACGCGGCTTCAGTTTTTTGGCGATCTCGTGCCGAGCGCTGTCCAAGGCGCTGGCCAGTCCTCGTCGCACACGTCCCTCCCGAAATTCGTGGAGAGCCCGGTCGCCGAGGTCCTTCGCTGAATCGGACAGGCCCTCTCCGACGCCCGTCACGAGATTCACGATTTCCTCACGGAGCGGCTTCATTTCGTCGCCTCAGTCGGGTTGAAGCCAAGAAGCGTAGCATGATCCAAGCCGTCACGACCTCAAGCAAAATCGGCACGACGCCTGGATCCGCATCCGAGGAGCACTAACTTCGTAGCCGCACGCCAGATGCGTGACGCGCATGGCGAGGTGAACCGTAGCGCATTATAGAAGCCGCGCTTCGCCTCGACTGTGTTGATGCGCGAGGCAAACATCTGCATTGCCCCTTAACGCGGCGATCAACCAGTTGACCGACGTCTGGTTGAAATTGGTGCGCGTGCAGGTCGGCGTCGCGCACAAGTATCCGAATCTGCTCAGGGCGGTGCACAGCTTCCTGGCGGTCCTCGCGCCGCAACGTGATTCCCGCGACGCATCGGAATCTGTAGATCTCGAACACCGACGCGCTAAGAGACCGCCTAACTGAGCGGCAGCGTCGCGAGTTCCCGCCAGACAGCCGCTGCAGAAAGGAAAAGCGGAACGCCGCTCAATGCAGCGTCCCGCTTCAAGTTGCCCCTCCTGGGCTCGAACCCGGACTCTCCTGATCCAGAGGGGCCCAGTTAGCACGTCAAACTCCGGCAAGTTGCAGCCAAAATCGCGAGGTTGACGTCCGCTGCCGGAGTATATGGTCCAAGATGACGAAGATTGCCGGCGAACGATCCTCCGTCGTCTACCTTCTTCACACAGATATTCAGACCTCGGTGGAAGGCCACTGGTTAGCTCGAAGGACGCAGCATAGGTCGTCGACAGGATTCAACCCTCTTGCAGCTGCGGTAGCGGTAGGCATCTAGACGGGCCATCAGCCATGCCACAGTGTTGGGCCTCTGCAATCGGCGATTGCCACCCCGAGCAGTCACGCGAACACCTCGTATCTGCGGGACTTGGGGGAGATGGCTCAATCGATGTCGTTGGTTTCCCCTGGTGCCGACACGAGCCTAAACGAGTTGGCGTCGCGTCGCTCACTGGCAAGATTCTTTGTCGCAAGCACAATAGTGCGCTATCTCCGCTCGACGACGCGGCAAAGAAGGCCTTCGCCGCGTTAGCCGACGCAACTGAACTCAGCAATCAGCGGAATCTACAACGACCCAGGAAATGGAAGGTCAAACGCTTCGAGATTCTCGGCTTGCCGCTTGAACGGTGGTTTCTAAAAACGGCGATCAATCTCATAGTCGCCAACCCGAACGATGTCATCTGGGGCCTCGACGGTGGTCCTGTCGGCCGCCCTCCAAAGCACCTCGTGCGGATTGTCTACGGCGATTCCGCGTTTGTCGAACCGCTTGGGCTATACGCTGCAGTGGATGTTGGCGAGACGATGAACCTGAGCGATTATGTCAGGTTCGCCCCACTCCTAACTGACGGCAATCGCATAGTAGCTGGTATGTTTACCTTCCGCGGTGTTCGATTCGTTCTGAACCTCTATCCAACCATTCTGCCGCGAGACCTTCCTCTACCTGGCGCCGGCGAGGTGCGTTGGCGAAGCGCCTCCCTGCTTTACCATGTCAAGAGAATTAACGTCCGAGTCGCCGAGCGACTCTCTCACTACGTGCAGGTGCTTTGGCACGTCGAACCAGGACTCTCCTGATCCAGGGTCATTCCGTTGAGACGCGGTTAGGCGGCTTCCATAGGAGAATCGCGTCGCAGTCACGTCGAGACCCGCGCCGGCGATTGCTGGTCTAAGTGAATTCCAAATATGGTTGGCGGCGATTGCAGTAAGGTTCTCACCGCGTTTGTGCTGATAGGTTAGCAGCGTCGGATAGAAGCAGTTCACGCGCCAGAGCGTCGGCCTTTCCCTGCCGCCCTTAAGCCACGTGCCACGTGCGTTGACAGCCACGAGGAAAACTCTGCGGAAGCGAGTCCGATGCGCGCCTGCAGTTGAATCCCACAAGACGTCAAGGGGAGTCTAGGGGCGGTGACACTGTGCCGCAGTTAGGCCCGCTGTTTAGCGGCGGGCCTATGGCTGCTCTCCTCCCCGGGGGCCTATCGTACCGTCGTCGGGTACACAAATGTCACCCATACAAACCGTTCCGTCTGGACAGAGCAGCAAGCAATTATCAGGCGGACCGAGGTCTGGTATACCCTGCGAGCCACCACTTCCGCCGGTCGGGTACGAGTTCGTGACTGGTGATTGGCGCGGGGATGGCGCCGGGGCTGGCGCAGGAACGCGACGATTGGGCAGTCGAAGCAGCGAAAGACTGGAGGCGTAAGCGCCGGCTCGGCGTCCTTTGTGGAGTTGCTATGCCTGTCGTGTTGATGCTAGGTAGGGAGCAATATCTACTTTCGGTTGTAGCGACATCTCAATGTCGGTGGAGGAGCGTCTGTGAGCGGGAACCGACTTCCCCTCATCATCCTGGTTCTCGCGGTTGTCTTCATTCTCGCACGAGTATCGTATCGACGGCGCCGCTGACGAAGACGATCGCCTGACCTGCCTCATTGTCAACGGAACGATCGTCGTGTGTGACGGCCGGGTGGAGGAAGGCGTTCTACCTGGTAAGGCAATTCGCGCGACGGTGAGGAGGTCCCGGCCCTGAGCGGCGACGCGCAGCGGCATCCGTTCGCGTTCGCCCGCAGTCGGCTTTGGCCAGGTACCTCTCGATGGACAACGTGCTCCGTTTTCAGATCGACCCGCAGCCACGCGAATCGGCACGCGCTAGTACGGCGATTCTCCGCAGCGCCGTTTCGACTGCTGCAGCTACGCTCCTGGCGTTCGGTCTCTACCTTGGTGTTGGCGTCGCCTCGTATTTCCTAACGCCGGCCACTCGCCTCATGACGTTCATCATCGCGATGAGCGGGGTTCTGGCAACGATGTACGGTCTTCGAGCGCTGAGTCGATCTCGACTTCGTCGTCTGCGGGCCAACGATCCACATTCGGCCGAGACGCATTTCGTCGAACTTTCATCCGCTGGTGTGCACGCGTGGTGCGCACATATCGATGCGAGATATCCGTGGTCTGACTTCACGAAGAGCGTTCAGACTGCCGAGTTCATCTTGCTCGTTCGGCCGAACGGCACGGGGACCGCGATTCCGAAGCGCTTGTTAGACGCCGCCGGCGAAGCGCATCTGCGTGAGCGTATCCGCGAATGGTTGCCGGATCGCGGTGCTAACCTGTGAAGGCAGGTTGTCGGCACGTCTGCTCACTCGGTCCGTATTGCGCGCACGGGATCGATGTTGAGCGCCCGGCGCACCGGCACTGCGCACGCGGTCAGCGCCGCCACAATCATCGCCAGACCCGCCATTGCGAACGTAGCCGGGTCCGTCGGGGCGACGTCGTAGAGGAA
>Ga0075436_100001025_pt1 | contig 18806 bp, 12 predicted proteins | sample RhiMethybrSRZTD5_FD_75303 | JGI IMG/M metagenome (GOLD analysis project Ga0075436, IMG submission 75303) | Populus rhizosphere microbial communities from Tennessee, USA - Rhizosphere MetaG P. TD hybrid SRZTD5 | ecosystem: Host-associated > Plants > Roots > Rhizosphere > Soil | place: USA...
GCACCGCCTCGTCGGTCGTCATGCCGAGCTCGTCGCGCGCCGCGACGACGACGTGCTCGACCCCGAGCGAGGCCGTGAGGGCTCGCGCCCGCTCGATCGTCGCCGACCGGTAACCGCGGATCCCTTCGTCGACCGTCACCGCGACCAGCCGGACGTTCGGCCGTCGGCGAAAGTACCGCTCGACCAGCGAGAGGGCGACCGCCGAGTCCTTCCCGCCCGACAACGCGACGCCGATCGTGCCACCGCGAAAGCGCGGGAGCTGGCGGTGGAGCTCCCGCCGGACCCGCTCGCGCACCGACTCCGCGAAGTGGGTCGCGCAGAGGTGGTGACCGCGGTACGGCTGGTCGATCACGGCCTCGGCCGGGCACGCGTCGCACCGCACGGGCTCCGCACCGGCCGCCGCGTATTTGAGCGGGCACCGGACGCCGATCGGTCGCCGCTCCGGACGAGCGCGCGACGCCGGATCCGCCGTTCAGTGCATCGTCGCGCGCGACGAACGCGCTCGGTGTCGCGTCGAGGTGCCGGTGGATGTCAACTCTTAACTAGGGTACCCCGCACCAACGTTCAGCGATGGCTTCCGCCGTCGCATCGCGCAACCGTACCGCGCCCGGGCGGCGCGCCGGCGGGCCGGGCGACGGGTTTGTGGCGGCTCCGACGTTCTCCGTCGGGCCGATCGTTGAGCGGTTCCAGACGATGCTCAAGGCGCGCGAGCGCAGCCCGTGCACCGTGAAGCAGTACAGCCACATCGCCCGAATGTTCCTGGGGTACGTCGGGAAACCCCTCGAAGAGGTGACCCGCGGCGACCTCGAGAAGTTCCGCGAGCATCTCGTCCTCCAGCGCCACTACAGCAAGAACTCGGTCTACACGACGGTCCGCGGGCTCACGTGCCTCTTCCGTTCGTTCCGGCTCGACGTCGCGGAGGGGCTCGAGGTCCCTCGACGCCCGGAGCGGCTCCCCCACTACCTCACCGAGGAGGAGACGCACCGGCTGTTCGCCGCGGTGAAGGACTCCCCGAGGGACTCCGCGATCGTCCACGTGCTCGCCTTCGGCGGGCTCCGGGTCGGGGAGCTGTGCCACCTCACCCTCGACGACCTCGAGTTCGAGCGCAACGTTCTCCACGTCCGCAACGGAAAGGGCGACAAGGACCGCGAGGTCGTCCTCGAGGAGCGCAGCCGGACGGCGATCGACCGGTACCTCACCGACCGCGCGCTCGCCGGGATCGGGGGTCACCGGCTGTTCCCCGTCGGCACCGTGACGGTCGAGCGGATCATCCGCAAGGCCGCGAAGGACGCGGGGATCCCGCGGCGCGTCACGCCGCACATGCTCCGCCACACGCTCGCGACGGCGCTCCTGAGCCGCGGCTGCGACATCCGGTTCATCCAGAAGCTGCTCGGCCACGCGTCGGTCGCGACGACCCAGATCTACACCCACGTCGACACGACGGCGCTGCGCGACGCCTACCAGCGCTCGAAGCCCCAGTATTAACCCGCGGGCTCATCCGGCGGCCGTGCCCGACGAGGCCGCGGACGTACTGATCCTCGGCGCGGGGATCGCGGGGTGCGCCCTCGCCTACCACCTCGCGCGACGCGGCGTCGGGCCGGTGACCGTCTACGACCCTCGGACGCCGGCCGCCGGCGCGAGCGGGCGGGCCGCCGGGATCGTCACCGAGCAGCTGTGGAACGAGTGGGACGTCCACGTGACCCGCGACAGCCACCGGGAGTACGCCGACCTCGCCCGGCGGTGGGAACCGGACGCGTACGTCGCGAACGGGTTCGTCCGTTGGACCCGCAACCCCGAGGCCGCGCGGGCGATCGACGACGCGATCGACCGCCTCCGCGGCTGGGGGGCCCAGGTCGACGAGGCGACGCCGTCGGACCTCGAGCGGTGGATCCCGTGGGGCCGCTTCGACGACGTCGTCGGGGCCGTCGCGAGCCGGTACGACGCGTGCGTGACCCCGAGCTCGATCACGACGATCTACGCCGAGGGTGCGCGCCAGGCCGGGGCGACGTTCGACTTCGGCCAACCGATGAGGTCGCTGCGGCGTGACGGCGAGCGGTTCGTGCTCGAGACCCCGAGCGGAGCCCGGCGGGCGCGCCGTCTCGTGGTCGCGGCCGGCGCCTGGTCGAAGGAGCTGTTGCGCGGGCTCGGCCACCCGATGCCCCTCGTCCCGTACCGGACCCAGGCAGCGGTCCTTCGGCCGCCGACACCGTGGAGAGAACCGTTCCCATCGGGGCACGACATCGACCTCGATGTCTACGTGCGACCCGAGTCGAACGGCCGCCTCCTCGGCGGCAACGGGACCGAGCACGTCGAGGCCGACCCCGAGCGGTTCACGCCGGGCGGGGACCCGTCGTTCCTCGAGCATCTCGCGGTCAGCCTGTCGGAACGGTTCCCGGGGTGGGCCGAGAGCGAGCTCGTCTCCGCGTGGGCCGGCGTCTGCACCGCCACGCCCGACCGCCGCCCCCTCGTCGGTCCCATCCCGGGGGCGCCGGGTCTCTGGGTCGTCGCCGGATTCAACGGGTTCGGCGTGATGCGGGCCGGCGGGACCGCGCGGCGGTTAAGCGACCTGCTCGTCGAGGGCGAGACCTCCGACGCCGCCCGTCAGGCGCTCGAGCCGGTCTGGCCGGGGCGCTTCCCCGCGACCGTCCCTGCGTTCCTCCCGAAGCCCGGGTTCACGCTCGAACCCGGCGACCACCCGAGATTCTGAGCGGGTCGGACCCCCCCGGTCGGTCGAGGGTCAGTTCGACGTCGGCCAGAGCCGCCCGAGCTTCTCCATGAACTCGACGCCCTCGCCGGAGGTCATCGGCTTGCCGTCCGGACGGACCAGCGGCAGGCCCGCCTCCTTGCAGGCGGCCTCGGGCGTGGCGCCCCCCAGGAGGGCGCGAACGGCGCGCTGCTCGCGGCGCGTGAGGAGGAGCCCCTCGAGGCTGAACTCCTCGAACGCCTCGAACGCGACCGGGCAGACGGTCCGGGCGACCTTCGCGATCGACGCCGCGTACTCGCGCGTCTCCTCCTGGGCGTGCGGGTCCAGCCGGAGCGAGAGGAAGTGGAGCAGGTTGTGGAGGTCGATCTTCCAGTACCACTCGGTGTAGTAGGCGACCGGCAGGACCGTACGCGCGGTCTCGCGGGCGACGCCGTCGGCGAGCGCCTTCGAGTAGACGGCGTAGGCGTCCTCGCAGAGCCGCTCGAGCTCGGCGCGGAACCGCTCGTCCACCGCAGCGGGCGCGGCGTCGCCTCGACCCTGCCGGTTCTTCGTTGACTGCAGTCGGATCGTCCCGGCCGGCGGGACGTCGAACTCGTCCGGGATCACCGAGTACCGCGCGCTGTACTCGTTGATCGAGACCATTCGGTGGCGGATGATCTGCCGCGCGACATAGATCGGGAGCCGGACCAGGAACTTGAACTCGACCATCTCGAACGGCGTCGTGTGGCGGTGGCGCATCAGGTAGCGGATGAGCCCTCGGTCGTCGCGGAGCGTCTTGGTCCCCATCCCGTACGAGACGCGGGCCGCCTGCACGATCGCGTTGTCGTTGCCCATGTAGTCGACGAGGACGACGTAGCCGTGCTCGAGCACGGGGTGCTTCACCCCGATCAACCGGTCGGCCTCGGGGACCGTCGGACGGACCATCGGAGGGCCGGCCTCGGCCATGGGGGAAGCGGAGCCCCGTGCGAGAATAAAGGAGACGACGCACCGGGGGCCCTCGGCGCCTCCGGGCGACGCCGGGCGGGGAAACGTTTAGGCCGACGCGGGGCGTTCGCCGGGGCCCGGGGGCGATCGCGTGGACCGGATATTCATCGGCGTGGCGTGGCCGTACGCCAACGCCCCGATCAGCATCGGCGGGTTCGCGGGCGCGTACCTGCCCGCCGACGCGTTCGCGCGGTACCACCGGCTCCGCGGCCACGAGGTCCTCATGGTCTCCGGCTCCGACGTCCACGGGACGCCGATCCTCGTCGCGGCGGAGAAGGAAGGGTCGACGCCGGAGGCGGTGAGCCAGCGGTACGACCGATTGAACGCGTCGGCCCTCGAAGGGTTGGGCGTGACGTTCGACCTGTTCACGAACACCCACACCATCGTCCACGAGAAGACCGTCCAGGAGCTGTTCCTGACGCTCCTCGAGAACGGCTACATCGGCCGCCGGACCGAGGAGAACCCCTACTGCCCGAACCACCGCCGGTTCCTGCCGGACCGGTACGTCCAGGGAACCTGTCCCCACTGCGGGTCGACGACCGCGCGGGGGGACGAATGCGACCGGTGCGGCCGCGTCCTCGAGCCGCGCCAGCTGGGCGACCCGCGCTGCCTGCTCTGCGGAACGCCCGCGGAGTTCCGCCCGTCGGAGCACTTCTTCCTCCTCCTCGACAAGCTCGCACCGGCGGTGCGCGGGTTCGTCGCCGAGCGACCCGACTGGCGGGCGAACGTCCGCGGCACCACGCGCAACTTCCTGGACGAGGGGCTCCACCCGACGTCGATCACGCGCGACCTCGACTGGGGCGTCCCGATCCCCCTCGAGGGGTACGCGACGAAGCGGTTCTACGTCTGGTTCGACGCGGTCGTCGGGTACCTCTCCGCCACCCGCGAGTGGGCGATCCGCAGCGGCCACCCCGAGGCGTGGCGCCGCTTCTGGGGGCTCGATGAACCGGTCCGCTCGTACTACTTCATCGGCAAGGACAACATCTTCTTCCACACCGTCATCTGGCCCTCGATCCTCCTCGGCCACGGGGGGTTGCACCTTCCCGACGACGTCCCCGCCAACGAGTGGCTGCAGGTCGACGGGCGCAAGATCTCGAAGTCCCGCTCGACGGACGGCGACCTGTTCCTTCCGTCGTTCGTCGCGAGCTACCCGGCCGACGTCGTCCGGTTCTACGCCGCCCTGATGGCCCCGCAGAACCACGACACCGAGTTCCGCTGGGAGGAGTTCCACCAGGTCGCCGACGACGTGCTCTCTAACCAGTACGGGAACCTCGTCCAGCGCATCCTCGTGCTCGTCCGGGACCGCTGCGCGGGTCGGGTCCCCACCCCTCCGACCGGCTGGTCGGAGGACGCCCCCGACGGGGTCGGAGCGCGCATACGCGCGGCCCACGCGGCGATCGAAGGGGAGTTCGACCGGGTTCACCTGAAGGAGGCGCTCGAACTCGCCCTCACCGAGGTCCGCGAGGCGAACCGACGGGTGCACGACGCCCACCCATGGAACGCGCCCGACGCGGAGCGGGACCGGACGCTGTTCGAGGGACTGTGGCTCGTCAAGGCCGCGGCAACGTGGCTCGCGCCGTTCCTCCCCAATTCCTCGGCGCAGGTCTACCGGATGCTCGGCGCGTCGAGCGGGCCCGGACCGGGCGATTGGGCGGCCGCCCTGTCGCCGCCGGTTCCGGGCGCGGCCCTGGGCGAACTTCGCCCGCTCTTCCCCCGGGGCGGCACGACCGCCCTCACGCCCGACGCCCCCGCCACGACGGTACCGGGAGCCCCCGGTGGGCCGTCCGGTGACCTCGACGTGCGCGTCGGGCTCGTCCGATCCGTCGAGAATCACCCGTCGGCGGACCGGTTATACGTCCTCTCGGTCGATCTCGGTGAGGCGCAGCCCCGCACCATCGTCGCCGGCGTGCGGCCCCACTACCCGCCCGAAGCGCTGCGGGGGGCGTTGATCGCGGTTCTCGCCAATCTCGAGCCGCGAACGATCCGGAAGGTCACCTCGCAGGGGATGCTCCTCGCGGCGGAGGAGGACGGCCGCGTCGTGCTCCTCGTGCCGCCGGCGGGTGCACGGCCGGGTACCCCCTTGCTGGGAGGCACGCCCGGAGGGCCGATCGCCTACGCCCAGTTCGAAGCGTCGCCGATCGTCTTCGGACGCGCGACCGGTCCGGCCGAGGGAGCGGGGACGACGGTCGACCTCGGCTCGCGCGCGGTCGTCGTGGACGGGACGTTCGACCCCGGCGCCTCCCTCTTGGTCCGGCTCGATCGCGCCGACGCCGAACGGGGCGAGGTGCTCGAGATCCGAGGAGCCGGGACCGTGACGACGGCGGTCCCGCTGTCGCCGGGGACCCGGGTCCGATGAGCGACGGGATCCGGATCGACCTGCACGTCCACTCGTCGTACTCCCCCGATTCTCGGATGCGTCTCGAGCAGATCGTCGACCGCCTGGGGATCGCGGGCCTGCACGGGTTCGCGCTCACGGACCACAACACCGTGGCCGGGCACCCGGCGCTCGCGGAGCTCGCGCGACGGTCCCCGCGGATGAGGATCGTTCCGGGGGTCGAGGTCTCGACGCTCGACGGCCACCTGCTCGTCTACGGGGTCTCGGAACTCCCTCCGATCCGCCGTCCACTCGTCGAGACCCTGGATTGGGTCCACGCCCACGGGGCCGTCGCCGTTCTGCCGCACCCGTTCCGGTGGGCCCACGGCGTCGGCCGGCGTCTCTGCGAACAGGCGCGCGTCCACGGCGTCGAGGCGCTCAACGGCCACAACGGGATGGTCCCGAACGCGAAGGCGGAGCTCGTCGGGGCCCGCCGGGGCCTCGCCCTGACCGGCGGGAGCGACGCCCACGAGCTCCGCGGCCTCGGCCGAACGTACACGACGGTCCCGGACGAGGCGGAGTCGGTCGAGGAGATCCTTCAGGCGATCCGGTCCGCCCGCACCGGGGCCGGTGGCACCTCGCTGCGCGTCGGGGAGCGCGTGCGGCTCTCGGCCCGGACCGTCGCTCTGCGGGCGCTCCGAGGGTTCCGCTCGATCTGAGACCCCCCGCTCGGCCCGAGAGATTTAAGGCCGCCTCGTCTGCCCTCGGACGAGCTGAGGTGGCAGAATGGTTAATGCGACAGACTGCAGATCTGTTTCCTGGGGGTTCGATTCCCTCCCTCAGCTTGCCCCACTATCCCCAACCGCCTGATCTCCGGGGACGGGCCGCCGTCGGCGCAGGGGCCGCGATATCGGGCGAGCGATCCTTCCGGCCCCGAGCCCAGCGGGCGGCGCTGAGCGTTCGGCGCTCGCCTGGCCCCGGGCGGATCCGACCGGCGGAACCGCTCGCCGGAGGCCCGGCCGGTCGGCCGAGGACGTCCTACGCGTCCTTCGTGATATTCTGGTTGATCCGGAACAGATTGCGGGGGTCGAGCTTCGTCTTCACCTTGAGCAGGCGGTCGTAGTTCTTTCCGTAGTTGGCCCGGACCTTTCCGGCGTCGTCGCCCGCCGCGAAATTGATGTACCCGCCCTTCTCGGAGAAGGGCGCGATCGCCTGGTAGTAGTCCCGCACCCACTTGATGCTCGCATCGTTCTTCGTCGGATCGGGCCACATCCCAGCGATCACGGTGGCGTACTGCGCGTGGCGGTAGCCGAACGCGGTGTCGTCCGGACCGATGTCGTGCACGGCGCCGTTGATCGGATAGATGTGCATCGTCGAGTTGACGGCGGGCAGACCGGGGCCGTGCTTCAGGTGGGCCGCGATCACGTCGTCGGAGAGCGGGCCACCGTACGCGGCCTTCCAGTAGTGCTGGAGCCCGGGCGGGACGAGCCCGTCGAACGCGGCGTTGAGCGCGGGGTACGGCATCTCGGCCTGCAGCTCGGCGACCACGGGGGCGGCGTCGCGCAGCGGGGCGATCGCCTTCTTGGCCTGGTCGAGGGGCCCCGCCCAGCAGGTGACGATGGCGCAGAGCCGGTCGCCCTGGCGGTCCGTCGGGATGAACGGCACGGGCGGGGCGATCTGCCAGGCGAAGAACGCCCCGAGCTCCCGAGGGGCCTTCGCGATGTACGTGTTGTACGCGCGGAGGACCTTCTCGGCGTCCTCGCGCTCGAAGAAGATCGGGCCCCCGAAGATGTTCGTCACCGGGTGCAGTCGGAACTGGAAGTTCGTGACGACGCCGAAATTGCCGCCTCCGCCCCGCAGCGCCCAGAAGAGGTCGGGGTTCGACGTCGGGGAGGCGTTGACGAACGAGCCGTCGGCGAGGACGACGTCGGCGCCGACGACGTTGTCGAGGGAGAGGCCGCGGCCCCGGGTGAGATAGCCGATGCCGCCACCGAGGGTCAGTCCCCCGATGCCGGTGGTCGAGATGATCCCGCCGGTCGTGGCCATGCCGAACGCGTGCGTCGCGTGGTTGAAGTCGCCCCAGGTCGCGCCGCCGTCGGCCCAGGCCGTCTTCGACGCCGGGTCGACCCGGACGCCACGCATCCGCTGGAGGTCGATCACCATCGCGCCGTCGGCGGTCCCGAACCCAGGGACGCTGTGACCGCCGCCGCGGATGGCGACCGCGAGGCCGGCCGCGTGGGCCGCCTTCACCGCGACCATCACGTCGGCCGCGCCCGTGGCGCGGACGATCACCGCGGGGCGCTTGTCGATCATCGCGTTGTAGACCTTCCGCGACTCGTCGTACCGGTCCTGGCCCGGCAGAATGACCTCTCCGCGCAGCTCGGCCTGCAGATTCTCCAAACCCTTCGCGCCCATCGAATATCCCCCGGCAATCGGCCGCCAAGGGGGGAATGGACATAGAGGTTTGGGCCGTGGCTGACCCGAGCGTCTTCCCTCCTGAGCGCGGGCGATGGGCGCGGCGGCGAGGGGTTCCTGAAACGTAATCCCGCGTCCGCCGTTCCCCCGATCGTGCCCGCGGGCGCCAGAGCCACTCTCAACGGCCCGATCGTCGTGCTGGGCGCCGGCTACGCGGGGCTCCGAGTGGCGCAGGAGGTGGCGCGCCACTCCCGCCGTCGGGTCCGGCCGATCCTGGTCGACCGCCACTCGGTCCACACGTTGCGGACCGAGCTCTACGAGATCGATCGTCTCGCCGAGCCGGACGCCGACCCGGCCCGGTGGCTCGTCCCGCTCAGCCAGGCCCTCGATGCCACCTCGGTCGAGTTCCGGGGCGGCGAGGTGGAGTCGATCGACCTCGACGTCCGCTCGGTGACGGTGGGTGGGAGCGCGATCCCGTTCGGGGGTCTGGCGATCTGCCTCGGCAGCGTCCCGGCGTACTTCGGCGTGCCCGGGGCCGCGGCGCTGTGCCATCAGGTCTACGGGTTCCAGGGGGCGCAGCGCCTCGCGTCGGAGCTGAGAATGCGGTTCGCCGCCTCGGCCGAAACGACGGCGCGTCGACCGCTGAGGGTCGTGGTCGTCGGGGGCGGCTCGACCGGGACCGAGCTCGCCGCGGAGATCGCTTCGGCTCACTGGGAGCGGATCGTCGCCCCCGGGGCCGTCGCGCCGGAGGTGACCCTCGTCACCGGGGCCTTGCCGTTGCTCGACGGACTCCCCCGGCCCCTGGTCGACCACGCGCGCACCCTCCTCGGCCGGGCCAGGGTGCGCCTCCTCGAACACCGCAACGTCACGCGCGTCAGCCCCGAGGAGCTCGAACTGGAGAAGGGCGACCCGGTTCCGTTCGACGTCGCGGTCTGGTGCGCCGGGGTCCAGGCACCGCCCGTCGTCCGCGCGCTGGACGCCCCGCACGGCCATAGCGGTCGTCTTCGGGTCGAGCCGACGCTCGAGCTACCGGGGAACCCAGGGGTCTTCGGGGTCGGCGACGCTGCGGAGTTCCAGGACCCAGCGACCGGGGTCATCGCCCCGGCGACGGCGCAAGCGGCCCTCGCCGAGGCACCGACGGCCGGCCGGAACCTCGTGGCCCGGATCCGGGGCCGTCCCCTCGTGCCGTTCCGCTATCGGCAGCGGGGCGTCATCGTGTCCGTCGGGGTCGGGAAGGCGTCCGGTCGGGCCGCGGGCGTGACGATCTGGGGCAACCCCGCGGCGATCCTCAAGTCGTTCGTCGAGAAGGGCTACTCGTTCGCGGCCAAGCACCGCACGACCCCCCGGGGGCTCTGAGGGGCGACCGGGATCCCGTCGCGCCGGAGCCGTTATGGGCAGCCGCCCTGTCGGCGCACCTCGGTACTCAGGGATGAAGGCCCTCGTCCTGGTCGGCGGGTTCGGAACGCGCCTGCGGCCGATCACCTACGGGATCCCGAAGCAACTGATCCCGCTCGCAGGCAAGCCGATGCTCTACCACGTCCTCGACCTTCTCCCTCCGGACATCGAGGAGGTCGTCCTCGCGAGCGGGTACAAGGCGGACGTCCTCCAGGCGTACCTTGACGCGCACCCCCTCCGATGGCCCGTGCGATGCGTCCCGGAGGCCGAGCCGCTCGGGACCGGCGGCGGGATGCGGAACGCCGGGGACGGGATGTCCGACCCGTTCCTCTTGCTCAACTCCGACGTGATCGCCGACGTCGACGTCACGAAGCTGCTCGCCTTCCACCGCGCGAAGGGCGGCGTCGGTACGATGACGCTCGCTGAGGTCGAGGACCCGGAGCCGTACGGCGTGGCGGCTCTCGACCCGAACGACCGCATCGAACGTTTCGTCGAGAAGCCCAAACGCGACGTCGCACCCTCCCGCTGGATCAACGCCGGCCTGCAGGTCTGGAGCTCCTCGGTGCTCGACGGGATCCCCCGGGGCCGCGCCGTGAGCTTCGAGACCGAGGTCGTGCCGGGGCTGCTCGATCGCGGCATCTTCGGGTTCCGCTCGAGGGGCTTCTGGGAGGACGCCGGGACGCCTTCGCGCCTCCTCCACGCCCAGCGGCTCCTCTTCGACGCAGGTCGGGGCGGGCCGGGGGTGCTGCCCAAGGGGTCCTTCGGGCGGGGACCCGCCGCGTTCGGACGGGACCTCCGCGCCGGGGGAGCGTCGTTTGGGCCGTACGTCTCGATGGGGGACTCCGTATCGATCGGGGCGGGGGCCCACGTCGAGAACTCGATCCTGATGGACCGGGTCGTGATCGAGAAGGGCGCGTCGGTCCGTTCGTCCGTCCTCGGGCCGGGGACGATCGTCGCCTCCGACCAGGCGCTCGACGGCGTCGTCCTCGCGGGAGCGTAGCGGTCCGGTCGAAGTCCGCGAAGACCGCTCGTATAACACTCGGACCCGAGCCGGCCCTCCCCCGGCCGGTGGTCCGCCGGAACCTTATCGCCCGGCTCGGCTACCAGCGCCCTACGATGGGGGGAAGGGGCCCGGCCCGGCTCAGTCACGCCCCTCCACGGAGGGCATTCGCCCCTGACCGGCGCAGGTCCTTCGCTCACCTTGCCGCGGCACTGGTGCTCGCTACGGCCTCGGCGACGTCGTTCCTCATTGCGGGGATCGGGGCCGGTCGAGCGGCGTCCACCCCCGCACCGTTCGCGACCGGGAATCCCCCGCTGGTCTCGGGCCTCTCCCTCTCGGCGACGAGCGGGACGGTTGGAACCCCCGTATCCGCCAACGGGTCAGGGTTCGCGGCGAACGCGCCCATCGCTCTCACGCTCGGGGGAATTCCGCTGTCCTCGGCGTGTCTGAGCGACGCGAGCGGCGACTTTCCGGGGCTCACGGGAACCGCGTGCGCCTTCACGGTCCCGGCGGTGCCCGGGGGGCTCGAGCTCGTCGCGGCCTCGGACCCGGGGAACTCCTCGTCCATCAACGTTGGGACCAATCCGACCGGCGTCGCCTACGACGCGGGAACGGGTCAGATCTTCGTCTCGAACTACGGCTCCAACTACGTGAGCGTGATCTCGGACTCGACGGGGGCCGTGGTGGCGACCGTCGGGGTCGGAACCCAACCGTACGCCGTGGCGTACGACGGAAGCACGGGGGAGGTCTACGTCACCAACGCCGGCTCGAACAACGTGAGCGTGATCTCGGACGCCACCGACACCGTGGTCGCGACGGTGAACGTGGGCGCGACACCGTTCGGCGCGGCGTATGATGCGGGAACCGGCGAGATCTTCGTCGCCAACTCCGGCTCCAACAACGTGAGCGTGATCTCGGACTCGACCCACCTGGTCGTCGCCGCGATCCCCGTGGGGGGCAACCCCGTCTATTGCGCCTACGACGGGAGGCGGGGCGAGGTGTTCGTTACCAATCAGGGCACCAACAACGTGAGCGTCCTCTCGGACACGTCACACACGACCCTCGCATCCATCGGGGTGGGGAACAACCCGTACGGCGTGGCGTATGACGCCGGCCAGAGCGAAGTGTTCGTCACGAACTTCGGGTCGAACAACGTGAGCGTAATCTCCGACGCCTCGAACACCGTGGCGACCTCGGTGGTCGTCGGGATGAACCCCTACGCGGTCGGCTACGACCCGACCCGTGGGGCGGCGTTCGTCGCCGACTACAGCGCGAACGATGTGAGCGTGATCAACGACGCGACCCTCCTGGTGACGTCCACGGTGGCCGTCGGCAACGGCCCGTACGCCGTGGCCAGCGACACCGGGACGGGGGCCGTCTACGTCGCCAACCTCAACTCGAACAACGTGAGCGTCCTCGCCTCCGGCCATCGCGCTACGGCGCCGTTCCTCGTCGGTCCGAAGCTCGTGCTCTCGCCGGGCAGCGGACCGGCGGGGACGAGCGTCGCGGCGTTCGGCCTGGGGTTCGCCGCCAGTGCGCCCATCTCCCTCACGTTCTCGGGGGTTGCGGTCGCGTTGAACTGCTCGTCCGACGCCTCAGGGTCGTTCCCCGGCGCCTCCGGGACGACGTGTCGGTTCACTGTGCCGACCGCCGCGAAAGGCGCGGCGGCGGTCTCGGCCTCCGACGGGGTGTTCGTGGCGAACGCCACGTATGCCGTTACCCCGGGCCTGGTGCTCTCACCGGGGCGCGGCCCCGCCGGGGCGACGGTGAGCGGCCTCGGCGCCGACTTCGCGGCGAACGCCACGATCGCCTTCACCGTCGGGGGCTCCCCGGTGGTATCGAACTGCTCGACCGACGCCACCGGGGCGTTCCCCGGCCTCACCGGCGCTCCCTGCACGTTCGTCGTCCCGCCGGGCCCCAGGGGGCCCGAGCCCGTATCCGCCTCCGACGGGACCGATTCTGCCGACGCATCGTTCACGCTGACGGCGGGGTTCTCGGTCGCCCCCGCCGACGCTCTCGTGGGGAGCACGGTCTCCGCCGTCGGGGCCGATTTCGCCCCGGACGCGACCGTTTCCCTCTCGGTCGGCGGCACGGCGGTGAGCTCCTCGTGCGTCACCGACGCGTCGGGGAGCTTCCCGGGAACGACCGGCACACCGTGCACGTTCGCGGTACCGACCGTGCCCGGGGGACCCGTTCCCGTGATCGCGTCGGACGGATGGAACGTCTCCGCGGTCGCCGTCGGTTCCGAGCCGGTCGGCGTGGCGTTCGACCCGAGTACCGGGGAGGTGTACGTCTCGAACTACGGAGCCGGCTCGGTGACGGTCTTCGCGGAGGCGACGAACGCCATCGTGACCACCGTCGGCGTCGGCAGCGCGCCGTACGCCCTGACGTACGACGCGGGAACGGGCCAGGTCTTCGTGACGAACTCCGGGTCGAACAACGTGAGCGTCATCGACGCGACCACCCACGCGGTCGTTGCGACTGTCGACGTCGGGACGAAGCCGTTCAGCGCGGCCTACGACGCCGCCCTCGGCGAGGTGTTCGTCGTGAACTCGGGGTCGAACAGTGTGAGCGTGATCTCGGACACCAACGACTCGGTCGTCGCCACGGTGGCCGTCGGCACGAATCCCGTCTACGTGGACTACGACGCCGGGCTCGGCGAGATCTTCGTCACGAACCAGGGTTCCGACAACGTGAGCGTGATCGCCGACGCCACGAACGCCGTCGTCGCGAACGTCGGCGTCGGAAGCCACCCCTACGGCGTCGCCTACGACGCCGCGCGCTCCGAGGTGTTCGTGACGAACTTCGGCTCGAACTCCGTGAGCGTCATCTCCGACGCGACGAACGCGGTCGTCGCCACGGTCGTCGTCGGCACGGAACCGTACGCGATCGCGTACGGCCCGGGTACCGGTGAGCTCTTCGTCGCCAACTACGGCTCGAACAACGTGAGCTTCGTGTCGGACGCGACGGACACCTCGGTCGACACCCTCGCCGTCGGGAGCGGACCGTACGCCGTCGCGTACGATCCGACCGCGGGCGAGCTGTTCGTGGCCAACCTGAACTCGGACAACGTCACCGTGATTGCGAGCGGCGACCGCGTTACAACGGTCCTCAACATTGACGCGGGACTCTCGGTGACCGGGTCCTCGGGGAGCGCCGACGCCGGCCAGACCGTCGCTCTTCGCGCAACCGGTCTGGGGAGCGCGCTGCCGATCACCACCCTCTCGCTCGGAACGTATCCCCTCACCTGCACCTCGGCGACCTCCGGGACGTGCGTAGGCGGTGTGCTGACCACCAACGCGTCGGGGGCGTTCGTCGCCGGTTTCGTCGTCCCGATCGGGGTCGCGTCGGGCAACTACACGATCAACGTCACGGACTCGGGCGGCGCGACGGCGAACACGACGATCGCGGTCTTCTCCGACCCGACCGTCGCGACGCCGACGGCGTCGCGTGCGTCGGCGGACGTGGGCCAGTCGGTAACGCTCCGGACCAACGCCTCGTTCGGGTCGGGGGGCTATTCGTACGCGTGGTTGGGCCTACCCGCAGGGTGCTCGGGCGTCCTGGCATCGATCACCTGCACGCCGACGACGTCAGGCGTGTTCTCCATCTCGGTCAGGGCCACCGACTCGAACGGCGTTTCGTCGACGAGCGGCGCGCTGGCGTTCTCGGTGTACGATGACCCGGTCGTCACGACCCCCGTGGCCACGCCCCTGTCGGGGGGGGTCGACGTGGGTCAGTCCGTCACGTTCTCGACCGTGCCGAGCCTGGGGACCTCGATGTACGTCGCGTTCGGCTGGTCCGCCCTGCCTCCGTGCGAGGGCCTCGGATTCTCCGGCAACGTGACCTGCATCGTCCAGGTCGCCGGGTTCTACTCGATCTCCGTGACCGTCACCGACTCGAACGGTGTCACCTCGCCGACGAGCGGATCGCTCTCGTTCGAGGTCCTCGCCGATCCCGTCGTGACGGACCCGGTACCCACGCGTTCGTCGGCCGACGTGGGGCAGTCGGTGACGTTCTCCGCCTCGGCTTCGCTCGGGGCGGGAAGCCTCGCGTACCACTGGTCCGGCCTCCCCGCGGGTTGCACCGGAGCGAATACGAACACGGCCGACTGTCTCCTCGCCTCCCCCGGCGTGCTCACCGTCGCATTGAACGCGACGGATGGGAACGGGTTCACGAGCACGAGCCGACCGCTGAACTTCACCGTCTACGCGGACCCGACGGTGGCTCTCGCGTCGGACCGGACCGCGCTCGACGTCGGTCAGACCGCGACCCTCACCGCGGCCGCCTCCCTCGGCACCGGTAGCTACACATACGCCTGGTCGGGGCTCCCCGTGGGATGCAGCGGGGTCGCCTCCACGGTCTCCTGCGCGCCCATCCACGCGGGGAACTTCTCCGTCGTCGTCCGGGTCGGCGATTCGAACGGCGTGTCGGTCGACTCGGCGGCGGTGTCGCTTCGGATCGCCCCGGCCCTCACGCTCAACGTGAGCGCCACCCCCTCCGCCCCGATCTACGGTGCGTCGGTCCTATTCTCGGCGAACGCCACCGGCGGTACGGGAGCCCTGACCTACCTTTGGACGTTCGGCGACGGGTCGACGAGTCCGGGCGCGGCCGTCACGCATTCGTTCGACGTCGACGGGAACTACAACGTCACGGTGACGGTGAACGACAGCGCCGGCGCGATCGTCGCGCAGTCGATCGCGATCTCCGTCGCGGCTCCCACCACGGTCTTCCCGGCCGGCCCGGCCCCACTCTGGGTCGCGATCCTCGTCCTCGCCGCGGCCGCGGTGACCCTCGCCGGCTTCCTCGCGCGCAAGCGTCGCCGGCAGGCCGCCGCACCGCCCGAAGACCTCGCCGCCGTCGCACCCTTGGCCTACGAGGAGAGGGCCGGGTCGGACGCGAGCGAACCCGCGAACGACGCGAGCTCCTCGGAGGAGCCGCTGCCCGACGACGCGAACTGAGCGCGGGCCTCGCCGATCGCGGCCGCGTGGGACGGGGTTCGGATCAGGCAACCCCGAAGGCCGGCCCCGTCACGACGACCTTGAGCGCCTCCTCAGGTCGCGCCGCGAGCCGGAACCCCTCGCCGAGGCTCGGGATAGGGACGCGATGGGTGACGAGGTCGTTCAGCTCGAGCCGGCCCGACCGCACGAGGGCGAGGACGTCGGCGAGGTCCCGCTCGGTCGTCGCGTACGTCGGGATGACCCGCACACCGCGGAGGTACAGCTGCTGGAGGTCGGTGTCCAGCCGGCTTCCCGACTCGGGGAGGCCGAACAGGTTGAGCGTGCCGCCCCGCCGGGGCAACGGCGTCGCCAGCGCGACGGCCGACGGCGCGCCGGTCGCGACGACCGCGAGGTCGACGCCGACGCCACCGGTCGCCGCCGCCACGGCGCGCTCGACATCCTCCGTCTCCCTCGGGTCGACGGTCACGTCGACCCCGCCCCGCTCCGCCGCGGCGCGGCGCAGCGGCGACAGCTCGGCCCCGCCGACCCAGCCCGCCCCGAGGGCGTGCGCGAGCCGGGCGTAGAGAAGGCCGACGGGCCCGAGGCCCGCGATGAACACCGAGTCGCCCGCGTGGAACCCGACCCGGCGGAGCGCGGTGAGGCCGCAACCGGCCGGTTCGAGCAGCGCCCCGACGTCCCACGACACCGAGGGGGGCAGGGCGAGGATCGCGCCCTTGCGGACGTTCTCCTCCGGCACGCGGAACCACTCCGCGAAACCGCCGGGGTCGATGTTCGAGCTCGCGTACGAAGGGCAGAACGTCGTGTCGCCTCGGCGGCACACGGGGCACGCGAAGCACGGGACGTGGTGGTGGACGAAGACGCGGTCCCCGACGGCGACGGACCGAACCCCTTCCCCGACCTCGGCGACGCGGCCGGTCGGTTCGTGGCCGATCTTCCCGGCGGTCCGGTAGTTCCCGCGGAGCTTTTCCAGGTCCGTCCCGCAGATGCCGCACGCGGCGAGCGCGACGACGACCTCACCGGCCGAGGGCGTCGGCCGCTCCACCTCCGCGACCTCGAGCCCGCCTCCGGCGGCGAGCCGGCCGACCTTCATCCGCGGCGGCGCGCCGCTACGATCGACTGCTCGAGGATCTCGACGCCCTCGTCGACCTCATCGCGCTGGATGACGAGGGGCGGAATGAACCGGATCGAGGACTTGCCGCAGGGGAGGAGCAGGAGGCCCCGCTTGTACGCGTCCTCGACGACGCGGTCGCGGAGCTTGACCTGGGGCGTGAGGTCGGAGCGCCCCGCCACGAACTCCGCCGCGACCATGAGCCCGAGGCCGCGGACGTCGCCGATCTCCTCGTGCTTGGACTGGAGCTCCTTGAGGCGCGCCATCAGATGGGCGCCCTGCACGCGCGCGTTCTCGAGCAGCTTCTCGCGCTCGACGACGTCGAGGACCACGAGGGAGCTCGCGACGGCGACCAGGTTGCCCCCGAACGTGTTCGAGTGGGCGCCCTGGTACGTGTAGTCGAGCTCCTTGCGGAAGACGATCGCCCCGATCGGCAGCCCGCCGCCGAGGGACTTCGCGGTGACGAGGATGTCCGGCTCGACGCCGTGGTGCTCGATGCCGTACCATCGACCGGTCCGGCCGATGCCGGCCTGGACCTCGTCGTCGATGAGGAGGATGTCGTGCTCGTCGAGGATCGACTTGATCGCGGCGTGCCAGCCCTTCGGCGGTACGATGTAACCGCCTTCGCCCATCACCGGCTCGGCGATGAACGCGGCGACGTCGTCCGGTGGGATCGACGTCTCGAAGTACAGCTCCTTCAGGATCTTCGCGCAGTAGAGGTCGCAGCTCGGATACTCGAGCTTGTACGGGCAGCGGAAGCAGTTCGGCGCTGGTATGTGGTGGCCGCCCCCGGCGAACGCGTTGAACCGGGCGCGCTGCGACGGCTTCGACGCCGTCATCGTGAGCGCGCCCATCGAGCGGCCGTGGAACGCGCCGAGCAGCCCGATTGCGATCGGGCGCTGCCGGTTCCACCGGGCGAGCTTGAGCGCCGCCTCGACGCCCTCGGTCCCGGAGTTCGTGAAGAAGACCTTCTTCGGGAACGCCCCCGGCGTGATCTGCGTGAGGCGCTCCGCGAGCGCCGTCTGGTTCTCGTAGTAGAAATCCGTCCCAGCGAAATGCATCAGCTTCGCGGCCTGCTCCTGGACCGCTCGGACGACGCTCGGGTGGCAGTGGCCGACGTTCAGCACCCCGACGCCCGAGGTGAAGTCGAGGATCCGGTTGCCGTCGACGTCGGTGATCCAGACCCCCTTCGCGCTCTCGGCCGCGACCGGGGAGGTCTTCGTGCTCGTCATCATCAGCCGGCCGTCGGCGTCGACGATCTTCTTCGCCTTGGGGCCGGGGATCGGAACGCGGACCGATACCCCGCCCTCCTTCGCCGCGGCGTCGGATCTTCCCGGGGCGACGGGGACGTTGGGGCGGCGGGTGCTCTGGCTCATGAGGACTCGCGACGCCTACGGCGGCCCCGCCCAAAAGGCTTCTCGGGGGTGGCGCACGGAGCGCTCGCGCGCTGACCCGGTGCGCGACGGAGCGACCAGTGGACGTTCGGGCTTTAAAGGCGGGCCCCGGGTGCGGCCACCGGGATGGACCGCGGGGCGCGGGCGACGCGATCGGACCCCCCCGACGACCATCGGCCGATCCGCGACGTCGTCCCCGCGCGCGCGGTCTTGACCGAGCTCGCGCGCGGGTTCCTGCTGACGCAACCGGGCGACCCGGAGCGGGCCAAACTGTTCGCGGCGTCGTTCCTGCGCGAGCAAGCGGGACGCACCCCACCCGCACGGATCGTCTCGGTGCAACGTCAGCCGACGGTCCGTCGGGGAATCGAGAGCGGGGGCGACCGAAGCCCCGGACGCCCCCTATAGGGGTCGTCGCCCCTAGAACCATCGGCTCCGCAGCGGGAGATAGGCGGCGAGGTCCGCTGGGAAGGACGGCTGGGTCAGGCAGACCCGGACCCCCGACGGATCGCCGAAAAAGCTGCCGGGGCAGACGAG
>Ga0075436_100001026_pt1 | contig 18794 bp, 13 predicted proteins | sample RhiMethybrSRZTD5_FD_75303 | JGI IMG/M metagenome (GOLD analysis project Ga0075436, IMG submission 75303) | Populus rhizosphere microbial communities from Tennessee, USA - Rhizosphere MetaG P. TD hybrid SRZTD5 | ecosystem: Host-associated > Plants > Roots > Rhizosphere > Soil | place: USA...
GTGCCGGCCTACACGATCGAAGGATCCGGCGGCGAGCGCGGTGCCGCGACGATGACCCTCGCCGCGATGAAAGCGGCCTTCGAAGCCGCGCACCGCGCCCGCTTCGGCTTCGTTGACGAGACGAAAGAACTCGTGGTCGAGGCGGTCTCGGTCGAGGCGGTCGGCGGCGGCGCCAAGTTCGCGGAGAAGGAAATTCAAGCGAGCAGGGAGCCGCTGCCTCAGCCTGCGCGAAAGACGCGTTTCTTTTCCGGCGGCGCCTGGCATGAAGCCGGCGTTTGGCTGCGCGAGGGACTTCGTGCGGGCCACCGCGTGGCGGGGCCGGCGCTCATCATCGAGCCGAACCAGACCGTCATCGTCGAGGACGGCTGGCAGGTGGAGGTCACGGGCAAGAACCACCTCGTGCTCACGCGCGTCAAGACGCTCGCGCGGACGAAAGCGATCGGCACCGAGGCCGACCCGGTGATGCTGGAGGTTTTCAACAATCTTTTCATGTCGATCGCCGAGCAAATGGGCGTAACGCTGCAAAACACCGCCTATTCGGTGAACATCAAGGAGCGGCTCGATTTTTCCTGCGCCGTGTTCGACGGCGAGGGAAATCTCGTCGCCAACGCCCCCCACATGCCGGTGCATCTCGGCTCGATGGACCGCTCGGTGGAGACGGTATTGCGCGAAAATCGCGGCCGGCTGAAACCCGGCGACGTCTACGCGCTGAACGCGCCCTATAACGGCGGCACGCATCTGCCCGACATCACCGTTTGCACGCCGGTCTTCGATGAGGCCGGTAAGGAAATTATTTTCTGGGTAGCGAGCCGCGGCCACCACGCCGACGTCGGCGGCATTACGCCGGGCTCGATGTCGCCGCGCGCGACCACGATCGAGGAAGAAGGCGTCTATATCGACAACTTCAAGCTCGTCGACCGGGGCCGCTTTCGCGAGCAAGAATTGAACGAGCTGCTCTCGGGGGCGAAGTATCCCGCGCGCAATCCGGTGCAGAACGTCAACGACCTCAAGGCGCAGATCGCCGCCAACGAGAAGGGCGTGCGGGAACTCAAGAAGATCATCGCCGATTTTAGCTTCGACGTGGTGCACGCCTATATGGGCCACGTGCAGGACAACGCGGCGGAATCGGTGCGGCGCGTGCTCGACCGCCTGCACGATTCCGAATTCTCCTACGAGATGGATCAGGGCACGTTCATCAAGGTGAAAATTACGGTCGACAAGCAAAAGCGCGAAGCGACCGTCGATTTCACCGGCACCAGCCCGCAGCAGCCGACCAATTTCAACGCGCCCTCGCCGGTGACGCGCGCCGCCGTCCTCTACGTCTTCCGCGTCATGGTCGACGACGAAATTCCGATGAACGCGGGTTGCCTCAGGCCGATCAAGATCGTGGTGCCGCCGCGCTCCTTGCTCTCGCCCGAATATCCGGCCGCCGTCGTCGCCGGCAATGTCGAGACCTCGCAGGCGGTGACGAATTGCCTGTTCGGCGCGCTGCAGGCGCTGGCGGCGGCGCAAGGCACGATGAACAACCTCACCTTCGGCAACGCGCGCTATCAATATTACGAGACGATCTGCTCGGGCTCGCCTGCGGGGCCCGGCTTCGACGGCACCGACGCCGTCCACACCCACATGACCAATACCCGTCTCACCGATCCGGAAGTGCTCGAATTCCGCTTTCCGGTGCTATTGGAAGATTTCCATATCCGGCCGGATTCCGGCGGACGCGGGCAATGGAATGCGGGCAACGGTATCTCGCGCCGCATCCGCTTTCTCGAGCGCATGGATTGCGCGATTCTATCGGGCCATCGCCGCGTGCGGCCGTTCGGATTGGCGGGCGGAGAGTCCGGCCAACTCGGCAAAAATTCCGTGCGGCGACTCGACGGCCGCATCGAGGGGCTCGAAGGCTGCGATCAGACGGTGCTGGAGCCGGGCGAAGCGGTGATCGTGGTCACGCCGACCGGCGGCGGCTACGGCGATCCGAAGAAGCGGGCCACCTAAAACTCAATCTTCCCCCGGCGTCGCGTCCGGAAGCCCGCTCTTCAGGATCGGCGTTTCCTTGAAGTAGCGGCGCTTGTCGATCGAGCCGGTCACCAAGGAATCGGAGCCTTGCTTCGCCTGCGGCACGCTTCCGGGCGGAACCGGCCGGTTCGGCGACGGCGCGTAGGCCGGATAGGGCCCGCGCTCGATCGCCGCCGGACGGCTGGGCGCGTTCATCGCGCCCGGCGCGGGTGGCGGCGTGAGACTCAACGGCTCGCCCATGGGGCGCGCGTCGCGCTGCACCACCATCGGAGCTCGCGCCATCGGCTGCGCGTTCGCCGCGAGCGGCAAATCGTTTTGCCGCGGCGGCATCCGCCCCGCCATCATCGGCGGCGATTGCGGCGGCAGCTGGCGCGACATCGGCACACCTTGGCGGTCGCGGTAGAGCGGCGGCGGCAATTCCTCCGCCGCCGGCCGGCACACGCTCCGCCCCGAGGAGCGGCGGGCGAGATCGAGATGGAAGTGGTCGTAGTGAAAGGCGTCGGCACCGGGCCCGAGCACGGTGGAGAAGCGCTCGCAGGCGGCGGCATGAACTTGGCGCAGAAAGCCGCGCTCCTCATAGGCGCCCTTCCAGCCGTCCTTGACCGCCACTTCGCGGCCGCTCGCGAGCTTGAAGACGGCGACGTCGAGCGCGTTGCCGAAGGCGTGCTCGGAAATGTTCGCCCCGGGCTGGCCGTTCATGGTGCGGCAGGAATAGGCGGAAAGCTGCTTGATCTCGACCACCTGCTCGCCGAACCAGGCGGCAGCCGCCGGCTGCACCGCCTCGGCGAGCCAGCGGTCGACTTCGCCGATCAGCGGACAGGCGAGCGTCGCCCGCGGCTCGACCATGACGTAGCCCGCGCTCATCGCCGCAACCTTGAAAGGATGCGCCATGCCGCAAGCGCCGCGGCCTTCGATCGCCGATTCGGGCTCGACATAGGCCGAGGGCTGCACGACCTTCTCGGCGAGACAGCGCTCCTCGGCTTCCGCGCGCCAGGGATCGCGCGTCTCGAAACCGAAGTCGCGACAGCCGATGAGCCCCAGCGCGACGAGCGGGGCGACGAGATACAAACCAACTCCGCGCGCCATGGCGCGAAAAATGCGGTTCGTTCCGTTAAGGCGGGATCAACGAAGCTCGTTAATGAAGGATCAACGATAAGAAGGCGCTGAAAAGTTGGATTTCTGCGCCGCGCGCACGTTGTCCGGCGCGGGCGACTCTGCCAAAACGCTCCGGACGCCGCCGATCTCCCGAAAGAACGCCGAAGGCCGCATGAACAAGCTCGCCCGCCTGATCAACAACCGCTGGCGGGCGATCCCCATCCTCGGCGTGAGCCAAATTCTCGCTTGGGGGGCGATCTATTACACCCCGGTTCTGATCGCGCCCTTGATCGCAGAAGAGCGCGGCTGGTCGCTGACCTTCACCATGGCGGGATTCTCCGCCGGCCTGCTGGCGGCGGGGCTTTCTTCGCCCTTCGTCGGCCGGATGATCGACCGCCACGGCGGCCATGCGGTGATGCCCGCGGGCTCTCTTCTGGGCGCGGCCGGGCTCGTCGGAATCGTCTATGTGAGCGATCCGGTTCTCTATCTCGCGGTCTGGGTCGTGCTCGGTGCCGCGATGGCGGCCTCGCTCTACGATCCCGCCTTCGCGACGCTTGCGCGGATCTTCGGCACCGACGCGCGCCGGGCGATCACGCTCCTCACCTTCATCGGCGGCTTTGCCTCGACGGTGAGCTGGCCGGCGACGCATTTTCTGATCGAGGCGATCGGCTGGCGCGGCACGTACGGCTTCTACGCCGCCCTGCTCGCGCTGCTCGCGGCTCCGCTGCTGGCCTTCGCCTTGCCGCGCGAACACGCGGCGGCGGAAGTTCTTCCCGCAGGCCCATTGTCGAAACGAACGAAGCACCTTCCGGCCACCGGCTGGCCGTTTGCGCTCGTTGCGATCGCGTTTGCGCTCTACGCCTTCATCCCTTCGGCGCTGTCGGCGCACATGCTAGCGATCTTCACCCGCTTCGGCATCGAGCCCGCGACGGTGGTACTGATCGGCGCCTTGTTCGGGCCGGCGCAGGTCACGGCGCGATTTCTCGAGTTTACGATCGCGCGCCGACAGCATCCGCTGGCGATCGCGCGCCTCGCCATCGCGCTTCTGATCTTCGCCTATGCCACGCTTACCCTCCTCGGCGTTTCGGCGCCCGCGGCCGCGGCCTTTGCGATCGTGTTCGGCATGACCAACGGGTTGATGACGATCGCGCGCGGCACCGTGCCGCTCGCGCTCTTCGGCCGTTCGGGTTACGGGCGGCTGTTGGGGCGGATCGCGGGACCGGCGCTGCTCATGCAGGCGGTCGGGCCGCTCGTGCTCGCTTACGTCGCCGAGCGCTATTCCGACCCGGCGGCGCTCGCCCTGATCGCAGCCTTCGCGCTCGCCGCCCTCCTTTGCTTCGCCGCCATCCGGCGGCCCTAATCCTTTGCCGCCTCCGGCGGCGGTGAGCGCGTAAACCTTCCGTCAACCATAACTTCACGCAGGATGCGCCGAGCCCCGGCTTATCGCGCGGGCGGGGGCGGCGTTTACCATTCGGTGGCAACACTCGGTTAGGCATAAGCCTCCAGTGCGACGATTAGTATCGGGTACGTCGATGCGTAAACTCTGCCTGCTGCCCCTTCTTGTCTTTCTTTCCATTCCGGCCGCGGCCGATCCGCTCGACACGCCGCGTAACGCCCAGCTCGTCCGCGTGCCGCGCTATGTCGCGCCGCCGAGCGTGAACGAACGCGCGCAACCGCGCGAGCGCTCGGACTTCGCCGACAACCGGCCGGGTGCGGCGCGCCCGGGCTCGATGGGCGGCGGCTTCATCGAATTTCTCTTCACCGGACGCTCGGAATTGCCGCGCTCGCGGTATCAGCGCCCGTGGGAGGACATGGCCGAAGGGCAGGAAAACGGCCGCATCCTCAACGTGCGGCGCGACGATCCGGCCGCGTCATACCAGCCTCGTCCCATGATGGACCCGCGCTATCAGAAACAGATCGTCGAGTATCCGACCAAGGAACAGCCCGGCACCGTCGTCATCGATACCAACAACCGCTTCCTCTATTACGTACAGGGCGGCGGCAAGGCGATCCGCTACGGCGTCGGCGTCGGCCGGCCCGGTTTCGAATGGGCGGGCGTGAAAAGTGTCAGCGAGAAAAAGGAATGGCCCGACTGGCGGCCGCCGGCGGAGATGCTTGCGCGCCGGCCGGAGCTGCCGACCTATATGGCGGGGGGGCCCGCCAATCCGCTCGGCGCGCGCGCGATCTATCTCGGCTCCTCGCTCTACCGCATTCACGGCTCGAACGAGCCGGAGACGATCGGCACTGCGGTGTCCTCCGGCTGCATCCGCATGCGCAACGAGGACGTGATCGACCTCTACGGGCGCGTGAAGGTCGGCACCAAGGTGATCGTGATCTGAAGTTGTCCGGGGGGCGAAAGCGCCGCGGGGCCGCCTGACGAGGCGGCCCCGTTGGTTTTTGCGCGCGACGTTGATCAGGCGATCAAACGGTAGGCCGGGATGGTGAGGAACTCCTCGATCTCGAGGGCGAGCGACATTTCCCTGAACAGATCGGTCGCGTCCTCGAAACGGCCGGAGTCGTAGGTGGTCGGGCCGATCGCCTGGCGCACCTTCTCCATTTCGTCATCGAGAATCGATTCGAAAAGACCGGGCGTGACCTCGCGGCCGTCGGCGAGGCGGGCGCGGTGATAAATCCACTGCCAGACCTGCGAGCGGCTGATCTCGGCGGTGGCCGCGTCCTCCATCAGATTGTAGAGCGGCACCGCGCCGCGGCCGCGGAGCCACGCTTCGATGTATTGCACGCCGACGCGAATATTGAGCCGCAGCCCCTCCTCGGTGCGCTCGCCCTGGTGCATTTCGAGCAGCTGGTCGCGGGTGATCTTGACGTCTTGCCGGAGCTTGTCGAGCTGGTTCGGCGTCTTCATCAGGCGATGGAAAACTTGCTCGGCGACCGGCACGAGATCCGGGTGCGCCACCCAGGTGCCGTCATGGCCGTCGCCCGCCTCGCGTTCCTTGTCGGCGCGCACCTTCTTGAAGGCGGCCTCGTTGGCGCTGGCGTCGCCCTTCACCGGGATTTGCGCCGCCATGCCGCCCATGGCAAAGGCGCCGCGGCGGTGACAGGTGCGGATCAGAAGCAGCGAATAGGCGTGCAGGAACGCCTTATCCATCGTCATCGCCGCGCGATCCGGCGTGAGGAATCGCTTGTTCTTTCCGAGCCGCTTGATGAAGGAGAAAATGTAGTCCCAGCGGCCGCAATTGAGGCCTGTGATGTGGTCGCGCATCTCGTAGAGGATCTCGTCCATCTCGAAGCCGGCGGGCAGCGTCTCGATCAACACCGTCGCCTTGATGGTGCCGAGCGGCAGCCCGAGCTTCGATTGCGCGAAGGCGAACACGTCGTTCCAGAGCCGCGCCTCGTGGTGGCTCTCGAGCTTCGGCAGATAGAAATAAGGCCCGGTGCCGGCGCCGATCGTGCGCTTGGCGTTGTGGAAAAAGTAGAGGCCGAAATCGAACAGCGCGCCGGCGATCGAGGCACCGTCGATTATCACGTGATCTTCGAGCAAGTGCCAGCCGCGCGGGCGCACCATGAGCACCGCGGGCTTGTCGTTGAGCTTATAGGATTTCTTCGTCTGCGAATCGACGAAGTCGAGCTTGCCGGCCCAGCGATCCTTCAGGTTGATCTGGCCGTCGATCAGGTTTTCCCAGCTCGGCGAGCAGGCGTCCTCGAAATCGGCCATGTAGACTTCGGCGCCGGAGTTGAGCGCGTTGATGACCATCTTGCGATCGACGGGGCCGGTGAGCTCGACGCGCCGGTCGAGCAAATCCTTCGGCAGCGAGGCGACCTTCCAGCCCTGCTCGCGGATGTGCCTGGTCTCGGGCAGAAAATCGGGCAGCTCGCCGGCATCGAAACGGTGCTGGCGGTCGACGCGGCGCGCCAGCAACTGCTTGCGCGTGCCTTCGAACTTGCGATGCAGCTCGGCGAGGAACTGCAGCGCGGCCGGGGTCAAGATTTCATCGAAGCGGGGCCCCATTTCGCCGCCGATCTTCACGCCGCCGACTTTCGGCGCGGCGGGAGCCGCACGCGCGGCGGTTTTCGCCGCCGCCGGTCGCGCCGATTTCTTTCGTGCCGGCGCTTTTTTGCTCGCAGCCTTGCGGCGGCCGCCTTTTTTCTGCTTGCCCTTTTTGGGCTTTGCCTTTTTGGCCATTGTCCAATCCCCGTGATTTTCGTCCGCGATAATATGACAGCTTCGACGCCCGCCAAAACCCGCCGTTAGAACACTGTTGAAGCATGATCTTTCCCGAAAACCGGTTCCCACTTTTCGGGATCATGCTTTAGCGCCTGCGGCAGCGGTCCGCCGGTCGCCCAATCGAGCAACTCGACGGTATGAACGACCGGAATCGAGATTCCGCTCGCAATTTGGGTGATACAGCCGATGTTTCCCGTCGCCACGATCTGCGGCGAGGTTTTGGCGATATTTTCGACCTTGCGCGCGAGAAGGCGCGCGGCGATGTCCGATTGCAACATGTTGTAGGTGCCGGCCGAGCCGCAGCAAAGATGACCCTCGGGTATGTCGCGAACGATAAACCCGGCCTTGGCCAGCAGTTCCTTTGGCTCACGGTCGATTTGCTGGCCGTGCTGCATCGAACAGGCCGAATGGTAGGCGACCTTGATGTTGCGGGCGGCGACCGGCGGCAAGGGCGCAAGCTTCGCCAGATATTCGGAAATGTCTTTAGCCAGATCCGAGACCTTGGCGGCCTTGTCGCGATAGCTTGGATCGGTGCGAAGCATGAAGCCGTAATCCTTGATCGTGGTGCCGCAGCCTGACGCCGTGATCAGGATCGCGTCCAATCCTCCGCCCTCGATTTCACGCGTCCAGGCGTCGACGTTGTTGCGCACGAAAGCGAGCGCCTCGTGCTCGCGGCCCATGTGATGGCTGAGCGAGCCGCAGCAAGCCTCTCCCTCGGTGAGCACGACCTCGATGCCCTGGCGGTTGAGAAGCCGGATCGCCGCCGCGCGGATCGCGGGCTGCACCACCCGGTCGACGCAACCCGACAGCAACGCCACGCGGGCCTTGCGCGTTCCCTCGGCGGGGAAAATTCGTTGCGCATCCGCTTGCGCGGCCGGTATGCGCCAGGGCGCGAGACGGAGCATCGCCGCCACGGGTTTCAATCCGATGACGGCAAACAGCGGAGCGAAGGGCTTGGCGAGAAGTGCCGCGTAAAGCGCGGCGCGGAAGCGGGCGGGATAGGGCATGAGCTTGGCGAGGGCGGCGCGATAGAGGCGATCGAGCAACGGGCGGCGATAGGTCTGCTCGATGCGCACGCGCGCCTGATCGACGAGATGCATGTAATGGACGCCGGACGGGCAGGTCGTCATGCAGGCGAGACACGACAGACACCGGTCGATGTGCTTGACCACATCGGCGGTGGCGGGCTTGTTCTCTTCCAGCATCTCCTTGATGAGATAGATGCGGCCGCGCGGGCTATCGAGCTCGTCGCCGAGCAACACGTAAGTCGGGCAGGTCGCGGTGCAGAAGCCGCAGTGAACGCAGGCGCGCAGAATCTTGTCGGCGACCGCGATGTTCGGGTCGGCGAGCTGGGCGAGGGTGAAATTCGTCTGCATGCTCACACGCCCGCGTACATGCGGCCCGGATTGAGGACGCGCTTGGGATCGAAGCTTTCCTTGATCCGGCGGGTGAGCGCCGCGAGGTCGGGCGTGAGCGGCTCGAACACGGCCGCGCTCGCGCGCACCGCGGCGCTGGCACGAATGAGCGTGGCGTGGCCCTCGCCTTTGAGCGCCTCGCGAATGGCGGCCTCGTGCGGCGCTTCATCCGGCATCGCGACCCACAACAGGCCGCCCGCCCAGTCGTAGAAAATTTTCGCCCCGGTCGCGGCGGTGATCGCGCTTGCGATCTTCGCGCCCGATGCCGGGGCGGCGGAAATGCGCCACACCGCGTTGCTGCTGCCGTCGGCGAACGGCACGACGTCGCGCAGCGCGCGCCAGAAGGCGCGCGAAGCTTCGGCGGCCAACAGCTCGAGCTTGCCGAAGGGGCGCAACAGCGCTTCGAGTTTGTCGCGGCGGTAGGCGATCGAGGGCGCGATTCCTTCGAGGCGAAACGCGGTCAGGGCTACATTTCCGGCGGAGACCGCCTGCACGGGGATCAGCGCCGCGACGTTTCGCGGCAGGTGCGCCGCCGCCGAGACATCGCACGCCGTTCCCATCGCCGCATTCATCGCCTCGATCGCCTGCTGGTCAGCGAGACCAAGGGCGAGAACGGTGGCGACATCCTCCGCCGCGGGCAGCACTTTCAAGGTGATCTCGGTCATCACCGCGAGCGTGCCCCAGGAGCCGGCGAGCAGTTTCGGCAGATCGTAGCCGGTGACGTTCTTCACCACGCGGCCGCCCGCCTTGAAGGATTCGCCGCGGCCGGAGACGGCCTTCATACCAAGCGCGTGGTCGCGCGCGGAACCCGCCTTGATGCGGCGCGGGCCGGAGAGATTGGCTGCGAGCATGCCGCCGATCGTGCCGGCCTCCGGCTTGCCGCCCAAGAGCGGACCGAGATCGGCCGGCTCGAACGGAAGCTCCTGGCGGTTTCGGGCGAGCTGCTTTTCGATTTCCGCGAGCGGCGTGCCGCCCTTAGCCGAAAGCACGAGTTCCTCCGGCTCGTAGAGCACGATGCCGGAAATTCCCGAGCCATCGAGCGTGAGATCGGTCTGCGCGGCGCGGCCGATCGCGCGCTTCGTGCCGCGGCCGACGATTTCGAGCGTTTTGGCCTCGGCCGCCGCCCATGCGACGGCCTCGACCACTTCGTTATCGTCGCGGGGCTTCAGCGTGTCGGTCATTTTCGGGGAAGCATGATCTTGCTTGAAAACCTGTGTCCACTTTTCGGGATCATGCTTTAGAACCGCGGTAAATCGGGGAATGGCAGCTTGCCGGCATGAATGTGCATGCGGCCGAGTTCGGCGCAACGGTGCAGCTTCGGGAATACCTTGCCGGGATTCAACAGCCCCTTGTCGTCGAAGGCGCATTTTAGGCGCTCTTGGTGAGCGAGATCGATTTCCGTGAACATCGTCGGCATCAAATCGCGCTTCTCGACGCCGACACCGTGCTCGCCGGTCAAGACGCCGCCGACCTCGACGCAAAGCTTCAGAATCTCGGCGCCGAGCCTTTCCGCGCGGTCGAGTTCGTCCGCCTGATTCGCGTCATAGAGAATGAGCGGATGCAGATTGCCGTCGCCGGCGTGAAAGACGTTGGCGACGCGGAGCTTGTATTTCTCGGACAGTTCCCGCGTCCGCGCGAGCACCAAGGAAAGCTTCGCGCGCGGGATGGTGCCGTCCATGCAGTAATAGTCGGGTGAAATACGGCCGACCGCCGGGAAGGCGGCCTTGCGGCCGGCCCAGAATATCAGCCGCTCCGCTTCCGAATTCGACGCCCGGAGCGTGGTCGCCCCGCAGGATTTCGCGATCACGCTGACGCGATCGATGAGATGCGTGCATTCGGCCTCCGGCCCGTCGAGCTCGACGATCAACAGCGCCTCGACATCGAGCGGATAGCCGGCATGGACGAACTCCTCGGTGGCGTGAATGGCGGGGCGGTCCATCATTTCCATGCCGCCGGGGATGATTCCGGCGCCGATGATCTTGGCGACGCAATCGCCGGCGGCTTCCGAGGTGGGAAAGCCGACGAGGAGGGCGCGCGCCGTCTCGGGTTTCTTCAAGATGCGCACCGTCACCTCGGTGACGACGCCCAAGAGACCTTCCGAGCCGACGATGACCGCAAGCAAGTCGTAGCCGTTGGCATCGAGCTGCTTGCCGCCGATGCGGACGATCTCGCCCGTCATCAGCACCATCTCGACGCCGAGCACGTTGTTCATGGTCATGCCGTATTTCAAGCAGTGCACGCCGCCGGAATTCTCGGCGACGTTGCCGCCGATGGTACAGGCGATCTGCGAGGAGGGATCGGGCGCGTAGTAGAAGCCCGCCTGCTCCACCGCCTTGGTGATGCCGAGATTGGTGACGCCCGGCTGCGCCACTACGGCGCGGTTTTCATAATCGATGTCGAGCACGCGGTTGAATTTCGCGAGCCCCAAGAGCACGCCGTCGGCGAGCGGCAGGGCGCCGCCGGAGAGCGATGTGCCGGCGCCGCGCGGCACGACCTTGATACCCTCGCCGTGGCAATAGCGTAGAACCTGCGATACCTGCTCGGTCGTCTCCGGCAAGACCACGAGCATCGGCGGCTGGCGATAGGCCGTAAGCCCGTCCGATTCGTAGGGCCGCATTTCGCTGGCGGAATCGATCACGCCCTCGCCCGGCACGATGCGGCGAAGTGCTGCGGCGATCGCGGCGCGGCGATCGAGCACGGCCCGGTCGAGATCGGGCATAATCAGCGACATGATTCCTCCGCTCGGGGACCCGCACTCTACACCCTAGCAGATCGCCTGCCGAATATACGGAGGGACACTCGATCGTTTAAGCGGGCTGTTTTTCGTTGCGATCGGCCTTGTCGGCGCCGGCTTGATCGCTGTTTTCCGGTGCTTGTTCCGGCTGGGTCGGCGCCGGCTGCGTTGCGGAAACAGGATCGGATCCCGGAAACGACTCTTCCAGCGCTTGGTCAAGCGCTTTATCGCGCTTCTGTTGCGCGCGGTCTTTTTTCGATTTCGCACCAGCCCGTTTTGGTTTCGCGGCGGCTTGCGGCATGACGCGCTCCTCAATAGTGGCGCCCGAATCAACGGCCGAAGCCGGCTAAAGTTCCTCCATTAGCGCCGGGCCGGTTTTATGTTATCGCAGCACCGGCTGAATTCGCCGGCAAGCGGGGGTCGTTCATGCAACCTATCACCTGCGTCGAGGACTTGCGCGAGATCGCGCGCCACAAGGTGCCGCGCATGTTTTTCGAATATGCCGAAAGCGGCTCTTACGCCGAGGAAACCCTGCACGCCAACCGGCGCGATCTGAAGGCGATCCTGTTTCGGCAAAAGATCCTGGTCGACGTCTCCAAGCGCAGCACCGCGACGAAAATCGTCGGCAAGCAAGTGGCGGTGCCCTTGGTGCTGGCGCCGGTCGGCCTTTGCGGCATGCAGCGCGGCAACGGCGAAATTCTCGCCGCCAAGGCGGCGGCGAAAGCCGGCATCCCCTTCTGCCTCAGCACCATGTCGGTGTGCTCGATCGAGGACGTGGCCGAGGACGTCAAAGAGCCGTTCTGGTTTCAGCTCTACGTCATGCGCGACCGCAGGTTTGCCGCCTCGCTGATCGAACGCGCGGCCGCCGCCAAGTGCAGCGCGCTCGTGCTCACCGTCGACTTGCAGGTGCTCGGCCAACGCCACCGCGACATCAAGAACGGCCTGTCGGTGCCGCCGAAGATGAAGATCGCCAATCTCGTCGACATCGCCACCAAGCCCGCCTGGGTCGTGAGCGTGCTCGGCGCCAAGCGCCGGACCTTCGGCAACATCGTCGGCCGCGTCGAGGGCGTCGCCGATACGGGCTCGCTCGGAGAATGGATACAGGGCCAATTCGACCCGGCGCTGAACTGGGCCGACGTGAAATGGATCCGCAGCACCTGGAAGGGCCCGCTGATCCTGAAGGGCATCCTCGAGGTGGACGACGCCAAGCTCGCGGTGGAGCACGGCGCCGATGCGATCGTCGTTTCCAATCACGGCGGGCGCCAGCTCGACGGCGCACCCTCGTCGATCTCGGCGCTGCCGAAAGTCGCCGAAGCCGTCGGCAACAAAGTCGAGGTGATGTTCGACGGCGGCGTGCGCTCGGGCCAGGACGTCATGCGCGCGCTCGCGCTCGGCGCCAAGGCCTGCATGATCGGCCGCGCCTATATTTACGGTCTCGGCGCCAGGGGCGAAGAGGGCGTCGGCGAGGCGATCGGGTTCATCCGCCGCGAGCTGGAGACCACGATGGCGCTCACCGGCGTCAACCAGATCAGCGAGATCGGCCCGCAGGTGATCGTAAAATGAGGTGAGAGCAGTCCGTGACCTGGAACGAAAAATATTGGGACATTATTAGCAATTTATATTGGAGCCCGAAATATTTGGGGCTTAAATCAATTAGTCGCGAGAAATGGAAAATCGCCGATGGATTAGTTTCAATTCCCGCGACCGAGATTCGTAACCAAAATGGGCCGCTTTATTCGCGTTCACTCAAGTTAAATGAGCTTCTAGATGATCTGCGTAACAAGGAAGAAATACTAAATCATCTATTCAATATTACGTTTGCGATCGCTGGCGACGCTATCATTTCCAGATTGTTCTGCCAGCCTCTTGGAATTGATGACAACGGCCCCTTTTTGAGTTTAGGCCGCGAGATCGCGGAGCGATTTGGCTGGGGGCTGAACAAAAACGTTACTCAGCAAGACGGACTCTTTGTCACCGACCGTTCGGCAATCGGAATTGAATTGAAGCTCGATACGAGCTCTTCGCCGGAACAGCTCGTAAAATATGCAGCGTTGATGATGTTGGAAGAGAAGAGATTAGGTAAGCAAATCGATTTAGGATTGATGTTCATAATCCCTGAAAAGTCGCTCTCCGATCATTGGGGAAGTGTTGGTCTTTCCGGGCCAAAAATCGATGTGGATTTCGTAAATCAAATTAACAAGGAAAAGTTGAATAGTACGATCAGAGAAATTTTCGAAAACAAGAAAGAGCAACTTACGGGCGCGTTGGAAAGATTAAAACTTGCCGTCATGACCTGGGCGGACTTTAGAGACTCGATAGCGGAAATTCAAAAAGAGCTGGATTGCGCTAGACCCGGTGATCAAACTCTGCATCGTCTTTTGTCTGGATTTCGAACGCAAGTAGAGGCTCACAAGAATACAGGAATAGGTCCCCGCTCAGATAGATTTACCTGGACAAGCGGGGATGTAGTGATCGTCAAAGAATAAGAAAACGTAATCCTGAGGTGCTCGCGATAGCGAGCCTCGAAGGATGACGACCCGTCCTTCGAGGCTCGCGCCGAAAAGATCGGCGCTCGCACCTCAGGACGACGCGTTCTATTCTTCCTTGAAGCCGTATTCCGGCACGTTGCCGCTGGCGCCGTAGTATTTGTAGGGTAGGAACTTGCCGGACATGGTGATCTTCACGCGGTCGCCTTTCGGGTTCGGCAGGCGCTCGATCAGCATGTCGAAGTCGATCGCCGACATGATGCCGTCGCCGAACTCCTCCTCGATCAACGCCTTCCAGGCCGGGCCGTTGACCATCACGAGTTCGTAGAAGCGGTAGATCAACGGGTCGGTCGGCGGCATCGGCTGGCCTGCGCCGCGCATCGGCACTTCGTTGAAGAGCGCGGTTTCCATCTTGCTGAGACCAAAGAGTTCCTGGGCCTTGGCGACTTGCGGCTTGGTAAGCTTCATCTGGCCCAAGCAGGCGCCGACGATCAGCACCTCGGAATAGCCGCCGATTTTTTCGCAGATGTGCTTCCAGCTCCAGCCCTTCTCGCGCTTGATGTCGAGGATTTTCTCAGTCAGTTCGGCTCTCGTCATGGCACTCTCCCTGAACGTCATTCCGCGCGCAGAGACTAGCAATGCTCATGCCAAGGGTAACGGGGAAAAGATGTAGAAGCCGGAGGGTCGCTCGCCTCACGTGCCGCAGGAAGCCGGGCGGACGCGAGAATGGTACAGCTGGGTGGGCTCGAACCACCGACCTCCTGTTCCACAGACAGGCGCTCTAACCAACTGAGCTACAGCTGCATAGGTGAGCCGCGCGGGAAGCTACGGGCTGCCCAGCGGGGATGCAAGCCTGGCCTTACCGGGGTGTTTTTCGCGGGGTCGCAAAAACAAAGAGCCCGGCTTGCGGCCGGGCTCGCTCTGCCGGCAAGTCACGGCAGATCAATCAATGTGCGGGAAGAAGTTTCAATGCACCTTCATGGTCTTCGATAGGCCCGCTTTGATCGGCTCGGCGGTCTCGGTCGCGACCTTCTGGGCGAGCGCCGAAAGGGTCTTCGTCTGCGCGGAAAGCGACTCGAACTGCTTGCGTAGATGGGTCGCCGACAGCTCGACCGCTTCGGCAAGCGTCTTCGAGCCGAATAGCTCGCGGGTATAGTCGAATGAGGCGTTCATGTTGACGCGCAGGGCCTCGAGCGCCTTCAAGTTGAACTCGGTCGCGCCCTTGGTCGCACTCGTATAGGTGTCCTCGAGCACGTCGGTGGTTTCCTCGGCCGCCGACTTGATGCGGGCGTAAACCTCCTTCGCCTGCTGCACGCCCTTCTCGGCGAAGTCGCGCACCATTTCCGGCAGCTCGATGTTCGGCATGTCGAACTTCGGCGCCGCGGCGGCTTTCAGGGGCTTTTTCGGAGTATCGATATCGATCATGGCTGGGGTCCTCATCTGATCCACCCGTGCGAGGGAACCAGTCATGGTCTCCTGCGCGATGGTGAATGAGGACTAGCACAGAAAATGGTGCAATGCAACAAAATTATTGCATTGCACACTCAGCGGTCGGCGCCGCTGGTTTCAGGCCTTCGGCTTCATCGCCTCAAAGGCCGACTTGCCCGCCTGCGTCGCGCTGTCGCCCAAGGCCTTGGTCTGCTCCGACAGCGATTTCATCTGCGCCTGGGTGAACGCCGTCTGCAGCCGCATAACTTCTTCGGCATCTTTCGCTTGCACAATCTTCTGCGCGAAATCGAGCGTGGCGGAGACGTTATCCTCGGCAAAGCCGATGGCCTTTCGGCCAAGCTCGCGGGCGTTCGTTTGCATCGCTTGCGCCGATTGTTCCACCGTGCCGAAGGCCTTGGTGGCAGCGTCCATGTAAGTTTCAAAGGCCTTGCGGGCCTCGCTTACACTCTTTTCGGCGAATGCCCGCATTTCGGGCGGAATCTCTAATCCCGTTTTGATGGTCATTTTCACCTCTCCCGGATTAACCCTGCCACCCGATCGGCTAAATGATGACCCGTGCGGCGTGGATTTTCCAGCCCTTTCGAACTAAACATTTTATTAATCGCGACGAATGGGCCGGCCGGGCCATCGCGACAGGACTTGTCTTTGATGCCTCAATTGACCCCGTTTGCGGAACTTCTCGCCGACGCGCGCATCGCGGGCCTCGTCGCGGTTCCGACGCCGGCCTTGCTGATCGATCCCGAGGGCAAGCTGCGCTTCGCCAATCCGGCGGGGCTCGCCCTGCTCGGCGCGAAAACCTTCCACGACGCCGCCGCGCGTGGACCCGCCGCTCTCGGGCCGCTCGCGGAAGCAGCCAAGCGGTTCGCGGAAAGCCTTCCGGCCGGCGGTGCACCGCGGCTCGAGCGCTTGCGGCTCGCCGGCTCGCTGCAGCCCGCCGTTTTCGCCTGCTCGCGGGTCGTCTTTGCCGGCGATTGGCCCGCCATTTTGTTCGCCGGAATGGATGCGGGCAGAGGAAAGGCGCCTTCCATCACGGACGCTGCGCGCGCGCTTCTCGACGACAAGGAAGATAGCTTCGCGCTGTTCGATCTCGACGGTCACCTGCTGCATACGAGCGCGTTGGCGAGCGCTCTTATCGGTTCGGCCCAAACGCTGGCGGATGTCGACGCGAGCACGAGCGCCGCTTTCGGCCAGGCGCGCGCGGAAGGCTCATCCGAAGCGCCATTCGGCGTGACGCGAATCGTATTTCGCCGCATTGGCACCAAGGCGCAGTCCGCGATCCTCGCGATCTTCGCCGCGGCGGAAGAGCGCGCCGAAAGCGAGATTGAAAGGCCGCAAGAGGAGCAAACGATCGAAGCGGCGCGGCCGGACGATGAAGGCCGTTCCGTTGAAGCGGGCCCGCAAACAGCGGGCGAGCAAGCGTCGCTGCCTCAGTTGACCTCGCAACCGGCGCAAAAGGCGCCCACGCGCTTCGTGTGGCAGACCGACGCCGCTGGGCGTTTCTCCAGCGTTTCCGACGACCTCGCGGCGGCGGTCGGCGGCGACAAAGCGCAAATTGGCGGGCTCGATTGGCTGCAAGCCGCCGAGCAGATCGGAATCGAGGGTGCCGACCAAGTCGCCGCTTCGATCGCGCGCCGCGATACTTGGTCGGGCGTCATCGTGCATTGGCCGCTCACTGAGAGCGGCATGATGGTCGTTGTCGATCTCGCGGCGCTGCCGGTGTTCGACCGCGAGCGCAAGTTTCAGGGCTATCGCGGCTTCGGCGTGTTTCGCGAAAAGACGCCCCGATCCGTCCAGGCAGAAGACAAGGCGCTGCAGCCCGCCGCAGCGCCGGTGCCCGAGGCTTCAGCGGAGCGCCCGCCGCTCGCGCTCGTGGAGCGGCCGGAAAATGTCGTGCCGCTGCGCACGACGCCCTCCGCCGTCGATCCGGCGCGGCCGGAGCTGTCGGCGAGCGAGCGAACCGCCTTCCGCGAGATCGCCCGCCAGCTCGGAGCGCGGATCGAGGAAGTGAATGCCCTGCAAGATTTCGGCAAGCGACCGGCGTTGGCGGACGAAGGCGGCGGCAAGGACTTCGAAGGCCTAGGCTCGATGGTCGGGGCCGCCCCGGCTTCGAATGGCGAGCGCGCGCTTCTCGATCGCCTGCCGCTCGGCGTCGTCGTGCACCGCGCCGAGCGCGTGTTTTATGCGAACCGCACGGCGTTGGAATGGATCGGGTTGCCCGACGTCGCCACGCTCGAGGCCGAAGGCGGGCTCAATCGCCTGTTCGCCGGAATTCCTTCGCTCGATCCGAACGAGCCGAGCGAGACCAGCAGCACGCTTGCCATCTCGGGAAAGAGCGGCGAGCCGATCCCGGTCGAGGCGCGGCTCATCAGCGTTCCCTGGGAGGCGGAAACCGCGCTTGCCTATGTGCTGCGCCGGGCGGGCGCGGGCCTCGACGAGCGCATGGAAAGCGCCGGGCTGAAGCTGCGCGAAGCGGAGGCCGCGACCCACGAGCTCCACTCGATCCTGGATACGGCGACCGACGGCGTAGTTCTGCTCGACCACCAGGGCCGGATTCGGAGCATGAACCGCTCCGCCGAGGCGCTGTTCGGCTACGATTCGCACGAACTCGAAGGCGAGATCTTCACGCGCCTGTTCGCGCCCGAAAGCCATCGCGCCGCGATTGATTATCTCGAAGGGCTCGCCAGCAGCGGCGTCGCAAGCCTCTTGAACGACGGCCGCGAGGTGATCGGCCAAGTACGCGAGGGCGGCCTCATCCCGCTGTTCATGACGGTCGGCCGCATCGCCGACGACAGCCAAAAATTCTGCGCGGTCTTCCGCGACATCACCCAGTGGAAGCGGGCGGAAGAGGAATTGCTCGAATCGAAGCGCAAGGCGGAGCAATCGAATTCCGCGAAGTCCGATTTCCTCGCCAAGATCAGTCACGAAATTCGCACGCCCTTGAATGCCATCATCGGCTTTGCCGACGTCATGCGCGAGGAGCGTTTCGGGCCGATCGGCAACGAGCGCTATCGCGAATATTTGAAGGATATTCAGACCTCGGGCGCACATCTGATCTCGCTCATCAACGACTTGCTCGATCTTTCCAAGATCGAGGCGGGCAAGCTCGATCTTTCTTTCGCGAGCGTCGACCTCAACGACATCGCGCGGCAGTGCATGGCGATCATGCAGTCGCAGGCAAATCGCGAGCGCATCATCATCCGCACCTCGTTGATGCCGGAGCTGCCGCAGGTCGTCGCCGACGTGCGCTCGATCCGCCAGATCGTGCTCAATTTGCTCTCGAACTCGATCAAGTTCACGCCACCGGGCGGTCAGGTCATCGTCTCGACCCAGCGCGCCGAAAACGGGGAGGTCTTGCTGCGCGTGCGCGACACCGGCGTCGGCATGACGGAGGCGGAAATCGCCGCCATGCTCGAACC
>Ga0075436_100001027_pt1 | contig 18780 bp, 30 predicted proteins | sample RhiMethybrSRZTD5_FD_75303 | JGI IMG/M metagenome (GOLD analysis project Ga0075436, IMG submission 75303) | Populus rhizosphere microbial communities from Tennessee, USA - Rhizosphere MetaG P. TD hybrid SRZTD5 | ecosystem: Host-associated > Plants > Roots > Rhizosphere > Soil | place: USA...
ATGGGTCAGCGGCTGCAGCAGCTCCTGGAGGCCGCCGGCTACCGCGTCACCAGATGGGGTGAGGTCGGGTGGACGGCGGACCGCTGGATCTCGGACCGCTGGAACGACGTGCTCGCACAGGTGCACGGTTCGACGCCGCCGAGTCTCATCATCTACGTGCTCGGCACGAACGACATCTACAGGTCGGACCGGACGCGTCCCGCGGCGGTCACGCTGCGCGACGTCGGACCCGAGACGTGGTTCATCGGCGCGCCGAGCTACGCGAGCACGAACTTGACGGCGCGCGTGAACGCGACGAAGCCGATCTTCCAGGACGTCTTCGGCTCGCGCTACATCGACAGCCGACCGTACACCGCTCCGAACTGCGCGGGCCGCATGGCTGACTGCGTGCACTTCGTCGCGTCGTCGGGTGCCGGTCGGCAGTGGGCGACGTCGGTGTTCAACGAGCTGCAGCGCCGTCGTCGTGGTCTCGCGCCGAGCGGGTCGTCGTGGGGACCTTTCGGCATCGCCGTCACGTTGGCGCTCGGGCTACTCGGCGCGGTCATCGCCTTCCGCAACCGGCGGGCGCGGTGACCGGTTGTGCGAAACGATGATGATGAGCTTGAGCGGTCCGAGACAATCCTCGAGCGTGTCGAGGTAGCCGCAGACCAGGTGCTCGTTGCCGCGAAGACCGGCGACCCCACGAAGGTGAAGTCCGTCTTGCTCTACTGGTTCGGCGTGCTCTACGACGAGGGACGTCGACGCGTGGCGCAGGCGGAGCAGAAGGCGCTCTCGCTGAAGGAGCTGAACGAGAAGCTCCGCGCTATGAACGAGCAGCTCCGTCGTCGTCTGAAGTCGCCGCGGGAGGAGTGAGGAGCGGGCCCTCGCTCGGCAGTTCGGCGAGTTCGCTCATCGACGTGCCTGCGCCGGGGCTCAGGTTCACGCCGAGCTGACGCAGCATCGTGCCGCCCTGCTCGGAGCAGAGCATGAGATCGAGGAAGCTCGCGTCCATGCCGGTGTGCCGGTGCAGCGTCAGGATGAGCAGCGGCCAGGAGGTCGGCTTCCAGCCGTCCTTCAGGAGCCCGGAGAGCAGGTCGCGCGTGCGCGCGATGATCTCCGGGGAGTCCGGCGGCGGTTCGTTGACGTCGTCGGTCTTCCGCAGGAAGTCGCGGATGTCGTCGAGCGACGGCTCGCGTCCGTCGGGAGGCGGTTCGCCTTCGCCGACCGAAGGCGGCGCGACGACCGGGATCGGGGGGCCATCGGCGTCGACGCGGATCATCGGCGGCGGCTCCGCCTTTTCGCCCATGAACTCCGCGTACGTCGACGGCGCGAACGCCATCGGACGCTCGTCGAGCCACATGTGCCGGAGCATGTCTTCGCGCTCGGGTCCTTGACCGAGACGATCGATGTGATGGCGCTCGATGTCGACGAGCGGCGTGTCGGCCGAGCCGTACACTGTTGCGAGCACCGCCGGGGCGCGCATCGACTCGAGGTCGGGCATGCCCCACTCGGTCATCATCTCGGCGCCCTTGTTGAGCGCGGCGCACGCGAGTCCCTGGCGCACGCCCTCCCAGAAGACGAGCGTCTCGAGCTTGCCGAGGTCGCGCATCACTGCGGTGGCGAGCGTGGGCGGTAGACGGCTCGCGATCGCGACGAGCATCTCCGAGCGGAGCGCGACGCACTTCTTCTCGTCTTCGGTGTTGCGGAAGCGCATGGTCATCCCTCGTCGTCCGGAAGGTCGTCGTCGTCGCTCGACAGGTCGTCGTCATCGTCGTCGCCGGCGTCGTCGACGTTCGACTGCACCTTCTCGAGGAGGAGCTTCACCCAAGCCGTGGGTGTTCGCTTCTCCGTGCTGTGGTCCTCGACGATGTCCTCGATCGCCTCGAGCGCGACTTCGTAGAACTCCTCGCCCGTGATCTGGCTCATGACCCCTCCGTGGGTTCCTCTCGTTGTGCCCAAGGCAGCCCGTACGGGAACGCGAGCGCGTCCCCCCGCACCTGCGTCTTCGCGATCGTGCTCGCGTTCTTGTTCAGCTCGCAGCCGACGTCACGCTGCTTGCGCGTCTGGATGAGAAGCACGCCGGCGACGCCGTAGCGGATGATCGTCAGCTCGTCGTGTCCGGCCTCGGCGCCGAGGAGAACGAGCGCAGCGTCTTTGGTGTTCGGGTCGCAGAAGACGCTGTCACCGTGAGCGCGCAGAAGGACCGCCGGCATCGAGGACGTGTCTGACAGGTGCTCGTGGAGATGTCAACGCTGTGCTAGCGTGACTGCAATCCGCGGAGGGTGCGGGCGCAGATGCCTCCAAGGGGTTGCCGGGTGAGACTGCGCGCTCCCCGGCCTCATTTCACGCGACGCCGATGCCGTCGCCACGCCCAGTACGCGAAGCCACCCGCTGCGGTCACGACGCCGACGCCGATGACGATCGCGAGCGTGGGCGACGTCACCTTCGACACGCGGCCTTGGAAGGTCACGGTCACCTGGTCGGGAGCCCAGTCCGCTGTCGCCTGCGTGACGATGTAGTCGTTGCCGCGCGCCGACATGATGATCCGCGAGCCGGGGTTGCGACTGACGTACGCCTTCGCGACGGCGTCGGCGGCGAACTCGACGGCGCGCGGGACGGGGTTCGGGAGCGCAGCCTGCGCGAACGCGACGACCTTCGATCGCACGCCGGCAGCGATGCTGCTCCACGGCTTCGACTGGACGTCGGCTCGGTGCGCGAGCTTCGCGGGCGAGCACATGTCGGGGTGCGCGACGCAGCCGGACGCCGTGGGGCTCGACCAGATCGGGTTCACGGGCTGCGAGTAGCTCCGGATGAGCGACGTGAAGCTGTCGCCGTGGTGGAGCGCGAAGTCCTGCGCGAAGGTCCAGATGGTGGCGTCGGGTCGCGTGCCACCTTCGGCTTCGACGGCGCGAGCGAGCCAGAGCAGATCGCCGGGCGTGAGGTCGTACGTCCAGCCGGACTTCGTCTGGATCGTGCCGAGGTTGTCGGGCACGGAGTCGATGTCCGCGCCAAGTCCGCGCTTCGCCTTCCAGGCCGCGGTTGCCCGCATGTGCTCGCGGTCAGCGTGCAAGATCGTCGAGCGGTCCGGCTTCCTGCCGGGGACGATGTCCACGTATCCGCGGCCGGGCACCCAGGCGTACCCCTCGTCTCGCATGAATGCGATGGAGTCGGCGGGGTTGGTGATCATGAGCTAACGGTACCACGCGAACGCTAGCGCACGGTCGGGTGGAAGAGCGCGACGGCGTCGCAGCCGGCGCCGCCGCCTTCGCGGCAGCCGGGGCAGGATCCGTCGCACACGGCGATGGCCCGCGCCGCTTCTTCAGAACCGAGGATGGCGACGACCTTCTCCCAGTCGTAGAGGACGCGGAAGCGGCTGTCGATGTTCGCGGCGCCGCCCATGTAGGCCGGCGCGATGTCGCGGTAGAGGTCGTCCGGCGAGCGGTCCGTCGCGCGTAGGTACTCGGCGAGCGTCTTCATGCCGCTGACCGTAGCACGCGAGCTTGACCGGCTGTCAGACAGGTTGTAGGGTCGGCGACCTGGAGGTCGACATGAACGTGCGTCCGCTCGGAGACCGTGTCGTCGTGAAGCGCCTGCCCGCCGAGGACAAGATCGGCATGATCATCGTTCCTGACGTCGCGAAGGAGAAGCCGACGCGCGCGGAGGTCCTCGCGGTCGGCGTCGGTCGCGTGCTCACGAACGGGATGATCGTCGCCCCGGAGGTGAAGAAGGGCGACATCGTGCTCTTCGGCAAGTACTCCGGCACCGAGGTCAAGGTCGGCGACGACTACCTGGTGGTCCTTCGCGAAGAGGACCTGATGGGCGTCTTCGAGACGTGACGGCGCACGTCTGGGAGATCGAAGAGGTCGAGAGCGACCTCGGTGTCGGGCGCTTCTGGAAGTGCAAGGCGTGCGGCGCGTCAGGCGGTCCGATCGGCGGCCCGCTCGGCGACAAGCACGGGGAGCCACCGCCGACGATGTCCCCGTTTCTTGCCGGGAGGAACCTGAAGCTCCCGGACGACTGCGAGGAGGCGAAGGTGCTGGTCAACGGGTTCATGAAGGGCGCGCCGCTGTCGCACGAGGAGATGGAGCTGATCGTTCGTCTGCGCGACGTGACGGGCACGGACCCGGCGTGGAACGTCGACGGCGTGACCTACGTCTACCTCGCGTACGACGGGAAGCAGCGCACGCGCACCATCAACTTCAAGGACTTCAAGGAGCGCAAGCACGCGCTCCGTCAGGCCGTGCGCGACGCGCGGCTCGATCACAACCCGAGAGGGGCGCGGGGATGAACGACGACGAGCGCGACAAGCTGGCGAAGAGGATCGCGGACCGTCAGTCCCGCGAGCGGCGCGACGGTTCGCTTGCCGACGAAGTCGTGCTCGCACACGCGCGTCGTCTCGACAAGAAGTGGACGGCGATGGTCGAGCGCGGAGACACGCTCAGCGTGTTCTTCATGGTGACGAACAACCGGCTCGACTACACGTACAGCTTCGAGACGGAGGCGACGCAGGAGGAGGACGCCGGCGAGCTGGCCGAGTTCGTGATCCAGGCCGTGACCCAGTTCCCCGTCCGTCATCAGCCGAAGTGGAAGCCGGAGGACGCGGTGCGCGCAGACGGCACGGTCGTGCGCTACCCGCACATGATCAAGATCCTCTGGAAGCGGGGCGAGATCTTGTCGAACGTGCTGAACAAGGAGCTTCGGCTCCAGTGTCTGAGCTTCATCGTCGAGGACCTCCGCAAGAAGGCGCCCGCGAAGCCGGTGAACTAGGTGCGTCGCGTGTGGCAAGCGATGTGCTGCTTCTTCGGTTTTCACCAGTGGGCCGAGGCGCACGTGTTCGGCGACCGCCTGCGCGTCTGCGAGCACTGCATGGCGTTCGACGTGCAGCGCGAGGACGAGGCGAGCTGATGCGCAACCTCGTCGAGGTGGTTGATCAGGTCGTGCAGCGGGTGCCGCGCCTCGCGCCGAGTCTCGCGGCGGTGCGCGAGTCAGCGAAGTTCGCGGCGCCGGAGATGCGGCAGTACTTCTGGGACGAGTTCGTCAGCAAGCTGAACCAGCTCCGGTCGACGCTCTCGGCCGACGAAGATCGCGCCGTGCGCGCGATCGTGGAGGGCGACGATGAGTAGCGAGAGGCTGAAGATCGCCGACCGCCTGTCGCTGCCGCTCGACGCGGTGACGCAGACGTTCGCGTACATGGGCAAGAAGGGCAGCGGCAAGACGTACGCGGCGACGTCGACCGCGGAGAAGATGATCGACCAGCACGCGCAGGTCGTCGCCGTCGATCCGGTCGGCGTGTGGTTCGGGCTGCGGCTCGCTGCCGACGGGAAGTCGCCGGGCATCTCGATCCCGGTGTTCGGCGGCCTGCACGGCGACATCCCGCTCGAGCCGACGGGCGGCAAGATCATCGCCGACCTCATCGTCGATCGCGGCATCTCGGCCGTCATCGACGTGAGCCAGTTCGAGTACGACACCGACAAGGCGCGCTTCGCCGGTGACTTCGCCGCGCGGCTCTTCTTCCGGAAGAAGTCGTCTCCGTCGGCGATCCACGTGTTCCTGGAGGAGTGCCAGGAGTTCGTGCCGCAGCAGCCGAACAAGGGCGAGGAGCACATGCTGCACGCGTTCAACCGGATGGTGCGGCTCGGCCGCAACTTCGGGATCGGCGTGTCGCTCGTGTCCCAGCGCCCGCAGGACGTGAACAAGAAGGCGCTCAACCAGGCTGAGTGCGTCTGCGCGTTCCAGCTCGTCGGCACGCACGAGCGCAAGGCCGTGCGCGACTGGATCTCCGAGAAGGACATGGACGAAGATCTCGTCGACGAGCTGCCGAAGCTGAAGACGGGGAACGCGTACATCTGGTCGCCGAGCTGGCTCGACATCTCGGAGAAGATCCTCTTCGCGCGGAAGCGCACGTTCGACGCGTCGGCGACGCCGGAGGTCGGGAAGCGCGCCGCGCGGCGCGATCTCGCGCCGATCGAGCTGGAGCAGCTCCGCGCCGACATGGCGGCGACGATCGAGCGTGTCGAGGCGGAGGACCCGAGGGCGCTGAAGAAGAAGGTGGCGCAGCTCGAGAAGGAGGTCGCCACGCTGAAGGCGCAGCCGCGCGAGCGTGTCGAGACGCCCGCGTTCACGGACGCGGAGCGGAAGCTGCTGAGTCGCTCGGTGACGGCTCTCGAGGGGTGCGCGAAGAACACCACCGACGCTGCTGGCATCGTGCAGGGAGTTCTTCAGAACCTCGACGAACGACTCCAGGTCACGCGTCGGATGTCGGCGCGTCACGCGGTCGAGGAGAAGTCGCGCGCGGAGAAGCGGCGTGACAGTCTCGCTGCTCGTGGCGATCCCAACGGCGTGACGGAACCCGGTGCACCGACCGACGCCTACCAGAAGGCGATTATCGGCGCGCTCGCTCGGTTCTACGCGCTCGGCAACCACATGGTGAGCAAGCGGCACGCCGCGGCGCTCGCCGGCAAGAGCCCGCGCTCGAGCGCGTTCAACGCGGCGCTCGCGAGCCTGCGCGCCGCGCAGCTCGTCCAGTACGACAACAGCGGAGACGTCGGGATCACCGGTCGCGGTCTCACGTTCGCGGAGAACATCGACACGCCGGTGACCTCGCAGGAGCTGATCGAGGCGTACAAGCGCCACGTGCTGAACGACTACGAATGCACGCTGCTCGACGCGATGCTCAGCTCGGCGAAGCGCATGCCGACGATGTCTCGCTCGCAGCTCTCCGAGGTGAGTGGCAAGTCGATGTCGAGCAGCGCGTTCAATGCGGCGCTCGCTAGCATGCGGCAGCTCAAGCTCATCGAGTACGTGGGCACGGACCTGAAGATCTCCGACACGCTGAGGTTGATGCGATGAGCCACGGGATCGACGGCATCTACGACGTCTACAAGCGCACGCTCGTGCACGCGCGCAAACGGCACAGGTGCTGCGCGTGCGAGGTGCCGATCCTGGTCGGCGACACGTACGTGCGCGTGTACATCGTCTTCGACGGTAGCGTGAGCACGTACAAGCGCTGCCTGCGCTGCGAGAGGATCTTCCAGACGCTCGTCGAGGTGCTCGAGCACCGCGAGCAGTGGCCCGACGAGGACCTGAACTGCGGTCACGAGTGGGTGGAGAACGGCAACGGCCCCCTGCCCGACGAGGTCGCGCAGCTCGCGTTCCTCACGCACGACGAGATCAAGGCGCTCCCGGTCCCGTCGTTCAGGCCTTGACAGCTCCGCGGGCGCTGCGTACCTTCCTGGTCATGCATTGACCGTCAGCCCTCCGCGGCACTCTCGCTCGAAGACACCAAGCACCAGCTCTCCAGCGAGAGGACGATCGATACTTCATCCCCCACGGTTCGCCGTGGGCCGCTAGCCCTGCCCAGCGACGAGCTGAGTGGGGCGGCTTCGTTTCAAGCCGAGGTAGCTCAACAGCAGAGCGCTACGGGGACCGCCAAGGCACCCGTAGAGGTAGGAGGGGCAGCACCTTCCCTCGGCGCCGAGGGCGACAAGGTCTCCAGGGAGACCGTCCGGAGTAATGACCCGGAAGGGGATGGTTCGAGTCCATCGTCGCCCACCGCATGCGTGGATAGCTCAGCCAGCAGAGCGCCCGGTGTGATGAGCCGGGAGGTCGCAGGTGCAACTCCTGCTCCGCGCGCCAAGTCCGAGCGGCTGTTCGCGATCACGCGTCGCGATCTGCCGGTCGGCCTTCGGACGGCGCAGGTCGGCCACGCGCTCATCGAGTGGACGCTGCGCTTCGGCAAGCCGCCCGAGAACCTCGTGGTGCTTGCCGTCGATGACGAGGACAAGCTCGAGAGCTGGCTCGCTATGCTGGCCGATCACGACGGCAAGCAGCTCGTCGCGTTCCACGAGCCCGACCTCGACGACGAGCTGACCGCCGTCGCGTGCGGCCCGGCGTACTGGCGCGATCTCAGCTCGCTTCCGTTGCTCCGCTGAGGCATGTCGATTTCTTCTTGACAGCATGTTCGGCCCGGCGCAGGGTCGAAACAACCTCAGATGTCTCTCGAAGCCACCAGGACCCAAATGACGTGCGCGCCGGCCGCGAAGCCGAACGCGACGCCGTGGTGCGTCTTGGTGGCAGGGACCAACGTCCGCTTCGAGATTCGCCACCAGGACGGTACCACCGGGTGACCTGAGATCTACCACAGCACGTGGAACACGACTCAGGCCACCCCGGGAAACCAGGGTGGCCTTTTTCGTTGTCCGCGCACCGAAAGGAACGCACGCGACATGACGATCAAGCTGAAACGCACGAGCCACACCCTTGCTGGGGTGGCGCCCGACAGGACGGGCACCGTGCCTTTTAAGCCGGACTGAGCGGGTTCAAGTCCCGTCGCCCCAACCACGCCTTGCTAGTTCAACGCGCAGAACAGCCGGCTCTTACCCGGTCGATCGGGGTTCGACTCCCCGGCAAGGCACCACGACATTCCCGGATCGTCTAGCGGCAGGACACCTGGCTCTGAACCAGGGAACTGAGGTTCGAATCCTCGTCTGGGAACCAAGAAGTGCTCTCTGACAACTGAATAGGATCCCTTCGAGCAGCTCTGCGGAGCTGCTAGTCGCGGAGCACCGCGTGCGCCTCCCAAGGCGTACGCGGCCCGCGGCGGTATTCCAAGATAGCTCAGCGGAAGAGCGTCCGGCTGTTAACCGGATGGTCGTAGGTTCGATCCCTACTCTTGGAGCCATAGGTCGGGTGCTCGGGACACAGGCGGGACTCCAAATCCTGCCGAGCGGGGTTCAAATCCTCGACGACCTGCCAGATGATCATCATGGGGTCGTAGAGGAGCTGGCTGTCCTCGCCTGCCTGTCACGCAGGAAATCGCGGGTTCAAATCCCGTCGATCCCGCCACTACGGACAGAGAGCTAGTGGGGTCATAGCGCGCGCCTGAAGAGCGTGAGAACTTGGTTCGAGTCCAAGTCTGTCCACCAGCATGGGGCTGTAGCTCAGTGGGAGAGCGCTGCGTTCGCAACGCAGAGGCCGAGGGTTCGACCCCCTTCAGCTCCACCGGCGAGAATGCTCAGCGTGACTACATTGGTTGTCACCAACCCCTGTCGCGCGATCCTCCTTCGTCTCGCCTCTGTCGCTATCGTCTAGGGGCCCAGGACACCTGATTCTCAATCAGGGAACCGGAGTTCGATTCTCCGTAGCGACGCCACGTCCTCGTAGCTCAGAAGGAAGAGCATCCGCCTCCTAAGCGGAAGGCCGCGCGTTCGAGTCGCGCCGGGGACGCTGATGATCATGGTGGCCGTAGCTCAACAGGAAGAGCGCTGGATTGTGGCTCCGGAGGCTGCGGGTTCGAACCCCGTCGGTCACCCCATCGGCACGCAGCTCCAAGGCGGAGCACACGCTTGATAAGCGTGAGGGGGCGGTTCGATTCCGTCCGTGCCGACCAGTTCTCCGATTCGCGACCCTAAGTTCGTAGCGGGTGAGTCGTCGCGGCCCGCATCGTCCGGTAACTCAGCGGAAGAGTGCCGTCTCGACAGGGCGGAAGCCGCGGGTTCGATCCCCGCTCGGACGACTAGATGGGGCTGTAGCTCAGTTGGGAGAGCGCTTCGATGGCATCGAAGAGGTCGCGTGTTCAACCCACGTCAGCTCCACCATGGGGTCTTAGCTCAGCAGGGAGAGCGCTGGCTTTGCAAGCCGGAGGTCGTCGGTTCGATCCCGACAGGCTCCACCAGGTTCGGTAGTTCAAGGAGACAGACGTGTCCGTCGTCAGTCGGAGAGGTGCACCCCTGGCTGACGATCAGAACAGCGCGCCAGGTAGCGCGAAGATGCCCGGTGAGAGTCCGGGCTCGAGCCCCAATGCCCTTGTAGCTCAGTTCGGAAGAGTGCTCCCTTGGTAAGGGAGAGGTCACGGGTTCGATCCCCGTCGAGGGCTCTGCGTGGTACGATACGGGTCCGATGGCGTACAAGAATCCGGAGGACCAGCGACGTTACAAGGCGCGCTGGCACAAAGAGAACTACAAAGGGGTGTACAGGAAGAGGCACCGCAAGGTGGTGAAAGAGCGCCGTCGAGCGGCGCGTGACTTCATTACGAAGTATAAGGCAGAGCGTGGATGTGGACGGTGCCCTGAGCGCGAGCCGGTGTGCTTGGAGTTTCATCATCGCGACGGGAACAAGGAGTGCGAAGTGTCCAATGCTCCTAGGCGCGGATGGTCGGACGCCCGTATTCTTATGGAGATTGCGAAGTGTGAGTTGCTGTGTGCGAACTGCCACAGGAAGCATCATGCGGGTATCGCCTAGTGGCATGGCGCCTGGCTTCCAACCAGGAATAACGCGGGTTCGAATCCCGCTGCCCGCTCCATGACGCGATCCATCGGGTGATGGCATCTGCCTGCAAAGCAGATTGAGGTGAGTTCAAGTCTCACTCGCGTCTCCAGGCGATCGTATCGGCCGGGCCTTCTAAACCTGTGTACCGTAATCGGATGATGCGGGTTCGAGTCCCGCCGATCGCGCTAAAAACGGTCTCGTCGTCCAACGGATAGGGCACTCGCCTACGGAGCGAGCTATGGGGGTTCAAATCCCTCCGAGACCGCCATCATGTCCTCGTAGCTCAGATGGAAGAGCGCCAGCCTCCGAAGCTGGTGGCCGCAGGTTCGACTCCTGTCGAGGACGCCGCTGCGTACCCAAGAGGCTAGGGGCCGATTTCATACGTCGGTAGACATCGGTTCGACTCCGATCGCAGCGACTAGTTATAGCGGGGTGTAGCGCAGTCCAGAAGCGCGCTCGGTTCGGGACCGAGAGGTCGTGGGAGCGAAGCCCACCACCCCGACCATCATCCGGGACACGCGCCGAGGTGGCGCTCCTGTTTTGGGAACAGGACTCCGGTGGGTTCGACTCCCACGTCCCGGACCATGCCCGGTTAGCTCAGAGGAAGAGCGGCCGTTTTACAGGCGGCGGGTCGGGGGTTCGATCCCCTCACCGGGTACCACGCGAGCGTGGCAGGAAAGGCAGACGCGCCCAGCTCAAACCTGGGTGACCCCCGTGGTCGTGCGGGTTCGACTCCCGCCGCTCGCACCGCTATCATCGCCATCGAAAGGAGGCTGGACATGCAGATGACACTCGTACTCGACCAGGGCTACCAGCCTCACCGCGTGGTGAGCTGGCAGCGTGCCGTGTGCATGCTCTTCGACGGCAAGGTCGAGATTATCGAAGAGTACGACGAGGAGATCCGTTCGGTCTCCATCTCCATCCGGATGCCAGCGGTCGTACGGCTGCTGCAGCGCATCCGCGGGAAGAAGCGCGCGGTGAAGTTCAGCCGCATCAACGTCGCGACGCGCGACGGCTTCCGCTGCCAGTACTGCGGCGAGAAGCACGTGCTCTCGAAGCTGACCTACGACCACGTGAATCCGCGGTCGCAGGGAGGCAGGACCACGTGGGAGAACATCGTGATGGCGTGCTACGAGTGCAACGAGGCGAAGGCCAACCGCACTCCGGAGCAGGCCGGCATGACGCTCCTGCGGAAGCCCGTGAAGCCGACGTTCTTGCCGGCGATCACGATGCGCTTCGCGGTCGACTCGATCCCCGACGCCTGGGTGTCGTGGATCTACTGGAACGGCGCCCTCGAGGAGGGCTCCTGATCGTCAACCGGCGGTCCACTGGGCCGCCATTTCGGGGTGTAGCTCAGTCCAGAAGAGCGCTCGTCTGGGGGACGAGAGGTCGCAGGAGCGAAGCCTGTCATCCCGACCATCGTGCAGGCGTAGTTCAGTTGGAAGAATGCCGGTCTGCCAGTCCGGAGGTCGCGGGTTCGAGCCCCGCCGTCTGCTCCACCGAAGGGATCCTATTCGCGCCGCTGATTCTCGATGGTCGAGTCCCCGGTCTGTACCCGGGCAGAGCAGGTTCGATTCCTGTCGGCGGCTCCACGCCCCTGTAGCTCAGCAAGAAGAGCGCCGGTTTCGTAAACCGGAGGCCGCGAGTGCAACTCTCGCCGGGGGCTCCAACGGCCCATTCGTCTACAGGTTAGGATCGCGGCCTTTCAATCCGCGGAACCGGGTTCGAATCCCGGATGGGTCACCAGTATTCGGGGATCGTCTAAAGGCAGGACCGCAGTCTTTGAAGCTGCAGACGCTGGTTCGACCCCAGCTCCCCGAACTATCAGTCGGCTATCAATCGCTGACGGATTGATAGCTACCAGACGTCCTCGGAGAAGAGGCCGCGGCCCGGTGTCTTGCGCAAGATCTGCCCGGCGGCCTCGGCGATCTGCTCGGCCTCCTCGCGCCCGACGAACCGTCCGGTGCTGGTGATGAAGCCCTGCTCGTGCCGTGCCTCGTCGGTCTTGTAGATGTCGAGCGCCGACATCACGTGCAGCACGTTGTGGTGCCTGTTCGGCGCCGGCAGCGTGAGCACGACGCCTGTCGAGTGCTTGACGGCGACGGCGACGATGCGCTCGCGGCGCGCCTTCTCGACCTTGGCGTCTGCGAAGAGGACCGTCGCGTTGTCCTCGGCGTCGAACGCCTTCTTCATCACCTCGTACTTCTCGCGCTCGGCGATGAGAGCACTCTCGGCCTTCTCGGCTCGGGACGCGACAGCGCGAACGCTGGCGATGAACGGTTCCACGCCGCCGAGGATGTCCGCGTCGCTCGCAGAGCCGTCGTCCATCGTGAGCAGGTGCGCGAGGGCGTTCCGGAACTGCTCGGCGCGAGCGCGCAGCGCGATGACGGCGCCGATTAGCGCGTCCGCGTCGTTCTGGTACTTCTCCGGGCCGAACGACCAGCGCAGCTTGATCGCGCTCATCTCCTCGAGCGTCAGCTCGCGGCCGGTCGTCGGCAGGGACGGCAGCGCGAACTCGATTTTCCGGCGCAGCGAGGCGGCGTGGACGGCGAGCTGGTGGTACTCGTGCAGGAACACCTGCAGCTTGAACGCGCCCTCCGCGTACATGTCGCGATCCTGGGTCCGCCAGTCGGGCCACAGCTCCGTGAGGATGGTCTCGATCGCGTGCTGCATGAGCAGCTTCGAAGTCATCGTCGTCAGCTCTTCGCGGGCCTTGCCGACCAGCGCTCGCGCGAAGTCCCACTCGACGAGCAGCGACGCGATCGACTTCACGCCGTTGAACTGCTCCGGGTCCTTCTTCGCCCACTCACGGAGGTGCGCTTCGTCGTACGGCTTCAGCTCGAGCGGCGGCGTGCTGGCGGCGAGCACGGCGTCGCGGTTGGCGACCGCCGCGGCAGTGACCGCGTTCATCGCAGCGAAGACGGGCATGTGTTCACGGGCGTCGCAGTACTTCTTGATCTCGCGCCAGAGCCGCTCTTCGGCATCGACGAGCGCGGCCTCTGTGGGGGTCATGTCAGCCACGACGGGTCTCCTTCTTCGGCGTGACGCCGAGCAGTAGCGTCAGCCAGCACGCGAAGCACACGTGGATGCCGCCGCCGAGGTAGTGCGTGCGGTGCTCGTGCTTGCAGATCAGCTCGCCGGGATCGGTCACGGGCTGCCCCACCGCTTCTCGATGTAGTCGGCGATGTCGTGCGCCGTTGCGCCGACGGGGCCGCCCGGGAAGTCGTCGCGCGACGGGTCGCCGCTGCGCAGCCAGACCAGGATCTCTTGCACAACGTTCCGCGGCGGGACTCCGGGGCTGTCGTTCTTCTTGTCTTCCGAGGGCCGGTATTGCTTGCAGCTCTCGCAGTCACAGAAGTTCGAGTAGCGATCGAACATGGTCGTGCGACCCTACAACCTGTCTGACAGGTTGGCAACCTACCGGACGGTCTTCGCAGCCGCCGCGGCCTCGGCGCGCACCTTCGTGAGCACGTCCTCAAGCGCCGGGCCGATCTTGTTCAGCCGGTGCGTGTAGATGCTCGTCGTCGTCGGGCTCTTGTGCCCGAGGAAGTCCTGGATGTCCTGCAGACGCACGCCGGCGCGGTCGAGGTCGCGTGCGGCCATGTGCCGGAGCGAGTGGACGTGCACGGAGTTCGCGTCGAGCCCCGCGCGGATGACCCAGCGGCGCATGATCTCGTTCATCGAGCGGATCGAGAGCGGCTTGTACGCGTCGTAGTGCTCGGTCAGCGCGGTGTCGCGGCACGCGGTGAAGACGCCGCTGTCCGGCCTGAGGTCGCCGATGCGCTCGGTCGCGATCCAGTACGCCTCGACGGCGTCCCTGACGATCATCGGCAGCGCCCATCGCTTGATCTCGCCGCCCTTCTGCACGACCGTGTAGCTCGGCGGCTCGCTCTTTAGGTCGACGTCGCGGATGCGCAGGTTCGCGACCTCTCTGCGTCGTCTCCCCGTGAACGCGAAGAAGAGGAGCAGCGCCTTGTCGCGCAGACCGATCGGCGTCGGCGGGATGACGTCGAGGATCTTCTGGAACGTCACCCAGTCGACGACGACGGCGCGCCCGTACGGCGTCGGCTTCACGTCGGACCGGTTCACGTCCTCGAACGGGTTCATCACGACGACGGGCTTGCCGCCGAACTGCGGCTTCGAGAGGAACGCGAAGAGACTGCTGAGCGCGCTCAGGCGCGCGTACACCGTTCCGTCGGCGCGTCCGGCGTCGATGAGCGCCTTCTTGAACGCCGCGACGTGCGCGATGGTGACCTCGGCAGGATCCATCCAGTCGAACATGCCGAAGAACTGCGCGATGGCGCATCGGTAGTTCGCTCTCGCCGACGCGCCGAGCTGCGCGAGGAAGGCGGCAATCGCTACCTGCACCTGCGTCGTCCGCTCGTTGCGGACGTCACGATTCGGTTGGAGCTGACTGCCGGGTGGCACGAGATGCGAGGTCACGTATGGCAGTGTAGCGTCACCTACGCTCAAAGTCCTTGACAGGTGACATCCTGTCGGACAGCATCTGGCCTCCATCGAGTACCAAGGAGATCGAGACCATGAAGATGTACGAGCTGGTGAAGGCGTCGGAGGCGAAGAAGGGCAAGGAGATCGAGCTGACGCTGCGAGTGCCGTCGTGGCTCGAGCGCAAGACGAAGGCCGCCCTCTCCGGCACCGTGAAGGCGAAGTACAACGGGAAGCTGACCCGCAAGAAGGGCAGCCGGTCGGTCGCCGTGCCGGTGACGGTCAAGGGCGAGACCTACAAGGTCCGGCTCCAGGATCTGCAGCTCGCATGAGCAAGTTCGACAAGCTCGCTGACGCCTTCGAGCAGTCGCTCCAGGACATCGTGCCGGAGCGGCTGCAGAAGGAGATCATCGAGACGGTGAAGGACTTCTCGAGGGACGAGTCCCTCGCGCTCAACATCTTCGGCTTCGGCCTCGGCTACCTCTCGAGCAGGCTGAGACGACGGCTGTCTGCTGCAGACGCCGAGGCGCTGCTCGTGAAGATCGTCGCGCAGCAGCTTCAGGTCGTCACGCTGGCGCCGAGCGCCGACGAAGAGCCGCCGCCGAACGAGTCGTGACCTTCTGGACGCAGGTTGGCGTCGGCGTGTACGTCGTCGGCGCCATCGCGTTCTCGCTCTACGTGATGAGCGGGTACGAGCCCCCGAAGCTCACGTGGACGGGACCTCCGCCGACCCCGAAGCAGGAGCGCCGCGCTCGGTTCGCTATCGCCACCGGCATGTACATCACGTTGATCGTCGGGTCGTTCTTCTGGCCGATCTTCGTCGTGGTGAAGGCCTACAACCACCTCACGCACGACGACGCCAAGCCCGAGGACTAGCGGTTGTGCTAGAAGAAGGACGTCATGGACAGCGTCATCATCGAGATCAGGGCAGGCGAAGGCGGCGACGATGCGAAGCTGCTCGTCCGCGAGCAGTTCGGCGTGTACCTCCGGCTCATGGACCGGAGGGGTCTTTGAGGCTGTAGTCGTTGAGGAGCGCACGGGCTTCCTCTCGTTCCAGGCGAGCGGAAAGGACGTGCGCCGGGTCTTCGCGCACGAGGCCGGTGGTCATCGCTGGCAGCGCGTCCCGCCGAACGAGAAGCGCGGCCGCGTGCAGACGTCGACCGTGACCGTCGCAGTGCTCGACGAGCCGAGCGAGTCGCTCGTGCGCGTCGACGAGCGCGACATCGAGTGGACTACGTGCCGCGGCTCGGGCGCTGGTGGCCAGCATCGGAACAAGACGGAGTCGGCGGTGCAGATGACGCACAAGCCGACAGGCGTCCGCGTCCGCGTCGAGAACGAGCGCTCGCAGCACCAGAACTACGCGCTCGCGCTCCGCGTGCTCCGCGCCAAGATCCACGAGGCGCAGCTCACCGCGCGGGTCGCGGCGCGTGACGACGATCGTCGTCGGCAGATCGGGTCGGGCATGCGCGGCGACAAGGTGCGCACGATCCGCCAGCAGGACGGCCAGGTGTCCGATCACCGGACCGGCAGGCAGATCCGCTTCAAGGACTACGTGCGCGGGAACTGGGAAGGGCTGCTCGACTAGTCGCCGTAGTCGATCCCGCTGAGCGGGTGCTCTTCGGGCAGGCCCATGGGCGGCGGGTCGAGTGTGATGTCCGTGTGCCGCGGGACCTCGGGCATGACGATGAAGTGGCCGTCGACGACGTTGCCCTTCACGACGAACGCCTCGACGTCCTTCAGCACGACGTCCTGCCGGTAGGGCGACTTCCAGCGCAGGCCCACGACCGCGGGCGCCGGGTCGAAGGGGCGCATGTCGCTCACGTCGCCGTCGACGACGGGGAGGCCGAGGAACGTGTCGGGCAGGCTGACGAGCTTGCCGGCGCGCGGGCGCATCGGAGAAGGGATCTCCACGTGCTGCCCCTTGCGCCGGCGCAGGCCGATCTTCGCGAACACGATCGCGACGCGGCGCTTGCTCCTCTTGATCTCGTAGTCGAGGTCGTCGACGTTCTGCTCCGTGCCGCTGAAGCTGAACGTGAGGTCGTAGTTGCGCGGCGTCTTGCGCGCCGGCACCTTCGTGTAGTCGTAGAAGATGACGTCGGAGCGCTCGAAGAACTCCGGGCCGAGCACCAGCTCCCACGGGATGTCGCTGAAGACGTTCAGGCGCACGAGCGGGAGGATGCCGCCCTTCTTGCCCCAGACGAGATGCCGCTGCACCGCTTCGTAGAGCATCCGTGTGAACGCTTCAGGCTGATGGAGGAAGCCGTTGAGCAGCGACAGCTTCTTCACCATGTTGTACTCGTCGAGCAGGTTGCGGCCGCTGAAGACGAGACACGACTTCGAGCACTCCTTCGATGCACGCACGCACGCGTTGACGCGGAGGTTCGGCGTCTGCGCGACGCCGTAGACGGAGCGCGTGCGTCTGATGACCTCCTGCACCGGCGCGTTCGTGTACGAGTGCGTGTGCGGCACGAGCGACAAACCCATCACGCTCGCGTTGCGCTCGGCGCGCTCGCGCCCGCCGTAGAGCTTGCGGTAGGCGTCGGCGACGGCGTCGCGGATGTTCTTCGGCGTCTTCTTCTCGGTCTTGTAGTTCTGACCGAGCAGCGCGTCGGCCATCTTCTTCGGGCTCTCGAACGAGTGGACGCCGATGCGCGGCCGCTTCGTCGGGAAGTACGGCACGAGCGCCTGCCACGCGTCGTCGAGCGGGATGCGGAGCGCTTCGTCGAGGTTCACGAGCGGCGTGCGCGCCGCGCGGCCCATGCCGGCGGCGACGGCGCGCAGGGCGTCGTGCGGTGCGCGCTCGGTCTTCGAGCGCAGCGGCACGACGTCGCCCTGGTTCGCGGCGAGCGCCAGGGTCTCTTCGCCGCGCTCGGCGGCGGCCTCGGTCTCGGGCGCGTCGACGTAGAAGTTGTCGCCCACGAGGCGTCGCGCTTCCGCGATGGCGTCGCTGAGCGTGTCCGCCATCTCCATGACCTCGCCGTCGCGGTTCAGGAGCGCGTAGATCGGGCCGTCGTGCATGCCGCAGATGCTACCACGCGTGAGCACTTGACACGTGGCACCCATCGATATACTCCCGACCACATGAGGCTCAAGGACGCGGTTGCGGTGGTGGAGAAGGTCGTCACGAAGTCGGAGCACGTCGACCGGGTCGAGTACGAGGCAGCCGTGCGCTGCCTCCTCGCGGCGGGCAAGCGCATCCTGGGGGCGCGGAAGGCGCTGCGCGACGTCGCGGCGCTCGTGAACGACCCTGACCATCTGAACCAGGGCACGCTGTTCGAAGAGGGATGACCGGCATCGTCGACAGGGTGGTGCCGCACGAGACGAAGGGTCTCGTGGAGAAGCAGCTCATGGCCGGCGCGGGCTCGCTGCGGAAGATCGCAGAGGAGTGCGACGTGTCGCACGAGTACGTGCGCACGGTGCGCGTGAAGCTGGAGAAGGACGGCGTGCGTCTGCCGACGCCGAAGCGTGCGGAGTCGCTGCGGCGAGTGGACATCGCGAAGTTGCGGAAGCTGTTCGACGCGGGGAAGGGGCGCCAGGAGATCGCCGAGCTGCTCGGCGTGTCGCCGCGCACCATCTCGCGTCTGAAGCACGAGCACCACATCGCGTCGACGTTGCACGGCAACGGGCGTCGTATCGGCGCCGTCGAGATCCGGAACATCGTTCTCGCGTACGAGGGCGGCAAGTCGATCCTCAGGATCGCGAAGGACTACAACGCCGGCCCGATGCGCATCCGGCGCATCCTGAAGAACGCAGGTACTGAGATCAGATCGCGCGGCGCGCGGGGCTGAACAGGAGGCACACCGTGACCGACACAACGAAGACGACGCGCTGCACCGAGTGCCGCTCGGAGTTTACCGACGCGGAACTCGAAGGAGCCTCGGCGTGCCCGACATGCGGTACGCGATCGATCCCGATGTCCATCGCGCAGGACACCACCATCCGCATCAACAAGCACGAGCTACGCATCCTCACGATGTGGGCCTCGAACTACGCGGCGAGCATCGTCTCTCGCGACCCGAGCAGCAGAGCAGCGAAGTCCGTGCAGGGGATCATCAACGCGCTGAAGAGCCAGGTCGACGTGCCGCTGAC
>Ga0075436_100001032_pt1 | contig 18751 bp, 17 predicted proteins | sample RhiMethybrSRZTD5_FD_75303 | JGI IMG/M metagenome (GOLD analysis project Ga0075436, IMG submission 75303) | Populus rhizosphere microbial communities from Tennessee, USA - Rhizosphere MetaG P. TD hybrid SRZTD5 | ecosystem: Host-associated > Plants > Roots > Rhizosphere > Soil | place: USA...
CCGCCCGACGGGATTGATCGATCCCGAGGTCTCCGTGCGGCCGGCGCGCAGCCAGGTCGACGACCTGCTGGAGGAGATCCGCAAGCGCGTCGAGAAAAACGAGCGTGTGCTCGTCACGACGCTCACCAAGCGCATGGCGGAGGACCTGACGGATTATTATCAGGACTTGAACGTCAAGGTGCGCTATCTACACTCCGACATCGAGACGCTGGAGCGCGTCGAGATCATCCGCGAGCTGAGGCGCGGCACCTTCGACGTCCTCGTCGGCATCAACCTGCTGCGCGAGGGGCTCGACATCCCCGAGGTCTCGCTGGTGGCAATTCTCGACGCCGACAAGGAAGGCTTTCTCCGCTCCGAGCGCTCGCTCATCCAGACGATCGGTCGCGCCGCACGCAACATAAACGGCTCGGTTATTCTTTACGCCGACGGCATGACTGACTCGATGAAGCGCGCGATCGACGAGACCTACCGCCGCCGCAAGCTCCAGGCGGAATACAACCTCAAACACGGGATCACGCCGCAGAGCGTCGTGCGGTCGCTCGGAACGCCGCTGGTCGAGGTCTACGAAGCCGATTACGTCACCGTGCCGCTCGCGCCGGAAAAGACCGGGCGCTACAATCCGAAAGACGATGGCCGGAAGCTGGAGCGGCTGAAAAAAGAGATGAAGGAGGCGGCGGCCAATCTCGAGTTCGAGCGCGCGGCGGAGCTCCGCGACCAAATCCGCCGTATGGAAGAGCGCCAGCTCGGGCTTGAAAATCCGCTGCTCGCGCGGGGAGCGGGTGCATGAGGACGACGATGTGGAGGCGGTCCAGTTTTGCGTTCGCTTGGAGGGTCGCATTCTCCGCGCTACTCCTCGCGGCATTTGCCGGCTGCTCGCGCGGCGACGAGCGCAAGGTGAAAAGCGCGGTGCGCAGCTTTTACGATACCTATTTGAAAGTCCGTCCTTCCGGCGTTCCCACCAAGGCACAGCAGGTGGATTTCAAAAAAGTCGTCTCCTCCAACCTCGCGAGCCTTCTCGACGAGGCCGCGGGGCTTGAAGACACTTCCCGAGACCCCAGCAGTCCGGCGCCGCCGCGCCTCGAAGGCGACGTCTTTACCTCTGTCGACGAAGGCGCGCTTTCCTACCAGATCGATCGCTGCGACATTGAGAGCGCTACGGCGATGTGCGTGATCGATCTGACGAATGTCGAAGACCGCAACCGCGGTAAACTCACCTGGAAAGACCGCATCTTTCTCGTGCGCGAAGGCGACCGCTGGGTCGTCGACGACATCGAATATTTCGGCGACAAACAGTTCATGCACAAGGGCCGCTTGAAAGAGGTCCTCAAGCAGGTGATCAAAGACGCCCAAGAGCCCCCGACCGTGTGAGGACTGCATTCGTGGCTGCGGGGTGGAAAGCCGGGTTGATTCTGTCGCTCGCCGTCGTTATCGCGGCATGCTCGCGCGGCGGCGACGAAAAGGCCGTGCGCGACTCCGCCGCTGCCTTCTACAATCTGTATCTCAAAACGCACCCCATCGGCGTCCCCGACGACAAGCTGCGCGAGCAATTACAGCCGCTGGTCTCGGCGGAGCTGAGCGACTTGCTAAACGACGCCGCCGTCGCCGAGGCGGCCTACGCCAAGGAGACCAAGGGCGAGTCGCCGCCGCTCGTGGAGGGGGATTTATTCACGTCGCTTTTCGAAGGCGCCGAGTCGTATACGCTCGGCGCGTGCAAGACAGAGGGCGACGCCGCGTCATGCGCCGTCGACTTGAGCTACACGGATAAGCGCGACAACTCCAAACTCGCGTGGCAGGACCGGCTTTATCTCGTCCGCGAGGACGGCAAGTGGCTGGTCGACGATATCGAGTTTCTCGGCACCTGGGAATTCATGCACAAAGGGAAGCTCAAGGACCTGCTGACACAGGTCGCCGACGAAGCCGAGAATCCCGCGCCCTGACTCACGCGTCGATCGTCTGGCCGCCGTCGATCACCAGCGCGTGGCCGGTGATGAACGACGACTCGTCCGAAGCCAGAAACAATACGCCGTAGGCGATCTCTTCGGGCCGCGCCATGCGCAGCAGGGCTTTATTGGCCGACGCCATGCGGGCGCGCTGCTCGTCGGTGAACTCCGGCGTCGGACGCGGCGGCACGCCGCGGAAGCGCGCGGTCTCGACGCTGCCCGGGCAGACGCAGTTGACGCGGATGCCTTTCGGGCCGTAGTCGAGCGCCATCTCGCGGGTGAGGTTCACGATCGCCGCCTTCGTCGCGCAGTAGGCCGGGTACTTTTCGCTCGCCAGCAGACCGAAGGTCGAGGCCGTATTGACGATGTTGCCCCGGCCCATCTTCAGAAAATACGGCATGACGGCGCGCGCGCTGCGGAAGATCCCGTTCAAGTTCAAGTCGAGGATGAAGTTCCACTCTTCATCCGTATGCTCGTGAATGAGCTTTCGCAATCCGCCGCCGGCGTTGTTGAAGACGATGTCGAGCCCGCCGAGCTTCTCCAGCGCCGCCGCGACCGCGCGGTCCCAGTCGTCTTGCTTCGTCACGTCGCAACGCGCGAACAGCGCCTTGCCGCCGTCGGTCTCGATGAGTTTATCGACGCGCGGCTCGGTCGATTCCTGAATGTCGCAGCAGACGACCTGCGCGCCTTCCCGGGCGAACAAGCGCGCGGTCGCGCGGCCGATGCCGCTGTTCGCTCCCGTGACGAGCGCGACACGCCCCTTCAAGCGGTTGAGTCCTGGCCTCAGTAATGGATGCTCCTCGGCTGTTGCTGCCATAAATTTCAGCTCCTGCTAGCTCTTATTTTCCGTACAGCTGCTTGATGAATCCCGAGTTCTCCAGATCTCGCACGAAGCTCGCGTCGACGAACGACTTTGGGTCGGCCGCGGCGGCCCTGGGATTGGTGCGCGCGAGGTCGTCGAGATAGGTCTTGACGCCTTCGGGGTCGGGATAGGGCGCCTCGCGGAAGATCGGCGCGTAGCTGCGGTAGGCGCGCTCCAGGCTGTCGGGATCGGTCACGCGGAGATTCGCCGTGATCACCGCCTTCGTGCCTTCCTTGTCGGTCTTGATGTAGTGGATCGATTCTATCATCGCGCGCGTGAATTTCTCCGCGAGCGCTCGCCGCGTCTTCAGCAGCGACTCGGTCGTGAGAATGCCGTTGGTGTGGAACGGGATCTTCAGCGTGCCGATGTCGACGAGGACTTTGAAGCCGGCCTTCTCGGCCTCGCGCGTGAACGGCTCGCCCATCATGGAGAATTGGATCACGTTGCGCGAGAGCGCCGCGAGACGCTCGGGGTTGCCGCCGACGGCGATGATCTTCACGTCTTTTTCCGGGTCGACGCCGATGCGCCGGAGCCCGTGCCGGAGCGACATGTCGGACGACGTGTTCTGCCGGTTGACGCCGCCGGTCTTGCCTTTGAGCTGCTCGGCGCGCGTGATGCCCGGCGCGACGACGATCTGGTCCATGAAGTAAGGGACGACCGTCGCGATCATCGTCGTGTCCGCCCCGCCGAGGCGCGACGCGACGAGCGACGGCACCGAGATGACGGCGAGCTCGATCTCCTTCGCGAGCAGCGCCTGCAGCGCGGTAACGCCGCTGTTGACCGCGATCACCTCGGCGTCGATGCCGTTCTTCTTGAAGAAGCCGCGGTCGCGGCCGACCCATACCGGCGTCGGCGCGAGCGTCGACCCGGCCCAAGCGATGCGCGCGCGTTCCTGCGCATAGGCCGCTTCATACAGCGAGCCGAATACAAGCGCCGCGAAGAAGAGCGCGTGAAAACGACCGAATCTCAACCGATACTTTAACACGCCGCTCCCCGGCTATTTCTTGTAGAGCTGCTTGACGAATCCGGACGCCTCGACCTCGCGGACGAGGCTCTGGTCGACGAACGCCTTCGGATCGGCGGAGGCCGCGCGCGGGTCGCGCGGCGCGAGATCGTCGAGCATCGTCTTCACGCCATCGGTCGTGGGCATGAGGTTTTCCGGAAAGATTCCGTTGTAGGCGCGGTAGGCGCGCTCCAGGCTCTCGGGATCAGTGATGCGGAGGTTCTTGCTGAAGATCGCCTTCGTTCCGTCTTTATCGGTCTTGATGTAATGGACCGCGTCGATCATCGCGCGCGCGAACCTGACGAACATCGGCCGCTTCGCCTTGAGAATCGGCTCGCGCGTGAGCACGGCGTTCCACCAGAAGGGGATCTTCAGCGAGCCGATATCGAGAAGGTCCCTGAATCCAAGCTTCTCGCCTTCGGCCACGAAAGGCTCCGGCATGATCGAGAACTGGACGACGCCTTTGGAGAGCGCGGCGAAGCGCTCGGCGTTACCGCCGGCGGTGATGATCTTTGCGTCCTTTTCCGGGTCGACGCCGACTCTTCTGAGCGCGAGCCTGAGACCCAGGTCCGACGTGCTGCCGAGCCGGTTGACGCCGCCGGTCTTGCCCTTGAGCTGCTCGAGACCGGTGATCGACTTGAGCGAGATGATGTGATCGACGAAGGTCGGCACCATGCCCAGGATCATAACGATGTCCGCGCCGGCGAGGCGCGACGAGACGAGCGTCGTCACCGACGTGACGATGACATCGACTTCGCCGGCGAGCAGCGCCTGCAGAGCGGTCGGACTCGCGCTGATGCGGATCACCTCGCCGTTGAGGCCCTGCTTCGCGAGCAGCCCTTTCGATTCCACCACCCAGATCGGGCTGTTCGCCGGGCTGTCGCCGGCCCACGCGATGCGGACGCGCTCCTGCGCCGCCGCCGGCCGGCAAACGAGAATGAAAGCGACCGCGGCGGCGGCCATGACGGCGATCCGGAATAAGCTGTTGCGCATGCTGTTTCCTCCGAGGGCTAAAATCCTGGACGGATTTAACCTTACGCCCGAATCACTGTCAACAAACGGGCCGCGCGCACCATTTGGGCGCGGCCGAGCAATTATGGTATGACTACCGATCGCATGCCGGTCCAAGGAGGTGGGTAATGAATCCGATCCGAATCCTGGCAGTCGTCCTGATCGTCGCCGGAGTTCTCGGCCTCGTGTACGGCAGCTTTAGCTACACGAAAGAGACGCACGAGGCGAAACTGGGGCCGCTGGAGCTCTCGGTCAAGGAAAAAGAGACCGTCAATATTCCGCAATGGGCGGGCGTCGGCGCGATCGCAGTCGGCGCGATTCTGCTGCTCGTGCGGACGAAGTCTTAGTCGCGACGGCCGGCTACTTCTTGTAAAGCTGTTTGATAAAACCCGAGGTGTCGAGCTCGCGCACGAAGCTCGGGTCGACGAAGGCCCGAGGATCGGCGGCAGCCGCCTTCGGATCCTTCACCGCCATGTCGTCGAGCATCGTCTTCACGCCGTCCGGCGTCGGAGAGGGAACCTCCGGGAAGGCGTTGGAGTAATCGTGGTAGGCGCGCTCCAGGCCGTCGGGATCGCCGATGCCGAGATTCTTTTTGAACAATGCCTTGGCGTATTCCTTCTCGGTTTTGATGATGTGAATCGCCTCGACCATCGCGCGCACGAGTTTTTGCAGTAACGGCCGCTTGGCCTTGACGATGGCCTCGCGCGTCATGATGCCGTTCCACCAAAAGGGGATCTTGAGATCGCTGATCCGGTAGAGCCTGCGAAAGCCGAGCTTCTCCGCCTGCGTCAGAAACGGCTCGGGGATAATCGTGAACTGCGTGATTCCCTTCGACAGCGAGGCGAAGCGCTCGGCCGTGCCGCCGACGGGGATGATCTTCACGTCCTTGTCGGGATCGACGCCGAGTTTTCTTAGCGCGAGCCTGAGTCCCAGATCGGAAGTGCTGCCGAGCCGGTTGACGCCGCCGGTCTTGCCCTTCAGCTGCTCGACCGCCGTGATGCTCGACAACGAAGCGATATAGTCGACGAACGTCGGCACGACGCCGAGGATCATGACCGTGTCGGCGCCGGCGAGGCGCGAGCTGGCGACCGTGGTGACCGAGATGCTCGCGACGTCGATCTCGCCCGCGAGCATCGCCTGAAGCACGATCGGGCTCGCATTGATCGCGATGATCTCGGGCTGGACGCCCTGCTTCTGCAGAAGTTTGCGATCCTCGATCACCCATACAGGGCTATTGGTCGGGCTGAAGCCCGCCCACGCGAAGCGCAGCCGCTCCTGGGCGAAGACTGCGGATTCAGCCAACAAAAGGGGACCGAGAAGCGCCAGCAGCGCGAGCCATCGTTTCGCCATGGTCTTCACTCCTCGAGTGAAGCGAACCTAACAGTTTGTATCCGATAGGGTCAAGCTAGGGCGCTGGAAGACTTGTATCAGTTGGCCGGCGGCGCCGGCCGGCCGATCAGCGGATTTAAAGCGATCGCCACGGAACGGACGTTTTTCGCTTCGTCTGCGAAACGGTCGTGCAGCGGAACCTCGTAGACTTTCATTCCGGTTGAAACTTTACTCATTACCTGAATGCCGCCGGCGTTGACGTACATTTCGGTCCCCTGAAAATCGACGAGGTCGACCCATAAAGACAGCGCCGGTACCGTGCCGTAGCCTTGCGGGCCAGAAAGCATCCCCCAAACGCCTTCAGGGCGTACGTAGTCGATCGTGCCGTGCCATTCAGCGAGGTTAGAGGAAAATTCCGCTTTTACGACGGCGATCGCGGAGTGTAGCAGAGCATCCGCGCCGGTTTCTCCCCACAGCTCGCGTGCGGCGGTGGCAAAGGCCGCGTTGAATTTTTTATCGTCGCGCTTACCGCTTGCCGGGTCGTACACGGGCCCGAGCTTCGCGACTGTTTTTTTCCAGATCGACGCGAACTCGTCCGACGGAATGACCTTAAAGCCGCCTTCCTCGAGCTTGGATCGGATGAGCCATTCAAATTTAGCTTTTACGGCCGCCGGATCCTCGGCGTCGGTCGAAAGCTCGATCGGCACCAGCGCAATGAGTTTAACCCGCGCTCGAATGTCTGACTGCGCGACCTTGAAGGGATCGTATGTCTTCGTCGCTGCGCAGCCGGATACCACCCACAGCGTCAGTAAAGAGACGGCGAGGCTCCGTAGCATAGGTAAGTGCCGCTTTTATGGCTTCCACAATTTAAAGTCAATCGTAACGGCCGGCGTTTGACACGATCGAGCACAGTAATATATACCGCCGTTAATTTTTACATTTGGCTTATTCTACTGAGGGCAATCTCCCGGTGGGCGCGCTGATTTTTTATGATGCGCCTGGAGCAAGGAACGATGACGCGAGCAGGGATCGGCTTTCTCGTTTTCACTCTGTCCGGCTGCTCCTCTTCCGCCCATTGGGCGAACCTTCCCCAACAAAGAAGCGGCGTCGTCGCTTACATGGTGACGGATGACACCGACCGCATCCGACCGGCTGTCGGCCTTGTTCAGGTATTGGCTGAGGCGGTACCGTTGCCGGTCGATAAACTCTACGTGTTCACCTCGACGCACGGGAATAATTTGATGCAGGCGCAGGCGTTCCACGGTAAAAATGCAGGCGCATTTCGCTGCGGCAAAGGCGCTCCGCCACCCTCGGGTTGCATCTACGTTGGCGACGACCTCCTGGCGACGCTATCGCTTGATGCTTTAGCAGGTGTGATGGCGCATGAGCTCGGTCACCTAGAGCGCGGCCACAAATCTCTCAACTCGGACTTGCAGACGGCAAAGAGCATGACTCGTTCAGGCGCCCAGCTTTGCGGGCAGGCCGGGCCAGGAAGCATTGGAGCCGCCGTCGGTCTTATCGGGTGCGCGTTCGCAATCGGCGGTTTGGCGTCGGCGGCGACGATCTCCAGCTACTCCCGCGACATCGAGCGCGAGGCCGACGAATCGGCGCTGCACCGCCTTAAGACCGCCGGCGTTGAATGCCCGTCTCTCGTTATGCAGAAAACATTCTCGGAATTGTCCAAGCTTCCTGGAGCCGGGCAAGCAGGCGGGCTTTTTTCCACGCACCCGAGCTTGCGCGAGCGCTGGCAACATGCCAACGCGACCTGTTGACTATCGCGTACGTTCCCAACATTCGCGACCAACAGCATCTAACAACAGCCGATCGAGACCGTGGCAGGCATGTGAATTCATTTGCTATATTATTGGTGATGGCGGACATCCAGGAAAAGCTCGAAGCGCTCCCGGCGCAGCCGGGCGTGTATCTCATGCGCGACAAGGCCGGCAAGGTCATCTACGTCGGCAAGGCCAAGAACGTGCGCGCGCGCGTGCGGGCGTATTTCCGCGGCGGGGAAGGGCGCTCGCAGATCGAGTTCCTGATGAACCGCGTCGGCGACATCGAGACCCTGCTCACGAGCAACGAAAAAGAAGCGCTGATCCTCGAAAACAACCTCATCAAGCAGTACAAGCCGCGCTACAACATCCGGCTGAAGGACGACAAGAGCTACTTGAGCATCAAGATCAACGTGCAGCATCCCTGGCCGCGTATCACGACCACGCGGAAGATCGTCAAGGACGGCAGCCGCTACTTCGGCCCGTACTCCTCGGCGATCGCGGCGCGTGAGACGCTCGACGTGATCGAGAAACACTTCCTGCTGAGAAATTGCACCGAATATAATTTTAAAAACCGCGCGCGGCCGTGCCTGCAATACCAGATCAAGCGCTGCCTCGCGCCTTGCGTGCTGCCCGTCGATCCCAGCGAGTACCAGGCGAACCTCCGCGAGGCGACGCTCTTCATCGAAGGCAAGCGCCAGGAGCTGATCGACGAGCTCAGGCGGCGCATGCAGGAAAAGGCCGAAGCCCTTGAGTTCGAGGCCGCGGCCAAGATCCGCGATCAGATCCAGGCGGTGCAGAAGACGATCGAGAAGCAGCGCATGGTGTCGCACTGGGGCGCGGACCAGGATATCTTCGGTCTTTACCGCGAGGGCGGGTTCATCGAGGCGCAGGTGCTTTTTGTCCGCCAGGGAAAGCTCACCGGCAACCAGGCCTATTCGCTCGAAGACCTGGAATTTTCGGACGAGGAAATTCTGGAAATGCTGCTGACGCAGTTCTACCAGGGCGAGCGCTTCGTGCCCGACGAGATCCTGCTGCCCGTTGAAGTGGAGGATCGCGAAGCGCGCGAGGAGTATCTCGGCGAGCGGCGCGGCAAGAAGGTTTCGATCCTCTCGCCGCAGCGCGGCGACAAGCGACGGCTCGTCGAGATGGCCGAGGAGAACGCGCGCCAGAGCTATGCCGAGCGCCACGACCAGGAGAAAGAGCGCGAGCGCATGCTGCTGGAGCTGAAAGACAAGCTGCGCCTGAAGAATTATCCGGCGCGGATCGAATGCTACGACATTTCCAACATTCACGGCACGCACGCCGTAGGCTCGATGGTGACGTTTATCAACGGCGAGCCGGATAAACGGTATTACCGGCATTTCCGCATCCGCACGGTCGCCGAGGACGTCGGTGGAGACGATTTCGCGATGATGCACGAAGTCTTGAAGCGGCGCTTCGCGCGCGGCGTCGCCGAGGGAGACCTGCCCGAGCTCGTCGTCGTCGACGGCGGCAAGGGGCAGCTCGGCATGGCGATCGCCGCGCTCCATGAGCTGGGCGTCCGCGATGTCGATCTCGCAGCGCTGGCCAAGATGCGGGTCGAGCGCGCGCCGCGGAGCGCCGAGATCCAACGCTCGGAGGAGCGGGTCTTTCTTCCGGGGCAGAGCAATCCCGTCATTCTCAAGCGCAACTCCAACGCGCTCTTTCTGCTCCAGCGCGTGCGCGACGAGGCGCACCGCTTCGCGATCACCTACCACAAAAAAGTCCGCGCCAAGCAGACGCTGTATTCGGCGCTGGATAAGATTCCAGGCATCGGCGGCGCGCGCAAGCGCGCGCTGCTGCGCGCCTTCGGCAGCGTACGGCGCATCGAAGAGGCGTCGCTCGACGAGCTGATGAAAGTGCCGCTCATCAACGAGAAGGTCGCCCACGAGATTCGCCAGGCCCTCGGATCGCTCCCGCCCGAAGCCAGCTCCGATGCCGTCGGATAGCGGCTCACACGGATTTCTCCTGCGTAATCCTTCCGCGTGGCTCATCGCCCCGACGCTCGGGCTCCTCGGCGGTCAGGCGCTCGCCGCCGGCCCGCTGCGTCCGCCGGCGTATTCACTCGCGCTTCTTCTCTTGCCTCTGCCTTTTCTCTTCCGCCACGGCGCGCGCCGATGGGCGATCATCGCTTTGGTCGCCGGCCTCGCCTTCGCGATCGGCTACCGCCGGCACCTCGATGTCCTCGAGCCGGTGTTTCCGGCAAACCACATTCGCTCGCTGATGGAGGATGGCGGAGAGCTTTATCTCGAAGGCCGGCTCAACGCCGAGCCGGACCGGCTGCCGCAGCGCATGCGCTGGAACGTGCGCCTGCTTCGGGTCTGGCATCCGACCGGCGCCGAGGAGATTACCGGAGACATTCTTGTCACGATCCGCTTCGCCGCGCGCGACTGGCGCTACGGCGACCTCGTGCGCTTTCGCGCCGAGCCGTTCGTGCCGCGCGCCGGCGTCAACCCGGGCGGCTTCGACTACGCGACGTATCTGGCGCGCCGAAATATTTACGCGACGGCGTTTTTGGTGAATGACGGCCGCGTCGAGCTGTTGTCGCGCGCGCCGCCCGGGCCGTGGGTGGCGCTCGAAGCGCTGCGGCGCAGGATCCGCGCCTTTATCGAGCAAAGCTTTTCTTCGCCCGACAACGCCGCGCTCATGAAAGCGCTCGTGGTCGGCGACATGGGCGGCATCTCGCGCCAGGTGCGCGACGACTTCACCGCCGCGGGCGTGAACCATGTGCTGTCGATCTCCGGGCTCCACGTCGGCATGCTCGGCGCCGTGGTTTTTCTCATCGTCCGCTTCCTCGGTTCGCTGAGTCAGACCGCGCTGCTCAAGTGGAGCCTGCTCAAGGTCGCCACGTTCTCCTCTTTTCTCACGGTGCTTTTCTACAGCGCGCTCGCCGGATCGGCGGTGCCGACCGTGCGCTCCGCGATCATGATCGGTGTCTATGAGGTCGCCGTCCTGCTCGACCGCGAGGAGGAGATCTTCGCGAGCCTCGCCTTCGCTGCGCTGCTGATCGGACTCGTCTGGCCGGGCGTCGTCATGGACATCTCGTTCCAGCTCTCGTTCTTGGCCGTGCTTTTCATCGTCTGGGGATCCGTCAAAATCGAGGCTTGGTGGCCGCCCGTCCGCGCCCGCAATCAACTGCCGCAGGAGCAAAACCCCTGGCGCAAGCGGCTTAGGCGCCTTAGCCTCTCCCTGGCGGTGCCGGTGCTGGCGACGATCGGCACCGGGCCCATGATCGCGCATCACTTCGGCCATCTCTCCTGGGCGGGATTTCTCTCTAATCCGTTGATCGTGCCGCTCGTCGGCTTTGTCATCGTGCCGCTCGGCCTCGCCATCGGCGTCTGTGCGCTTACCGCGCCGTCTCTCGCCGTGCCGTTGGTTTTCGCCGCGGAGCCGCTTCTGACACTCGTCCAGCGGTTCGTCCATTACCTCGCCGAACTCCCGATGGCGAACCTCGCCGTGCCGATTCCCGACTACCGCGAAGTCGCCGTGCTCTACGCGGTAATTCTCTCGCTTTTAATTTTCCGCCGGAGGACGCACCTGGCGCTCGCGCTGGGACTCAGCACGGCCTTGATCGCAGCCGACGTCATTTACTGGTGGCGCGAGCGCTGGCACGGCACCACTTTAAGGATCACGCACTTGAGCGTCGGCCACGGCGACGCGGCCGTGGTGGAATTTCCGGGCTCGCGCGTGCTCGTGATCGACGCCGGCGGGAGCCCAAATCCGGAATTCGATCCCGGCGAATTCATCGTGGCGCCGTTTCTGCGCTCGCGGAAAATCCTCCGCGTCGATTATGTCTTCGTGAGCCATCCGCGGATCGACCATTACGGCGGCATGGAAACGGTCACGGCGCAGTTCACGCCCGAGGAATTCTGGTCCGGTGCAGCGAAGGGGCGCACCGCTCGCTACGACCGGCTCGACGACGCGGTCGACCGGGCCGCCATCAAGCGCGTGAGCCTTGCCGATGCCGCGCCGTGCCGCTCCATCGAAGGCGCTAAGCTTTGCGTGCTTTATCCGCCCGCGGAGGGCGCGAACGACGCGTCCGTCGTCCTGCGGTTAAGCTACGGCGGCTTCGACGTGCTATTCGCCGGCGATCTCGAGGTGAAAGAGGAAAAGCGCCTCGTCGCAAACGGGGCCGAGCTCGCGAGCGCGGTCCTCAAGGCGCCGCGCCACGGTAGCCCGCGCGCGAACAGCGACGAATTCGTCCGCGCCGTCGGGCCGCGCCTCGCGGTCTTTTCGCTCGGCCCGAGAGGCGCTGACGCCGCCGAGGAGGTCATCGAGCGTTACGAGGCGGGCGGCGCAACGACCCTCCGGACCGACCGCGACGGGGCGATCATGCTCGAGACGGATGGCAAAACGCTCCGTTATCGCACCTATCGGAGCAAAAAAAGCGGCGCGATCGCCGCCGGAAGTTGACATCCGGATTTTCGGCCGTTAGTGTCCGCATCATGCGCCGGCGCAAGCCGGCGACCGCCATCGATGATCGCGCTGGAAATTATCGAGACCGCGCGTCTCCGTCTCTGCAGCGCATGGGAAAGCGACGCCGAAGAAGTGTTCGCGGCCTATGGGCAGGACCGGGAGGCGACGCGCTATCTCGCGTGGCGCCCGACCGGCAAGATCGAAGACACACGCCAGCACCTGCGCCTCACCGCGCAACAGCGGTCCGAGGGCACGGCGATTCACTGGGTCATTCGCCGGAAAGAAGACGGGCGGCTCATCGGCACTGTCGGCGGACGCGTCGACGGGCACAAGGTCGAACTCGGTTACGTGCTCGGGCAGGCTTTTTGGAACCGAGGCTATATGACCGAGGCGGTTCGCGCCGTGATCGAATGGGCGCTCCGCGAGCCCGATATATTTCGGGTGTGGGCTGTCTGCGACGTCGACAATCCCGCGTCGGCGCGCGTCATGGAAAAGGCAGGGATGAAGCGGGAAGGGCTGCTGCGCCGCTGGTCGATCCATCCGACGCTCGGCCCCGAGCCCCGCGACTGCTACTGCTACGCCATCGTCAAGTAACGCGGCTACTTCGCCGACGCGAGGCGCTGAAGCTCGACGCGTGCGCCTTCGTACTCCACGAACTTCGTCACGTTGGTCGCGAGCGCGGCCTTGAACATTTTGATCGCCTCCGCGTTCTTGCCGTCAATCACAAGCTGCTGCCCGATGTAGAAATTCGCCTCGCACTGCTTCTCGCGCCGTCGCTTCGGATCGGAATCGTTCGCGGCCTTCAGCAGCGCCTGCTGGTTCACATTGCCGAGATAGTACGCGACGAGCAGGCCGGGCCATTCGGAGAAATTGACCTCTCGAGAGACTTGCCGGAGGATGTCCCTCGCGTCCTTCTCGCCGACGCGGGCGCGCACGATGTAAATCCAAAGCATCGCGTAAATGTCGTCGCGCCGGAGATCCAGCGAGTCGGCAAAGTTCCGCGCAGCGGGCCGGAAGTCTCCTACGAAAAATCGCGCGAAGCCCAAGGTCTGGTGCGCTTGCGGCAATGTGGGATCGCGCTGCGCCGCCTCGGTAAAATCCTCGATCGCCCGCTTGTAGTCCTTCTTATCCATCCAGATCGTGCCGCGGTAGTAATACATTTGGGCGAGATTGCGTGGCGTGAGCTCGCCCGACCTCATGGCGCGCTCGCACGCGGGGAGAGCTTTGTCGGCATTAAAGGATTCGGGCTTGGTATCTTCGAAGCAATCCTGGGCGTCATCGTTCCATTGCGCAAAAGCGGGAGCGCTGAGGGCAAGCAGGAACAGAACTGGCGCGAACCATCTAAACATAGGAAAAGCCTCCATCGTCGGGTTTAAAGACCCCCATCATAAATTATCGTTCCATCAAATCCAAACCGCGCCACCCACGGGCAATTTGCGCCGCCCCTGTGACGGAAAACGGTAGTAGCCGCCGATTCGCCTATAGGACCTCGGAAACCAACGTTCCCGGGTGAACCAAAGGCAACCAAAAGACTGAATCCCTCTCCCTACGCCCGTCCACCCGATTTTGGCACCCGGCTTGCGTTGGCATCTGAGCGTAATCTTCAGCGCCCCATGCCGGGCAAGGCTTCGCTGCGCTGTGCTGATTATAGAGGAGAAGGGAGGAATCGATGGTTGGAAAATATCTCGGAATCTTGGTGGTAGCGCTTGCGGTGCTCATCGCCGGGCAGGCCGACGCCAAGAAAGGCGGCAGCCTGACGACGGTTCAAGGAACCGTTTATGCGGTCGACGCGAGCGGCGGGACAGTTACACTTCAAGGGCAGGACGGCACGCTCACGTCCTTGAACGTGCTCCGCAACAGCAAGCTGAGGCGCAATAATAAGAAGGTGCTTTTAACGGGGCTGGTGCTGGGCGATCAGGCAACGGCGCAATACGATTCGTCGAGCAACACCAAGCAGCTGAGCGCGACGGGCGTTGTGGTGTCGACGGTCAGCGGCGGCGTCCTCGGCGTCAAGTCCGGTACCGGTGTCGTCCAGCTCAGCGGAGGGAGTTTCGGCACCAACGCTCACACCCGCATCATCCGCAACGGCCAGGTGAGCACGCTCGGCACATTGACGAGCCAGGACCAGGTCGTCGCGCACGTGACCAAAGGCGGAGCAGGAGCGAACGGCGTTACGCGCACCGGGACGACAGAATCTGATGACACGGCGGTGGACATTCAGGTCGAGGGACCGGAAGAATGCGAGATTGAGGGCACGATCACGGAGATCGATCTCAGCGCCAACACAGTCACGATCGCCTCCGAATATGACGACTGGGGTGTGACGGTCAACGTAACCCCGGACACGATCATCGAGGTCGAGGGCATCGAAACGCCGACGATCGCCGATCTCGCCGTCGGCCAGTACGTCGAAGTCGTTTATGCGTCGGATACGCAGGACGCGTTCCGCATCGAAGTCCAAAATGAGGAAGAGGAAGGCTACGCGGAAGGGCCGATCACGGCGATCGATCCGGTCGCCGGCACGATCACGATCGATTGCTATGGCTCGCCGGTCACGCTGTTCGTCACGGCGAGCACGAAGATCGAGAAGAACGACGAAGTCGCGGTCTTTGCCGATCTCCAGGTCGGCGACGAGGGCATGGCCGAATACAACACGACGACCATGATCGCGAAGGAGATTGAGGTCGAGACTCCGGAAGTTAATTGAGGACTGACCGCTCGCGGTCAGACTTCAACGCGCGGCCGCCACGGCTGGAACACCCGGCTCATGTGGCGGCCGCGCTTTTTTTATTAATAGGTATCGAACATGCGCTGGATCTCATCCGCATTGTTCGTTTTCGACAGCGCCAGCGCCAGTAGCACCCGCGCCTTCCACGGCTGGAGATTGTCGCCCGCGACGAAGCCGCGCCTGGCAAGTCCCGGGCTCCGCACGACACGCCCCGCGGCGACGCGGCTGCAGAGACACATGATCACGCCCTTTTCCTTGTAGACCCGGTCGAACGCCGCGTCCTCGGCTGGCGTCGGCCGGCCGGCGCCGGTGGCGGCGCTCACGATGCCTTTCGCGCCTGCGACGGCCGCGGCCTCGATCATCTTGCCGTCGGCGCCGACATAGGAGACCACGACATCGACGCGCGGCAGAGAATCGAGCCCGCGCGCGTCGAATTCCGTCGCGGTCGTGTGCTTCTTCGCCGGCAGGTGGTAGTAGACGATTTTTCCGTCGGCGTCGGCGTAGCCGAGGGGCCCCAAATCGCGCGACTGGAAGGCCTCGACCCGGTAGGTCGCGTTCTTCGTCACGTCGCGCCCGCTATAGATCGCGTCGTTCATGACGAGCAGGCAGCCGCGCCCGCGCGACTGCGGATCGGCGGCGACGCGGACTGCGTTAAATAAATTCAAGTACCCGTCCGCGCTCAGCGCGGACGCCGGACGCATCGAGCCGACGATGACGACCGGCTTGTCGGTCTTGAGAGTCAAGTTCAGAAAGTAGGCGGTCTCTTCGATCGTGTTTGTGCCGTGCGTGATAACGACGCCGTCGGCTTTGTCCTCGTCGAGGATGGAGTGGATCGTGCGCACCATCTCGAGCCAGTCTTTGTCGACGAGCGCGTGGCTCGGCAGCCTGCGGAAAGGAACGCTTTCGACCGCCGCGACCGTCTGCAGCTCCGGAAGCTGCGCCAGAAGCTCCGGCGTGTCGATGCGCTTGTTGGCCTCGATGTACCAGGCGAGATCCAGCCGATCCTTGCCTAAAGAATCGATCGTGCCTCCGGTGATGATCAATGCGACGCGGCGCAAATCGCTCATGTTCGTGTGCTCCTCCCGTGTCGAATGAAAAGAATTTCGTGTGGTTTGGTGAAGAACTTACCTATATATCACGCACGCGAAGGCGGCAACCGCGGTCAGCGGATATGCGGCATCACCTCGCGCGCGAAGCGCTCGATCTGCTCGATGCGCTCGGGCCAGCGCGGCACCATGAATTGCAGCGCGAGGTGCTCGACGCCGATTTCCTTGTAGCCGCGGATTCCTTCGGCGATCTGCTCCGCAGAGCCGCGCAGGCGGTCTTCTTCCCAGCCAAGCGGCTTTTCCGAGAGCTCGATCGGAAGGCAGCAATTCAGGCGCACGGCTTCCGGATCTCTCCCGGCCTTTTCCGCCGCGCGCCGCACGTTGTCGAAGCGGCGCTTGAGCTCGCGCGGCGTCATGCGCACGAAATAGGGGAACCACGCGTCGCCGTATTCGCCGGCGCGGCGCTGCGCGCGCGCTCCTTCGCCGCCGACCCAGATGGGAATGCGCGGCTGCTGCAGCGGCTTCGGCGCGAAGGCGATGTTGTCGAATCGATAATGTGCGCCGGAAAAGGCGGCGCGCTCGTCCCTCCATAAGACCTTCAAGAGATCGAGCTGCTCGTCTGACAGCCTGCCGCGCTCGGGGAAATTCGCGCCGAGCGCGTCGAACTCCTCCTGCATCCAGCCGACGCCGACGCCGAGAATCAGCCGCCCTTTGGAGAGATGATCGATCGTCGTCGCGATCTTCGCCCAGTAGAGCGGCTGGCGGTAGGGGAGGACGAGCACGCTGATGCCGAGCTTCACTTTGTCCGTGCGGCCGGCGAGATAAGCGAGGCAAGTGAGCGGCTCGAAAAAGGGCCGGTCGGGCGGAACGATGAAGCTGCTTCCCTCCGCGTACGGATAAGGCGTCTTGATCTCCCACGGGATCACGATGCGGTCGGCGCACCAGACCGAATCGAAACCGAGGCTTTCCGCCTGGCGCGCCGCCTGCGTCAAAGTCTCCGGACCGGCGGCGCGGCCGGAGATGGGAAGAAAGACGCCGAATTTCATGCGGGCGAATCTCCTGCGTTCTTGACCATGGAAGTCGAGATGTATAGCTTACGTCACGAAGTTTCTACCATATAAGGAGTTGGCTTGGCCATTCGACGCTCGCTCGTTGTCTTTTTTCTTTTGCTCTCGACCGCCGCCGAGGCGCAGGAATCGAGAAAAGTCTACGTCGCGATTCCGGCGGTGACGCCGGCGGTTTCGACCTTCGTTATCGCGCGCGACAAGGGCTACTACCGCGAGGAGGGGCTGGACGTCGAGCTGGTGCAGATGCCTTCGGCGGTCGGTACGCAGGCGCTGATCGCCGGCAACGTGAAATTCTCCACGCTCGGCGGCGCGAGCGTCCCCGCGCTGCTTCGCGGCGCGCCGCTCAAGTTTCTCTTCAGCACGTTCCACAAGCCGATGTTCTGGCTCTATTCCAAGCCGGAGATCAAAACCGTCGCCGACTTGAAGGGCAAGAAGATCGGCGTGTCCAGCCTAGGCAGCGGACCGGACTCGATCGTCCGCGACATCCTCAAGAAGCACGGCCTCGACGGCGGGCGCGACGCCGTCATCCTGCCGGTCGGCTCGGGCACGGCGCGCTTTTTCGCGCTCCAGGCCGGGACGGTCGACGCCGCGATGCTGTCGATTCCGGCGAACTTCATGGCGCAGGACGCCGGCTACCGCGAGCTGGTGTCGCTCGTCGATCAGGACCTCGTGGAGCTCCAGGGCAGCATTCTCGCGCCGGCGACCGTGCTGGAAAGCGAGCCCGCCCTGGCGGAAAAATTCGTCCGCGGCTCCGTCAAAGGCTTCATCACGTTCCGCGACAGCCGCGCGACCGCGGTGCAGATACTGTCGAAGTTCCTCCGTCTCAAGGAAGACATGGTGGGGCGTATTTACGACCGCTTCCGCCCGGGGCTCACTCCCGACGGGACGATCAACGAGGCGACCCAGCGCAAAGCGCTCGAGCACATCATCGAGCGCAGCGGCGTGAAGGACCCGCCGCCGCTCTCGAAGATCTACGATTTTTCCCTGACGCGAAAAATCAACGACGAGCTGAAGGCGAAAGGCTGGAGGCCGAGCTGATGACTTGGGAGCGCTTCAAGACCGGCAGCATGAAAATCGCCACCGCGTCCGAGGACCTTTTGTACCGCTCGTGATCTTTGCTCTTAGAAAGGTTATTTGACCTCGACAGGGTGATCCACCATCGCGTTATTAAGGTAGCCCTGCTGATTGAACGGAACCTTGTCCGGCTGCGTGTTCCCCTTTTCGTCGGTCGCACGGACCCGGATCGTCTGCTTCCCCGGCTTGGGCTCCCAATCGAAGTCCCATCGCACCCACGCGGCCGTGATGTTGGGCTCTCTCAGTCGAGCGGTGCGCCATTGCTTCCCCTGGTCAAGGCTGTACTCGACTTTTGAAATCTTTCCGTAAGGAGACCAGCTCCGGCCGCGGACCAGGCGTCGCGCGGCGCTCACCTCACCGTTCCACGGCAGCTCCACGGCGCTTTTCAAGTCCTGGTTGGAGAGAGCTGGTCCCTTGGCTGGAGGCTCCGCCTTATAGTCCGGGCCGATAAGAACATAGGTCTCGGTATTCCAATTCGAGAA
>Ga0075436_100001034_pt1 | contig 18746 bp, 17 predicted proteins | sample RhiMethybrSRZTD5_FD_75303 | JGI IMG/M metagenome (GOLD analysis project Ga0075436, IMG submission 75303) | Populus rhizosphere microbial communities from Tennessee, USA - Rhizosphere MetaG P. TD hybrid SRZTD5 | ecosystem: Host-associated > Plants > Roots > Rhizosphere > Soil | place: USA...
GACGACATGATCCCTGCGGCCGCGATAATCGATCCCGAGCGTCCGTTGAGTCCCGATGAGCTGATGCAACAATTTATACCTACAGGCACGCGCCGGCGCGCTGTTCCCGGCCTGCTGCGTTTGGCGGTGATTTTCTTGTTTGTGGCCGCTCTCGCTGTTGTCTGGCGCGCGACTTCTCTGCACGCCTTGATCGATTACAGCACGATAAGCGATTGGATGATGTCATTGACAGACTCCCCCCTTGCGCCGGTTTGGATTGCCGGGATCTTCACCATAGGTACCCTGGTGCTGATGCCGGTTACCTTGCTCATTATCGCAACTGGCGCAACGTCTGGGCCTGTTCTTGGCTTCTTCTATGCTCTGTGCGGCTCTGTGGTAAGCGCCATGGTTCACTACGGGTTGGGCCGTCTCGCCGGCAAAGAAACCGTGCGCCGGATTGCAGGATCCCGATTGGGTCACGTCCAACGGCAGATTTCACGTCACGGTTTTATTTCGCTGCTATTCGCTCGCATTGTTCCTATCGCTCCTTTTGCTATTGTGAATCTGGTAGCGGGAGCGATCCAGATTCGTGTCCGTGATTTCTTGCTCGGTACTTTGGTGGGCATGAGCCCGGGTATATTGGCTGTCGTTGTGCTGGGGAATCAACTGCAGCGAGCTCTTCAAGATCCAGGGATCGGCAATATCACGCTTCTGATGGGGTTGGCGATCTTCTTTGCGCTCCTGGGGGTGGCGTTTTACCGCTGGTATGGGACCAGACCTCTGCGCGCCTCAACCTAAGGATTGTGAGGCAAAAACATTGTGCTTACTGCAGTTTCCTACAACATTCACCAGTGCGTCGGCACAGATGGCAAGTGCGACCCGCAGCGTATCGCGGCGGTGATTCAGGACACGAAAGCCGACATTATTGGGCTGCAAGAAGTGGATTTCAGCCCGCTAGGAGCGAGAAAATCCCACCAACTCGACTATCTGGCGGAAGCCACCAGAATGAGAGCGGTGGCCGGACCGACGATCCGGCGCGCAGATATCGAATTTGGCAATGCCTTACTGACTTGCCTTGAGATCATCGCCGTGAGATTTCATGACCTCACTGTGGTGCGGCGCCAGCCGCGCGGGGTTATCGATGCTGAGATCGTGTATGATGGCAGGATAATTCGTGTCTTAGTAACCCACTTCGGGCTGGCGCTCAATGAGAGGAGACGGCAGGCTCAAGCACTGCTCAAGATATTGCGCCAGCAAAAAGCCAATTATGCTCTTACTCTTGTCATTGGCGATATCAACGAATGGCGGCCGAGAGGATTCGCCCTCTATAGCCTCAACCACCATCTGGGTAAAGCACCTTCGCTGCGAACCTTTCCTTCTTTTTTCCCGGTGTTTGCGCTAGACCGCATTTGGGTGAACCCAAGGGCGGCATTGATGCACATCAAAATAGCCAACAACGGCTTGGTAAGAACCGCCTCCGACCATCTTCCGATTTTGGCGACCGTCAAGGTCTAGACGAATTTTATTCGGCTCAGCGGAGATTACAGCCAGCCGGCTGCAGGGAGTCGTCCGTTGCATCAGCGGAGCCGATTTGGCTCAATTGAATAACTTGATCGCGCGTCTCAATCATGGTAGTTCCGACCTTATCAGCGCCCGCAGCGAGCAGGCTATTTCCATTACTTTCGTTTCGGCTTCCCCAACGACCGACGATGATTTTTAGAGAATTTGGGAACCGCTTGCGCAGCCGTTTGCAGAGGTAACGTGTCTGGGCCAGTCCGCCGGGCGGTAACGAGGCGATACAAACTAGAGCCGGGCTTTTCTCAGCAATCTGCTCGATAGCCTCGGAGGTGAGGGTCTCGTGCGCCAAAAGCGCTAGCTCATAGCGCGCTGGATCAAGTAACCGCCAAAACATCAGCAAGGCCAGCTCGTTCGCCTCGTCGCGAACGGGGCAGCCCACTATTAGGACCTTGGGCGCGCTGGATGGAGAATTTCGGTCGATCATTGTGGCTTCGGAAAAGGTCGTGCGGCTCGAGGAATTCTCAGGCTTTGACTCGTCAAGGTCCTCGAGAATCTCTCGCGTCGCTTGGAAAATAAGTTGCTGATCATTTTCCGCCAATCTGCCGAGGCTGCGGTCTCTTTTAACATAGTTTAGCGCGGGAACCAGCACCTCATCATAGATCTTTTCTACCGGGTGGGTCTTGAGATGTTCTTCCAGGATTCCTGCCGCCTCGTCCTGGTCTCCAGCCAATAGTCTCTGATAATAACTTATGTCCGATTTCATCACCGGCTCGTCGCTCATCAGAACGCTGATGAAATCCAACTGGGGACATATTTGCTCAACACGACGACGCAGACCGTGAGTGGCGTAGCGAGGATCAGTCCGACAGGTCCCCATAGCCATGTCCAGAACGCAATCGCGACAAGCAGGCCGACTTCCGAAACACCTGCGCTCTCGCCGTAAAGCAAGGGTTCCAGAATCATATTATTGATGAGTTCTAACACCAGAAAGACTGCTACAACCAGGACGGTCCACATCCATCCCTCGAAAACGATCAAGCTCAGCGCGCTCGGCATGATTGCAGCTGCCCAAGGTCCGACGTAGGGAATGAACCGCAACATAGCAGCCAGAAAGCCCCACAGGAGGGCATAGGGAAGCCCGATCAGCCAAAGCGCGATGGCGACTGTAGCGCCAAAAGAGAGATTTATGATCGACTGCATGAGCAGATAGCGGCTGATTCGCTGGCTGGCCTCTTCTAGCGCCCTAGTCGTAGTCGTCAGACGGCCGTAGCCGACCAGGCGGATCAGACGATTGCGCAGGTCTTCGCGCTGAATAAGCATGAATATCACGAGTACGATTGCGAGCCCGCCGCTGGCCAGCCTCTCGAACATAGGCGCAATGTCTAAAGGGAGGGGCCAAAACGTTGATGACTGCTGCCCTTGAACGACGACCTCTCGGGGCTTCGGTTGCACCTTTGCCGGCTCGTCTTTCTTTTCTAGTTCCTTCTTCACCTCCTCAGCTGTCTTCTGAACTTTCTCCAGCGCCCCTCCCTTGCCCGCTCCACGGATGTCGGCAATTTTTTGTTGGATGTTTTTTCTGTAGGTGGGGATCTCGTTAGCCACACTTGTAAGCTGAAGCGTAACAACCCAACCGACCGCGGCCAGGAAGGAAAATGCTAGGATCACAATCAGTACTACGGAAAATACTCGTCCTAGACCCAATCGTTCGAGGCTATCGGCCATCGGACTCAACAAAAAGGTTAGCAGGATCGAAACCGCGACCGGAATCAGAACTGCTTGCGCCCAATAGAGCGACGCAATAATCAGGACTACGGTCGGGAGGAGAAAAAAAGCTGGTGACTTGCGGGAACTCCACCCATCAAGGCGAGCATAATTGGTTCGGAGGTTTTTCATACGGCTGTCGGATATGCCGCGGAAGTGTTAATCAGCTTTCCCGCCGCGACTCAGTTTGCCGATAGGGAAAAATCGGCCATATTGTCCCCTATGCGGATGCCCGAGAGTTATTCTGTCCGGGCGCCGGCGCGAAAGGTGAAGACAAAGGACGTGGTGAGAAATAAGTCCTTGATCCGGCTGTGGTGAATTTTCCGGCATCGTATCCGGCTTCCCAGCCGAATGCCAGTACTTCCTTTGGCTCAAGATGTTTTCATCGTGCTGCCCTCAAGGAGTCTTGTTGCCGGATCGGGGAGTCCTCATAGCGCGCGAGCAGGTCGGCCGGGTCCCGGTAAATCGCAATGCAGCCCGCTCGGCGTAATTGTGGTTGCGTCCAGCCACCGCACAACAGACCAATGGACCTCACGTTGACTTTGGCTGCAGCCGTTGCGTCATAGGGCGTGTCGCCCACCGCGACGACGTTCTCGGAAGCGATATTACCCAACTGTTTAAGCGCCGCATCGAAGATGTCCGAGCAGGGCTTCGATCTTTCAACATTGTCGGACGACGTTTCGCTTTCGATTAAATCGTCAACCTGGGCGATTTCTTTGTATCTTTTCAGCTCGTCTTTTTTCGCTGAAGAGGCCAGGGCAATTTGCTTCTTATCTTGCTTGATCCGTTCGAACAATTCACGGACCTTGGGAAATCCTTTTACCTTTGGAAGATACTCTTTCTTAAAGAGTTCGCCGCGATAAATTTCCATTGCTTCGCCAAACTGTTCGAGTTCTTGTTTAGAGAAATACACCGGCAGCAATTGATCGGCTCCCTTGCCGATCTGGGAGCGGATTGCCTCAAGCAAAATGTTTTTGCCGAACTTCGCGAACGTTCTTTGCCAGGCTTTGGCATGGAGATCGACCGAGTCAACGATCGTCCCATCAATATCGAAAATCACGGCTTCAATTATGGTTTTCTGTATCATGAATAGTCAGTTCAAACTCTCACTTGTTCTCTACTGTTTGAGCAGCCTCAGATAGGTGTTCGATGTTTGTCACTTTCAGCATATTCGTCAATTCTACCTCGTCCTGACGTTTGATCCCCAGATGCTTATGGATGTCCATAACAAGTTCCATTAGCTTAGTAACTTCGCGCTCGGCGATCATATCAATTTGCAAGTTGACCCTTGCCCTCCGGTCGGCAAGGCGAGCCTGCCGGTTCTCGGAGATTAGAATGAAAGCCGAGAGGAAGATCGCCTCCAGCGAGACAATCATCGTGAGCAGAGTGTATGGAAAAGGATCGAACGGGCGAAAGCCAAAGCGGGGAATGTTTGCGATAATCCAAACAGCAAACCAGGCCACGTGCAGCCAAACAAATAGTAAGCTGCCCGTAAAAATTGCAACCCGTTCGGCCATGCGTTCGGCGACCGTCGTCCCATGAGTCTCTAATTTAACAACGTCGTCGATGGTTTTCCCGACATGGTCGATACCCTTGTTTTCATCATGCGCCGCTCCTTCAGAAGGAAACGGCTTATGCTTACCGTTATGTTTACCCAGCACGCCTTGATTACCGTAAGCCCAAATATCCTAGAATAAACAAAACGACTACAACGACTCCGATAATGTAAAATATGTTATATCCGCCCATATGTCGCTCCTTTATCGAGTTCTAAAAACGTTTTTTCTCGTCCGGCAATTGGCCAACTTTACAGCATTTCTTTGCGGCTTTGTTTCGCGCGGGCAGCGCCAATGGCCGTCTTGACGTCTTTCTCCTCTTCCGGCGGTGGAACGACCGCGGGTAGCCCCAAGGATTCTATCCATAACTCGCGGGTCCATCCAGTCGTATGATAGAGGTGTTCGTCCTCTTCCTTCTCAACCTGCTCGAAGGCACTTTTTAAAGCCTTGCCATCTTCCCCTTTGGTGTTTTCGGCGACCTGGCCGATAAGCTCCCAGTTCAAGTGGTCTTTAGTCTCGGCTTCGACCACGCATTCCGCGGCCACGATCTGAGCGGCTTCGGGCTTGCCGGCCTCAAGCGCCATTTCCATGGCCTTCACCAGCGACTCGCCGATGTACCGCACAATCTGGCGTCCTGGAGTCTCTTTCTCCGGATCGAGCCCGAGCTTGCCGAAGAGCTCACGAACGATTTGTTCGTGCTTTTGCGTCTGCTCGTGATATTCCTCCCACTCTTCTTTGAGATCTTCGTTCACGGCGCAACGTATCGCAGTTTCATAAACCTGCACGCCGCCCATTTCGGTTTCCAACGCTTCATAAAGAAGCTGATTCAACTGTTCGTTTTTCATGTGTTCCTCCGTTTTAATTATGCATTTATTCAACAATATGTGTTTCAAGCCGCCGCGTTACACCTCAAGATGGCGGGTGTAGCTTTTTTTCGCGGCTCCAATGACGATGTTGGGCGATGGCTTTGACGAATTCGCTCGCTATGACGCCGGCTCGATCGTCGCCACCGATGATGACCCCTTCCTCCCCCCCTGCTCCTTTGTTTGTGCTTTACCCGTTGTCGCGCCGTTCGTTAAACTACAAGCGCGAATCAACTCACCCCCCGCACCGTTGGCAGCGATGGTCTTACAGTGTTTGAAGGCCTCCTGCACAAACTCCAGTGCCTCCAGATGCTTTTGAAGAGATTTAACGGACTTTTCGCCTCCGGGTATATAGACCGCATCGAACATCACTGAACTGGCCGTCAGCAGACTGAAGTCTACTTTCGCTTCAGCGCCCTTGGCGCTCTTCAAAACACCCAGTCGCGGGGCTACGAGTTTCGCTTGGGCGCCGGCGTCTGTCAGCGCCTTCTTTATAGTAGCAACCGCGTCATCGTCGAATCCGTCATCCCCGAGGATGGCGACCTTGCGCGTTTGGATGCTGTCCTTGGCGGTATTCGCCATACTCAGGGGCGGCGAGTCTCCAACTTTTTTCTTCACGGTCTTGGGCTGGAATTCTTTGACGTTGCCGTCCGCCGGCACGCTCATGTTCAGTGGTGTTGACAGTTTCTGATTGACTTCTAGCCCGAGACCCTTAGCGACACGATCAGCAAGAATACTGTTGACTTGCGCAAGCATCGCGACCATCCGCGCTCTGATCTCGGCTACCTCAACTTTGCCCAATTCAAAGCGCAAGGCTTGCACAAGATGATTCTTTTCCGGATCGGATTGACTGTTCCAGAAAAGCGCTGCCTGACTGAAATGGTCGAAGAATTTCTCGCTTCGCGCCCTAACTTTGTGGCCGCCCATCTTTTCAGCATAGCTGACAAAACCACCCATATTTGCTTTTGCCTGCATTGGGCAGCTGCCGCCGATCGAATTAGGCTGGTAACTGGTGCGGCCGTGATTGATCGTCTGACGCATATGGCCGTCGCGCTGGTTGTTGTGAACCTCTGCCACGGAGCGGTTGATTGGAATCTCGTGGAAGTTGGGGCCGCCTAACCGCAGCAATTGCGTATCCGTATAGGAGAACAGGCGACCTTGCAGAAGAGGATCATTGGTGAAGTCGATTCCCGGAACGATATGGCCGGGGTGAAACGCCACTTGCTCCGTTTCAGCAAAGAAGTTGTCGGGGTTGCGATTCAGGGTTAACTTGCCGATCCGTTTGACCGGAACCAATTCCTCCGGGATGATTTTTGTCGCATCGAGCAGATCGAAGTCGAACTTGTGCTCATCTTCCTCTTCGACGATTTGCACGCCGAGCTCCCATTCAGGATAGTCGCCGTTCTCGATGGCTTCCCATAGATCGCGCCGGTGAAAATCCGGATCCTTTCCAGAGATCTTTTGGGCTTCATCCCAAACGACGGAATGAACGCCGAGTAAGGGCTTCCAATGAAACTTTACGAAGCGCGCCTTTCCCTTATCATTGACAAAACGAAACGTGTGCACGCCGAAGCCTTCCATCATGCGGAAGCTTCTGGGAATCGCCCGGTCCGACATGACCCACATGATCATGTGCATCGACTCCGGCATCAGCGAGATAAAGTCCCAAAAAGTGTCGTGCGCGGAGGCTGCCTGTGGAATCTCATTGTGCGGCTCCGGCTTCACGGCATGAATCAAGTCAGGAAATTTGACTGCGTCTTGAATGAAAAAAACCGGAATATTATTGCCGACCAGATCGAAATTGCCGTCTCCGGTGTAGAACTTTACGGCAAAGCCGCGCACGTCGCGCGCCAGATCGGTAGACCCGCGTGAACCCGCCACAGTGGAGAAACGCACGAAAACCGGCGTCCTAACTGAGGGGTCCTGAAGAAACTTTGCTTTCGTATAAGGTGCCAGGGACTTGTAAACTTGAAACTGCCCATGCGCGGCCGCCCCGCGCGCGTGAACCACTCGCTCGGGAATGCGCTCATGGTCGAAATGCGTGATCTTCTCGCGCAGGATGAAATCCTCCAGCAGCGACGGCCCACGTGCCCCGACTTTGAGGGAATTCTGATCGTCATTGATGCGCAGACCCTGATCGGTGGTAAGGAATTGCTCGTCCGGCTTTTCAGCATTCTTTTGCAGATCAGCGATTTTCTCGTTAAATTCTTCTTTTCGCTTAGCCATTTAATCTCTTTCTGGGCCGTTTGCCGAAAGCTTATCGTCCATAAGTCGCCGTCGTTGAGCGTTTGGGAATAACTGATACGGACTACCTAGGATAGGTTCCTTTAGCCAGTTTAGGTGCAGCCGCGCATCAGGAACAGAATGACCAAAATTGGAATGGGCACGCCTAACGCCCAAAGTAAAATCCAACCCACCTTCCCCTTCTCATCTCTCAAGATCTTCATCAGTGTCCCTTTTTAAGTTGCCAGACGGCCGCTTCCACGGTCTGTAATCCCGGTAACTCGCCTCGACTGGCGGTCGGTTTCGACCGAGTCTTTCTCTCGGTCGGCCCGACCACCCCGCTAACATTCTCTCGACAGCTCGGGACAGGGCGTCCCGAGCTGTGAACTATCCCGTATTGTTTGTTAGAGCACACCCGTGGGCGATGGACGTTTATCTTTACTGGGAACGCTTTCTTCACCGGTCGAAGAAATATCGTGTGCTCCAAATCGCTCAAAGATCTCCTTTGCGCGCTTAACTTCATCGCTGTCTTCAGAGTGTACCGAAATTAGAATGTTTCCCTGTTTGATTTTTCCCTCGTACTGCTTGGCTTCATATTCCGGAATGCCCATTCCAATCAGCGCACCGGAAAGGCCGCCCACGGCGGCGCCGACACCGGCCCCCGCCAGTGCGGCCATTATCGGACCGGCCGCGATAAACGGTCCGACACCGGGAATAGCTAAGGACCCGATGCCTACGAGCCAACCCAATACTCCGCCAACGACTCCACCGGTACCTGCGCCTGTGGCAGCGCCTTCAGGAGCCTTGGTGGCTTTTTCGTGAGCGAAATCCCGCGTTCCCGTTTTGTCGGGGAATAAGACTGAGATGTCATTATTGGAAAACCCGGCAGCCTTGAAGCTGTCAACGATCCTTTCCGCTTGACTTTCATTATCAACCAAACCAAAAACTGCTTTAGACATGATCTCCTCCTTTAGTTAGCTTGCGATCTCCAATTGGTTATCCACTCTCTTTACACCTGCGACCTGCTTAGCTTTCGCTTCGATGTCGGCTTTCTCCTTCTCGCTTTTGACGGGCCCCCGCAGCGTAACTGTTCCATCATTGGTGATAATCTTGACATTCTTCGCATTGGTGGAAAGCGAGTCGTCCGCCGTAATGGCCTTTCTTATGTTCTGAGTAATCGTTCGGTCCGCCTCGTTCTCGGACTGATCTCCTGCAGTCTTCGTCCCTTCGTTGCGATCTCGGACATTGCGGCCGGAGTTGTCAGGCTCTACGGCGGCGGAAGATTGAGGCGCCTGACGAACATCACGATCCCGCGAACAACCAATCACGAGAACGGCCGGAATTAAAAATAATAGCGGTATGGTTTTCATTGTGATCTCCTTTTTGAGAAATGTATGTTAATCAGCTTCATGCAACGCACAATTCAGCAGAAGGCAAATCAGATGCCAAGATGGAAAAAATTACCGAATGGCCCAGATGTTAAGAGTTATTTAAGAGGGAATTTAGGTTTGGGATTTTTTTGTCTGCATATAGATTACTAACGCGCTGACCTGTCCGTCGATGGCGCACAATTCTAAAACCTTAAAACTGACGGCGGTGATTTGATGCAGAGAAAAACTTGTGGGGAGAGGAATGCGGGCGGATGAAAAACATTCGGAGGTGACAACTTTTAGGATAAATTTTGATATCTGGCAGCTTGCTGCGGCGAGATTATTGGGCTACGGGTAGATGAATTTCGAAAGTCGTTCCTTGTCCCGGTTGGCTCTCTACTTTGATTCTGCCGCCGTGATTCTTGATGATTCGGTCGCAAATCGGCAGGCCCAATCCCAACCCATGCTTCTTTTTTGCCGTGAAGAACGGCAAGAAAATCTTGGCCAAATCCTCAGGACTAATCCCGAAGCCGGTATCGGATACCGAAATGGCGACTTCGTGCGGTGCTCCGGAAGCCGCCAAGATAGTCTTGGCCGCCACGGTCAACGCGCCGCCATCCGGCATGGCGTCGATGGCGTTGAAATATAAATTGACTAGCACCTGTTCCAGTTCCTGCGGGTCGGCATAGATTTTCGGCAGGTTCTCTTCCATTTTCGTAATCGCCTCGATCTTTTGCTTGTATAAATGGTTGGTCACGAGGTCGAGAGTTTTTGCAAGGACCTGTTTGACGTCGGTGGGACAGAGATCGGTGCTCTTGGGACGGGCAAACTGCAAAAGGTCCCGGATGATCTTCTCACATCGCTTGCTCTCTTCATCGATGATCTTCAAAGACCGATAGTGCGGATGCGAAGGATCCGTTTCGCTCATTAAATCCTGGGTGAAGCCCATAACTATGCCCAGAGGATTATTGAACTCGTGGGCCATGGAAGCCGTGATCTCGCCCAGCGAAACTAAACGGCCTGAAGCGATGAGTTGCTGCTCCAGCTCTTGAGCCTGACGTCGAAGCTTCTCCTCGCTTTGACGGAGAGCGTCTTCGGCCCGTTTTCGCTCAGAAATGTCGTTGAGCGTGAATAAGCAGCCCAATACTTGCTGTTGAGAATCGCGCAGCGGACCCGCGCTTAGGAGCAAGTCAAACTTCTTGCCGTCCGGCCGGTGCAACTGCGCTTCGAGATTCTGCACCATGTGGCCTTTCAGGCAAGCGGGGACCGAAAATGTTCCGGATGAATGAGAGTCCACCGAACAACTCAAAGTCGTTCCATCCTTAAACGTCAGGGGATAAGCCTCCTCAAAAGTTCGGTGGAGAACATTGAGGCCGCTCAGTTCATGTGCTGCCTGGCTAGCCTGGACAATGACGCCAGATTGATCGCATACCACTATGACATCGACTGCCTGCTCTAGAATCGACCTGGCGAGTTTATCGAAAGCGATCATTTCCTCATGGTGTTTTTGCTCGGTCAAATCCGTAGCCGCAAGGCAGAGGCACCTTATTTCATCGATTTGCACGGAGCTAACGGAGCAATACACCGGCACAAAGGTTCCGTCAGTCGGGCGGAAAGTGATTTCCGCTTTGGCCTTCCCTTGCTCGCCTCGCCGTAGCAATTCTGCAAAAGCTTGCCGGTCCGATTGTGCCACTAAATCGTTTGCCGAGAAGCCGATCACTTTTTCGATTGGCATCTCCAACATTTCGGCAAAGGCCTTATTGCAATAGAGCACGGAGCCGTCTGGAAGCAGAGTCGCGGCCCCTTCATTCATGTCTTCGAGCAGAACGCGATAGGAATGGTCGGCGCCCTGCAGAGTATAAATCTGCTCTCCATGCGGTCCCGATACCACCAGGGCATCGACCTTGCCGCTTCGAATAGCCTGTATGGTTTCCTCAGCTTCTTCGAGGCGCGCGCGCAGCTGTTCAAGCTCGAATATACTTTCCGATCTCGCCATGGCAATCTAACGATCCTGATCTTTAGGCCTCAAGTCCAGCCCTACAAGTATCCGTTCGATATCAGACATGTCGCCAATAAACTTTCGCAACGGAAGCGGCAGTTTTTTGACTAGTGTTGGGGCGGCAATGATCTGTTCCCCTTTTATTAATACCGGTTGCTGGTAGATATCGATCACTTCGAGGTCGTAGCGGTTCTTGAGGCTGCTTTCGCATATCTCTTTGATATTGGCGACCGCGCGGATGGATTTGGACGTTGTCCCGGCAACGTATAAACGGAGAACATATTCTTTGCTTTGTGGCTTCTGTGGACGCATAAATTACCTTTTTGCGGCCGGTGCGGGTCGGAGGTCTAGGCCGACCAAGACCCGTTCCGTGTTCGATAAATCGCCGATGATTTTTTTCATGGGCGTGGGAAGATTTCTTACCAATGTCGGGATGGCCAGTATTTGATCGCCCCGGGCCAATTGGGGATTCTCCAGGAGATCGATCAACTCGATGCGATATTTATCTTCCAGATAGTCAGCGCAGATTTTCTTCAGATTCGCGAAGGCCGTGACCGATTTCGGCGTTTGTCCTGCCACATAGAGCCGCAGCACCCAAGCATCATTCTGCGGTTTGGGAATTTTAGTTAAGTTCGCCGCGGGCATTGTTACTTCCCCCTTTGGCCATTTGGCCGGTTGTTGGAGGAGGCATCTGCCTTGCGGCTCTTCGCCATAGCGGCTCGATCCTGTTCGAGCACCCCCTCGTGCTGTTTTTGTTCAATGATATCCTTCTCCAGCTCTTCTTTTTCTGTTTCAAACTCGGCGCGCAAAGCGGCAATTTTGGCTTCTAGTGCCTTATTCCTGTGCTCCAGGTTGCGCTGCTTCCGTTCGAGGTCCTGCCGGCGCAACAGGGCAGCCGCTGTTTCTTTTGCCTCTTGAGCAGCTCGAGCCGTGCCGGTAAGTACACCTTCCGCACCGAGGTAAACGTCAACCAACTCAATGCCGTGGTCGGTGAACACAAACTCTCGAATCTGGTTCGAATGAGCCATGCCGCGCGACTTCAAGACCCATATGCCGCGATTGCGTTCGCCGTTGCTTTCGATGTGGCGCAGCAGAATCCAGGTATCCATCAAAGAAGATATACCGACCTCTGACTGCTCGAGAGCGCTTCCCCCTTCCGTCAAGCTGGTGAAAAAGGCAGTGATCTGATGCGCCTTAAAAAAATCGATCAGGCGACTCAGCATCGATTTCACTTCCAGCGTATCGCCCAAAGAGATGTAGCTCGTGATCGGATCTACTACCACGACTCTGGCATTGCTCTCCCTGACTAGCTTGTGCATCCTCAAGAGATGCATTTCCAATCCGTGAAATGTCGGCCGCGTCGCATCGAAGCGGAGCAATCCCTTTTTAACCCAGGGGGCCAGATCGATCCCGATGCTGCGCATGTTTCGCACGATCAGATCCGGGCTTTCTTCCGTGGCGAAATAGACGCAAGGCTCATCCCTGCGGCAGGCGCCATCGACGAAGTGCGCTGCAAGACTCGATTTGCCGGTGCCCGCCGTGCCCGAGACCAGAATACTGGTGCCGCGATAATAGCCCTTGCCGCCGAGCATCGTGTCCAAGCGCTCTACACCGCTGGAAATTCGTTCCGATGACGCTTTGTGTTCCAATGCGATGGACGTGATCGGCAGCACTGAGATGCCGGTCTCATCGATGAGAAAGGGATACTCATTGGTGCCGTGGGTGCTGCCGCGATACTTGATGATCTGCAATCTGCGGGTGGAGATCTGTTCTCTGGTCCGGTGATCCAATAAGATGACGCAATCGGAGACATATTCTTCGAGGCCGTGGCGGGTCAAGGTGCCGTCGCCGCGTTCGCCGGTGACAATTGCCGTAACCCCTTTATCTTTCAGCCAGCGAAACAGACGGCGCAATTCCGCGCGCAAAATGGTCGGGTTAGGAAGACCGGCGAAAATGGATTCGATGGTGTCAAGAACGACCCGTTTTGCGCCGATGGAATCGATGGCGTAACCCAAACGAACGAACAAGCCCTCGAGGTCGTATTCCCCGGTCTCTTCGATTTCGCTGCGCTCGATATGAACGTGGTCGACAACCAGTTTTTTGCGGTCGGAAAGTTGCTTAAGGTCGTATCCCAAAGAGGCGACGTTCTTTCTTAAGTCTTCTTCCGTCTCCTCGAAGGCCATGAAAACGCCCGGCTCGTTAAATTGCGTTGCGCCGTGAACAAGAAACTCAATGGACAAGAGGGTTTTGCCGCAGCCGGCGCTGCCGCAGATGAGCGTCGGCCGACCTTTCGGCAAGCCGCCGAAGGTAATCTCGTCGAGTCCTTGTATTCCCGTCGGCGTCTTGGGCAGTGATATACCGCGATACTTCCCATTATTTGTTGCTTTTATTATGGGAGATACCTTCGAAGAGTTGTTGAATTTTTTCACAAGCGACCGATTGATGAAATATGAAATAGTATTCCGGGCCTAACTCCCGTGGTCAGCAAACTTACAAAACCAAGGTTGTTTCTATATCGAAACTGACAACTTAACGCAAAGACGGTGTCAATGCGCTAATGAGTTTATAGTGTCAACAAGTTTTTGAATGTCCACGGGTTTAGTGAGGTAAGCGGAAGCTCCATTCGCAGAGGCCTGAGTGCGCGTTTCGCTGGTGGGATAGGCGGTCATCATTATGACCTTGATAATAGGTCGACGGTCTTTGATTTCCTTAAGAAGCTGAACCCCATTCACCGGACCCATTTTGAGGTCAAGCAAAGCGAGTTGAAAAGTCTCCTGGTCGAGCAATCTTAAAGCCTCGATGCCATTCACTGCCGTTTTGACTTTAAAACCTCTCTTTCCGAGAACGGTTATCAGTAGTTCAAGGAGATTTTGTTCGTCATCCACCGCTAAGATCGATATGGGCATTCTTTCGCTACCTCGATAATACTCTCCCATAATTATTAGGCTAACATTAACAAAGAGGCCGTCAACGGGATTTGGAAATATTTTTAATCTAGGGCGTTGTTCCTCGCATAGCCACATAACCGTAAGAAATTTCCCTGCGGTTGTTTCTTGTGGTGTAGATAAAACCCGACAATCGCGATCCGTTCTCCAGTGACTCGGAAGAAAACTCTTCAGAAGTAGCGCGATATTCCTTTGGCATGGCCTTTGGTTAGATTCATTACCAGTACAGAGATTGGCACTCTAAAACGCCATTGGACGACACTGCGACGGTGCGAATCGCGAAAATGAAATTAACAAATCTGAAAAGCGTTAAAGAAAGGAAGGAGTACTAGCCATGCAGCGAACAGTGAGCAAATTGACAGGATACTCGATCGGGGCAAAGGACGGCGACATTGGCAGCGTCGATGACCTTTTGTTCGACGACAAATTGTGGACGGTGCGATATCTCGTCGCCGATACGGCCAAATGGCTCCCAGGCCGGCGCGTCGTGATATCGCCTATCGCACTCGGCCACGTTGAAGCGGATGAAAAGAGACTCCCGGTGTCGCTCACAAAAGAGCAAGTCGAGAACAGTCCCGATGTCGATAGCAGAAATTTCTCTCGCGAGCATGAGAGGTCCTATTACGACTATTACGGTTGGCCTTATTATTGGGAAGGCGGAGATGTATGGGGCGCGACAACGTCGCCGGCTAGCCTGGCGGCTCAAAAACGAATGGAAATGGCGGCCCTGGAACAGCAGAGTGACGACGACTCACATCTACGCAGTGCCAAGGAGGTCATGGGTTATTACATCGAAGCTACCGACGGCGATATCGGGCATGTTGAAGATTTTGTCGTCGACGATGACACCTGGGAGATTCGATACATGGTCGTGGACACGAAAAACTGGTGGCCGGGAAACAAAGTCTTGGTGGCGCCGGAATGGATCGAACGAGTCAGTTGGGCTGATTCGAGAGTCTACGTTGACCTCTCACGTGAGACGATTAAGGGCGGGCCGGAATTCGACCCTGACCGTCTTAACAGAGATTACGAGGAAAGGCTTTACAAACATTATGACAGGCCCGGATACTGGATTATATAATCCGTTGCATGGGGTCTGATGGATTCCCGGGGTTAACTCGCACCTTTATGTTGACCCCGGGGTTTCAAGAAATTCAAATCATTTCTTATAACGAATACGATAGATCGCCCCTGCCTCGTCGTCCGATACCAGCAAGGCGCCGTCGGGCATGACGAGGACGTCTACGGGTCGCCCCCAGGCCCGCCCTCGTTGTAACCAACCTTCGGCAAAGGGTTTATAGGAAACTGCTTTGTTGTTCTCTAATTGCACAACCGTGATGCGATAACCGATGGGCGTGCTCCGATTCCAGGAACCATGTTCCGCGATAAAAATCTGGTTGCGGTACTCGGCGGGAAACATCGAACCCGTGTAGAAGCGCATACCCAGCGCAGCCACGTGGGGACCAAGTTTTTGCGCAGGTGGGATAAATTCACTGCAAGAACGTTTCTTGCCAAACTGCGGATCCGGGATATCTCCGCCGTGACAGTAGGGGTAGCCGAAATTGAGACCTTGCTTCGGTGCATGGTTCAGCTCATCCGGTGGAACATCGTCTCCCAAGTTATCGCCCCCGTTGTCGGTGAACCAAAGCTCTTTGGTTACCGGATGCCAGTCGAAGCCCACGGTATTGCGGATACCCCGAGCAAATACCTCCGTCCCGGTTCCGTCTGCTTTTAGACGGCTGATAAGCGCGTAACGATTTTCGTCGGGTTCGCATATATTGCAAGGCGCCCCCACTGGGACATACAGCAGTCCGTCGGGACCAAAAGCCATGAACTTCCATCCGTGATGGCGATCCTTTGGAAACTGGTCGTTGACTGTGACCGGCTTCGGGGGATCGGCAAGGCGGGACTCGATATCATCGTACCGCAGAACGCGATTTACTTCGGCGACGTATAGCGATCCGTTGCGAAAGGCAACGCCGTTTGGCATGTTCAATCCCGGCGCGATGGTGAAGATTTTTTTGGCTTCGGTTTCGCCGGGCTGAGTTACAACCGCGTACACCTTTCCCTCTTTAAGGCTGCCGACGAACAACGTACCCTTAGGACTCAGCGTCAAAGAACGGGCATTGGGTAGGTTGCCGGCATAGATACTGATCTCAAAACCCGGCGGCAGCTTAATATCCTTGAGCGGCAGCTCGGCGCCGTAGGCGGAATAGGCCGACAGGAAAATGCCATACAATACCGGAAGCACGCGCCGCGGTGCGGACCTGCTGAAACGTACGTCAGGTTTCATATCTTTGAATAGGCCTCCAATCCATTTGTCTTAAATGCGAGCAAATCTGATACGCTGTTAAGTCGGAAGCTGGTTCATCAATGTGAATTCACTTTCATTAAACCATTATCAGGCGCCGCGATGAAAGAGGGCAGTATCGTCTCGCTTGCGAAAAAGAACCTGAAAAGTTTTTCATAGCCTTTTTTAGCGAAGACAAACCGCATCGGCTAGAAGAGGCCTGTGATCCGGAGCATTGAGAACTCCCGAGATAGGCCCTTTGCTAGCGATCCGTGATTTAGGCATTATTGGCGCTGCGGTGCCTTGTTTGTTAAATTTGTTCGTGGGGTATTTAACATGGTGTCTTGCCATCACGGTACGCTCGAATTATTGCCCGAACGCAAGACGACACTCCGGTGCCGGCACTGCCATTTGACCATTGCAGGTGAAGAACTGGGAGACGGCTTTTGCCCGGAATGTTTCGAGACCAGCGGCACCAAGCGCTACGAATTCGAGCAGTTGGCAACGGCGGAAAGCGGCGGCGCACGGTATCGATGTGAGGAATGTGGCGCGATCATCAAAAGCCCATAGCGAGCTAAGGCGGGCATTCCGGGGTTCCGCTAGTTTGATTCTTCGATCCTTCACTTCTGACGCCCTCTCCTCTTTGAACGAGAAATAATGGCCGGACCGGATTTTTATACGATTCTGGGAGTTTCCCGCACAGCAAGCCCGGACGAAATAAAGTCGGCGCACCGCGAAATGGTTAAAAAATACCATCCCGACTTGTTTCCCGGTGCCACGCAGAAAGCGCGAGCCAACAAGAAACTACAGCAGATCAACGAGGCTTACGCGACCCTGTCAAACGCGGAACGCCGGCGGCGGTATGATTCAAGGTATTTTCAAAGGACGACCGTTGTTAAGCCGGCAGCGGAGACAAGCAAGAGCAGATCGAGCGCAAATTTCCGTCGACCCCCCGCCATAATCACTTGGAATAATATTGCTCGGCGGGTAAACGAAAATGGGCAGCGAATTACGAAAGCTTATCGGAATCTGTCAAAGGCCGCCCGAGATTACTATCGCGATTTTTTGCGAAAGGCGCGCATCGCAAAGCAAGCGGCAGCGAGCCAAAGCACTTCCAGCTCAGCCCAGTCTCGTCCAGCCGCCGCAATGGCTTGGAATTTTGTTAGGCGCTGGACCCGCTGGGTTTCCGTCAAGATGACGGCGGGCATCCTTGGTATAATGGTTGTCGTTTTGATTTTGCAGGCTATGTGGAAGGCACCGGAGATAACCGTCCAGTGGACATTGCTGCAGGGCACGGTGGTTGACCCGCCGCGCAATGATCCCGGGCTAAAGTCCGGTGAAATGAACTGGAGTCGGCTAAGCCATCACCCCTCCATGGCGCAGTGTGCGGAAAGTCTAAAGCAGCGAGTTGCGGTGGACGAGCAAGGAGGCAGCAAAGTATTTTTGGATGAGCGTACTGGCACGATAGCGATGACCATCTACGGGAAAACCGAGGCAGCGCTAGCTGAGGAATTTCTTCGTGAGAAGTTGAAGCAAGGGAATGCGGCTGGTGTTGAGCCACAAGTGTTAGAGAAGCAAGCGAGGGACGAGGCGCAGGAGTTTGTGAAGAAAAACGGTCTTAACCAGCAGGTTAAGCACTACCAGTGCCGCGAAGGCCAATTTGTCGGGCCGGAATCCTGGCTCCGAAGCAAACTCAGGCGGCTTGGACTGGTATTTTAGGATACGATCACCAAGGGAAGTGTGGACCCTCGAAGCGGAAGCCTTAGCGACGGTTTTGAAAATCTTCCCTTGACTGCTGCTTATCGTGTCTCCACGATACGCATCGCTTACCAATCTCACTGACGAACCCTAGAGCGGTCCGAGTAGCAACCGCCGAGAGTATCGCCACCATTGGATCCCACAATTTCGCGGTGGCGCCAGTCGATCTCGGCGCGGCGGCGCCTTGAGTGCGGTAGGCGCCGTTGGTGTTATGATATCTTTTTCCTCCGACCAATCGCTTAACCATCATCCCCGCCAGAATAGAGCAGGCCACTGCGAGACCTGGATGTTGACGCGCCAGATGCTTTACGTCGCTCATCCGCTTGAGCTCATCAAGGCGGTCTTTAAGCGTCTTCACCTTCTGCCGTAACGCCATTTCACGCTCTTCTACGCGGCGTTTCAATCTTTCTTCTTCTAAGTCCATGATTTTCTCGTTTGTGGCTCAGAGGTCGGGATTAATTCGCTTTTTTGCCCCATAGAGGCA
>Ga0075436_100001035_pt1 | contig 18746 bp, 9 predicted proteins | sample RhiMethybrSRZTD5_FD_75303 | JGI IMG/M metagenome (GOLD analysis project Ga0075436, IMG submission 75303) | Populus rhizosphere microbial communities from Tennessee, USA - Rhizosphere MetaG P. TD hybrid SRZTD5 | ecosystem: Host-associated > Plants > Roots > Rhizosphere > Soil | place: USA...
ACGATGAGATTGTCTGGGGCGCGCGGTTTGCGCCGGCGTTCGATGTGGATGAGGCGGGCGCCATCGTGCTCGAAGTAGATCAGGTCGGCGCACTGGCGGCAGTTGAGGCAGGTTAAACGCATGGCGCGCGAGCCAAAGGCCCCCCTCGGCGAAGAACATATCCATCGCGTACGGCGAATCTGCGCCGGTCTGCCAGGGACCTCGGAAAAACTCTCACACGGAGAGCCGACTTTCTTCACGAGCAAGAAAGTGTTTGCGATGTGCGCCACGAATCACCACAATGATGGGCACATCGCGGTTTGGATTCCCGCGGCGCCGGGTTACCAGGCGATGCTGATCCAGACCTGGCCGGAGAAATTTTTCAAGCCGCCTTACGTCGGAGTGAAAGGCTGGGTGGGTATTGAGCTGGAGCGCGTGAGCGATGAAGAACTAGCTTCCCATTTGAGCGACGCGTGGCGGCTGATTAACATGAAGAAGGCGCGGGGGAAGGCCAAGAGAAGATCTTAGTCGGGCTTGGTTGTTGGCAGAGCGAACGCCACGTAACTCCCGCCCGATGGCCGCCCTGACTTGCCGCCGCCCGCCCCGATGACCACGAATTGCCGCCCCTTCACCTCGTAAGTGGCCGGGGTGGCGTTGCCGCCGGCCGGCAGCGTCGTTTCCCATAGCAGCTTGCCCGTCGCCTTGTCGAACGCGTGGAACTTACGGTCGTGATCCGTCGCGCCTATGAACAGCAAGCCTCCGGCCGTCACGACCGGCCCACCATAGTTTTCGCTTCCCGTATTGCGCATGCCCTTTGCGACCAGCTCCGGAAACTCGCCAAACGGAATCTTCCAGGCGATTTCGCCAGTGTCCAGATTGATGGCGTTCAGCGTGCCCCAGGGAGGCTCGACGGCTGGGTAGCCGTCTGGATCGAGAAACTTGTTGTAGCCATCGACCGTGTACTTCAATCCGAAGGGCCACGGACTTTCGGAAAAGTGCGCCTCGATGCGCGTATCTTCACCGGTGAGCAGGAAATGCACCAGCGCGCCCATCTCCTCTTTGGATAATTGCGCAAATTCAGGCATACGCCCGCGGCCTTCCCGCACCAGCCTATGGATCTCCGAGTCGGAAAGTTTGTCGCCGACGCGGACCAGCGACGGAAAGTCTGGCGGCGTGCCGCTCAGGTCTGCATGGTGGCAACTGGCGCAGTTGGCAAGATAGAGCTCGCGGCCGCTGGTGCGACCTTGAATCTTGGGCCGCTCGACCAGCCGCAGTATCCACGCCATTTCGTTCGCGTTGACATACAACAGCCCGGTTGCGGGGTCGAACGCCGCGCCGCCCCATTCGCCGCCGCCATCAAATCCGGGAAAGATCACCGTCCCTTCGAAGCTTGGCGGCACGAACTGCCCGGCGCTGCGGACTTTTCGAAACGTCTCGAGAGCCGCCTGGTGCGCTTCAGGAGTGCGGCGCGTCAGCATGTCCTCGGTGAGCAACTGGCGCGCAAAAGGCGACGGTTTCACGGGGAACGGCTGCGTCTTCGCCGTGACTTCGCCATCCACTTCTGACTGCTGTACCTCGCGATACTCGATCGGAAACAGCGGCTTACCGGTTTCGCGCTCGAAAACGAAGACGTAACCGGACTTGGTGATTTGCGCCACCGCGTCCACCAGCTTGCCGTCGCGCTTTACGGTGACCAAGTTGGGCGGCGCGGGAAAATCGCGGTCCCAGAGATCGTGTTTTACCGACTGGAAGTGCCACACGCGTTCGCCGGTGGCTGCGTTGAGCGCAATGAGCGAGTTGGCGAAGAGGTCGTCGCCGATGCGGCTCGAGCCGTAGAAATCGAACGATGCCGATCCCGTGGGAACGAAGACCAGGCCGCGTTTTTCATCCAGGCTCATGCCGGCCCAGTTGTTGGCTGCGCCGCTGTACTTCCAGGCGTCCTGTGGCCAGGTGTCGTAGCCGAACTCACCCGGGTGCGGGATGGTGTGAAAGCTCCAGCGTTGCTTCCCGGTGCGGACATCGAAGGCTCGAATGTCGCCGGGCGGCGCGGGCAGATCCTCGCTCATCATGCTGCCGAGGATCAGCAGATCGCGATAGATGACGCCGGGCGTGGTGGGCGAGATGGAGACTTCGCGCGGATCGCGTCCCAGCCCCTCGCGCAGATCGACGCGGCCCGCGTCTCCGAAACCAGTGACGCGCGCTCCGGTGCGGGCGTCGAGCGCGTAAAGCCAGTGGCGGGACACGACGAAAATCCGCTGCTCGCGCCCGTCTTCCCAATAGGTGATGCCGCGGTTGCGGATCGAGTGCGTGATCTTGGCGCCATCGTTGGGGTCGAAGCTCCAGCGCAGTTTTCCGGTGGCGGCGTCGAGCGCGATCACTCGCAGCTTCGGAGTGGTCGCGTAAAGCACGCCGTTGACCACGATCGGGTTGCACTGCATCTCCGAGCCCGCAAAGGCATCGCCGGTATCGAAAGTCCAGGCGACCTGGAGCTTGTCCACATTGCGGCGATTGATTTGGTCGAGATTGGAGTACCGGATGCTCTCCGGGCCGCCGCCGTAGACGCGCCAGGAGCGGTAGCCGGGTGGGGCGTGGCGCGGTTGCGCGTCCGCGTGAGGTGCGAGCAGGAGCGCTGCCGCTATAGGCAGGAACCAGACAGACCGTTTCATTTCTGTTTAGCGAACCTTCCACTATACAGAACGGGCCCGCTGAATACTGGTTTGAAGCGGCCCCGCTAGAACGGCACGTCGTCGTCCGTAATCTCCTGATTGAGCGACTCCGCGGGTGCCGCGGACGGGGCCTGGCGCTGTGCGGTGCGCGGCATGGAGACCGGTCCCGACGCCTGCTCGCCCGCTCCCGCCGAGGCTTCTCCGGCGCGGCCGCCCAGCAAGATCACTTCTTCCGCTACCACTTCAGTGAAGTACTGCTTCTTGCCGTCCTTGTCGTCGTAGCTGCGGGTGTGCAGCCGGCCCTCTATGTAGACCTGCTTGCCCTTGAGCAGGTAATTGGCGAGGTTTTCGGCGCGCCAGAGGACGACGTTGTGCCAGTCGGTCTCCTCTTTCCATTCTCCCGATTGCTGGTCCTTCCATCGCCGTCCGGTAGCGATGGTGAACTTCGTGACGGCGGCGCCGCCCGGGGTGAACTTGGTCTCGGCGTCCTTGCCAAGGTTCCCCACCAGAATCACTTTGTTGACGCTTCGGGATGCCATAATACCCTGCACTGTAGCACAACGGCCCACGCCCGTCCGCCATGCGGTTCACCCCTGCGACAGCCGTTTTACCCCACCTCGACTTTCTCGGTTGCATTCGCAACTGAGGGCGTTTATGATTTGCTCATCGGGTCTGTGCGTTTTTAGGTTGCAAGAAACAAGGGGCAGGAATATTCCGTAAGCCTTTCGGGTCACAGCTAGGGAGGATTCCATGAATCGCTCACATTTCCGCCTGGTTTTTGTTATCGTGCTGGCGCTATCGAGCGCCGTTTTCGCTTTATGGGGACAAGATGCTACGGGCCGCATTGCTGGCACCGTGCTCGATCCCTCGGGCGCCGTGATCACCGGAGTCAAGATCTCGGTAACCAATACGGGCACAGGAATCAGCCGCGAAACAACGTCTGATAATGAGGGCAAATACCAGGTGCTCGATCTGCCCATCGGAAACTACCGGATTACGGCGGACAAGCCGGGATTCGCCAGGCTGGTCACCAGCGATCAGAAACTGCTCATCGGCCAGACCCTGCGGATGGATATTTCCATGCAGGTCGGTACGACGACCGAAACAGTGCGCGTGGAGGAGATAGCCTCTCAGGTGGAAACCGTGAGCGCGACGCTGGGCCAGTCGGTTACTAGCCGGACTCTGGTCAACATGCCTCTGAACGGTCGCAACGTTCTGGATTTGGCTTTGCTGCAGCCGGGTGTGACCGAGACCAACGCGGATTCCGCACAGGGCGGGGCAGGCCGGTTCAGCGTTGCGGGAGGCCGCACCGATTCGATCACCTATCTGCTTGATGGTGGGGTGAATAACCACATCCTGAACAATGATATTGTTTATTCGCCCAACCCGGACACGGTGGCGGAGTTTCGCCTTCTCACCAGCAACTATACCGCTGAGTATGGCCGCAACGGCTCCGGCATTGTCAGCGTGGTGACGAAATCGGGCACCAACGACATACATGGCAGCCTGTTTGAGTTTGTGCGTAACGACGCGTTCAACGCCAACACGTTTTTCAATAACTTGAACGGCCAGCCTGTCCCGATCCTGAAACGTAACCAGTTCGGCGCCACCGTTGGCGGGCCGATCTCGATTCCCAAGCTGTTCAGCGGGCGCGACCGGTTCTTCTTTTTCGTCGGCTACCAGGGCCAGCGCCTGGTGCAAACGGTCCAGAATGCCGGCGTGACGACGTTTACGCCGGCGGAACTCAATGGCGATTTCTCGCACGCGGTGAACGGCGCGCCGGATCCCAACGTCGCCAGTTTTCTCCAAGCCAATCCGTTCTTCCAGGCGAATCCCGCCCTGGCGGCGCAGGCCATCATCGACCCGGCCAAGATCAACCCCATCGCGCAGAACTATATCAAGGCGGGATTAATTCCCACGGCGCCCACCGGGCAATTATTTCCGCAGGGCGCCGGCTCCAATAACGCCGATGAATTGACGGAAAAGCTGGATTTCCTGATCACCGCGAACGACCACTTCAACGCCACGCTCGGTTCCTCCCGCAATCCGGTGCTGGAGCCGTTCCCCTCGCAGAACAACTCCGGCCCGAACGTGCCCGGTTACTCGGACACCAACAATGACCGGCGCTATTTCGCCAACCTGGCCTACACCAAGGTGATCTCGCCAACGCTGCTGAACGAAGTCCGCATGACCGTGCAGCGTATCAACCACCTGCAAGCCGCGCCTGTGGGTAAGAAACCCACGCCCGCCGATCTCGGCATCCAGATCACGCCGGACAATCCCACTGGTCCACCACTGTTGTTTTTCAATAGCGGCCTGACGGTAGGCTACAGTCCGAACGGGCCGACGAATGAGATCGACAATGCGTACGTGTATTCCGACACGCTTACCTGGATCAAAGGAAAGCACAACATGAAATTCGGCGGGGGCTACTCGGCCTACCAGAACAACACCGTATACGATTTCTACGTCGATGGTTCGTTTACCTTCAGCGGGTCGGCAGGCGGAGCCGGCTCTCAGAACGATCTGGCGGACTTCCTGTTCGGGGTGCCAGACCAGTATTTACAGTTCGGCCAGGCGCCGTCGAATATTCGTAGCAAGAACACCAGCTTCTTCGGTCAGGATGAATGGCGCGTCGCCAAGAATCTGGTGTTGACGTTCGGTGTGCGTTACGAGTACAGCACCCCGAAGCTGGATACCCAAGGGCGGTCGTTCTCCGTGATTCCGGGACTGCAGTCCGCGCGATTCCCCAATGCGCCTCCGGGCCTGGTGTTCCCCGGTGACCCGGGAGCGCCAAAAGGGTCGAACTTTCCCGACAAAAACGATTGGGCGCCTCGCTTCGGCTTCGCATGGGACCCGAGGGGCAACGGTAAGACCAGCATCCGCGGCGGTTTTGGCGTTTTCTATGATGTGCTGAAGGGCGAAGACAATCTCCAGTTCAACGGTCAGGCGCCATTCTTCGGCTACGCCTTCCTGGCATTCAACCCGGTGTCGAACGTCACCGGGAATATTACGAATTTCAGCGATCCGTTCGGCACTGCGGGCGCGGTTAACACATTCCCGTCCAGGCCGCCGGCCAAGAACATCGACTTTGGCGCCTCGGGGTTTTTGCCATTTGGCGGAGGCGGCGTTTATTTCGTCGATCCGCACCTGCGAACGCCGTACATTTACCAATACAACCTGAGCTGGCAGCAGCAGCTCACGAATTCGCTCACGTCCGAGATCAGCTATGTCGGCAGCGACTCGCACAAGCTGACGGGCCTGGTGGATATCAATCCCATGGTCAACGGAACGACGACGCGGCTGCTGAACGCGCAGCAAGGTCTTTCTTCCAACGACGACTTCGGTTTCCTCGACACGTTCAAGAATATCGGCACCGCCAATTACAACAGCCTGGAGGCCAGCCTGCAGAAGCGCTTATCCAGCTCGCCCATCTTCGGCGACACTTATTTCCAGCTCAGTTACACGTACGGCCACAGCATGGATAACACGTCCGGCTTCCGGCAGAAGTACAGCTCGCAGGTTCCCTACTACAACTACAATGCATTCCGCGCGTCGTCGGATTTCGACATCAAGCATCGAATCGCGTTCGGCGGCGGCTGGGATCTGCCGTTTGATCGCCTGTGGGATAGCGGGCCCAAGCGCCTGACTCAGGGCTGGAGCCTGTACCCGATCGTGACCTGGCACACCGGGTTCCCGCTCGACATTGAGCCTTTTTACACGTCCGGATCCACCACCGATGAGCCGGGTCCGTCCGGATTGGGGGATCGAGCCATCGTGCGCGCAAACCTGGTGGGATCCAATATCGCCATACTAAACCCGCACCAGCCTCAGGCCTTTGGTGGGAATGTGGGGAATTACTGGTTCAACCCGGCCAACTTTTCACAGCCGGCGGACGGGCAGGGGAACTACGGTACGCTGGGGCGCAATGCTTTCCGCGGTCCCGGCCGGGTCAACTTCGACATCGCGCTGGCCAAGACCACCAACCTCTTCTCGGAACGTGTGAAAGCCGAGTTCCGCGCGGAGTTTTTCAATGTCTTGAACCACACAGAGTTTGATAGCCCCAACGTGAGCAATTTTGGAAGCTCTACTTTCGGTCAAATCACTTCGACTACTACCAAGGTGAACGGAACCGCTGGCGACCCGAACTCGCGTATCATCCAATTGGCCATGCGCATCACTTTTTGACGCCTCTGAAAGAAACGGGTCCGCCTCCTCCGTGGCGGACCCGGAGCGAAGAACACAGCCAGACACCTACATCGGATTGCCGGAAGCCGGATCGAGGATGAGCGCGGGCGCGCGCTGGTGGCTCGGCTCGAGGTCGAACATATCCCAGAGCGATCCTGCTTGTGCGTCGCTCGATTGATTGCCGAGCTGTCCGAGTCTCCAGTTATCCTCGATGAACCGCAGAATCGATGACTGGTCCGCGATGTTGTGGTCCACGAAGTTTTGCCTGACCCAGGGCGAGATCACCAGCAGAGGCAGCCATCCGGCTCACCCCTGCGACCGCCGTTTCGCCCCATCCAACAAGTAAACTTTGGTGGGCAGGCGGGATTTGGCGGTTGCATTCCGGCTCGCAGTTGTAGATAGTATTTCGATACCGGATTCTGCCGTCACGGGGTTGCGTCAAAAATCGGCGAGGCAATGGGGTCTGACTGCTTGGGGATTCACCACGGCGTCACGCGTTCTGCCAAACCGCCCTACCTCTGCGCCCGGACGGCGTCCGCCGCTCTCATCTGCTATTTTCCATGCTTTTTCAAGACATCAAGGAGGTTTCGATGAATCGGAGAATTTATCGTCGCTTGAGTCTCTTTTCCGTGCTGCCGCTCTTGAGCGCGGCACTTTGGGGGCAAGCCAACACTTCGTTAAGGGGCATCATTACCGACCAGAGCAGCTCCGTCGTGCCCAAAGCTCAGGTGAGCCTGATCAACACGGCGACGGGCCTGGAGCGCAAAACCATGTCGCGGGGAAGCGGAGACTATGAGTTTCTGCAGGTGGTTCCCGGGCTTTACCGCGTCGTCGTGGAGGCCTCGGGCTTCAAGCGGTACGAAGCCAATGATCTGCAATTACAGGTCAACAACCCGGCAACGGTGAACATCGTGCTCGAAGTAGGCGGCACCACCCAGACGGTCGCTGTCACTGCCGAAGCTCCGCTGCTCAATACCACCGACGCCTCGGTGGGGACGGTGATCACGGAGATGCAGGTGAAGCAGTTGCCTCTGGAAGCCCGCGACGTGGCGGCTCTATATAGCATTCAGCCGGGCGTGGTCTATATGGGAAACCGGCCAGACATGGACCTTACCACCGACACGCGAAGTGGCGCGGTGAATGGAGCGCACAGCGACCAGAGCAACATCCTGCTGGACGGCGTGGATGTAAACGATCAGACCCAGGGCTACGCCTTTACTTCAGTGCTTCGCATGACGCCGGATTCGATGCAGGAGTTCCGCGTGCAGACCACCAACTACGACGCGGAAGGCGGCCGGTCGTCCGGCGCCCAGGTCTCCATTGTGACCAAGGGCGGAACGAACAATCTGCACGGCTCGCTGTACGAATACACCCGCAACACAGCCACCAGCGCGAACGACTACTTCATCAAACAGTCTCAACTGGCGAACGGGCTGCCTAACAAACCGCCCCAGCTCATCCGCAACATCTTCGGGGGCAGCGTGGGCGGGGCCATCAAGAAAGACCGCGCCTTCTTTTTCGTGAATTATGAAGGCCGCCGCGACGCGCAGGCCAACAGCGAGCTGCGCGTGGTGCCCACCGCGACCTTGCGCCAGGGAATCGTGCAGTACCCATACTGCACCGTAGGTCTGGATGCTGACGGCGGCTGCCCGGGCCCGGTGAAGAATTTTAGCCTGAGTCCCTCGATGCTAGCCGGCATGGACCCTCAGCACCTGGGTGCGAACCCGGCGGTCCTGAGTTTTTTGCAAGGCTACCCGCTGCCCAATGACACGGGCACCGGCGACGGCCTGAATTATAGCGGTTTCCGGTTTGCGGCGCCGGTCCATAACACCTTTGAGACTTATATCGCCCGCCTCGACTATAAGCTCACCGATAGCGGCAACCACACACTATTCTGGCGCGGCAATTTCCAGCAGGACCGGCAGGACGGCGTGCCGTATCTTCCTGGCTTGAGCCCGCTGCAGACCGATATCGACCACAGCAAGGGATTCGTAGCGGGCTATACCGCGATCCTGACACCGTCGCTGGTGAATAACTTTCGTTACGGCCTCACGCGCCAGAGCCATGGCGTGCAGGGAAATTCCAACGAGCCCTGGATCCGGTTCCGCGGGCTGAACGACAACTCGACCAATGCTCCGTTCAATTTCGTCTACAGCCATTCGTTCACGGCGCCAGTTCACAATCTGGTCGATGACCTTTCGTGGAACAAGGGCAGCCACTCGATCGCCATGGGCGTAAACGTCCGCTTCATCCGCAACCCGCGCACCAGCCTGGCGAATTCTTTCAGCGACGGAGTCACCAATGCTTCGTATCTCACGGCTGCCGGTATTGCGAATACCGGGACGTTCATGGACCCGCCGGAGGGTGGCTTTCCCGCCGTCCTTCCGTCCTTCAACAATTCCTACGACTACCCCCTCATGGCTCTGCTGGGAGCTGTGACCCAGGGTGACGCGCTGTACAACTACGATAAGAAAGGCAACCTGCTTTCCCAGGGTGTTCCCATCAAGCGCCACTTCGGCGCCGATGAGTACGAGTTTTATATACAGGATTCCTATCGGATCCGGCCCAACCTGACCATCACCTACGGGCTGCGTTACGAGCTTCTTTCGCCGCCCTGGGAAACCACCGGCCTGCAAGTCGGGCCCAACGTGGACATGGGGCAGTGGTTCCTCACGCGCGAACAGAACATGGCCAAGGGTATTCCGTCGAACCAGGATCCAACCATTTCTTTCGACCTGGCGGGACCGGCGAACGGCAAGCGGGGATTCTACAACTGGGATTACAACAATTTCGCCCCGCGGCTGGGGATCGCTTATGTGCCCGGGCCGAAGTCGGGATTCCTGAAAAGTATCTTTGGCGAGGGCAAAACCTCCATTCGTGCGGGCTTCGGCGTGGTGTATGACCATATCGGCGCCGGTTTGCTGAGCAGTTTTGATTCGCAGGGATCATACGGCCTCTCCAGCCTGATCACCAGCTCACCGGGCGTGCTGGGGCTCGATACCGCGCCACGCATTACCAGCGTGAACCAGGTGCCTTCAGACGTTCTCGCTCCCGCGCCGCCGGGAGGCTTCCCCCAGACCCCGCCTCCGACCCCGGGTAACATCTTCTGGGGGCTCGACAACTCGATACGGACTCCCTACTCCTATCAGCTGGCGTTTTCCATCAGCCGCGAGCTGCCGAAGAACCTGGTCTTCGAGGCTGCCTATGTCGGGCACCTGGCGCACAAACTGCTTGCCCAGGAGGACATGGCGATGCCATACGACCTGGTCGATCCCTCAAGCGGCGTCGATTACTTCAAGGCGGCGACGGTCTTCTCCAAACTCGCCCAAGCCAATACGCCGGTGTCGGGCATCACGCAATCCTCAGTTGGCCCGACGTACGCCTACTGGAACAATATATTTCCCAACATCGCCAACCTGCTGGATCCGAGTAACGGGACGGCCGGCCTTACGCCGGCGCAGGCAGCCTACAAAGTATTCACCGACAACTCGCTTCTGCATAACGAGACAACTTTTCTGTTCTACCTCGACTTCCCCTTCGGCGGCTTCATGTGCCCCAACGGATGCAGCAAGTTCGGCGCGAACGCGTTCTACAACCCGCAGTACTCGTCGTTGTACGCCTGGCGTTCGATCGCGAACTCAAACTACAACGCGCTACAGGTGTCGCTTCGCAAACGCTTCTCGCAGGGAGTGCAGTTCGATTTCAACTATACGTTCTCTAAGTCGATCGATTTGCAATCCGATGCGGAGCGCATTAATCCCTGGGGCGGGCTGGGCGGCCAGATCATCAATTCCTGGGACTACAAGGCGTTGCGCGCCGTGTCGGACTTCGATACCCGGCACCAGATCAACGCCAACTGGGTGGTGGAGTTGCCCTTTGGCCGCAACAAGCGCTGGGGCAACAACGTGAACGCGGCTGCCGACGCCATTATCGGCGGGTGGCAGCTTTCCGGCATCTACCGCTGGACAACGGGCTTCCCGTTCAGCGTGTTTAACGGCGCGACCTGGTCCACCAACTGGCAACTTGGCGGCGACGCCATTCCGACCGGCGCGCTTCCGTCGACCGGCGTCTACAAGAACGGCGACGGCTCGGTCAATGTGTTCGCCGACCCGAACGCGGCGCTAGGCGGATTCCGCTATACGTATCCGGGGGAATCAGGAGTGCGAAACAACTTGCGCGGCGATGGCGTCTTCGGATGGGACATGGGCCTCGGCAAGCGCTGGAAGATGCCCTACGCCGAAGGCCACAGCATCCAGTTCCGCTGGGAAGTGTTCAACGTTCCCAACACCGTCCGATTTGACGTGCAATCCATTCAGCCCGAGCTGGACATTGCGACTTCGTTCGGCAAATACACCCGGTTGTTATCGAATCCGCGGATCATGCAGTTCGCCTTGCGGTACGAATTCTGACGGGAAAAACGCCGGGTCCGCCTCCTCCGTGGCGGACCCGGTGCGAAGAACGCAGCCAGACAACTACATCGGATTGCCGGAAGCTGGATCGAGGAGGAGCGCGGGCGCGCGCTGGTGGTTCGGCTCGAGGTCGAACATATCCCAGAGGGATCCTGCTTGGGCGTCGGTCGATTGATTACCGAGCTGCCCGAGTCTCCAGTTGTCCTCGATGAACCGCAAAATCGACGACTGGTCTGTAACGTTGTGGTCTACGAAGTTTTGCCTGGCCCAGGGCGAGATCACCATCAGAGGCAGCCGCGGCCCGTAGCCGCACCGTCCTTGAAACGATCCCGCGGGCGCCGTGCCGCAGCTACCCGCGCCTAACAACGCGTCGTCGGGTGTATTCGATTGCCGCACGATGGGAGCCATGACGTGGTCATACCAGCCGTCGGAATCGTCGTAGGCGATGATGATGGCCATGTTGTCCCACTCGCGCAGGCTCATCAGGCGGTTGATGGTCTGGACCAGAAACGTCTGCTCATCGAGCGGGCCGGAGTAACCGGCGTGGCCATCCTGGTAAGCGGCGGCTTTGAGAAAGCTGACGGCGGGGAGGTGGCCGCTGTTCGCTGCTGCCCAGAAGTCCTGCAGATCATATTGATGATTGGCCGGCCCGCTTGCGCCGATCCGGTCCGTGCTGTCTGGCGGCACGTGATGGGGGTTGGCAGTTTGCGGGTAATACTGGAAAGGTTCGTGGTGCGGGATATAGTCGGTGACCACTGCGCCGCCACTGTTGGTGTGAGATGCATTGCAGACTGCTGGCGTGGTACTCGTGGCCGGGGTTGTCGGACGGAATCCGCCCTGAAACCAGCCCCACGTAATGCCGCGTGCGTTGAGCAGATCGCCGACGTTGCTGCCGGACATCGTAACCAATGTTTTCTTGGGCGGGTCACAGTCATCTAGCGCCGGCCGCGCGTCGCCAATTACGGTGCCCAAGCCCGTCTTCGCGTCGATTGCGTTTACGTTGCCTGCCGCCGAGCCGCTCACGATCGTAGCGCCCCAGGTCTGCCCCGCAACGAGATTCAGCGCTCCCGGCGTGGAAGGCCCAAAGGTGGTGCCGAAGGAGTTGTCGCTCATGGAAAAGGCCTGCGCGTAATTCCACATCGCAGTTACGGTGTTGCCGTCGTAGTAACCCATCACCACGCCGGTGCCCTTGCCGGCGTCGAAACATGGTCCAAAGGTGCCGTCCCCTGTACCCACGCTTTCGGGAAACTTGTCCATGGCGCCCGCGTCGAATGCCTTCTGCTCATCCCCGTAGTTGTGATCCTGATCGCAGGTGATGGTTTGGGCGTGCGTCAGTCGGAAAGGAGCCACCGAATTCGGGTTGTGGGCCAGCAGGCCGTTCAGAAACAACCCGCTCACCAGCGGCGTGCCTGGTTTGGCCGTGAAGTTGGATCCCAGGCCGTCGTTAGCGGCGTTCGGATAGGTGGCAAAGTAATGGTCGAAGGAGACATTCTCCTGAAAGACGACCACCACATGGCGGATGGGCGACGCTTCGCCGGCCAGCCTCGGGACGGCCAGCGAGCACGCGGCCATTATCGAAAGAAAGGAATAACGCATCGTTCGCACAGGCATCAACACTTTTCTCCTTGGAGGACAATTTCTAACTGCCGGGTGATGTAACGAATGCAGATTACGAACTGGAGGTTAGCTTGATGTGAAGACTGGATGAAGAGTTTGTGACAGCCCCGGATGCGAAGGCGATGTTACAATCTGCTCATGCGTGGTCACGATCAGATCCTGAAATTTCTGAACGAGGTGCTCAAAGCAGAGCTCACCGCGATCAATCAATATTTTCTCCACGCGAAGATGTGTGAAAACTGGGGCTACCAGCGGCTGGCCGAGTACAATCGCAAGGAATCCATTTCCGAGATGGTCCACGCCGAGAAGCTGATGCAACGCATCCTGTTTCTCGAAGGCACGCCCAATATGACCGAGATCGGGCCCATCAAAGTCGGCGCCAATGTAAAGGCGCAGCTCGAAAGCGACCTGGCCCTCGAGCTGGATGCCCTGCCGCGGCTGAACGCGGGCATCAAAGCGGCTACCGAGGTGGGCGACAACGCCTCGCGCGAGCTGTTCGAGCAAATCCTGATCGACGAAGAGGAGCACGTGGACTATCTGGAAGGCCAGTTGCACGTGATCGCCGAGGTGGGCCTCGATAACTACCTGGCGCAACAGATCCACCCGGGGAAAGAGAAGGACTGATGCCGCCATCCCGCCGGCTTCCTGCGTCCGGCGTTCTACTTTCCATATGATCGGCACGGTCGTTACCCATTACCGCATCCTCGAAAAGCTCGGAGGCGGCGGCATGGGCGTGGTCTACCAGGCTGAAGACACGCGCCTGGGCCGCAGCGTCGCGCTGAAGTTCCTGCCGGAAGATCTGCATCCCGACGCTGCCGCGCTCGAGCGTTTTCTGCGGGAAGCGCGCGCCGCGTCCGCCCTGAACCATCCGCACATCTGCACCATTTACGACATCGGCGAACACGAAGGCCGGCCCTTCCTGGTCATGGAGCTGCTCGAAGGACAGACTTTGCGGCAGCGTCTGGCGGGCAAGCGGCTTTCTACCGAAGAAATCGTCGACTGGGGGCCGCAGATTGCCGACGCGTTGGCCGCCGCACACGGGAAGGGAATCGTTCACCGCGACATCAAGCCGGCGAACCTGTTTCTCACCAGCGCGGGGCAGATCAAGATCCTCGACTTCGGCTTGGCCAAGCTCAGTGGGGAAAATGCGCCGTCGCGCGCGGAAGCGAGCGAGTCGCCGACCATCGCTCTCGATCGCGAACATCTGACCAGCCCCGGCACCACCATCGGCACCGTGGCCTACATGTCGCCCGAGCAGGCGCGCGGGCAGGAGGTGGATGCGCGCACCGACCTGTTCTCGTTCGGCGCGGTGCTCTACGAAATGGCGACGGGCAAGCTTCCCTTCGACGGCCCTACTAAAGCGGTGGTCTTCGAAGGACTGCTGGCTCGCGTGCCCGTGCCACCGCGCCAGGTCAACCCGGCTATCCCGGAAGATCTGGAGCGCATCATCCTCAAAGCCCTGGAAAAGGACCGCGAAACGCGTTACCAGTCGGCCTCCGACATGCGGGCGGACCTCAAGCGGCTCGCGCGCGATTCCGATTCCGGCCGCATTACGGCGGCGGCGTCTGTTCCATCCGCATCCGCTCCGCGCCGGCCGTTGTGGAAAATAGCCAGTCTGGTTGCCGTGATTGCCGTTCTCGCCGGCGGAGCGTTCTGGTGGTGGCGCGAGCGCCAGGCGCGCTCACTCACCGGGAAAGACACGGTGGTGCTGGCGGATTTCGTCAATACCACCGGCGACGCGATGTTCGATGCCACCCTCAAGCAGGCGCTCGCCGTGCAACTGGAGCAGTCGCCTTATCTGAATATTCTTTCCGAGCAGCGCCTGCGCGGTGCGCTGCGCTTCATGGGCCGCTCGCCGGATGAACGCATCAGCAACACCGTGGCCCGCGAAATTTGCGAGCGGGAAGGCTTCAAGGCCATGCTCAGCGGTTCGATTGCGACCCTGGGCAGCCGCTACGTGGTCTCGCTCAACGCCGTGAACTGCTCCACCGGCGACGACCTGGCGCGCGAGCAGGTGGAGGCCGAAGACCGGGAGCATGTCCTCAAGGCGCTGGGAAAAGCTGTATCGAGCCTGCGCGCCAGGCTGGGTGAATCGCTGGCCTCCATCCAGAAGATGGACAAGCCCATCGAAGACGCCACCACGTCTTCGCTCGAGGCGTTCAAGGCATTCGCGCTCGGCGAAGCGCAGAAGGAGCGTGGTGACGATGCCGCCGCAATTCCTCTCTACGAACATGCTGTCGAGCTGGACCCGAACTTTGCCCTGGCCTACGGGCGTCTGGGTGTGGTCTACAGCAATGTTCACGAATCGGAGCGCGCCCGCCAGAACTTTCAAGAAGCCTTCTCGCTTCTCAACCGGGTGAGCGAGCGCGAGCGGCTCTACATCACCAGCAACTACTACGCTAACGGCACGCGTGAATTAGACAAAGCGATCCGGACCCTGGAACTCTACAGGCAAACTTATCCGAAGGATGCGACGCCCGCCAATAATCTGGCTGTCCAGTACGAGCAGATCGGCCAGTTCGAAAGGGCGCTCGAGGGATACCGGGAAGTGTTGCGCCTTGACCCGAAGCTGGCCGTCGGCTACACCAACATGGCTTTCGCGTACATCATGCTGGATCGCTTCGAGGAGGCTAAGGCCGTCTGCGAGCGGGCGATCGCTCAAGGCCTCGACGCCGGATTGTTGCATGGCGCTCTTTTCAATGTGGCCATGATTCAAAACGACGCGGCCGGCATGGCGCGCCAGGTCGAGTGGGCGCGCGGCAAACTGGCCGAGATTTTCATGCTGCGCAGCCAGTCAATCGCCGCGGAACAGGTAGGCCAGTGGCGCAAGGCGCAGGAATACGTGGAGCGTGCTCTGGAAATCGCGCGCCAGCACAAAATGAATGGCCCCGCCGGTTCCTTCCTGGCCACGCTTGCGCTGGACCGCGCGGCGGTCGGCTCCTGCCAGCAGGTACAGGAGCGCGCACGGGAGGCGGTGGCGTTGGATCGCGAGGCCGCCGGGGCCGCCGCTCCCGCTCTGGCATTGTGCGGCGAAATGGCTCAGGCGGAAGCGCTGGCCGCGGGGCTCGAAAAAGATTTCCCCACCGACACAATCAATATCGCCGTGCAGATCCCGGCCATTCGGTCAGTGATCGCGCTCAAGCGAAACCAGCCGGCGCGCGCTCTGGAATTGCTTCAGAGCGCCGCCCGTTACGAGCGTTCTCACGGCGAGGTGGTTTACCTGCGCGGCCTGGCGCATCTCCAGCTCAAAGACGGCGCGGCCGCCATGGTGGACTTTCAGAACTTGCTGGACCACAAGGGCGCCTACATGGGCTGGTCTGCCCTGGCCCGCGTGGGCCTGGCGCGGGCCGCCGGCCTGGCAGGCGATCGGGCCAAAAGCAAGCAGGCTTATCAGGACGTCCTCGCGCAGTGGAAAGACGCCGACCCCGATGTGCCGCTCATTCAGGAAGTAAAAAAAGAATACGCGCGCCTGCAGTAAGGAGAGATGCTTCCCTCACGCCGTCTGCACGTGCGGTCTTTCACCGTACTCGATCCGCACCTCGCGCCCGCCGTTGAGAATCGATTCGCGCCCTGCCTCCAGAACCAGCTCGTTGTAAGCGCTATTAGCCGGCGTGGCCATGATGCCGGCGGTGTCGATCTCGCGCAGCAGCTTCTGGCGCGCCCCAAGATCCTCCACGGCGCCCACGCGAATGCAGTTTTCGATGATGTGCTGCACGGAGCGGACGCCATAACCGGTGGGCACCAGGCCCGGTCCGCCCAGGTCTAAATACTGCAGATAATCCGGGCTGGGCTCGGCGTAGATCGTGGCGCCATCGCCCGAGGGCTCCTTGATGTAGCTGTATTTCAGCCCGCGGAATTGATCGTGATGCTCGATCAGCGCGCCGATATCCGTCCCGCTGCAATAGAGCATCATGCCCTGCGTGTTGGTGCCGGGCGCGGCGTCGGGGAAGCCCAGGCCGTTTTGCACGTTCAGGCACGCGCCGTTCGACCACAGCACGCGGGCGTCGGTCCACAGGAACCCTTCCTTGCCGTTGGGGTAGCGGTCGCGGATGCCGTAGAGGCTCACCGCCGTCGGAAGTAGGCCCGTGATGTAGTGCACGATATCCACGTAGTGGCAGCCGATGTAGGTGAAAGCGTCGGAGTTTTCCGTGGTCATCCAGTTTTGAAAATTCGAGTGGCGGTAGTACCACTTCTCGAACAGGCGCGCGGTTCCGAGCTTGAACTCGCCGAACCAGCCCTCGCGATACTTGCGCCGCGCCAGCAGCGACCGGTCGTCGAAACGTTTGTGATACTCGATCCCCACCACCAGGCCGCGCGAGAACGCCTCGCGCTCGATCTCCTCCGCCTGCTTGTGCTGGAGCACCAGCGGCTTCACCGTCAGCACGTTCTGGTTGTTCGCGATCGCCGCCGTGATCGTGGGATAGTGCAATTGGTCGGGCACCGCCGTCACCACGATCTGGCGCTGCCGCATGCGCTCGATCGTTTTGCGGGCGATGTCGGGCTGCACGCTGTTCGCGTCGCCCGAGTCCGGAAAGCCGCGAAACGACTGTCCGGGAAACGCCTTCGTGATGTCTTCGGCCTTGGCCAGTCCCTCGACCGCGCTGCGCCGCGCATCGCACACTGTGATCTCGCCGATGCGGCCCAGCCGCTGCAGTTGATAGAGCGCCGGCAAAAGCTGATCGTGCACGATCATGCCCGCGCCGACGATGGTGACTTCCGGAATGTGGCTCATGTGAGTGTGGCCCTATGCCATCGCGGTTTGCGCGACCAGCGCTTCGGCGAACGCCTGTTCGAGCGCCGCGAAGCTGTCCTCAATGGCCGCTTCGGTGATCACCAGCGGCGGGCTGATCTTGACGGTCGCGCCGCCAAAGCCCACCGGGCTGAACATCAGCACGCCCTTTTCGATCGAGCGCCGCACCACCTCCCACGCCAGGTCGGCATCCGGCTCCTTAGTACCCGGGATCACGCAGGCCAGGCCTGCGACGAGACCCTTGCCATCCACCGAGCCGATCTGCGGCGTCTTCGCCTTTAGCGAGCGCAGCTTCTCATGCAGGATCGCGCCCATCTTGCGGGCATTCTCGGGCAATTTTTCCTTAACCACCAGATCGATCGAAGCCAGGGCTGCCGCGCAGCAGACCGGATTTCCGGTGTGCGTCGAAGTCATGCTGCCCGACGGGTGCATGTCCATCACATCCGGCCGCCCGGTTACGGCGGCAAGCGGCAGGGAGCTGCTGATGCCTTTGCCGAAGCATGCCAGATCGGGCACGATGCCGTAATGCTCGAAGCCCCACATGGTTCCGGTCCGGCCAAATCCCGCCTGCACTTCGTCGCACACCAGCAGGGCCTTGTGCCCCGTGCACCACGTGCGCAGCTCGCGCATATATTCCGGCGGCGCAAACGCCGCGCTGCCGCCTTGATACGTTTCTAGAATCACGCCCGCGACGTCCGACGGCTCGACGCTCTGCTCGGCCAGCGCCCGCTTGAATCCCTCGAACGAAACATCAGCGGTGCGGAAGCCATCCGGGAAAGGCACCTGCACGAATCCCGGATCGAGATTGCCGATCCATTCCTTGAGCGACGGAATGCCGCCCGCCTGCTGCGAGCCCAGAGTCCGGCCGTGGAACGCTTTGTCATAGGAGATGATGACGTTTTTCTTGCGCCCGCCCACTTTCATGCCGTGCGTGCGGCACAACTTGACGGCGCACTCGACCGTCTCCGAACCTGTGGTCAGCAGGAAGACTTTCTTCAAAGGCTCGGGCATCAGGGAAGCGAGTTTCTCCACGAGGCGCGCGCGGATTTCGCTCGGGAAGCAGTAGTTGGTGAGCAGCTTCGACGACGCCTGCTCGATGATGGCGCGCACCATCTCCTCGCGCCCGTGGCCGGCGTT
>Ga0075436_100001036_pt1 | contig 18743 bp, 16 predicted proteins | sample RhiMethybrSRZTD5_FD_75303 | JGI IMG/M metagenome (GOLD analysis project Ga0075436, IMG submission 75303) | Populus rhizosphere microbial communities from Tennessee, USA - Rhizosphere MetaG P. TD hybrid SRZTD5 | ecosystem: Host-associated > Plants > Roots > Rhizosphere > Soil | place: USA...
GAAAGCCGGCATCCCGTTCGGCGTGGTCTACCTTTTCGGCGGAGACCCTATGTTCGGTGCCTACCTGCGCCAGAACGGCAAGGAACTGTTCACCGAGAAAGGTCTGGGGTTTGAGCCAGCCGACGCCCAAGCCTGGTTCGACCTCATGATGAAGTTTCAAAAAGCCAAGGCCATTGGGACGCCGCAGCAGATCAGCGAAGAAGGCAGCCCCGGCGGTGGCAAGCCGATAGACCAAAGTGCCATCGTGCTGGGGAGAGGAGCTATGCAGTACCAGAACTCCAATCAGCTGGAAGCGCTCAACGCCGCGTCCGGAGAGTCGCTTAAACTGCTGCGCGCGCCGAGCCTGGCCGGTAAGGCAACCGAACGCAAAGCCTGGTACAAGGCGAGCATGCTGTGGTCGGCGTCGGCCAAGACCAAGAACCCAGAGGCCGCGGTCGCCTGGATCAACTGGTTTGCGAACACCAAAGAGGCCGTCGACATCGACAAGGCTGAGCGCGGGATCCCGCCGAACGCCGAACTGCAGGAGTACATCAAGCCCAAGCTCTCACCCGCACAACAACAGGTCGCGAAATTCATCGTCGATATCAAGCCCGAGCTGGCGAGTACGCCTATCGCTCCACCACCTGGCGGAGGCAAGTTAGCGGAAATCATGTTCCGGTATGAGAGCGACGTGCTGTTCGGCAAAGCGAGCACCGCGGAGGCCGCGCAGAAGTTTGTGGACGAGGTCAAGTCCAATCTGCAGGTCTGAGCCATGAGCGCCATCTCCGAGCTCTCGACCGTCCGTCGCGTCAAGGCCAAATCGCCGGAAGAGAAGCGGCTCCGGGCTAAAGAGGCCGCGCGGGACAACAAGGCCGGTTACCTGTTTCTACTGCCCTGGTTGATCGGCCTGGTGCTAATTGTGGCCGGGCCGTTGATTGCCTCGTTATACCTGTCGTTTACCAACTACAGCTTGATCCAGGCCCCTCGGTGGATTGGCCTGGAGAACTACGCCCGAATGCTCGACGATCCACGTCTGCACCAATCGCTCAAGGTGACGTTCATCTACGTGATCGTCGGCGTTCCGCTGCAACTAATCGCGGCCTTGGCTATCGCAATGCTGCTGAATGAAGGGATGAAGGGCCTCGCGTTCTATCGGTCCGTCTTTTATCTGCCGTCGATGCTCGGCGCCTCGGTGGCCATCGCACTGATCTGGCGGCAGATGTTCGAAAGTGACGGCCTGGTGAACCAAGTCCTGAGGGTGTTCGGAATCCCAGCCACGACAAGCTGGATCGCCGATCCGAAGTACGCGTTGTGGACCATCATCTTGTTGCACATTTGGACGTTCGGATCACCAATGGTGATCTTCTTGGCCGGTCTGCGGCAGATCCCCGGAATGTACTACGAGGCGGCGTCGGTCGACGGCGCAAGCCACTGGGCTCAGTTCAGGAAGATCACGCTACCGCTACTGTCTCCGATCATCTTCTTCAACCTCGTGCTGCAGATCATCAACGCCTTCCAGGCATTCACGCAGGCCTTCGTGGTGTCGAATGGAACTGGCGGGCCTTCCGACTCGACGCTGTTCTACACGGTGTACCTGTACCAGCGTGGCTTCGGACAGTTCCAGATGGGTTATGCCGCTGCCATGGCCTGGCTGCTAGTAGCGATCATTGCGGCCTTCACCGCAATCAACTTCTTCTTCTCAAAGTATTGGGTGTTCTACGGTGACTGATCTTCAGACAGAGGGCGGGGTGGCAACTCCCCTCGAGACAACAGCGCGACTGACCGGGCCGGCTCCCCAAGAAGCGATTCACCATGGTCCCACGTGGCGGGACCGCGTCCGGTCGGTGATCAAGCACATAGTGCTGATTGCGGCCAGTCTGATCATGATCTATCCACTGCTCTGGATGGTTGCCAGCTCCCTCAGGCCGACCGAGATCATCTTCCGCACTCCGGGCCTCTGGCTGAACGACCTATACATCCAGAACTACACCGAGGGTTGGTATGCACTGTCCTATCCCTTCGGCCAGTACATCATCAACTCCTTCATTGTGGTGGTCGGCGCCATCGCCGGTAACCTGTTCGCCTGCACGTTGGCCGCCTACGCATTCGCCCGGCTGAAGTTCCGGCTGAGGGGATTGTGGTTCTCGATCATGCTGTTGACGATCATGCTGCCTTTCCACGTCGTGATCGTGCCGCAGTACATCATTTTCAACAAGCTCGGCTTCGTGAACACGTTCGTGCCACTGATCTTGCCTAAGTTCTTGGCAACAGATGCGTTCTTCGTCTTCTTGATGGTCCAGTTCATCCGAGGCATTCCCAGAGAGCTAGACGAGGCGGCTCGGATCGACGGTTGTGGCCATTGGAAGATCTTTAGCAGGGTCATGCTTCCGCTGATGGGTCCGGCGATAGCCACAACGGCGATCTTCACGTTCATCTGGACCTGGAGCGATTTCTTCAGTCCGCTGATCTACCTGACCGAGCCCTATGCCTATACCGTCCCCGTCGCGCTGCGCTCGTTCCTGTCAGCAACGGAGGGCAGCAACTGGGGCCCGATGTTCGCTATGTCAGTCGTCACCTTGATTCCGCTGTTCCTCGTGTTCCTGTTCGGCCAGAGGTTCTTGGTACGAGGCATCGCAACAACCGGCGGAAAGTGACCTCGTCTGTGGGACCTCGCTATAGCGGGGTCCCACGTTTTTCAATTCCCGAAAGGCATTTCTGTGACTTCCCCTCGGCGCTATGTGGTGGTCGGAACTGGTCATCGCGTCCAGATGTATCTCGATGCGATGGCTGGCGAGCACCGCGACGACGCGGAGCTGGTGGGACTTGTTGAACCGAATCCCGGCAGGCTCGCGGTACATCTGGGCTGGCTGTCTCAAGCTGGTCTCGACGTCGACGGGATCATCACTGGCGATCCCGGCGCGCTCGAGAGGATCCTCAGCGAGACGCATGCGGACCGAGTGATTATCACCTCACCCGATTACACGCATGCCGAGCTGATCGTGCGTTCTCTGGATGCCGGGGCCGACGTGGTCGTCGAAAAACCATTGACGATCAATCCGGAGAGCACTCGTCTGATCGCCGAGGCGGTCGAACGTACCGGCCGACAGGTCGTTGTAACCCACAACTATCGCTATTCACCACGGAATTCCGCGCTCAAGGAGTTGATCAAGAGCGGCTCGATAGGCACTCCGCTGTCGATCACGTTCGAATGGGTACTCGACACCGCGCATGGTGCTGATTACTTCCGTCGCTGGCATCGGGACAAGGCCAACTCCGGTGGGCTGCTGATTCACAAGGCGTCGCACCACTTCGATCTTGTGAACTGGTGGCTCAGTGATTCTCCAGAGCAGGTGTACGCGCGTGGTGGAGTGAAGTTCTATGGATCGGAGAACGCTGCTGCACGCGGGATGGGAGACCGTTCTGAAAGAGGCACCCATGAAGGGGTACACAATCCCTGGGAACTTGACCTCCGCAGCGACTCACGGCTGCAGGCGCTGTATCTGGACAACGAGTCTTTCGACGGCTACCGCCGTGATCAGGACGTGTTCGGCCCAGGTGTGACAACCGAGGACAATTTGGCGGTGGTCGTCGACTATTGGCGAAGTGCGACGCTCAGCTATGCGCTCAATGCGCATTCGCCGTGGGAGGGTTATCGAATCGCCGTTAATGGGGACGAGGGAAGAGCCGAGCTGGAAGTGGTCGAACGGGCCGCGGTACTCATTGACGCGGACGGGAATGTGGTGATCGACCCGAGCGCGGTTCCGGAGTCGTCATCGCGGACCGGTGGCGAGCGGCTGACCTTGCAACGTCATTGGGAGGCAGCTCAGGACGTCAAGATCGAAGAGGGTACGGGAGCGCACGGCGGCGGCGACGCATTGCTGCTCAAGGACATCTTCCGCGGCCCGGGCGATGACTGGTTGGAACGACCTGCCGATTGGCTGGATGGAATCCGAGCGATCGCAGTGGGAATGGCAGGCAACGAGTCATTGCGTACCGGTCTGCCGGTCAAGATCACCGATCTTGATCTCGGTGTTGATCTTTCTCGTGAATGAGTCGACGGTCCTGCGAGCATCGGGTAGTAAGGGCACCGGTTCTGTCTGGACGACAAAGCGAGAACGGCCCCCAATGATGATGGTCGGCACAATCTGCTCGGCTGGCCGTTCGAGCGCGGGAGGAAGACAGAACCTCCAGTGCCCGAACGGGTGCGAGCAGGAAGGACAGAAATAATGACGTCCCTCCAGCTCGACCCTGACCGCGCTCTTCCGTTCCCGGCAGAGCAGCGGAGCATCGCCAGAGAAATCTATGACGCGACGAAGGATCTGCCTCTTGTCTGCATGCACGGACACGTGGAACCAGAGGTGTTCGCGGAGGATCCTCCGTTCGCCGACCCTGCGCAGCTGCTGATAGTTCCTGATCATTACGTGTTCCGCATGCTGGCATCGCAAGGCATCGAGCCTGCTCGCCTTGGAGTGCCGCGGTTCGATGGTGGCCCGGTCGAGGCCGACTCGCGGAAGATCTGGCACACCTTCTGCGAGAATTGGAAGCTCTTCCGCGGTACGCCTTCGCGCTATTGGCTGGAGCACGAGCTCGTCGAGGTCTTCGGCGTTGATCAAGTTCCTAGTGCCGAAACCGCGGATGCCATCTATGACAAGATCGCCGATTGCGTTGCCGACCCTGCTTTCCGCCCGCGAGAACTGCTTGATCGCTTCAATATCGAGGTCATCTCTACGACAGACTCGGCCACCTCGGACCTCCGCCACCATGTCAAGCTGGCCGCCGACGGTCTGAGCGAGCGCGTGTTTCCGACCTTCCGTCCCGATGCCGTTGCCTACCTCGATCGACCAAGCTGGCGGGCCGACATAGCAGAGCTGGGAGAGCTCACCGGTATCGATACGACGAGCTACCACGGCTTCCTGGACGCGCTGCGGTCACGTCGCGCCGCCTTTGTCGATGCGGGTGCCCGGGCCACCGATCATGGACATCTGCTGGCTGACACAACTCCCATAGATGCAAAAGAAGCCGGTGAGCTGTATGCCCGCATTCTCAGCGGGGCTGAGCCAACCGAGGACGAGGCCGACGCGTTCGCGGCAAACATGCTTTACCAGATGGCCGAGATGTCCTGCGAGGACGGCCTGGTCATGCAGATCCACCCCCGGCGTTCTGCGGAACCACAACGCCGCGATCTGGAATACGTATGGCGTGGACAAGGGCTACGACATTCCCATTCAGGTCGAGTTCACCCGGGCTCTTCGACCGATGCTGGACCGGTTTGGTACCGACCCTCGGTTCCGCGTCATCCTCTTCACCATCGACGAAACTGTCTACAGTCGCGAGCTGGCTCCGATCGCCGGTACCTACCCGTCAGTCCGATTGGGCGCCCCATGGTGGTTCCTGGATTCGCCCGAGGGCATGCGGCGGTTCCGCGAGTACGCCGTTGAGACCGCCGGTTTCTACAACACTTCTGGCTTCGTCGATGACACAAGGGCGTTCGCGTCGATTCCCGCTCGTCACGACCTCTATCGCCGCATCGATGCGGGCTTCCTGGCCCGTTTGGTCCTGGAGAATCGACTCGGCGTGGATGAGGCCGTTGAGACGGCGATCGACCTGGCGTACCAGCTGCCCAAGGAGTCCTATCGGGGTCCTTCTCCCTGATTTTGGATCACCAGTGACTCGAGATCGGCCGATTTGGGCCTTGGAGGGCTCAATCGCGATGCAAACCAGGGACATTGGAAGATCAAGCTTCCGGTGCAGGATCCTTAACGCGCGTAGGCGGCGAATGGCGTCAGATGCTTGACAAAGTGGTCGGCGATGATCTTGTAGTGCTCCTCTTCGTGCTCATTCCACACCTGGTAGAGCCGTAGTCGGAACTCCTCCAAGATCGCTCCGTAGCCCACATGCAATACCTGCCGTGAGTCCACGCGGTCCATCAGCTGAGCCACCTCATCGTCGGTTGGATCTGTCGGGATCTTCGTCGGATCGCATGAGAGGTGGTAGCTCTTGCGGTTGGCCTCGAAGCTGTCGAGCGCAAGCGCCAGAACCTCTCGCATCAGGTCGGGATCGTTGTGCGCGATGACGCGCAGGGCTTCTGTCCAGCTGGTGCCTGCCGTCTTGAGATGCACCAAGCCGTTGGTCGCCTCTGCAATCAGGGGATAGGTAGAGAACTTGTCGGAGCCGGAGTGCAGGGACAGCTTGTACGGGCCGAGCGCCCGGGCGATCTGAGCATGGATCTCGAAATCACGCTGCAAGCCCTGGATGTCACCGATGTACTCGACACCCTTCTCGAATCGTCCGACAAACCGCGGTGCAAACGAGATGAAGTCCATTCCAAGACGCTGCAATTCGCTGACCACCACGATGTGCTCGGCCGGCTTCGTCGGATATTCCGTCTCGTCGACGGCGAACTCCACCTCGCAGTCGATGCCCTTCTCCATGAGGCGCCGGTACATGGCCATCGCATGCACCATGCCTGGGCCGTACTTCGCCATGGCCCGCAAGACCGATTCTTCGTCTAGCTCCACGGCCTCGCGCTCAAGATCAATACTGCGGCCGACGTAGGACTGCGTGAACGTCGCGAGGTCGGACTCCAGGCCGGCCCAGTCGAGCGCTTCGACCTTCTGGTGGATTACAGCAGAATCAGCGTGCTCGGCCTCGGGATCGACTTCCGCCTTGGGATCCAAGGTGTAGAACACGAAGCCTGCAGCCACAGTGTCGTCGACGTCCTTGGGCTGTTCCAGATGATCCGCGTCCCCGCCGACCGGCTTGGTCCAGCCGGCTTGGAAGGCACCCCAGGTCGCGTCGTCGAGCACATTGCGCGGTGTCCGATGGCAACGGCCCATTTCCCTGATGGACTGCTGTGCGAAGACCGGATTAATTGCCGCATCGACCGTCTTCAGCGCTCGTACGTGGCCAGGGGTCGCCAGCCCGAGCCGGTCGCCGAATCCTGCCGACGTGTGGAGTCCAAAGCGAGAGGGCTTGAGCCAGGACAGCGCGGACCGAAGCGCTAGAGCATTGTCCGGCGTCGTCTCGGCCACGAGACGTACCTCGCTACGGACTCGCGTTACGGTACCGACGAAGCCGCGGAAGGCCGACTCGTCATCCGCAACGGCCATCAGCCGTTTGGTGCCGTCAACTGATCGTTCGAGCCAGTAAGTCGCGCCACCATAGGAGACCTGAGACTCTGAATAGGCGCGCTCTCCGAGTAGATCGGCCGCGGACGGAGCTAACTCATCGGGTCGGACGGTCATGCTGTATCGTAACGTGCCACGAAAACGCTTTCTTCAACGCCCTTGAGGGACACTATGAACCTTTCCGCTGCAGCGTCGGGCACCACAGGCTCTCCTGCCCGCCTCATCCTGGTCGGCGTTCGGGGATTTGGAAAGGTCCACGCCGAGCGGATCGCTCGGCTCTCCGATCAAGGCCTCGTCGAACTGGTCGCGGCCGTCGATCCTGCAGTCGTCGCAGAGACCTCCACTATCTACGGCGTGCACCTGTACGCCGATCTCGCCGATGCGCTGTCAGCGGTTGGCCCGGTAGACGTCGTGATCATCGCCGCGCCGCTTGGTGAGCATTTCCGACTGGCGACCCTTGCCCTGGCTGCCGGCGCGGACGTCTACTTGGAGAAGCCCCCGGTAGCCTCCTTGGACGACTTCAGGTCGCTGTTGCAGGCCGAGCAGGAGTCGGGGCGGGTTGTCCAGGTCGGCTTCCAGAGCCTTGGGTCACATGCGCTTCAGTTGCTCAGCACAGATGCACTTGGGATCGGTCCGCCTGTCAAGGTCAGTGCCTTGGGCGCGTGGTCGCGCACCGTTGGGTACTGGACCCGTTCGGCGTGGGCCGGACGGCGGAGCTTGGATGGCCGGCCCGTCGTGGACGGTGTCGTCACCAATGCACTCGCCCACGCGGTGGTGACGGCCCTGGCGATTGTCGATTGCTGGCGGCTGGACGAGGTCGAGACTGTGGACACCGATCTTTACCGGGCCAATGCCATCGACAGCGATGACACCTCCGTGGTCCGGATCCGAACCAGGTCTGGCTTTGAGGTGACCTGTGCCCTCAGCCTCTCGGTGTCTGTGGAGCGGGAGCCTGTCGTCATCATCGAAGGAAAACGAGGCCGCGCTACCTTTTCCTACACTGCCGATCGACTGGAGATCGAGACAGCGGGCCGGGACCGTACCGAGGTCACCGGCCGCACAGATCTGGTCGAGAACCTCCTAGCCCACCGTCGTGAAGGAGCAGCACTCCTCGTACCGCTGGTCAACACCGGGGCGTTCATGCGAGTGCTGGCCGCGGTCGGGGACGCCGACGAGCCGGTCAGGATCGACCCACGAGCCGTCCAATGGCAAGGTGAAGATCAAGATCGTCGAGCGATGGTCGACGATGTCGAGCATTGGCTGGAGCAAGCAGCATCGACGGGACAGACCTTCGCCGAACTCAAGGTGCCCTGGGCGCATCGGGAACGGGACACAGTGCTGGTCCGGGCACAGCTTTCTGATACCAACGCGGCGGACTATCGGGACGGAGCCGGCACCATACCGACCTCAAGCCCCAGGCCGTACCTGCACCCGGTGCGGACGCCGGACGGCGTGGTCGTATCGGCGCACCATCCGGCCGATCATGACTGGCACAACGGGGTCGGCATCGCGATACCCGATGTGAATGGCAGTCACTTCTGGGGCGGTGGCACTTATGTCCGTGGGCAGGGTTACGTGCTGCTTGACAATCATGGCGTGATCACAGGTGAGCCACCGAAATTGGATGATGATCAATTCACTCAAGACCTGCAGTGGATCGGGCATGACGGGTCGGTGCACCTCCATGAGGTGCGCTCGATCGGCTGGACTCCTCTTAGTGATCAGGCATGGAAGTTGATCTTCGAATCCGCCCTGAACGCCGATGGCGGTGCAGAGATCAACTCGCCTGGCAGCAAGGGTCGAGTCGGGGGTGGCTACGGCGGTTTTTTCTGGCGATTCCCAGCGTGCGGCAACGTTGAGCTGTTCACCGCTGAGCGTCGAGGTGAGGATGACGTCCACGGCAGCGTGGCGCCCTGGGTGGCATGGATCGCTGACTTCACGGCCGGGCCGGGAGTTAGTGGGCCGGCCACCATCGTCGTTTCCGCTCCAGAGGCGGCCGAGGCAGGGGAACCGTGGTTCGTGCGGGTACGCGACTACCCAGGTCTCGGCTCAGCCCTCGCCTGGGACCGACCCAAGGTACTGACTCCCGGTGCCGTGCTGAGTCGCCGCTTCCAGGTAGCGATTGCCGACGGTCGACTCCCTGAGGCTGACGTCGGCGAGCTGCTGCAGCGCCTTTAAGAGCAGCAGAACGATGCGGGAGCTAGCGCTGTCCGACAGTCGTTGTCTCTACGGTCAGCGCTCGAGCCTGGTCGCTGAGCGAGAAGCCGAGTCCGGGCCGTGCCGGTACGTGCATTCGACCGTCGGCGATTCGTAGCCGCTCGTTGAACAGCGGCTCCAGCCATTCGAAGTGCTCGACCCATGCCTCCAGCGGGTACGCCGCCGACAGGTGCACATGGATCTCCATCGCAAAGTGCGGTGCAAGCTTGAGCGCAGCTTCCTCACCCAAGGTCATGATCCGCAAGAACTGAGTGATACCGCCGACCCGGGCCGCATCCGGCTGAATGAAATCCACCGAGCGTCGATCAATGAGAAGGCGATGCTCCGCCGTGCTGGTGAGCATTTCACCGGTGGCGATCGCGGTATCCAGCTTGTCGGCGAGCATCGCATGCCCTTCGGCGTCGTAACAGTCAAGGGGCTCCTCGATCCAGGTGAGCTGGAAGCTTTCGAGCTGCCGGCCGACTCGCAGCGCGGTGACGCGATCCCATTGCTGGTTGGCATCGACCATTAAGTCGACGTCGCCGTTGAGCGCGGAACGCACCGTCTCCACCCGGTCCAGGTCGATCCGTGCGTCGGGCTGTCCGACTTTGATCTTGACCCCGCCGATCCCTCGCTGGATCGAGGCGTGGGCGTTGTCGATGATCTCCTCGATGGAGGAGGACAGGAAGCCTCCAGAGGTGTTGTAACAGGCCACCGAATCTCGATGCGCACCGAATAGCTTCGCCAGCGGAAGTCCGGCGCGCTTGGCCTTGAGATCCCACAGCGCGATATCGATCGCGGCGATGGCTTGGGTCGCCAGGCCACTGCGACCGACCGATGCGCCGGCCCAGATCAGCTTGGTCCAGATCCGCTGGATGTCATTGGGGTCCTCGCCGATCACCTCATTGGCGATCTCTTTGGCGTGGGCGTACTGCCCGCGGCCGCCGGCGCGCTTGGAGTAGCTGTAGCCGACACCTTCGTGCCCCTCAGCAGTAGTGATCTCGGCGAACAAGAAGGCGATCTCGGTCATCGGCCGCTGTCGACCGGTCAGTACTTTGGCATCGCTAATAGGGCGGTCGAGGGGCAAGAAGACCAGCGACAGGGTGAGCGCGGTGATCTTGTCCTGGCTCGCCTCACCGGGCTGCAGGGCCGCGAAGTATCGATCGGTAGCGGTGTTGGATTCCGTGGCCGCGGTATCTGTCATGACGAAGGCTCCTCTAGCGCGTTGATGCGTTCCGCGATCGTCTCGACAAGATCAGCATCGGGCGGGAGATCTGGGTCCCAGGTGCCGAGGACTCCTCGTACCGCTGAGGGGACGTCCGGATCGGCCGCCGCCGTTTGTGCGTCGCCTGCACCAGGGTCCTTGAGCGGTGCGCCGTAGCCCCGAAGATGCAGTATCCAGGCGGCAATGACGGTCGCGCAGCCGATCGGCATCCGGCCCGCGGCCCGTTCTGCGCGCAGTGTCGGAAGAATGCGAATCGGTAGCTTTCGGGAGCCGTCCGGTGCAATCTGACTTAGCTGGTGGCGTACTCGCGGGTTGCCGAATCGCTCGATCAGTGCCGACGTGTACGTCTCGGCGGCCTCAGTACCGAGAATCAGATTCCGCCCAGCTTCTGTCCAGAACTCTTCCACCCAGCTTCGGCACTCGGCGTCGCCGATTGCCTCGTCGATGGTGCTGTGCCCGCGGATGCTGCCGGCGTAGGCGAGTAGTGAATGTGAGCCGTTGAGCAGCCACAGCTTGCGTTGCTCGTACGGCGTGACGTCGTCGACTATCCGGGCGCCGGCTTCATGCCAAGCCGGCCGTCCGGCGCGGAACCTTCCGCTGATCACCCATTCGCTGAACGGCTCGGTTGGGACCGGGCTGGCATCCTCGTATCCCTGGGTGCGGGCTACCAACAGCCGGTCGTCTGTGCTCGTTGCCGGCGTAATGCGATCCACCATCGACGTCGCGAAGTCGACGTTTTCATCGATCCAGCCGAGCAGGCTTTTATCAACATCCGTTGCCAAGTCACGCACGACGGCGGCAGTCAACGGGCCGCTCTCAGGCAGATTGTCACAGGGCAAGATCGTGCTCGGTCCGGCGTCGGTCGATCTTCGAGCGAGAAGTCCGGCTACCAATTTGCCGGGGACTGAGCTCACCTGAGCCTCGGCGTCGCCGCGGAGGGCAGCGATGTCGGTCTGAACTGCCTCCTTTGTGCGATCCAAACGCCCGTCCGGCCCAGCCAGATACCCGACCTCGGTAACCGTGATGGTGACAACGGCAAGTTCGGAACGCCGAAGGTAGTTGAGATAAGCCTCATGATCGGTGCTCGGATGCACTGCGGCGAGCGATCCGATGACCCTGAAGTCGTCGCCAGCCGCGCTGCGAGTGATGAGCGTATAAAGGCCGTCCTGCGGGGCGAGTTGGTCAGCCATGTCAGGTCGACGGGCGGTGAATGCGGCGATACCCCAGTCGGCAGCATCGGGGGCGTTCGCGGTGTACCAGGCCTGATGAGCTCGGTGGAAGTTGCCGATGCCAATGTGAACCATGCGAACCGGCGGCGCTTTCGGCGTTCCGGGTAGCCCTCGACTTAGGCGAGGCAACTTCTGGTCAGGCACATCCTCATCCTCTCGGGAGGTCTCGTTCAACGACAAGCCAGGTGGCCCGGATCGAGCCGAATGCGTCAGGTAGGTGAGGATGTCGTGTGTGGCCCACTGATGCCGACTCGCTGATCACGTATCAGCAGCAGCTCGCCGGCGCCGCACCGCAGCAGGTGATCGTTGATCCCAGAACGATGATCATCGGCGGCTGCTGGGTGTGCTTTCCGCGCGGCCTCACCGGTCCCGGTACTGATCATGATCCAGCCTGGTGTGCGGCGGTGATCATGGTCGGAGGCAAGGTCATGGAGCAACAGATGATCAATGGCACGACGAGCGCTCCGTACGTCCCGGGCTTGATGGCCTTGCGGATTGGGCCGCTCCTGGACGACGCCGTGCGGGCGCTGTCCCACCGCCCCGACGTTTTGCTGTTGGACGCCACAGCGCGTGATCATCCGCGAAGGGCAGGGCTGGCGCTGCATCTTGGTGCCGAACTGGACATTCCAACAATCGGCGTTACCCACCGCCCGCTGGTCGCATCCGGCGAATGGCCGGGCGATCAGCGAGGTGACACCAGCGCCCTCCGGATCGACGAGTCAGTGGTTGCCTGCTGGTTACGGACCCAACCAGGCGTGCGTCCGCTGGCGGTGCATCCGGGCTGGCGGGTCGACTTGGCTACGGCGGTTGAGGTGGTCAGCTTTCTTACCAGACGCCGGCGTACCCCCGAGCCGTTGCGCCGTGCTCGCCAGCTGGCTCGCCGCACCCGTACCCAGCAGCAAATGCCGGAAGCTGGGTCCGAACAATGGGAGGGACACTGGACTCGTGAGTGGTGATCTTGAGACCGCGGTTCAGATATCTGCCGTCGGAGGGATCTTGGACGGCGACCTGGTTGTGCCTCCCCATGCGGCGGGTGTTGTCCTCTTCGCGCACGGCAGTGGCAGCAGCCGACACAGTCCTCGGAACCGGATGGTCGCGGAACGCCTGCACAAGGCGGGCTACGCAACTCTGCTTATGGACTTGCTGACATCCGAGGAGGATCAGATCGACAGTCGAACACGGAAATTCCGCTTCGACATCCCGCGCTTGGCGTCACGGTTGACCGGTGCCATTGGTTGGCTGAGCGATCACGCCGAAACCGCCCGGATGCCGTTGGCCTTATTCGGCGCCAGCACGGGCGCAGCGGCAGCCCTTGTTGCCGCTGCGGAAGTTCCTGATCATGTTCAGTTGGTGATCTCTCGAGGCGGTCGACCTGACCTCGCCGGAGACGCGCTCGAACGAGTTGGTACACCCACACTGCTCATCGTCGGTGCCCGCGACCTCGAGGTGCTGGATTTGAACAATGCTGCGGCCGCACGCCTGTCCGGACCGGTAGACATGGCCGTTGTACCAGGCGCGACCCATCTCTTCGAGGAGCCCGGTGCGTTGGACCGGGTCGTTGAGCTTGCCCTTGACGGTCTTCGCGCGCACATGGCTGTCTCGCCCAACCCAGCGGTAGATATGCGCGCTGAGCCGTGACTATATGCGCGCTGAGCTTGTCGAAGCGTGCCCTTCGACAGGCTCAGGGTGCATGGGGACAGGCGCCTTAGGTCGCCTGGGGCTGAGTCATTGCCTGCATCATTCCGAAGATGTTGCTCTCGGTGTCCTTGTAGTAGACCTGCCAGCCCACACCCGGCACCTCGGTCTTTCCGAGTGCCTCTACGCCGCCCAGCTTTCTGGCCTTGTCGATCATCTCGTCCACGTTTTCGACATCGACCGTGCAGACGTACGCGATCACCGGTGTGGGCTCCTGGGGGTCGGGGTTGGTGCCCATCCGACGCAGGATCGCTCCTTCAATCCCAGGAGGTTCAGTACCCGTGCTGACCAGCCAATAGTCCACTGGGCCGTCCCACTTGGTGATCTCCCAGCCGAAGAGTTGGCTGTAGAAGTTGGCGGCTCGCTCTGGGTCCTCGGCATGTATTTCGAAGTGCACTGGTCGTCTCATGCGTTCTCCCCCTTCTGGCTCCGGTTTCTTGTCTATCAGTAACGTGTCCGTCATTCGTCACCCGTTGGGAGGCCTTCATGCCGATTGAGCCCCGCGACATAGCCCAGCTGCGCAAGGTTGCCACCCGATCCATCAGCCCAGAGAACTTCGACGGCTCCAAAGGCGGAGGTGGGCGGGCAACTCAGGGCACTGGAGCCAACGCGGCGCGCGACCTTGGGCTGGGCTGGAAGGTCTCCCCATCGGTGGTCATCGGCTCTGGAAGTACCTTTCCCATGGCCACCATCGACGGCCCAGGCACCATAACCCACGTCTGGCTGACGACGGTCACCAACAACTGGCGGACCTTGGTACTGCGGGCGTACTGGGACCACGCCGAAGAGCCGGCAATCGAGGTGCCGCTCGGCGACTTCTTTGCCAGCGGCTGGGGCCGGTTCGCTCAGGTCAGTTCGAGCATGATCGCGGCCAACCCACATGGTGGCTTCAACTCATACTGGCCGATGCCGTTCCAGCGTCACTGCCAGCTGACGGTGGAGAACCTGGGCGATGCCAACGCAGAGCTGTACTACCAGGTGACCTACGAAACTGATCGTGATGTTGCTGGGCGCGGCTACCTCCATGCCCAGTACCGCCGCAGCAACCCGCTTCCTGCCCGAGATATGCACGTCCTCATCGACGGAGTCGCTGGTCAAGGCCACTACGTCGGCACCTACCTTGCATGGGGCAGCAACTCATCCGGCTGGTGGGGCGAGGGTGAGATCAAGTTCTACCTCGACGACGACAACGATTACCCGACGATTTGCGGCACCGGCACCGAGGACTACTTCGGAGGAGCCTGGTGCTTCGATGTCCCCGGTCGCGGCTACACCGAATACAACACGCTGTACTTAGGCATGCCCCAGGTAATCAGGCCCGACGGCTTCAATCAAAGCCAACAGCGATTTGGCCTATACCGCTGGCACATCCTCGACCCGATCCACTTCGCCACGAACCTGCGCGTTGAGATCCAGGCCCTGGGCTGGCAGTCGGGTGGCCGATACCTGCAGCTGCACGATGACATCGCCTCGACGGCGTTGTTCTATCTTGATCAGCCAAGCAGCAGCCGACCGGACTTCCCGGATGTCGATGCGCTGCAAATTGGTTGACTGCTGACGACCTAACTCGGCCGCAAAGCTATGGCCCCTTAATGACCGCCCATGTGTTGGCCGGCCATCTGCCGATTCATCTTGTCGAGTGCTTGTTGGGTCTTTTTCGAGAGACGACCGTTTTTGCTGACGTCGATGATGCCCATCATCCCGTTGTCCTCGTGAGCCACGATGTGGCAGTGGAAGACATAGGTACCAACAAAGCGGTTGAAGTGCATGCGAATCCGAACTTCACCCTTCACCGGTAGTGGCACCGTGTCCTGCTCGCTGAGGGACTGGACCGGTTTGCCATTGACGGCCATGACCATGAAGTCGTTCACGTGAATGTGGAACGGATGCTCCTCGCGGGCGACGTTCTTGATGATCCACTCCTCGGTCGTGCCTAGCTTGGCCACGAAGCTGACATGGGTTGCGTCGAATTGCTTGCCATTGATGTAGAACTGATTGGTCTTGGTGTTCTCGCTGAATACCAGGTGTCGGGTGCGGTCTACGTGGTCGGTTGCAAGCGGAGACGGCGGAGCCATAGAGGTTGGCCAGGCGACATCTGGAACCGGGTCGCCGCTGACCTGCACCGTCATAAGACGCCGCTGTGGGTAGTTGTCGCCATCAGGCCCGGTGGTGTACGGCAGCGTCTCGAGCGTGTGGGTCCCGGGCTCCGGCCACTTGACCAGTACGTCGTACCGCTTGCCGGGTGGAAGCACCAGCTCATCAGCGGTCCATACGTGCGCAACCGGATTGGCGTCCTGAGCGATCACCGTGAACTGACTGCCACTCAGCTTGAGCCGGTACCAGATGTCGGCACCGATGTTGGCGAGTCGAAGCATCTGGGTTTGGTTGGTCTGAACGGTAAGCACCGGATCCACCTGGCCGTTGACCGTACGGGTTGTCGGGGCACTGGAATCGATGTTCTTCGTCACAATGGCGTCATCTTTGACCTGCAGGTCCTTCAACGCCACGACCTGTTGCTGGATGGTCTGTAGCTCCGGTGGCAGGAGTTGTTCGAGCCCGTCGACAATGAGCACACCAGACAAGCCAGCGAAGATCTGCGGCTCAACCAGTCCGTGCAAGTGTGAGTGGTACCAGTACGTGCCGGGCTCGATGTCGGGAGGAAGCTTCCAGACAACGTGGTTGAAGCTGTTACTTTTCATGACCCGCAAGACGTTGTCGGAGATGCCGATCGGTGACATGAACATCCCGTGGCCGTGCAGATTGGTCGGCTCCCCGAGACGATTCGTCAGGTCGATGCGGACTGTATCGCCAGGATGGACGCGCAGCGTCGGGCCGATGTAGTTGCCCTGATACGCATAGCCCTTGACCTTCGCACCGGCCACGGTGAAGGTCGTCGGCTCGACCGTGAACGCCGTACGCAGCTGCCGGTTTGCTGAGCGCAATTCGACCGGCGCCTGGAGCGGCTGGCGCTGTTCTGTGTGGAAGGTCGTCGGTACCTGCTCCTCGGCGGGATTGGTCGCGACCGGGATGAGCGACGGGCTTGGTGGACCGGCGGCGTCAGCCTTTGGCAGTGTGCGGACTGGGCTGATCACAACGCCACGATGAAGACCGCCAGGGCGGCGACAACCGAGGGGATAAGTAGCGCACGTGTTCGCATACGCCCGACCCGTTCCCGCCGACCGACGCTGATCAGCAGCTTCGCACCAATTTATCGTAGCCGTGCCTCGTCTGTCTCGCAGTGATTTTGCCGGCCACTCGTCTAAGCTGCTGATCATGCTTATTCTCGGACTCATTCTGTTCGGCATGTTGATCGGCGCCGGTGCGCAGTTGATCTTGGGCAAATCGGCAAAGGGCGTCGACTGGACGCTGGCCTTCGTGGCCGGACTGGCCGGGTCGTTCGTCGGCGGATTGCTGATCAGCCTGCTGTCAGGAGACGGGCTGGAGCTCCGGGCCAGCGGCCTCATCGGGTCGCTGGTCGGTGCGCTGCTCGTCACCGCAGGATGGCAGTGGTATCGCCGCCGCAGTAGGGCTTCTCACGCCTGACCGACGCTGACAACGTGGCTCGGCTGGAAGATCAAAAGATCATCCTGCCCGGGCTCGACGAGCGGCACGACCACCATCAAGATCACGATTCCGACAAACGGCCAACGTGAGCCGCGCGGTGGCTGCGCTTACCGTCTAATGGACCGAGTCACGATCTCACTCACGGCAAGCCGATGGCTGGGTCGCTGTGTTGCGGCAACATGAATGATCATTCATGATTAATTGATCATCCATGGCAGACCGACAGGGGACACACCGTGCTTGAACTATTGCTGATAGTGGGGCTTGGGATTGGCTTCTATGTACTGTCATTGAAGCTCAACCCGTACGTGAAGTGTTCGAGGTGCAAGAACTCACCAAAGAGAAAAGCCTGGGCGTTCAGCTACGCACACCATACCTGTCCCAAGTGCCAAGGCACCGGGCAACAGCTTCGCTTTGGCCGCCGACTTCTCTTCGGGCCTCCGATGAGCCCAGGGGATCGATGAAGCGGACGGATAGCTGATTCGATGGGTCCCCATCGGTTGTTGGCGCCAGCGAGGCGCCTACTTCGTCGCCAACAACCCTTGTGCCGGCCTTGATGACCGCCTGACTCTGATACACCCCAGTTAATTGAGCCAAGGAGCCGGAGCTGGCCGGCTCCCGGAACAGGCTCAGAAGGATGGCTATTACCAAAGAAACAAGGTAGAGGACGCTCATGCCGCCGATCACAATGGCAACGACGGCGGCCGCCGACCCGACGCGCCGATACGACCGGATGCCAAGCCACAAACCCACCGGACCACAAAGCACTGCTGCCAGGACGGCCAGATATCCGCTCCGACGCTCCTCGGCGGAAAGCGGAGTTTTCCGTCGTTCGGGGCGGGTAGTCGTGCCGCCGGGTTGATTCCGGGGACGTGGCTGCGTCTGCGGAGCGGTTTGGGGGCTGACGGTGTCCCATGGGTCCCAGGCTTCATCATCGGGCAGGTCATCAGTACCGGCCTGGGTGAAACGCGACGAGTCGGATGCCGAGGGGGCTGGTTCGGGAGCGCGCTCAGCCTTGGCCGTCCGCGGCCCACCGTGCTCGCGGAGCCAGGCATCATACGAAGCCCGATCGTTGACCAGTGCATCGCGCGCGTCGTTGACCAATTGGGCAAGCCGCGTCACACCTCCGGTATCAGAGTGCTGGCGCTTGATGGCCGATCGATAAGCCGCTTCAATCTCCTGCGCGGTTGCAGTCGGCTCGACGCCCAGGATTTCGTAGGCGCTGAGGCCGCCCAGGTGCGCGAAGTTCTTGGGCATGTCAGGAGCCGACGACGCGGTCCACTGCTAGACGATGGCAGATCAGATTCCAATGCGCATTGGCGGCGGTGTGACCAACTGGCACCTGCTGAGTGCCGATGGCTGCAGTCACGAAATGCCGTCCTGCTAGCACGAACATGTACATGTCGAGGCGGTTGGCGCGGCCTGAGTACCAGTATTCGCAGCGCTTGACCGGCCCTTTGGAGCTGAAAGGTGCCTGCAGCAGCTCCTGAGCTTTGGGGGGAAGATTCCCCAGCTGACCGGTTTCCCGCGACGACAGCCCGAGTTCAGTCGTCGCCTGCTGCACGAACGGTCCGGTCCGGGGTGCGACTTTGCCGACCGCTGCGTCGTGTCTGCCTGGTCGATGCTCGACGTCGAAGGACGTGGTCCGGTGCGTCGATTTGCGCGGACTGCCTCGCCCGACGGCGTGCGCTGCGTGGAAACAGAGCCGCCAGGCTGCGGAATGAGTCC
>Ga0075436_100001037_pt1 | contig 18740 bp, 16 predicted proteins | sample RhiMethybrSRZTD5_FD_75303 | JGI IMG/M metagenome (GOLD analysis project Ga0075436, IMG submission 75303) | Populus rhizosphere microbial communities from Tennessee, USA - Rhizosphere MetaG P. TD hybrid SRZTD5 | ecosystem: Host-associated > Plants > Roots > Rhizosphere > Soil | place: USA...
CCACCCGCTGGGGTTCATGTAGAGGTCCCACAGGTCCGGGAGGCCGCCAACCACCGACGTTGCCTGGGAGTACGTGGTCGCCTGGGCATTCGCCGCGCCCACCGTCACCGCCAGCACACAGACCAGGAGCGCCGCAAAGCCGGCACCGAGTCGCCGTCGACCTACGCTCATCCGTCTATTCCTCTCGCCCCGGGGTACTGCCTACCGTCAACGGTACGGATGCCGCCACCGGTGTCAAGCAGCGGGTGCGACGCCGCTTCTAGGCCGGCGAGGCGTCGACCCAGGCGGTACGGTCGGGCGGGCCGGGCGCGATCCGCGCTCGCGGCGATGCGCCGAGCTCGGCCCAGATCGAGCCGAAGGTGAGCCAGGGGTGGCCCGGCTCGGCGACGACGCAGAGCGGCGCGTCGCGGTCGGCGAGGGCGCGCTCGCAGTCGGCGCCGGTCGCGACGTCCGGCGCGGCGGCCTCGATGGCGGCGAGCCGGACGTGCGAGTCGTTCCGGCCCTCCGCGGGGACGGCCGGGTCGAGGTCGGTGCTTCGCAGCGGGTGGTTCGTGTGGCACAGGCGGCCGTCGCCGGGGTCCGATCGGACGGCTCCAGCGGCCGAGCACTCGTAGCCGGCCACCTCGGTCGGGTCGGCCACGGCGTAGTGCTGGCCGGAGGCGTGCTCCACCTGGTCGAGGAACCCGGCGGCGCCGGCCACGCTGCCCTGGGCGAGCGCGCCGCGCATGACGAACGCGACCGGCAGCCCGTCGCGGGAGTGGTTCAGCATCGAGAGCGTGTTCACGCACACACCGAGCCCGGCGGAGCTCACGCCGGTGAGCCCGATCATCCCGGCCGCCGTGAGGACCGTGCCGCCGTCCCCCTTGCCATCGTCGTAGCGCACGATGGCCTGGGCGCCGTCCATGACCTCGGGCAGGTCCATGTTCTGGGCGAGCACCGACGGCCGCCCCTCCGTCGGGCCGACGGCGATGAGCGTGCAGGCGTCGCGCGGCTCGGCCGGGGCGGTGAACCACCACTCCTCGTCCATCAGGTTCAGGGCGAAGATGCGGTCGAAGGCGACGTTCGATCCCTCGGCGATCCCGCGCACCTCGGCGAGCAGATCGGGCGTGTAGCGCTCGATGGCCGCGAGGAACCCGGTCGTCTCGACGAGGTCCGAGACGAGCGCTTGCGGCCGCCGTCCCAGCCGGGTGGCAGCGCGCGCGTCCCAGCGCTCGAGCAGGCCGTCGATCCGCTCCCGCAGCGCCTCGCCGTGGGCGCGCCCGCGCTCCCGCCCGCTGCCGCGGCACTCGACGATCTCGTGCGATGTGACCGCCATCGCCAACGATCGTAGCTTGGGTGGGCCGCGATCTCCGTCCGGGGCCGGTCGTCAGGCTCTCGGGATGCCCCGGCGGCGTAGATCGCCGTCGAGTCGCAGGTCACAGGTGAGTGACGAGGCGTGACAGAGGCGTCGCGGAACTGCAAATGACACATGCCAACGCCGTCAACCGCCCGTGAGCAGCAGGGTTAACCGCTCGTCCAGCCACCACGCCGGCCGCCGCCCGGGAGCCCGTCCTCAGTACCCCGACGCGTTCGCCTCGTACTCGACGTCGCACCCGCCCACCCTTACCAGCAGGTACCCGTTGAACGCGCCCCGATGGAGGCCGTACTCGGGCAGCCCGCCGATGCCTAGCGCGCTCGCGAGCGTCCCGAGTCGGCGCGCCGCCCGCGCGCCGCTCACGCCGCCGTGCTGATCCCACCACCCGCCCGCGTGGCACCCACGCTGCCCGAAGTACGTCGCGCCGTGGAAGCTGATCGTGTCCGGCAACACCCGCGGGTACGGCCAGGTGTCGCCGAGCTCGCTCACCGCGAACACCGCCCACGCGAAGACGGCCACGCAGCCAACGCCAACGCCGATGAGCCCACGATTCACGTCCACTCCATCCCCAGGTATAGACCTCCGCCCACTTCACCGCTACAACGAGAGCAGTGCGGTCGTCCCGTCTCATCACGCTGCTCGTCGTCCTCGCCGGCGCCACCGCCTGCGGGCAGGCGCAGGCGAACCACACGAACGCCGGCGCGCCGCCGGCCTCGACCCGGTCGAGCATGCCGGCGCCGAACGCCGAGCTCGCCGCCTCCGCGGCACGCACGTCGCATGCCAGGAGCGCGCGCATGGCGATGACGATGCGCATGACGGCGCCGCCGAACGGCGAGTCGATCGTCGCGCACGCGAGCGGGGTGGTCGGCTTCCGCAGCCGCGACGGCGAGCTCACGATGAGCATGACCATCCCCGGCGCCGGCGTGATCCGGATGCGCGAGGTGATGGTCTGGCCGGTCATCTACATGCACTCGCCGCTCTTCGCCGCCGGGCTGCATGGCAAGCAGTGGATGAAGCTCGACCTAGCCAAGATCGAGCGCGCCCACGGAGTCAACCTGAACGCGCTCACGAGCACCCAAAGCAGCGATCCGACCCAGATGCTGCAGACGCTCGAGAACGAGTCCGACTCGCTCCAGAACCTCGGCGTCGCGACGGTGCGGGGCGTGCAGACCGTGCACTACCACGCCGTCATCGACCTCGACAAGGCCGCCAGGAACGCGCCGGCCGCCATGCGCGCCGCCGTCCAGAAGTCGGACGCCCGGCTGGTCGCGATGCTCGGCACCCACCGCATGCCGATGGACGTCTGGATCGGGCATGACCATCTCGTCCGCCGCCTGGCGTATCACATGGCGCTCCCGATCGCCTCGACCGGCGACACCATGTCGATGGACGTCAAGCTCGACATGTTCGACTTCGGCGTCCCCGTCCACGTGACGGCGCCTCCGGCAGGTCAGGTGGCAGTGCTGCCCGCTGCGGCCATGGCTGCGACCCAGTAGTAGTGTCCACCCGCGTGAGCGGGATCGCGCACTGGGACGATGTTGAGGGCGTCCACGCCGAGGCCGGCCATCTCGACGCCGTCTGGCGCGACCTCGGCACGGCGGCGGGCACGTTCACGGTCGGGCTGCAGCGGATCACCATCGCGCCCGGGAAGTGGTCGACGCCCGCGCACATCGAGCACGCCGAGGAGGAGATCTTCTGGGTGCTCGGCGGCAGCGGCCTCTCCTGGCAGGACGAGGGCGACGGCCCGGCCACGTACGAGGTCGGCGCCGGCGACTGCCTCGTCCACCTGGCCCGGTGGGAGGCCCACACGCTGCAGGCCGGCCCCGACGGCCTCGACGTGCTCGCCTTCGGGCAGCGCGTGCGCGGTGGCGGCGCCTACCTGCCCAGGGCCGGCCTCTCGTGGCACGGACCGAGCTGGGTGCGCTCCGGCGGCGAGCCGTCGCCCTGGGAGGGCGAGGCCCGCGCCGGCTCCCCCGAGGTCGTCGACCCCACGCCGCGCCCCGGTAGGATCGTGCACGTCGACGCCGTCGAAGGGCAGCGCCGCGACGGCGCGACCGTCTGCCGCGAGCGGCGCAACCTCGGCCGGGCGGCCGGCTCGGCCACGACCGGCCTCCAGCATGTCGTCACCGACCCCGGCAAGCTGTCCTCGCCGCCGCACTGCCACTCGGCCGAGGAGGAGATCTTCGTCGTCCTCGCCGGCGAGGGGACGCTGATCCTGGGCGACGACGAGCACCCCGTCCGCCCGGGGACGGTCGTCTCCCGCGAGGCAGGCACGGGCGTCGCCCACGCCTTCCGGGGCGGGCCGGAGGGGCTGACCTTCCTCGCCTACGGCACCCGCGAGCCGAACGACATCTGCTACTACCCGCGCTCCGGCAAGGTGTTCCTGAGCGGCGTCGACGTCGTCGGCCGCATCGAGCAGGTCGACTTCTGGGACGGCGAGGACTGAGCGAGCCCCTCGAGGTCCGCTCGATCGAACGGCCGGCCGCCGGCGAGCCCGCCGGGATGCTCGTGCTCACCCACGGCCGCGGCGCCGACGAACACGACCTGCTCCCGCTCGCGGACATCCTCGACCCCGGCCGCCGCCTCGTCGCAGTGCTCCCGCGCGGGCCGCTGCGGCTGCCGCCCGGCGGCGCCCACTGGTATGCCGTGCACGAGATCGGCAGCCCCGACCCGGCCACGTTCCTGCCCACCTTCGCCGCGTTCAGCGGCTGGCTCGACGCGACCGCCGAGGCGCACGGCGTCACGCCCGACCGGACGGTGCTCGCGGGGTTCTCGCAGGGCGCGGTCATGTCCTACGCGCTCGGCCTGGCGGCGTCGCGGCCGCGGCCGGCGGGCATCCTCGCCCTCTCCGGATTCGTCCCCACCGTCCCCGGCTTCGAGCTCGGACTGGAGCAGCGGGCCGGCCTCCCGGTCGCGATCGGCCACGGCACCCACGACCCCGTGATCGGCGTCGAGTGGGGGCGGCGGGCGCGGGCGCTGCTCGAGGGCGCCGGCGCCGACGTCCGCTACCGCGAGTCGCCGATGGCACACAGCATCGACCCCGCGTATCTCTCCGAGCTCGTGGGCTGGCTCGAGGACGTGCTCGCTGGCCGCTGATACCCTTGTCCGGGCAACTACTGCCGCAGGGGGAGCGATGCAGGAGAGCTCGGCCGCCGATACCGTGCTTCTGACCCGGAGCGAGCTGGCCTCGTGGCGGGGGTTCCTGCGGGTGCACGCGGCCCTCGAGCGGGAGCTCGACGCCGAGCTGATCGCCGCCCACGGTCTCCCGCTCAGCTCCTACGAGGTGCTCCTGACGGTGGCCGACGCGCCGGATGAGCGGATGCGGATGTCCGAGATCGCCGATTCCGTGCTGCTCTCGCGCAGCGGCGTCACCCGCCTCGTCGACCGGCTGGAGCGCGACGGCCTGGTCGAGCGCGTGCCGTGCGAGGACGACGCCCGCGGCCAGTACGCGGTGCTGACCGCGCGCGGCCGGATCGCCTTCGACGCCGCCCGCGCCACCCACCTGGCGGGTGTCCGCCGGCGCTTCCTGGAGCAGTTCGACGCCGACGAGCTGGCCGGGCTGGCCGCCTACTGGGAGCGGCTCGTGCCCGGGGTGACCTCCTAGGGGTCCGCGTTTGAGCAAGCGCCTCGACGCCTACCGGCGCAAGCGCGACCCGGCCCGCACGCCGGAGCCGTTCACCGGCGCGGGCGGCGGCGACGACCCGATCTTCGTCGTCCAGCGCCACGACGCCCGGCGGCTGCACTTCGACTTCCGCCTCGAGCGCGACGGCGCGCTCGCCAGCTGGGCCGTCCCCAAGGGCATCCCGTTGCGCAAGGGTCAGCGCCATCTGGCCGTCCACGTCGAGGATCACCCGCTCGACTACGCGACCTTCGAGGGCGAGATCCCGAAGGGCGAGTACGGCGGCGGGACGGTCGAGATCTGGGACCGCGGCCACTACGAGACGGTGGAGGAGAAGCGCGACGGCGGCCTGACGGTGCGCCTGCGCGGCGAGCGCCTGAACGGCCTGTGGACGCTCATCCCGGCCCGGATGGACGGTGACGAGAAGAACTGGCTGATCGTGCGCAAGGACGAGGGCGACCTCGCGGGCGATCCCGCCGAGCTGCGGCCGATGCTGGCGGTCGCCGCGACCGACCTCCCCACCCACGGCGACTGGCTGTACGAGGTGAAGTGGGACGGCTACCGGGTGATCGCCGCGATCGAGGGCGGCGAGGCGACCCTGCGCAGCCGCAACGGCAACGACCTGACGGCCCGCTTCGCCCAGGTGGCCAGGGCGTTGCCCGGCGCCCTGCGCAGCGCCGACTGCGTGCTCGACGGCGAGGTGTGCGCGCTCGACGAGGCAGGCCGGCCGCGCTTCTCGCTGCTCCAGCACGGCGGCGGGGCGCTCGCGATGTACGCGTTCGACCTGCTCATGCTCGACGGCCGCGACGTCACCGGCCTGACCCTCGCCGAGCGCAAGCAGCTGCTCGCCGACACGCTGATTGCGGGCGAGACGATCCGGCTCTCGGTCGCGTTCGACGACGGGCCGGCGCTGTTCGCGCAGGCCAAGGCGCATGGGCTCGAGGGCGTCATCGCCAAGCGGCCGTCCAGCCGCTACCTGCCCGGGCGGCGCAGCGAGGCGTGGGTGAAGGTGAAGCCGCAGCAGCGCCAGGAGCTCGCGATCGCCGGCTACACACGCGGGCAGGGGCGCCGCGACAACGCCTTCGGCGCGCTCGTGCTGGCCGTCGAGCGCGGCTCGGAGCTCGTGTGGGCGGGCAACTGCGGTACGGGCTTCGATGACGCCGAGCTCGACATGCTGATGGAGAAGCTCGCGCCGCTGCGGCGCAAGACGACGCCGCTCGCCGTCGAGCCGAAGATGCCGCGCGTGCGCTCCGGCGACGTCACCTGGGTCGAGCCGAAGCTCGTCTGCGAGGTGGAGTTCCTGGAGTGGACGCGGGACGGGAGGCTGCGGGCGCCGTCGTACAAGGGCCTGCGGGACGACAAGGAGGTGAAGGACGTGCATCGCGAGCACCCCCGCAAGGAGCGGGCGGGATCGCCCGGGCGGCCGCTCGAGCTCTCGAACCTGGACAAGGTGTTCTGGCCGGACGAGGGGATCACGAAGGGCGACCTGATCGACTACTACCGGGCCGTCGCCGACGTGGCGGTGCCGCACCTGGAGGGGCGGCCGTTCACGATGAAGCGCTACCCGGACGGGATCGCGGCCAAGCCGTTCTTCCAGAAGAACGCGCCGTCCCACATGCCCGACTGGATCCCGACGGCGGAGTTCCCGGCCACGTCGCGCGACACGCGGGAGAAGCGCATGATCCGCTACCCGCTCGTGAACGAGGAGTCGGCGCTCCTGTGGATGGCGAACATGGGCTGCATCGACCTGAACGCGTGGTGCTCGCGCATCGACAAGCCCGATCGGCCGGACTTCGCCCTGTTCGACCTCGATCCGACGCCGGAGGCTGGTTTCGCCGCGGCGGCCGAGGTGGCCCTGCTGATCCGCGACGCGCTCGCCGCCGTCGACCTGCGCGGCTACCCGAAGACGAGCGGCTCGGACGGCGTGCACGTGCTCGTGCCGCTGGCACGCCGCTACGGCTACGACCAGACCCGCGCCGTCGTGCTCGCCATCTCGCGCGCCCTCGCCTCGATGCGGCCCGACCTGGTCACGACGGAGTGGTCGAAGGCGAAGCGGCACGGGGTACTCATCGACGCCAATCAGAACGGCCCGGGGCGCACGATCGCGTTCGCCTACTCGGTGCGGCCGAAGCCGGGCGCGCCGATCTCGACGCCCGTCACCTGGGAGGAGCTGCGCGCCGGCGTCGACCCCGACGCGTTCACGATGTCGGTCGTGCTCGACCGCCTGTCCCGCCACGGCGACCTGCACGCCCCGGTGCTCGACGACCGCCAGGCCCTCGGCCCGGCGTTGCGCTCCCTGTAAATCGGGGTCTGACCCCGAACGGAAGGCGTTGCACTTCCGTTGCAGTTCTGTGACGGGTGAACTCCCCGCAAACTCCGCAGAACGCGGTTTGCGGCCCGAGGCTCGCATGTGCGAACATACGTTCGTCGAAGGGATGGGAGAGATAGTGGGCCGCGAAGCGTTGGTGTGCCAGACTGCATCCATGGTGGTGACGGAGGGAGAGCGCCGCGTCGTGGCGGTGCTGATGGCGGACGTGGCCGGCTCGACGGCGATCGGCGAGCAGCTCGGTCCCGAGCGGTCCAAGTTCCTCTTCGACGAGGTCGTCCGGCTCATGGCAGAGCAGGTCGAGCGCTACGACGGCACGGTCGCCCAGCTGCTCGGCGACGGCCTGCTCGCCGTCTTCGGCGCCCCGGTTGCGCACGAGGACGACAGCGAGCGGGCGGTGCGCGCCGGGCTCGCCCTGCAGCGCGCCCTCGCCGCCTACTCGGGCGATGTCGACGAGGCCTACGGCATCGAGCTGCGGGCGCGCGTGGCGGTGAACACGGGCCCCGTGCTGATCACCGCCGACCCCGACGCCGGAGACCATTTCAACGCGCTCGGCGACACCGTGAACGTGACCGCCCGGCTGCAGGCGCTCGCCGGCGACTCCGATGTCATGCTCGGCCCCGACACGGCCGTCCAGGTGCGTGACTGCTTCGAGCTCGAGGATCTCGGCCCGACCGAGCTGCGCGGGCGTGCGCGCGCGGTCGACCGTTACCGCGTCGTCAGCGAGCGCGACCGCGGCGAGCGGCCGGCGGACGGCCCGCTCGTCGGCCGTGCCCACGAGCTGGCCGAGGTGCGCGGCGCGTTCGAGCGGCTGGGTGACGGGATCGGCGTGATCGTCTCCGTCACCGGCGAGCCCGGGATCGGCAAGTCGCGGCTCGCAGCCGACGCCGTCGAGCCGTACCGTGACAGGCTGAAGGTGCTCGTCGGCCGCGGCCTCTCCTACACCCAGGGTTTCTCGTACTGGCCGATCCGCGACCTGCTGCGCGACTGGCTTGGCGCATCGGCGACAACGAGCGAGGCGCGCATCCGCTTCGATCTCAAGGCCGCCCTGCACGAGCTGTACGGGCCGGGCGACGACCGCTACCCCTTCCTGGCCAACCTGCTCGGCCTCCAGGAGGCCGATCGCCGCGCCGCCGCCGAGCTGCGCGAGCTGTCCCACGAGGCGCTGCATCGGCGCAGCCTCGAAGCGGTCGCAGACCTGCTCACCCGTCTCGCCGCCGAGCGGCCGCTGCTGGTCGTGTTCGAGGACCTGCACTGGGCTGACGAGCTGACGTTGCAGGCCGTCGAGAGCCTGCTGGAGCTGACCGAGACCCAGGCGCTCGGCATCGCGATGCTCTACCGCAGCGAGCGCGAGCTCCCGTCCTGGGGCGTCGGCGAACGCGCCCGCCAGCAGTACCCTCACCGTTACGTAGAGGTTGAGCTTCGCGCGCTCGGCGGCGATGCGACGCTCGAGCTGGCCCAGGCCCTCGCGGACGCGCCGCTGCCCGAGACCGTGGCGGAGCTGATCGCCCAGCGGGCCGGAGGGAATCCGCTGTTCGTGAGCGAGGCGCTGCGCGATCTCGTCGAGCGGGGGGCGCTGCGGCGCGAGAACGGCGGCTGGAAGCTGGCCGTCGACCCGTCGGAGCTCGAGGTGCCCGCGCTCGTCCAGGGCGTGCTCCAGGCCCGGCTCGACCGGCTCGACGCCGCGGGGCGCGAGACGATCGCCGTCGCGGCGGTGATCGGCCGCCGCTTCGGGATGCCGCTGCTCGAGCGCGTCCTGCGGCCCGACACGCTGCCCGCCGCGCTGCTCGAGCTGCAGCGGCTCGACCTGATCGTCGAGGAGCGCCGCCGCCCCTACCCCGAGTACCGCTTCCGCCACGGCCTCGTGCAGGAGGCGGCCTACGCCAGCCTGACCGATTCCGACCGCCAGGAGCTCCACCGCCGCGTCGGCGTCGGCCTGGAGGAGCTGGTCGGCGACGAGAAGAGCGGCTCGACGCTTTCGCTCCTGGCCCGGCACTTCAGCGCCGCCGACGACCCGGCTCGCGCGGCCGAGTACCTGATCCAGGCCGGCGACGATGCCCGCGCCATCTACGCGAACCAGGAGGCGATCCGCCACTACCGGCAGGCGCGCGAGTTCCTGGGCCGCATGGGCGACGATCGCCGCTCCCGCGAGACGCTCTTCAAGATCGCGCTCGTCCATCATCTGGCGTTCAACTTCGCCGAGGCCGAGCGCGCCTACGACGAGGCCTTCGCGTGCAAGGTCGTCCCGCTCGAGCAGCCCGAGCCGACCGAGCGGATCGTCACGTCCGTCCTGCGCCCGGAGTCGCTCGCGCCAGGGCTCGAATACGTGGCCGAGACGAGCGCGCTCACCGCTCATCTCTTCCGCGGCCTGCTCGTGATCGACCGCGACCTGAACGTCATGCCGTCGCTGGCCGAGAACTTCCGCGTCTCGGGCGACGGGCTCACGTACCTGTTCCAGCTACGCGAGAGCGCGTGCTGGAGCGACGGCGAGCCGGTGACCGCCCACGACTTCGTCTACACCTGGGAGCGGGCCCGCCAGCGCTCGACCGTGACCGCGTTCCTGCTCCAGGACGTCGACCACGCGACCGCGCTCGACGACCACACGCTCGAGGTCGTGCTGCGCGAGCCGCGCAACTACTTCCCGTACATCCTCGCGTCCACCTACGCGTATCCGTGGCCGCGCCACCTGTGCGAGTCGCTCGGCGACGACTGGCACCGGCAGCAGCCGCTCGTGTCGAACGGGCCGTTCCTGCTCGAGAGCATCGGCGAGCACAGCCTGCGGATGGTCGCGAACCCGCGCTGGGCCGGCCGCCGCGGCAACCTACGGGAGATCGAGGTCGACTTCCGCATCCACGGCAAGGCGTCCGCCGTGAACGAGCTCTGGCGCTCGGGGCGGCTCGACGTGCTCTCGACGCCGTTCGTGCCCGACCACCTCGACGACACCGACGACGCCTGCACCGACCTGGCGCCCAGGCTGGGGACGGCGATCGTCGGCTTCCGCACCGACCGGGAGGCCTTCGCGGACGAGCGGGTGCGGCGCGCGGTGGGCGCGGCGCTCGCCCCCGTCGCGCACGGGTTCGCCGACCTCGGCCTGATGGGCCGCGCCGCCGACGGCGGCGGCCTGCTGCCGCCGGCCATGCCCGGGCACGGCCACCACGTCTCCATGCCGCTCGATCTCGACGGCGCCCGCGCCCTGCTGGCCGAGGCGGGCCATCCCGGAGGCGCCGGGCTGCCGCGTCTGCAGATGCTCGTCTCGAAGGGCTTCGAGGTGCTCCTGCCCGCGATCGAGGCGGCCCTCAAGGAGCTCGGGCTCGAGGCCGAGTTCATCATCACCCAGCGCGGGTCGCGGGCGTCGGAGATCCCGGCGGACCTGTGGCTGAGCGCATGGCTGGCCGACTACCCCGACCCGGACGGGTTCTTCCGCGGGCTGCTGGCCGACCCGTGCGACCCGGTCACGGAGCCGGAGATGACCCGCGAGCTCGTCGACCTGCTCGACCGCGGCCGGGGGTCGCGCAACCAGGACGAGCGGCTCGAGCTCTACGGCCGCGTCGACCGGCTGCTGGTCTCGGAGTGGGTCGTGCTCATGCCCCTGGCCTATCTGCGCACGACCGTCCTGCGGCGGCCCTGGGTGCACGGCCTGTGGGCGAACGCGCTCACGCCGTTTCGGCTCGACGCGGTGATCGTCGACCGTGAACACGCGAAGCAGCCGGGCGCCGCCGGGTGAGCTCCCCGGCTGGGCCGGCGCCTGCGCCGGCGATGTCCGCGGCGCGCCCGCCCGCGGCCGAGCTGGTCGCCGCGTTCGCGGCGATCTATTTCGTCTGGGGATCGACGTTCCTGGCGATCCGCTACGCGGTCGAGACGATCCCGCCGTTCGCCATGATGGCCGGCCGATGCCTGCTCGGGGGCGGGATCCTGCTGGCGTTCGGCCTCGTCCGCGAGCGCGATCTCACGTGGCCGACCCGGCGCGAGTGGGGCGGGGCGGTCGTGATCGGCGTGCTGCTCTTCGTCGGCTGCCACGGCGTGCTCGCCTATGCGGAGGAGAAGGTGCCGTCGGGCATCGCCGCCCTCTGCCTGGCCACGATCCCGCTGTTCGTCCCGCTACTTGCCTGGACGCTGCCGGACGGGCGGCCGCCTTCGCGGCGGCGGGTGGGCGCGTTCGTCGTCGGGTTCGCCGGCGTGGCGCTGCTGGTGGTCTCGCAGGGCACGAGCGGCGGCCTGCACCCGGCTGACGCGTTCCTGCTGGTCGGAAGCGCGCTCTCCTGGGCGGCCGGGACGGTCGCCACCCGGGTCGTGGCCGTGCCGCGCTCGCCGGTGGTCGGCGCGGCGATGCCGCTGCTGGCAGGCGGCGTCATCCTGACCGCGGTCGCGGCCGGATCGGGCGAGCTCTCGTCGCTCCACCTCGCGGACGTCTCGGCCCGCTCGATCGGCGGGCTCGCCTATCTGGTCGTCTTCGGCACCGTGCTCACCTTCTCGGCCTACATGTGGCTGCTGCGCGTCGTCGCCCCGGCTCGCGTCGCCACGTACGCCTTCGTGAACCCGGCGGTGGCGGTCGTGCTGGGGTGGGCGGTCGCCGGCGAGTCGCTCACCGCCGGCGCCGTCGTGGCGAGCGCCGTGATCGTCGCCGCCGTCGCGGTCGCCGTCTCCGAACGCGAGCGCGCCCGGGCCTGAAACCACGCAATTGGCACACGCCGCAAGTGCCAATTGCCCGGGCGGCCGGCGACCGATGAACTTGACAGCGACACAGTTACGATATATCGTGATGTGACGCGATAGTCATTGATAGAAACGACCATAGGAGGATTCGATGACCTACGCAGAGACGATCCCGGCGGGGTGGGGCCGAAAGCGCCGCCGCCACCACGGGATGCACATGTTCTCCAGGCGCCGGCACGGGGGCCACCCCTTCGGGCGCGGCGGCTGGGGCGGAGGCCGCGGCGACGCCTTCTTCGGCGGCGGCCGCCGGGCCGGGCGCGGAGACATCCGCGCCGCGATCCTGGCGCTCCTGTCCGAGCAGGGCATGCACGGCTACCAGATCATCCGCGAGCTCAGCGAGCGCACCGGCGGGGCCTGGAACCCCAGCCCGGGCTCGGTCTACCCGACGCTCCAGCAGCTCGAGGACGAGGAGCTCGTCCGTGAGCAGAAGTCCGACACCGGCCGGCGCGTCTACGACCTGACCGACGCGGGCCGTGCGCGGGCGGCCGAGCTGCCCTCACCGCCGCCGTGGGAGCAGGTGGCCGCCGAGGCCCACGACGAGCACGGCGACCTGCGCAGCCTGGCGTTCCAGGTGCTCGGCGCCGTACGCCAGGTGGGCATGGCCGGCACGCCGGCCCAGCGCGAGAAGGCCCAGGACGTGCTGCGCGGCGCCCGCCGCAGCCTGTACCAGATCCTGGCCGAGGAGGAGACCCCCGGCGACAAGCCGGAGACGAACCTCTAGAGGGCGACCGGGTTCGACCAGGCCGTCCCGCCGTCGCCGTCCGCCAGCTCGATACGGGCGGCGGCGGCGCCGGGCGGCGGCGCGAACTCGACGGCCGTGATCAGGCCCGACGACGGGTCGCGGTCGACGATCTTGGCCCGGTGGCGGAACGCCAGCCGGCCGACCGTCGCCCGGCCGCCGTCCTCCGGCCCGGTGCAGAGCGTGACTGCCTTGCACGGGCTGCAGCGGACGAGCAGGCCGCCGGGCACCGGCTCGATCGTGTCGAAGCGGGGGCCGGTCGAGGCGTAGGCAGCGCCCTCGCGCAGGGCGGCGACCACGCCCTCGGCCGTGGGCTCGGCGGCCCGCACCATGGTCCAGGCGTGACCCGAGTCGAAGCCGGCGTAATGGGTGTCGTCGCAGGCGACGGCGAAGCACGGGTGCCCGGCATCGAGCAGCATGTCCCAGTGCACCGTCGAGAGGCCGCGGCCGCACTCGATCTCGCAGCCCGCGTTGTAGACCTCGATGCCGACGACCGCCGGCAGTCCGGGGACGACGTCCATCGGCACGTTCGTCCAGTACGGGTGGGCGATGTACGCGACGCCGCCGCGCTCGGCGACGAACGCCATCGCGTCGGGCAGGTCGGGGTAGGAGTCGTAGTTGTCCGGCTCGACGTCGAGCTCGCGGTCGAGCCCGTAGACGAGGACGTCGACCCAGATGCCCGACTCGGTACGGCATGTGAGCTCGATCCCGGGCACGAGCACGACCCCGTCGCGCGCCGGCGGCCGGGTGATCGTCCAGTGGTCGGTCACGGCCAGCCCCGTCCATTCGGCCCGCTCGTAGTGGTCGACGAGCGCCTCGGGCTGGAGCTCGCCGTCGGAGCGGGTGGTGTGCGCGTGCAGCGCACAGCGCAGCCACGTGCCGTCTGTCTGAAAGGGGTTCGTCATCGCGGGGGCTGGCGCGAATCTACCATCGCACCCCGCTACGACGGCTGGATGTCCGACCCGCTCACGCCCCAGGTGTCGGAGAGCAGATAGCCCTCCGGGAAGGGGTCGGTCGGGTCGACGACGAGCTGGGAGAAGCCGGTGATCCAGGCACTCCCGCGGATCGCCGGGACGATCGCCGGCCGGTCGCCGACGCGGGTCTCCGAGACGATCCGGCCGGCGAACGTCGACCCGATCGCGGAGGCATGCGTCATCCCGTCGCCCGGGCGCATCAGCCCGCGGGCGTGGAGCGCCGCCATCCGGGCCGAGAGGCCCGTGCCGGTGGCCGAGCGGTCGAGCCGGCCCGGCGCGACCACGACGGCATTGCGGCTGGTCGCGCCCACACCCTGCCACGGCCCCGCGATCTGGACGATGCTGACGCCGGCGATGTCCGGGTTCTCGGGGTGGGCGCAGGGCAGCTGGGCGCGGGCCGCCTCGCGGATGCGCTCGCCGGCCAGGGACAGGTCGCGCGCCTCGTCCGGCTCGATCGCGAACCCGAGCGCGGCCGCGTCGGCGATCGCGTACCACATGCCGCCGTAGCTGACGTCCACGGTGAGCGGGGCCATGCCCTCGACCTCGAGCGGCGCGTCCAGCCGGTCGACGAAGGCGGGGACGTTTGTCACCTCGACGCTCTCGCAGCGGCCGCCCCGGCACTGCGCCCGCACCTCGACGACGCCGCCCGGCGCCTCGAGGCGGAGCGTCGTCTCGGGCTCGGTCATCGCCACCATGCCCGTCTCGAGCAGGACGGTGGCGGTGCAGATCGTGTTCGAGCCGGACATCGGCGGGTACTCGGTCGGCTCCATGATGATGAACCCGGCGTCGCAGTCGGGCCGGGTCGGCGGCACGACCAGATTGGCGTGGCAGGCGACGCTGCCGCGCGGCTCGCGCAGGAGCAGCCGGCGCAGCCCGTCGCCGTCGCGGCGCAGCGCCTGCATCTGCTCGAAGACGGTCGCGCCGGGCGGCGGCAGCACGCCGCCCGTGACGACGTTTCCGATCTCGCCGCCGGCGTGGCAGCCGACCACCGTGATCACCCGGCCTGCGCGCATCGGCGGCGAGCATACCCGCGGCGATAGGGTGCCCGGCGTGCGGATCCCGCCACTTCGGACACCACGGCTGACGGTGCGCGAGCTCGAGGCCGGCGATCGTGCCGCCGTCGAGGCGGTGATCGGCGGCGACCGGGAGCGGTGGCTGCGGTGGACGGAGCTCGCCTACGAGCAGCTGGCCGAGCTGCGCCAGCCGCCCTACGGCGAGCGGGCGATCGCGCGGAACGACTCCGGGAGCGTGGTGGGCCTCGTCGGCCTCGTGCCGTCGCTGGGCCCGTTCGGGCTGCTGCCGTCGTGGCCCGAGCCGGGCCGCCGGTTCCGGCCCGAGGTCGGCCTCTACTGGGCGGTGGCGCCGGAGCACCGCCGCCGCGGCATCGCCGCCGAGGCCGCCGCAGCCCTCATCGCCCACGCCTTCGCCGAGCTCGACCTGGCCCGCGTCGTCGCGACCACCGAGCGCGAGAACGTCGCCTCGATCGGCGTGATGCGGCGGCTGGGCATGCGCGTCGAGCAGAATCCGGAGCCCGAGCCGGCCTGGTTCCAGGTGGTCGGGATCTTGAGCCACGACCGACAGGGGTGAGCATGGAACGACCCGGAAGCGTCCAATTCGTCATCCGCTTCCGCGGCGGCGACTTCGAGAGCTGGAAGGAGGCCTTCGACGCCCACGAGCCGGTGCGGGTGAAGCACGGCGCCGTCGGCCACTGGATCGCGCGGTCCATCGACGACGCGAACGAGTTCATCGGCGTCGTCGAGTTCACGTCGCGCGGCGGCGCCCGGGCCTACGCCGCCGACGCCGCCCGGATGGACGTCCAGCGTGCGCTCATGATCGAGGGCGGCCCGCATCAGAAGACCTGGGACGAGGGCATCCACGAGACGGTGGACTCCGTGCGCTACGAGCAGTGAACGCCCCCGACGGGATCCACGTCGAGGCCGCCGGCGACGGGCCGGCCGTCGTCCTCGTCCACGCCGGCATCTGCGACAGCGGCATGTGGGATCCGCAGTGGCGCAGCCTCGCCGGCAGCCATCGCCTGATCCGCCACGACATGCGCGGCTTCGGTCGCTCGCCGGTGCCGCCCGGCGCGTACTCCCACGGGCGCGACCTGCTCGCCGTGATGGACGCGGCCGGCGTCGCCGACGCGGTGGTCGTCGGCACGTCGCTGGGAGGGCGGGTGGCGCTCGAGGTGGCCGTCGCGCATCCCGAGCGGGTGTCGGCGCTCGTCCTCGTCGGCTCGGGCCTGCCTGGTCACGAGTGGTCGGACGCCGTCAAGGAGTATTTGGCAGCCGAGGACGAGGCGATCGAGCGCGGCGACCTGGCCGCGGCCGCGGAGGTGAACGTGCGCTTCTGGATCGACGGCCCCGGCCGCCGGCCCGAGGACGTCGACCCGGAGCTGCGCCGCCGTGCCCACGCGATGCAGCTGCGCGCGCTCGAGCTGCAGGTGCCGAGCTACCTGGAGGTCGGCGACCTGGAGGAGCCGCTCGTGCCCGACCTCGGCGAGCGCCTGGGCGAGGTGACCCGGCCCACGCTCGTCGTCATCGGCGAGGCCGACCAGCCGGACATCCACGCGATCGCCCGGCGCATCGTGGTGAGCCTGCCCGACACGACCGAGGCGTCGATCCCGGACGCCGGCCACCTGCCGAGCATGGAGCGGCCCGAGGCCTTCGACCGGATCCTCGAGGACTTCCTCAGCCGACCGGCTTGAGCGACCGGGCGACCGCGAGCATCTCCGGGTTCGAGAGGTCGTCGAGCAGGCTGTTCTGCACCCAGTAGGCGACGCCGCCCTGGATGAACGCGATGGTCTGGATGTGGCTGCCGTTGAAGAAGAACAGGTACTTGCGGCCGTCGAGGGTGCGGGTGGCGTTCGGCGTCTGCAGGAGCGGGGCGTCGGTGTAGCGGGTCTCCTCGATGCCCCAGTAGGGGCCCATCGCCGTCGGGCCCTTGAACACCGCGTACATCGAGTTCCAGCCGCTGCCGGCGGCGCCGATCCCGTAGATGCGGATCGGCGACGTGGACGTGCCTTCGCAGCTGAGCGTGCCAGCCCCGGCAGGCTGCGGCACCCACGGGCACAGGCTGTACCCGGCCACGCCGACCGTCGGGTACATGATCGGGAAGTGCAGGATGTGGTGGACGTGGGCGAAGTCCGCCTTGTAGTCCGTCGTCGGCGTGATCGTCGCCGGCGGCCCGGCGGGCTTGGCCGGCGTCTTCTTCGCCGGCGCCGTCACCGCGAGCTTGCCTGTGAAGCCCTCCCCGAACACGACCGCGACCTGGGCGCGGGGGCCGATCACGTTTGCGATCGAGGTCGGCATCGCCGCCGCCTTCGCCCCCCCGCCGAGGATGTGCGCCAGATCGTTCGCGATGGCCTGGGCGCCCGGCCGGTAGTAGGCCCAGGTGTCGGGATAGGTCTGCTGGGGGGCGTTGCCCGGGTGCGCGCGGTAGCCCCAGGCGGCGAGGGCATGGACGGTCTTCGCGGCGACCCCCTTGACGCCGTTTCCGTTCAGCACGGCGATGTGCACGCCCGCGGGGTCGACCGAGGGCTTCCAGGCGGGCGTCGTGTGCTTCTTGTGCCCGCCCGGGATGGAGGCGGCCGCGTTCTGCAGGCGCCAGGGGTGCCGCCACTGTGCCAGGGCGTCGGACATGTTGGTGACCTGCAGGGCCGACTCGCCGTCGGGGGCGTTGTACGTGGTCCAGTTCAGGTGGATGCTGACGACGTGCGCCCGGGCCTTGTAGGCCGTGGCGGCGAACGAGAGCAGGGTCTGCGGGCTGGGCGCCTTCTTGTTCGGGCCCACGATCGTGACGCTGTCGGAGATCGCCCCGAGGAGGTCGTTGATGAACGGGATGTCGGTCACCGAGATGCCGTGGAAGCGGTCGGCGGCCCGGGCCTGGAACGCGCGCAGGAACATCTGCTGCCGGGCCTGGCGGTGGAAGTCGTCGTCGGTGTGCCGGTAGCGCGAGAACGCCAGCGCGTCGACGCCCTTGAGCTTCTGGTAGCCCGGCTTGATGTCGATCGCCGAGAAGCCGGTGGACTGCTCGAGCGCGGGCGGGTTGTAGTAGTACTGGTCGACGTTCACGTAGATGCCGCCGAGCGTGTCGACGAGCCGCTGGAAGCCGGTGAAGTCGACGTTGATCAGGTAGTTCGGCTTGACCCCCGTGACGCCCTCGACCGCCTGCAGCGAGGCGTTGTCCCCGCCGTTCGAGTAGGCCGAGTTGATCTTGCTGCCCAGGCTGGGCACCCACAGGTCGCGCGGGATCGAGAGCAGCGAGATGACCTGATGCTTGGGGTCGAGCCGGGCCAGCATCAGCGTGTCGGAGAGGCCGTTCTTGCCCGTCGCACCGTCGACACGGTGGTCCGACCCGATCATCAGCGCCGTGATCGGCTGGGACGACGTCGGGATCTGCGCGGCCAGGTGCGTCGACGCCTTCTTGTCGGTGCCGTGGAGCTTGGTGACCTTGTTGTAGACGTTGTTCAGGTACCACAGCTCGTAGCCGCCCGCGGCCAGCACGACGAGGACGAGGAGGCCGAGCGTCGCCAGGATCCAGCGCGCCCAGCGCGGCAGCCGGTGGCGTCTGCGACGACCCCGGCGGGGCGGCTTCTGCGGTGGCCCACTTGCGTAGATCACCATCTTCGCGCGCCGGGGGGAATCTCCCTCGCCCGGTTCTCTGGGCGGCGTCGTGGTTGCCAAGCAGCTCCTCGTTCGCAGCGGCCGGCGGCGCGCGGCGACGTTGGCGGGGCACGGGTCGGCGGAGTATACGGCACCGGTCCGGCGGCCTCGTTGGAAAGTGGTTAGACCCGTGAATACACGGGGTCAGACCCCTTCGATCAGTGGGAGGCGGAGCGCTCCGACGCGCGCAGCCGCTCGGCCATCGTCTGCAGCAGCGCGATCGCGATCTTCGGCTCGTCCTGAAGCGTCTTCAGGAACGCGTTTCGGCCGAGCAGCATCGCGAAGACGTCCGTCTGCGCCTCGACCGTCGCGGTCCGTGGGGCGGCGTCGATCAGCGCCATCTCGCCGAAC
>Ga0075436_100001038_pt1 | contig 18721 bp, 2 predicted proteins | sample RhiMethybrSRZTD5_FD_75303 | JGI IMG/M metagenome (GOLD analysis project Ga0075436, IMG submission 75303) | Populus rhizosphere microbial communities from Tennessee, USA - Rhizosphere MetaG P. TD hybrid SRZTD5 | ecosystem: Host-associated > Plants > Roots > Rhizosphere > Soil | place: USA...
GGTGCCGGAGGTGGTGCCGCGGTTCGACCTGACCGTCTGGGTGCTGCAGGAGGCCGGCAATCTGCAGGTCGCCTGGACCTACAGGACCGACGTTTTCACGCCGGCGTCCGTATACCGGATGCACGGCCATTACAAAAGGTTGCTGCACAGCGCGGTGGAGCAGCCGGACGAGAAGATTCACCGCCTCGAGATGCTCTCCGCTGCCGAACACGCCGAGAGCGAGGCCGAGGAGAAGACGCGTGAGAGGCGCCAGGTCGAGCAGTTGCTCGGCGTACGCCGTAGGGGCGTGGTGCTGCCGCGGGCGGCGGTGTCCGCCGACCGGAAAGGAATCGAAGGATGAGCACGGAAGGTTCGAGCTTCAGCAGCTTCCGCGCGCGGCCGCGTCAGGCCGTGCGCCTCTCCCAGGAGAGCCTGGTCAAAGAGTCGTTCCTCGACGGCGGCGCGACCCTGCCGCTGGTCATCGAGCCTGCGGCCGAGAACTTGAATCTGGTGAGCTGGGCCGCCGCCAACCGCGATTGGGTGCGGGAGCGGCTCGACCGCCACGGCGGGGTGCTGTTCCGCAACTTCGATCCCAAGTCCGTCGAGGTCTTCGAGCAGTTCGTCACCGCCGTCGCCGGCGAGCCGTTGCGCTACAGCGAGCGCACCTCACCGCGCAGCCAGGTGAGCGGGCGAATCTACACCTCAACCGACTATCCGCCCCAGTATCCCATCTTCCTGCACAACGAGCAGTCCTATAACCTGCGTTTCCCGGCGGTGATCAGCTTCTATTGCGTGATCCCGGCGGCGGCGGGCGGGGAGACCCCGATCGCCGACAATCGCAAGATCTTTCAGCGCATCGATCCCGAGATCCGCCGGCGCTTCGCCGAGCGCGGCTACCGCTACGTCCGCAACTTCGGCGACGGCTTCGGCCTCACCTGGCAGGAGGCCTTCCAGACCGAGGACGCGGCAACCGTCGAGCGCTACTGCCGCGACAACCAGATCGATCTCGAATGGAAGGACGCCGGCCGCCGCCTGCGCACCTCGCAGGTCCGGCGCGCCATCGCTCATCATCCACGCACCGGCGATCTCTGCTGGTTCAATCATCTCACCTTCTTTCACGTGTCGACTTTGGTGCCGGACGTTCGCGACGCGCTGCTGGCGGAGTTCAGCCAGGACGACCTGCCGAACAACACCTTCTACGGCGACGGCGAGCCGATCGAACCGGAGGCGATGGAGCACCTGCGGGACGCCTACCGTCAGGAGACGGTGAGCTTCCCGTGGCGGCAGGGCGACGTCCTGCTGCTGGACAACATTTCGGTCGCCCATGGCCGGCAACCGTTCGAGGGAGCCCGCAAGACCGTGGTGGCCATGGCGAACCCGGTGGACTGGGACGTCGTCGCGAGCGGTTGATGCAGGAAGCGATCGAAGGGTTCCGGGTTTCGTCGCAGCAGCAGCACCTCTGGCGACTTTGGCAGGATGGCGCGGACCATCGCGTCGAAGGCGCGGTGCTCCTGGAGGGCGAGGTCTGCGAACCGGCCCTGCGCGAGGCGTTGCGGGAGCTGGTCGAGCGCCATGAGATCCTGCGCACCACGTTCCAGACTCTGCCGGGGATCGAGCTGCCGCTGCAGGTGATCGGCGATTCCGCGGCAGCAGACCTGCGGGAGGCGTGGGCCGGCGACGGGGAGGACCCCGAGAGCGCCGTGGCCCGCGAGCTCGCCGCCGAGCGGTTGCGGCCCTTTGATCCGGCCGCGGGACCGCTCGCCCGGTTCACCCTGCTGCATCTGGGCGGCGGCCGCCGCGCCCTGGTGATCTCGCTGTCGGCGCTGGTCGCCGATCCGTTGACGCTGGACAACGTTTTCGATCAGCTCGCCCGCTCCTACGCTCAGCGGATGGAAGGCGCCGAGCCGGACGCTGAGTGGGTGCAGTACGCCGACTTCTCGGAGTGGCAGGGCTCGCTCGCCGAGGAGACCGAGGCGGGGCGCGCGTACTGGGCCGCCGGCGCCGGACCGGTGGATCTCGCCGATCCCCTGGCGCCCTACCAGAACGGAGACCGGCGGAGCGCCGGTTCCCGTCCTGAAACCCTCGTGGGCCCCATGTCGCCGGACCTGGTCGCCGCGGCCGGCGAGCTCGCCGCGGCCGCCGGGGAGCCCCTCGCCACCGTCCTTCTGGCCCTCTGGTGCGCGGTGATCTGCCGCCTTGCAGGGCGCGCTGAGATCGTTGTGGGAACGCAGACGGACGGCCGTTCTCTCGCGCCGCTCCGCGAGGCGGTCGGCCCCTTCGCCCGTTACCTCCCGCTCCGCTGCCGCCTGGAGGAGCACTTCGGGCTGCGCGACGCCGTCCATGCCTTGGGCGAGGCTTGGCGGCAGGCCGAGGCTCACCAGCAGTCCTTTGCTCCCGAGACGCTGGGGACCGGCCCTCGAGCCGTGGGGTTCGATTTTCGCGGCGTTCCTCCGGACCGGGTGGTGGCGGGGGTGCGCTTCCGCCGGCTGTGGGAGGCGGCGGTTCTCGACCACTTCCGGGTGCGGCTGTCGGCGGTGGCTCGCGACGGAGCGCTCGCCCTCGAGCTTCACTACGATCCGGCGTTCTTCACTCCCGATGACGGCAGGCTCCTTCTGGAGCGTTGCTCGACGCTGCTGCGCGGCGCGCTGGCGGCGCCGGAGCAGCCGCTGGGCGATCTCGAGATCCTGAGTCCCGCCGAGCGGCAGAGAGTGCTGATCGACGACAACCGCACCGCCCGCGAGGTGGCTTGGGACGGCCCCTTCCACCGGCTGGTGGAGCTCCAGGCCGAACGCACGCCGGAAGCCGCGGCGGTCATCGCGGACGGGCTGGAGACCTCTTTCCGCGATCTCGACCGGCAGGCCGGACGGCTCGCCGCCTGGCTGGAGCGGTTGGGCGTGCGGCGGGGCGCCCGCGTGGCGCTGTGCCTCGACCGCTCGGTGGAGCTGGTGGCGGCCGCCCTCGCCGTCCTCAAGGCGGGAGCGGCGTTCGTTCCCCTGGATCCCGGCCAACCCCGCGAGCGGCTGCGCTTCATGCTCGAAAAGGTGGAGGCGCGGGCCGTGGTCACCCGGACGCGAACCCTGCCGGCGATTCCCGAGGGTGCCTCGACGGTGGTCCTCGATCGCGACGAGGACGCGGCGGCGATCGCCCGGGAGGACGGCAGGCGACGTGGCGCCGACGCCGACCCGGACGATCTCGCCTACGTCATCTTCACCTCCGGCTCGACCGGCCGGCCCAAAGGCGTGCTGGTGCGCCACGGCTCGCTGGTGAACCTGCTGCATGCTCTCGGTGAAGCGGTCTACGACGGCGCAGCCGGGCCGCTGCGGGTGAGCCTCAACGCGCCCCTGTCGTTCGACGCGGCGATCAAGCAGCTCGCGCAGCTGGCGCGCGGCTGCACGCTCTGCGTGGTGCCGGAGGAGATCCGGGCGGACGGGCGGGCCCTCCTCGCCTTCCTCCGCGAGCACCGGGTGGACGTCCTCGACTGCACTCCCACGCAGCTCCGGCTGCTGCTCGACGCGGGCCTCGCCGGCCCGGGCGCGCCGGGCCGTGTCCTGGTCGGCGGCGAGGCGATCGAGCCGGCGCTGTGGGAAGCGCTGGCGGCGGATCGGGAGCGGCGCTACGACAACGTCTACGGCCCCACCGAGTGCACGGTTGACGCCACCGCCTGCCGCGTCGCGCCGGGGCCGCCGAGCCTCGGCCGTCCGCTGGCCAACGTGCGGCTCTACGTCCTGGACGAGCGGCTGCGCCCGGTGCCCGAGGGCGCGGCGGGGGAGCTGTTCATCGGCGGCGCCGGGCTGGCCCGCGGGTATGCGCGGCGGCCCGACCTCACGGCCGAGCGCTTCGTGCCCGATTCCTTCTCGGGCGCGCCCGGCGAGCGGCTCTACCGTACGGGCGACCGCGTCCGGCGGCGCCCCGGCGGCCTCGAGTTCCTCGGCCGCGTGGACCTGCAGATCAAGCTTCGCGGCTATCGCATCGAGCCGGGAGAGATCGAGGCGGTGCTGCGCGAGCACCCGGCGGTGGACGCCGCCGTGGTGGAAGCGCGGGAGGACCTGCCCGGCAACCGCCGGTTGGTGGCCTATGTGGTGCCGCACCATCGCCAGGCGGCGCTCGGCGGTCGCCGCCGCCACCGCCTGCCCAACGGCATGGCGATCGTCGAGCAGAACCGTAACGAGACCGACTATCTGTTCCGCGAGATCTTCGAGAAATGCTGCTACGCCAAGGGTGGCTTGCGCTTCCCCGCCTCGCCCGTGGTCCTCGACGTAGGCGCCAACATCGGCATGTTCTCCCTTTTCGTGGCCTGCCACCGGCCGGCGGCGACGATTCTCGCCTTCGAGCCTCTGGCGCCGATCTTCGAGACGCTGCAGCTCAACGCCGGGTTTTACGCGCCGGCCGCCCGGCTTTTCCCGTTCGGCTTGGCGGACCGCGAGCGGCGGGAGGAGTTCGTCTTCTACCCGCGTTACACCATGATGTCCGGGACCAGCGCGAGCGCCGATCCGGAGGGCGAGGTGCGGGTGATCAAGCGCTTCCTCGAGAACGCTCGCGCCCAGGAGGCGGGCGAGGCTCAGGCCCTGCTCGCCCATGCCGACGAGCTGCTGGAGGGGCGCTTCGAAGGTGAGATCCACGAGGTGCGCCTGCGCCGTCTCTCCGACCTGCTGCGGGAGCAGGGCCTCGAGCGCGTGGACCTGCTCAAGGTGGACGTCCAGCGCGCCGAGATGGACGTGCTGCGCGGCATCGACGAAGCCGATTGGCCGAAAATCCGGCAGATCGTGATGGAAGTCCACGACGCTCCCGGCACGGCGAGCGATGGACGGCTGGCCGCCATCGCCGCCCTGCTGCGGTCGCACGGCTTTGCCGTGACGAGCGAACAGGACGAATTGCTGGTGGGCACGGACCGCCACAACCTCTACGCGGTGCGCCCTGGAGCCGAGGGGACGGAGATCGGCGACGGCGCGGCTGCTCCGCCGGAGAGGCCGGCGGCGGAGCTCGAGATCGCGGAGCTGCGGGAGCTGGCGCGGGCTCGCCTGCCCGAAGCGATGCTCCCCAGCGCCTATGTCCTGCTCGGCGAGCTGCCGCTGACCCGCAATGGCAAGGTGAACCGGGCGGCCCTGCCGCCGCCCGAAGAGGCAGCGGGCGAGCCGGCCTTGGTGGAGCCGCGCACCCCCTTCGAGGCGATGATGGCGCCCCTCTGGATGGAAGTCCTGGGGACGGATCGGGTGGGCGCGGACTCCAACTTCTTCGAGCTCGGCGGCCATTCCTTGCTCGCTACCCAACTGATGTCGCGGGTGCGCGAGGTGTTCGCGGTGGAGCTGCCGCTGCGCGCGCTCTTCGACTCCCCCACCGTGGCCGGGCTGGCGCAGCGGGCCGAGGAGGCGATGCGGGCCGCGAGCGGTCTGCTGGCGCCGCCGGTGACGCCGGTGCCGCGCAGCGGCGAGCTGCCCCTCTCCTTCGCCCAACAACGCCTCTGGTTCATCGATCAGCTCGCACCGGGGGAAACCTTCTACGTCTCCCACCAGGCTTTCCGGGTGGAGGGGCGCCTCGCCGCCGCCGTGCTCGCGCGCACGCTCGCCGAGGTGGTGCGCCGGCACGAGGTGCTGCGCACCGGTTTTCCGGCGGTCGACGGCCGGCCGGTGCAGCGCATCCTGCCCGCCGTGGAGGTGCCGCTGTCGCGGATCGACCTCTCCGCTCTGCCGGCGACGGTAGCGGAGAGCGAGGTGCGACGGCTGGCGGCTGCCGACGCGCTGCGGCGGTTCGACCTCTCGGCGCCGCCGCTGCTCCGGGTCACGCTGCTGGATCTCGGGCCGGAGCTCTCCGCCCTGCTGTTCAGCATGCACCACATCGTCTCCGATGCGTGGTCTCTGGGGATTCTGGTGCGTGAGGCGGCGGCGCTGTATGGAGCCTACCTGGAGCAGCGCCCTTCGCCGTTGCCGGAGCTGCCGGTGCAGTACGCGGACTTCGGCTCTTGGCAGCGGCAGTGGTTGCAGGGGGAGGCGCTGGCGGCCCACCTGAGCTACTGGCGGCAGCGGCTCGGCAGTCCGCTGCCCCGGCTGGAGCTGCCGGTGGATCGGCAACGCTCCGGGGTCCCCACCCACCGCGGACGCCGGTCCACTTTCCGGCTTCCGGAGGATCTTCCCGCCGCGCTCGCCGCGCTGAGCCGCGCCCAGGGGGTGACGCTGTTCATCACCCTGCTCGCCGGTTTCAAGGCCCTGCTGGCCCGGCTCGGCGGGCAGCAGGACCTGATCGTCGGCACCGCCATCGCCGGCCGCAACCGGGTGGAGACCGAAGGGCTCATCGGCTTCTTCATCAACATGCTGCCGCTGCGTACCGACCTGTCGGGTAACCCCACGTTTCTCGAGATCCTCGCCCGGGTGCGCGAGGCCGCGGTGGGCGCCTATGCCCACCAGGACCTGCCGTTCGAGAAGCTGGTCGAGGAGTTGCAGCCCGAGCGCGACCGCGAGATCGCGCCGCTCGTCCGGGTGGCCTTCGGCCTTCAGAACGTACCGTCCTACGAGCTGGCCCTGCCCGGGGTGCGGCTGGCGACGATCCCTGTCGAGTCCGATGCCGCCCGTTTCGATCTCACCGTCTGGATGTGGGAGGACGGGACCCGGCTGGCTGCCAATTGGACCTACAGCACCGACCTGTTCGAGCCCGCCACCATCGCGAACCTGCACGCCGGCTTCGCCGCCCTGCTGGCGCATGCCGTCTCGGCGCCGCAGACGCGTCTGAACGAGCTGGAGCTGGTCTCCGCGACGGCTCGCGAGGAGCAGGAACGCCGCCGGTTGGAGCGGGAGTCCGCCAACCAGGCGCGGCTGAGGCGAAGCGGACGTGCCGGCGTGAGGCGAGAGGGATGAACGCCTCGGTGCTCGAAGGCTTCCGTCTCTCTCCCCAGCAGGAGAGGCTGTCGCTGCTCCATCGCGAGGGAGTGCGGTGCCACGCGCAGACCGCCTTTCTGCTCACCGGCGAGGTGGACGTCGATCTTCTCCGCGGTGCCATGGACGTCGTCTTCGGCCGCCACGAGATCCTGCGCACGGTTTTTCCCCGCTTGGAGGGGATGGAAGTCCCCCTTCAGGTCATCGCCGAGCACTCAGCCCCGGGCTTCCAGCAGATCGACCTGAGCGCCATGGACGAAGCGGCGCGCCCGGCGGCGGTGGAGGAGATCCTGGCCCGCGAGCGCATCGCCGACTTCGATCTCGAGCACGGACCGGCGGCGCGCCTGACCTTGATCCTGCTGGCGCCGGGCCGCGCCGTGCTGGCCGTCACCTCCCTGCCCCTGTGGGGCGACCTCCGCTCGCACCGCAACCTGATCGGCGAGCTCGCCCGCGCCTACGCCGGCGACGGCGAGCCGAGCGATCCTCCCGTGCAGTACGTCGACATCTCCGAATGGCAGCACGACCTGTTGACCGCCGAAGATGGTCGCGAGGGACGGGACTACTGGCGCCGTCAGGCGGGCCCCGACCTCCCCGCCTCCGCCTTCCCCTTCGCTGCGGCGAACGTCGGCCCCGGTGTCCGGACCTTCGCGCCGCGCTCGCTGGCGCGGCTGGTCGCCGCGCCGCTGACGGCCGGCCTGGAACGGCTGGCCGCCGAGCACGGGGCGACCCTGGAGCACCTTCTCCTCGCCGCCTGGTTTGCCCTCCTCCGGCGTTACGCGGCAGGGCCTGATCTGGTGGTCGGGCGTCTGGCTGCCGGCCGCAAGTACGCCGATCTGGCAGGTGCCCTGGGTCTCTTCGCCAAGTTCCTGCCGGTGCGCCTGAGCGTCGACCTGGAGGAGCCGTTCGCGGCACTGCTGCGGCGGACGGCGCGGGAGGTGCTGGAGGGAGAGACCTGGGAGGAGTACTTCTCCTGGCGCGACCTCGCGCCGGCGGTGTCCACGTGGCCGCTCGGCTTCTCCTATGAGGAGCCCGGCGATGAGTTCCGCGGCGGCGCGGTGGGATTCTCCTTCTACTCCGGCAGCGCCTGCCTCGACCTCCTGCCGCTCGAGCTCGCGGCGGTGCGCGCCGCCGGCTCCCTCGTCCTCTCGCTGCGCTATGACGCCGGGCGTTTCGACCCCGGGAGCATGGAGCTTCTCGCCGAGGCACTGGAGGAATTGCTGGGGAGCGCTGCGGTCGCGTCCGGCACCGCCGTCGGCGATCTCGATCTCCTCGGACCCGGCGCGCGCCGGGTCCTCTTGGGGGAGTGGCAGGGGCCGGCCGCCGAGCCGCCGGCCGAGCCGTCTGTTCACCGCGCCTTCGAGGCGCAGGCGGAGCGCACCCCCGACGCTCTGGCCGTCTCCTCGGATGGCGAAGAGCTGAGCTTCGGCGAGCTCGACGCCCGCGCGCAGCGGCTGGCGCGGCACCTCGCGCGGCGCGGCATCGGCGTGGAGAGCCTGGCGGTGCTGGCCCTGGAGCGCTCGGTCGACCTCGCCGTCGCCGTGCTGGGCGTGCTCAAGGCGGGCGGAGCGTTCGTGCCCGTCGACCCGCGGCAGCCGCCCGAGCGGCTGGCCCGGTTGCTGGAGGAGGTGGACCGCAACGGGGTCCCGTTGATCCTCACCCACCGGCACCTGGTATCGCTGCTGCCCGCGGGTGGCCCGCCGGTCCTCGTCCTGGACGATCCGGAGACCGCCGCCGTCGTAGCGGCCGAGAGCAGCGACGGGCCCAGCGCGACGGTGGATCCGGATGCCCTGGCTTACGTGATCTTTACCTCCGGATCGACCGGACGCCCCAAGGGCACCCTGCTTCGCCATCGCGGGGTGATGAACCTGTCGGCCGCCCTCGCCCGCTCGGTCTACGCCGGCGTGCCCGCGGATCTACGGGTCAGCGTGAACGCGCCCCTGGCTTTCGACGCCGCCATCAAGCAGGTGGCGCAACTGCTCCTCGGCCGCTCGCTGCATTGGGTGCCGGAGGAGGTCCGCGCCGATCCCGAGGCGCTGCTGGCCTTTCTCGAACGGCAGCGCATCGAGGTGCTCGACTGCACCCCTTCGCAGCTCCGCCTGCTCCTCTCGGCGGGCTTGCTCGAGCGTCCCGGACTGGCGCTCCGGCTGGTGCTGGTCGGCGGCGAGGCGATCGATGCCGGGATGTGGGAGCGGTTGGCGTGCGGCTCGCACATCGCGTTCTGGAACGTCTACGGCCCCACGGAATGCACGGTGGACGCCACGGCCTGCCGCGTGGCCGGGCCGGTCCCCGCGATCGGCGGGCCGCTTGCCAATGTCAGGGCCTATGTCCTCGACGCGCGGGCACAGCCGGTGCCGACGGGCCTGCCCGGCGAGCTGGTGATCGGCGGCGCCGGCGTCGCTCGCGGCTATCTGGGTCACCCGGAGCTGACCGCTCGGAAGTTCATCCCCGATCCCTTCGGCGCGCCCGGCGACCGCTGCTACCGCACCGGCGACGCGGTGCGTCACCGGCCCGACGGCGCCCTCGAGTTCCTCGGCCGCATCGACCTGCAGGTGAAGGTGCGGGGCTACCGTATCGAGCTGGAAGAGATCGAAGCGGTGCTGCGCGAGCACCCGGGGGTCGCCGAGGCGGCGGTGGCGGCGCGCGAGGCGGCGCCGGGGGACGTCCGCTTGGCGGCCTACGTCGTACCGCATCGCCGCTACGCCGGGGTGATCGATGGACGCTCACGCCACGAGCTGCCCAACCGGATGTCCATCGTCGAGCAGAACCGCAACGAGACCGAGTATCTCTACCGCGAGATCTTCGGCCAGCGCTGCTACCTGCGGCACGGCGTCGAGCTGCCCGACGACGCCTGCGTCTTCGACGTGGGGGCGAACATCGGCATGTTCACCCTCTTCGTTCACCAGGAGTGCGCGCGGCCACGGGTCTATGCCTTCGAGCCGCTGGCGCCGATCTTCGAGGCGCTGCGGATCAACTGTGAGCTGTACGCTCCGGCCGTCCGCCTCTTCCCCCTGGGCCTGTCGGACGCCGAGCGCCGCGAGCGGTTCACGTTCTACCCCCGCTACACCATGATGTCGGGCCAGAGCCGCTATGCTCGTCCGGACTCGGAGGTGGAGGTCGTCAAGCGATACCTGCAGAACCAGCGGGCCAGCGGCGTGGCCGAGACCGCGATGCTCGTCGAGCAGGCCGAGGACGTTCTCCACGGGCGTTTCGCGGGGCAGGTGATCGAGGCGCGGCTGCGGCGGCTGTCCGACGTCCTGCGGGAGACCGGCGTCGAGCGGATCGACCTGCTCAAGGTGGACGTCCAGCGAGCCGAGCTCGACGTGCTGCGCGGCATCGACGACGCCGATTGGGCGCGCATCGACCAGGTGGTCATGGAGGTGCACGACGCCCTGGGCGACGACACAGAGGGACGGGTACCGCAGATCCTCTCCCTGCTCGAAGCGAGGGGCTTCGCGGCCACGGCGGAGCAGGATGACCTGCTGCTCGAGACCGACCGCTACAACCTCTACGCGGTCCGCCGCGGCCTGGTGCGCCGGGAGCGGGGGGAGCGGCCGCAGTCGCCACCGCGCGAATTCCCCTGGGAGCTGACGGCCGCCGAGCTGCGCGATCTCCTCCGCCGGCGCCTGCCCGAGCCGATGGTGCCGCCACACCTGATCTTCCTCGACCGGCTTCCACTCACCCGCAACGGCAAGGTGGACCGGGCGGCGCTGCCGGCGCCGGAGAGCCTCGCCGGCGGCGCCGCGCCCGAGCACGCCGCGCCCCGCACCCCGTTCGAGGAGGTGCTGGCCACCATCTGGTGCGAGGTGCTCGACCTCCCCCGGGTCGGCATCGACGAGAGCTTCTTCGACTTGGGCGGCCACTCCCTGTTGGCGACGCAACTGATGTCACGGGTGCGCGCCGCCCTGGGAGTGGAGCTGCCGCTGCGCGTCCTCTTCGAGCAGCCCACGGTGGCCGGGCTGGCGCGACAGGCGGAGGCGGCGTTCCGCGCCGGCGGCGAGCTGGAAGCGCCATCCATCGAGCCGGTACCGCGGAGCGCTGGGCTTCCCCTCTCCTTCGCCCAGCTGCGGCTCTGGTTTCTCCACCGGCTGGCGCCGGAGGACCCCACGTACAACAGCCCGAAGATCCTCGTCTTTCACGGTCCGTTGCAGGCGGCCGTGCTCGCGGCGGCGCTGAGCGAGATCGTTCGCCGGCACGAGGTTCTGCACACCTGTCTGTCCGATGTCGATGGTGAGCCGGTGCAGCGGATCGCGCCGCCGTCGCCGGTGAGCCTGCCCGAGGTCGATCTCGCGGCGTTGCCCGCTGCGGTCCGGGGCGCGGAGGCCCGCCGGCTGGCGCGGCGCGAAGCGGAGCGGCCGTTCGACCTGGCGCGCGAGGTGCCGCTGCGAGTGGTGCTGCTGCGCGTCGACGCCGAGGAGCGGCACGTCCTTTTCACCCTCCATCACATCGCCAGCGACGCCTGGTCGCTCGGCGTGCTGTCGCGGGAGGTCTCGGAGCTCTACCTGGCCTTCGCCGGCGGCCGGCCCTCGCCCCTCGCCGAGCTGCGGATTCAGTATGCAGACTATGCGGCATGGCAGCGGAGCTGGCTGCGTGGCGAGGTGCTGGACCTGCACCTGGACTACTGGCGCCGGCGGCTCGTCGGCCTGCCGGCGGTGCTCGATCTCCCCACAGACCGGCTGCGGCAGGCCGTCCGCAGCCATCGCGGCGACCGCGTGGCCATGGTCATCCCCGCCGAGGTGAGGGAGCGGCTGGACGCGTTCGGCCGCGGCTGCGGCGCGACACGTTTCATGGTTCTCCTGGCGGCCTTCCAGGCCCTGCTCGCCCGTCTCTCCGGGCAGGAGGACCTGGCGGTGGGCACACCCATCGCCGGGCGCGACCGCCTGGAGCTCGAGCCGCTCATCGGAGTCTTCGTCAACATGCTGGTGCTGCGCGGCGAACTGCGCGGCGAGCCCAGCTTCCTCGAGGCGGTGGCCCGCACCCGCGAGACCGCCCTCGGCGCCTACGCGCATCAGGCGTTGCCCTTCGAAACCCTCGTCGACGCGCTGCAGCCCGAGCGCTCGCTCAGTCATGCGCCGCTCTTCCAGGTGATGTTTTCGCTCCAGAACGTCTCCCGAGAGGACCTCGACTTGCCCGGGCTGCGCGTGGGGGCGGCCGAGACCGAGAGCCACGCCGCCCGCTTCGATCTCTCGCTCGCAGTGCAGGAGGCGGGGCCCGGCCTGTCGGCCGTCCTGGAATACAGCACCGATCTCTTCGACGCCACCACGGCCCTGCGTTTTACCGGCGCCTTCGAGCGGCTACTCGTCAGCTTCGTGGCCGATCCGATCCAGCCGCTGTCGCAGGTCTCTCCGTGGTCCGAGGCGGAACGCTGGCAGGTGCTGGGGGAGTGGAACGACACGGCGTGTGAGCTGCCGGCGGCGGCATCCGTCCACCGTCTCGTCGAGGCTCAGGTGGACCGCACGCCGGAGGCGGGAGCGTTGTTCCAGGCCGACGCCGAAGAGGGCGCGGGGGCCCTGACCTACCGCGGGCTGGATGATCTCGCCAACCGCATTGCGCAGCATCTCCTGGCCTTCGGATTGAGCTCCGAGGCGCGGGTCGGGCTCTGCCTCGACCGCACCCCGGAGATGGTGGCGGCTCTGCTGGGCGTGCTCAAGGCCGGGGCCGCCTATGTGCCCCTGGACCCTTCTTTCCCGGCGCAGCGGTTGGCCCTGATCGCCGAGGATTCCGGGCTGGCGCTGCTGGTCACCCGCGAAGCCTTCCTCGACCGGCTGCCCGCGTGGGGCGCGGGCGCCGTCTGCCTCGACCGCGATGCCGCCGCCATCGCGAACCGCCCGTCCAGCCGTCCAGCCGTCGCGTGCCGGCCGGAGAGCCTGGCCTATGTGCTCTACACCTCGGGATCCACGGGGCGCCCCAAGGGCGTCGCCGTCCCGCACGGCGCGGTGGTGAGCTTCCTCAACGCCATGCGCCGGCGGCCGGGGCTGTCCGCCGGCGACACCCTGTTGGCCGTCACGACGCTCTCTTTCGATATCGCCGTCCTCGAGCTGCTGCTGCCCCTCAGCGTGGGAGCGCGGGTGGCGCTGGTCGGGCGCGACACCACTGTCGACGGCGCCCGGCTGATGCGGGCTCTTGAGGGTGCCGGAGCGGGCGTGATGCAGGCGACTCCGGCCACCTGGCGCCTGCTTCTGGAAGCCGGCTGGCAGGGCGGCGAGACCTTCCGCGCCCTCTGCGGCGGTGAGGCCTTGCCCGCTGATCTGGCCGAGGCCCTGCTGGCCCGCAGTGGAGAGCTGTGGAACCTCTACGGGCCCACCGAGACCACAGTGTGGTCGGCCGTCCACCAGGTGACCTCGCCGCTGGCGCCCGCCGCCGCGCTTCCCCTCGGCCGGCCGGTGGACAACACAACGATCCACGTGCTGGACGAACGGCTCGCTCCGGTTCCTCTGGGAGCGGTCGGAGAGCTGTATATCGGCGGTGCGGGGGTGGCGCGAGGTTACCTGAGCCGGCCGGACCTCACGGCGGAGCGCTTCCTGCCCGATCCGTTCGGCGCCGGCGGAAGCCGCCTCTACCGGGTGGGAGACATGGCGCGCCGACGCCCGGAAGGATCTCTCGACTTCCTCGGCCGGGCCGACTACCAGGTCAAGGTACGGGGCTTCCGCATCGAGCTGGGGGAGATCGAGGCGGCGCTCCTCCGCCATCCGGCGGTAGCGGAGGCGGTGGCGATTGCGCGCGCCGTGGCCGCCGCCGAAGCGCGCCTGGTGGCCTACGTCATCCTCGGCCCGGCGGGGAACCTCGAGGTCTCGGAATTGCGCGGCTTCCTGCAGGCCAGCTTGCCGCCCTACATGGTGCCGTCGGCATTCGTGCTCCTGCCGGCGCTGCCGCGCACGCCCAACGGCAAAGTGGACCGGCGGGCGCTGCCGGCGCCGGAGCTCTCGGCGCACGGAGAGCCCCTGGTGGCCCCGCGCACGCCGGCCGAGGAGCTGATGGCGGGGATCTGGGAGGAAGTGTTGGGGGTGGCGCGAGTCGGCGTCGAGGACGACTTCTTCGCCCTCGGCGGCCACTCGTTGCTGGCCATCCGGGTCCTGTCGCGTATACATCAGGCGTTGCAGGTGGAGGTGCCCCTGCGCGCGCTGTTCGCGGCGCCCACCGTCGCGGGTTTGGCGGCAGCGGTCGAGCGGGCGCGGCGCGGCTCGGCGGGCGCGCTTCGCCCGCCGCTGGCGCCGGTGGCGAGGGAAGGGGATCTGGCGCTTTCCTACGCGCAGCAGCGGCTGTGGTTCCTGGACCAGCTCGAGGCGGAGAGCCCGCTCTACAACCTTCCGGCGTCGCTGCGGCTGGAGGGCGATTTCGATCTGCCGGCCCTGCGGCGAAGCCTGGAGGAGCTGGTGCGGCGGCATGAGGTGCTGCGCACTCATTACCCGGTGCGCGCCGGCCAGCCGGTCCAGGAGATCGCACCGGCGGGCGCGCTGCTCTTGCCCATGGTGGATGTGGGGGGCCTGGATGCCGCGCGGCGCGAAGCCGAGCTGCAGGCCCTGGCGCAGGCCGAGCTGCTGCGGCCGTTCGATCTGCTGCGAGGGCCGGTGCTGCGGGCGGCGCTGGTTCGCCTGGGGGAGCGGGAGCACGCGCTCCTGGCCACGGTGCATCACATCGCCGCCGACGCCTGGTCGACGGGCGTGGTGTGGCGCGAGCTGGGCGAGCTCTATAGCGCCTTCAGCCGCGGCGCGGCGCCGGCGCTGGCGGAGCTGCCGATGCAGTACGCCGACTACGCGGTCTGGCAGCGACGCTGGCTGGAGGAGGGAGGCCTGGAGCGCGGGCTGGCGTATTGGCGCCGCCGCCTGGCGGGATTGCCGGAGGAGCTGGAGCTGCCGCTCGACCGGCCGCGCTCGTCGGTCCGCTCGGCGCGCGGCGGCAATCACGCCTTCTCCTTGCCCGGATCGCACGGCGAGTCGCTGCGCGCCTTGGGCCGGCGCACCGGGGCGACGCTCTTCATGCTGCTGTCGGCCGGCTTCGAAACGCTGTTGGGGCGCTACGCGGGCGAGGACGTGGCGGTAGGCACGCCGGTGACGGGGCGCCGCCACGTCGAGTTGGAGGGCTTGATCGGGTTCTTCGTCAATACCCTGGTGCTGCGGCTGGACCTGGCGGGCGATCCACCATTCACGGCCCTTGTGGAACGGATGCGGGACGCGGTGCTCGAGGCCTACGACCATGACGACCTCCCGTTCGACAAGCTGGTCGAAGAGCTGCAGCCGGAGCGCTCGCTGAGCCACGAGCCCCTGATCCAGGTCTACTTCGTGTACTTCCAGGCGGCGGCGGGCCAGCCCGGGCTGCCGGGGCTGCGGACGCAGCCGTTGACGGACGTGAGCCGCGCCGCGACGGCACGCCACGATCTGACCCTGGTGATGGCGGAGCAGGACGATGGGCTGAGCGCGCTCCTCAACTACCGGACCGATCTCTTCGAGCCGGCGACGATGGCACGGCTGGCGCGCCACCTGGAGAATCTGCTCGCGGCCGTTGCCGCCGATCCCGGGCGGCTCTTTTCCGAGCTGCCGCTGCTCAGCGCGGGCGAAAGCCAGCAGCTTCTGGAGTGGAACGACACGGCGGACCCGCGTCGGCCGCACTGGCGCGGTCTCCACGACATGTTCCGCGAGCAGGCGCGGCGGCAGCCGCAGGCGCTGGCCTTGGTGCAGGGTGGGCGCCGGCTGACCTACGGCGAGCTCGATCGCTGGACGGACGCCGTGGCCTGGCGGCTGCGGTCCATGGGCGTCGGCCCGGAGGTGCGGGTGGGCCTCTGTGCCGAGCGTTCGTTCGAGCGGGTGGCGGGCCTGCTGGGAATCCTCAAGGCCGGCGGCGCGGTGCTGGCCCTGGATGCCTCCCATCCGACCGCGCGATTGATCTTCCTGCTGCAGGACAGCGGCGCCGCCGTGGTGGTGACCCGACCGCAGTTGTTGGAAAAGGTGGCGGTGGGCGACCGTCCGGTGCTGCTCCTCGACGGGGTGGAGAGCGACGCAGGAGGCGCCGGACCGCCGGCGGGCGAGCTCCTGCCGGAGAACCTCGCCTACGTCGTCTACACCTCCGGCTCCACGGGGGAACCCAAGGCGAGCGGCATCGTTCACCACAGCTTGTGCAACTTCGCCGAGACGGTCGCCGAGGCGCTGGGACTGGCCGCCGGTGATGGATTCCTGCAGTTCGCCGGCCCGAGCTTCGACGGCATGCTGGGCGAGACGGTCTTGGCCCTGACCTCGGGAGCGGCTCTCTGCCTGGGTACGGAAGAGGTCCTCCTGCCGGGCCGGGAGCTCGCGGCCATGATGCGGGATTCCGGGGTGACCACGATGGCCCTGCCGCCCTCGGCGCTGGCAGTGCTGCCGGAGGATGAGCTGCCGAAGGTGCGCCTCCTCATCTCCGCCGGCGAAGCGTGCACGCCGGAGCTGCGCAACCGCTGGAGCACTGGACGGCGCTTCTTCAACGCCTATGGTCCCAGCGAAGCCACCATCACGGTCACCCTGAAGCCGCTCCAGCCCGGAGAGCAGGTGGATCTCGGCCGTCCCATCCCGAACCTGCGCATCCACCTGCTCGATCGCCGCGGCATGCCGGTGCCGGTCGGGGTGCCCGGAGAGATCTGCCTGGCTGGCGCGGGCCTGGCGCGGGGATACCTGAACCGGCCGGCGCTCACCGCCGAGAGGTTCGTCCCGGATCCCTGCGGCGGGCCAGGAGAGCGGCTTTATCGCAGCGGCGATCTTGGCCGCCGGCTGCCGGACGGTGCCACGGAGTTCATGGGCCGTATCGACCAGCAGGTCAAGGTGCGGGGTTTCCGCATCGAGCTGGGCGAGATCGAGACGGCGCTGGCCGGGCTCGAGGGAGTTCGCGACGCGGTGGTGCTGGCGCGGCAGGACGCGCCGGGACCGGCGCGCCTGGTGGCCTATGTGGTGCCGGCGGCGGACCGGGCGTTGCGCGCCGGCGAGCTGCGGGCGCTGCTCGCCCGCCGGCTGCCGGAGTACATGGTCCCGGCGCATTTCGTGTTCCTGGAGCGGCTGCCGCTGGTGGCCAACGGCAAGGTGGACCGCAAGGCTCTGCCGCCCCCCGAGACGGTTCTCCCGGAGAGCGATCGCGAGCCCGCCGCGCCGCGCAATCCGGTGGAGGAAATTCTCGTCGCCATCTGGGCGGAGGCGCTGCGGCGCGACCGAGTCGGCGTGCACGACAACGTCTTCGAGCTCGGCGCTCACTCGCTGATGATCACCCAGGTCGCCGCCCGCGTGCGCGAGACGCTGCGGATCGATCTGCCGCTGCGCGATCTCTTCGAGCAGCCGACCGTCGCCGGGCTGGCGGCGCGGATCGCGCTCGCCAGCGCTGCCAGCGGGCCGGGTCCGGTGCTGCCCCTCGCGCCGGTACCCAGGGACGGCTTCCTGCCGCTTTCCTTCGGCCAGGAGCGGATGTGGTTCCTCTACCAGCTCGAGCCCGACCGGCCGGTCTACAACCTGCCGAGCCGGTTCCGGCAGCGCGGCCGCCTGGATGTGCCGGCCCTGACGGAGGCCTTCAGCGAGATCGTGCGGCGGCACGAGATCCTGCGGACGCGCTTTGCCACCGTCGACGGCGAGGTGGCGCAAACCATCGATCCTCCGGATCCCCTGCCGCTGCCCATCGTCGATCTGCAGGCGCTGCCGCTCGCGACCCGGGAGGCCGAGGCGCGGCGGCTGGTCGACGCGGAGGCGCGCCGCCCCTTCGCTCTCGATCGCGAGCTGCCGTTCCGGGTGGGACTGCTGCGGCTGGCGGCGGACGACCACGTCGTCCTGCCGACGATGCATCACATCGCGAGTGACGGGTGGTCCGCGGGCATCCTGCTGCGCGAGCTGATCGCGCTGTACGCCGCCCTCTCCACGGGCCGGCGCGCCGCTCTGCCGGAGCTGCCTATCCAATACGCCGACTTCGCGGCCTGGCAGCGGAGCTGGCTGCGCGGCGAGTGGCTGGAGTCGGAGATCGCTCACTGGCGGCTGGCCCTCGCCGACCTGCCGCCGGTATTGACTCTGCCGACCGACCGGCCGCGCCCTCACAGCCAAAGCTACCTGGGCGGCACCGTTTCCTTCGCTTTACCCTCCGAGCTGGCGGCGAGGCTGACGGCGGAGTGCGGGCGCCGGGCCGTGACGCCCTTCATGCTCTTCATCGCCGCTTTCCAGACCTGGCTCGCCCGCGTCACGCGGCAGGAGGATCTGGCGGTGGGCACCCCGATCGCCGGGCGGAACCGCCTGGAGATCGAGGGTCTGATCGGCTTCTTCGTCAATACCCTGGTGCTGCGAGGCGACCTACGGGGCGACCCGAGCTTCGCCGAGCTGCTGGACCGCACCCGGGAAGCTGCTCTCGCCGCCTACGCCCATCAGGCGGTGCCGTTCGAGATGTTGGTGGGCGAGCTGCAGCCGGAGCGCTCGCTCAGCTACTCGCCGTTGTTCCAGGCGATGCTCGCGTTCCAGGAGCCCTTCTCCTCCCAGAGATCTCTGGCCGGCCTGGCCTCCGTGCCCTTCGACACCGGCGCCGGAGTTGGCATCGCCAAGGTGGATCTCACCCTCTTCGTGACCCCGACGGACCGGGCCGTACGCTGTGTCCTCGAGTACAGCTCCGATCTCTTCGACCGTACGACCGCGCTGCGTTTTTCCGAGCAGCTCCGAGCGCTGCTGGCAGCTCTGGTCGACGATTCCGGCCGCTCGGTCGGTGCCCCCTCTCTCCTAGGCCATTCGGAGCTCTGGCAGATCCTGCGGGAATGGAACGACAGCGGCACCGAAGCGGGACCGGCCCACAGCTTCCCGCAAGAGCTCGAGGCCCAGGCCGCCCGCACGCCGCACAGCGTGGCGGTGACCTGCGGAGCGGTGTCGTGGACCTACGATCAGCTCGATCGCCGGGCGAACCGT
>Ga0075436_100001040_pt1 | contig 18697 bp, 14 predicted proteins | sample RhiMethybrSRZTD5_FD_75303 | JGI IMG/M metagenome (GOLD analysis project Ga0075436, IMG submission 75303) | Populus rhizosphere microbial communities from Tennessee, USA - Rhizosphere MetaG P. TD hybrid SRZTD5 | ecosystem: Host-associated > Plants > Roots > Rhizosphere > Soil | place: USA...
TGCTGATAATGAGCTTCGATCTTGATCTCTTTGGCGTCGAACGCCGGACGCATCGCATCGAGTGCGGCATTTACGATGGCGACCAGATCGACTGGCGCGAGGTGCAGTTGCAGTTTGCCGGTGATGACGCGCGAAACGTCGAGAATGTCTTCGATGATCTGTTTCTGCGCCCACGCATTGCGCTCGATCACTTCCATCGCGTGCTTCGAGCTCTCTTCATCGACGCGGCCCGACTTCAGGATGCGGGCCCAACCGATCACCGCGTTCAAGGGCGTGCGCAGTTCGTGTGACAACGTCGCGAGAAACTCATCCTTCAAACGGTTCGCCTTTTCCGCGTCCGCACGCGCTGAACGTTCGCGCACCAGCAGGTGGGCCAATTTCTCTTCCGCCCGTTTGCGTTCCTGAAACTGTCCGATCTGGCTGCCGACGCTGGCGATCATTTCGAGCAGTTCGTGATCGGGTTGGCGAATTTCCTGGCTAAAGAACTCGATGACGCCGATCACTTCATCGCCGAGTTGAATCGGAAAACCAAACCCGGCGCGCAATCCGGAAGTCTCTGCGAGCGGCGCGCGCGGAAAGTTACGGTCCTTTTTAAGATTAGGAATCCACGCGGGTTTTCCTGTCGCCCAAATGCGGCCCGGCAGTCCCACGCCTTTCGGAAACAACATGCTGACGCACGCGCATTCGAATTGTTTTGCGTCGAGCACAGGGCTTTGCCAGACGTCCACGCAGCGCAACACCTCTTCCTGATGATCGACCGCCCATAACACGCCGACTTGCCAGCCCAAACTCTCGCAAACAGTCTCGAGGATCTCGTGCGTGCCTTCAACGAAATCTATCGAACGGGAAACGATGCGCGTGATTGCGTATTGCAACGCGAGCCGGTGTTCCGTGCGGCGGCGATCTGAGATGTCGCGGGTAAAGCAACGCGAGTGAACAAACTTTCCGTTTTCGAAATACGCACTGGAGTCGATGCGCACAGTCCTCGTCGATCCATCTTTGCAACGCAGGCGCGCTTCGTAATCGCGCACCACTTCACCCTGGCGCAGGCGGTCGAGAATATCTTCGATCAGTTCCCGATCCTGATGAAACTCGACGATGTTTCGGCCGACGTACTCTTCGCGCGGATAGCCGACCAGATCCAGTTCCGCTTGATTGGCGCGCAGGATCGTTCCGTCCGCACTGACCCAGTGAAGACCAACCGAAGCGTTCTCGAAAAAGTCGGTTAGCTCCGACTCGCTGCGGTTCAGTTCGAGTTCGTTCCGTTTGCGTCTGGTGATGTCGCGCTTGATGCAGACGTAGCAAAGCGGCTCGCCGAGCCCATTGCGTATCGTGAAGATGGAAAGCTCAATGTTTCGCACTTCGCCGCTTTTGGTGCGACAGACAACTTCACCGGAGAACTCGTCAGCTTCGGTGAGTTGACGTTCGATTTCGGCGAACGTGTTCTGGTCGAGGTCATCGGCGAGCGTTCTGCTTTTCAGCTCCGCGTCGCGATAACCGAGGAGCGTGAAATGGGCGCCGTTCTGTTGGAGATAGAAGCCGTCGGGATCGATGATGGCGATCGCTTCTTTGGAGTGGTCGAAGATCTCGCGATAGAGATCAGCGTGCAGTTCTACGGGCCGAGCCATCGGCTCAACGCGCTTCTCTCGTTGTGAGAACGCATTTTGCGACATAAACACCCGGAACAGGGAAACGGGAAATCGAAGGGGACTTGATGGGGTACAATGATGTTACCACACTCGAACTGCGACTGCCTTGCCCGACTCGACAGACTCATAAACGGCGTGGACCAATTCGACTGACATCAGGCCGTCGCGGGCGGTCGCCAGCGGAGGGGTACGATCGTTGATGGCGTCGATAAAAGCGCGATCTTCCTGTAAATAGCCCCATTTTTCTTCACGAGGTAACTGCTGCATCGACTGCTCCGTGAAATGGCCCTGGAGGTTTGTGCTGATGACGAGACTTTCCATTTCGCGCGTCGCGAAGGTTGCGTGATGGCAAAACACTTCGACGCGTTCAAAAGGAAAAAGCCAGCTCGCGTCAGCGGCCGTAGCGAGAGTCGCGTGAAAGCCGCTGGTGAATTTGAGGAGTACGGAAAAGTCGTCGACTTCCTTGTATTCGTGTCGTGAGCCGAGCGCGTGCAGGCTCTCAACCTCACCAAAAAGAAAACGCATCATGTCGAACATGTGAATCGGCGTCTCGTAAAGGAAGCCGCCGGTGATTGCGGGATCGCTGGTCCAAACGGGATTCAGCAGTTCGCCGCGATTCATCTTCACGTGTGCGGAGTGAGGCGTGTGTGTTTCGGAGATGAGCTGTTTGAGCGTGGCGTAGACGGGAGCGAAGCGCCGGTTGTGTCCGACCTGAAACACGGATTGGCCCGTTGGTCTATTGGCGCGCTGATGAACCGATTGGGCGTCTGCGATGTTGGTGGCTAATGGCTTTTCGCAGAAGACATGTTTGCCGGCATCGAGTGCGGCGAGCGTCAAGGCGACGTGTTGCGTATTTGGCGTCGTGATGTAAGCGGCGTCGCAGCGTTCGATGACTTCGGTTGGCGTGGTCGCGACGGTGGCGTCGTGCATGCGCGCGAGTTTTGTAGCGCGCTCGTGGTCCACGTCGTGAATAGCTGTGAGTTGTACGCGTTCGTCGCGCGCGAGTATTCCTGCGTGAACGCCGCCGATATAGCCGGCGCCGATGATGCCGAGTCTGAGTTTCGTCATCCGATTTCCAGAAGCTGTTTGGTGGCGCTGTGTGCCTCTTGCGCGAGCGCGAACGTATCTCTTTCCCAGTATTCGGGACGGAAGATCTCGACGCTCGCAACTCCGTCGTAACCAATCCTCCGAAACGCTGCGATCATTTCGCGCAGCGGCAGAATGCCGAGGCCGGGCAGCAGCCGATGCTTGTCGAGCAACTGTTCGCGCGGCAGGTTCTCGGCGTCGTTGATGTGGAAAATGTAGATTAGTTTCGGATCGACTGCCTCGATCATTGCGATTGTCGAGCCGCCAGCGTAGAAATGAAAACTGTCGATCACGAGGCCGAGATTTTGCCGTCCAGTGACCCGAACGATCTCATGAGCGAGATCGAGCGTTTGCACGCTACAGTCTGTCTGGCCGAGAAACTCGAACGCGAGTGATACGCCGCCGTAGGCGGCGATGTCGCAGAGTTCCGTCAGCACGCGTACCGATTCGTCGATCACTTCAGCGCGTGTTGCGCCGGTGCCGGGAAGTTTGCCGGGAACGACGACGATGAACGGGCAAGCGATCTGCGCTGCAATTCGGGTCAACTCCTCGCACTCGTCTTTGATCGCGTTGTAAGCATCTGCATCGCGAAAGGTAACGTGTTCGATCGAGTTGATACTCAATGGTGGCACGTTTGTTTGCCGGATCAGGGTCCTGAGGTCGTTGGGTGTCTGATCTTGCAGGAATTTGCGGAGTTTCGCGGCCCAAATCTCGACGAAATCGAAGCCCATGACGCTGGCGGCGTCGAAATCAGTTTCGAGGTGAGCGCTCATCGTGGTGGCACCGTTCAGTGCGATTTTCATTTCCGGAAGGATAACACGGACGATCGGGTCTCCTTGTTTGACTTACCAGAGGGATCAGATGTAAAAGCGACCTGTTCCCGCAACAGCAAAGGAGAATCAAAATGGCTTTACGACTTGGTGATATAGCACCCGATTTTGAAGCAGACACTACCGAAGGCCGGATCCGCTTCCACGAATGGATCGGCGACAATTGGGCGGTCCTGTTTTCACACCCCAAAGACTTTACGCCGGTTTGCACTACCGAACTTGGATACGTGGCCCGGTCGAAGCCGGACTTCGAGAAGCGCGGCGTGAAAGTGATTGGTCTCAGCGTTGACCCCACTGACTCCCATAAGAGGTGGGCGGAAGACATCAAAGAGACACAAGGCACAGAACTCAACTTTCCCGTCATCGCCGACCCCGACCACAAGATCGCGGAACTCTATGACATGATCCATCCCGAGATCAGCGACGTTTTCACCGTCCGATCGGTGTTCGTCGTTGGCCCGGACAAGAAGGTGAAATTAATGATCACTTACCCGGCGAGCACGGGCCGTAACTTCGACGAGATCCTGCGCGTAATTGATTCGTTGCAGTTGACCGCGAAGTACAGCGTGGCGACGCCGGTAAACTGGAAAGACGGCGACGACGTGATCATCGTGCCGTCGTTGTCAGACGAGGCGGCGAAGGAGAAATTCCCGGGCGGCTGGCGTGCGCCGAAGCCCTACCTGCGCATCACGCCGCAACCAAACAAGCAACAGACCGCGAGTGACTCCGCTGCGAAGACCGCTTCGTAGGTCGAAACACCCGCGATTGAAGTAGGCCCTGTTGTTCGCAGCAGGGCCTATTCTTTTTGGAAGAAGTGAGCTTTCCCGACATCGAGGCGGAGCCACACTATGCTCTCGACTTCGGTAAGAAGGCGCATAGTTTTCGGCACAGAGTAACACTGATATGATGCAAACCGTGCGACAAATTGTGACCACAGGAACGGGCGGCGTCGAGGTGATGAAGGTCCAGGAGAAACCCGATCCGCAACCGCGCGCGGGCGAAGTGCTGATCCGCGTTCGCGCTGCCGGACTGAACTTCGCAGACATACTTTCGCGCCAGGGTCTTTATCCCGACTCGCCGCCGAAGCCCTGTGTGATGGGCTATGAAGTGAGCGGCGTGATCGAGTCGGTGGGGGAGGGAGTCAATAGTTCATTCGTCGGCAAGCCGGTAGCGGCGATGACGCGTTTTGGTGGACAGTCAGAACTCGTCGTCGTGAAGGCGAACCAGGTGTTCGATAAGCCCGACGGGCTCACGTTCGAACAAGCCGCGGCGATTCCGGTGAACTACCTGACGGCGTACGTCCTGATCGTCGTGATGGGCTCGCTGCACGACGGCGAGTCAATTTTGATTCACAACGCGGGTGGCGGCGTGGGCCTCGCGGCGATCGATCTCGCGAAGAAGATCGGCGCTGTGACTTACGGCACTGCGAGTCCCTCGAAACACAAGTTTCTCGCCGAACGCGGCTTGGACCACGCGATCGACTATCGCGGTCAGGACTGGCTGCCGGAGTTGCAAAAGCTCACTAACGGACGCGGCGTTGACCTGGTCCTCGATCCGCTTGGCGGCGCGCACTGGAAGCAAAGCTTCGCGGCGTTGCGGCACACCGGGCGGCTCGGAATGTTTGGCGTTTCGACAGCCTCGGCGAACGGACTTGCGGGCAAGTTCAAGCTGGTTAAGGCGGCGCTACAGATGCCGCGATTTCATCCGTTAACGCTCTTGAACAAGAATCGCGGCGTGTTTGGGTTGAACCTGGGCCACATGTGGCACGAGCCGGAAAAGGTCGCACTATGGATGCGCGACATTCTCCGCGGTGTTGAAGAGGGATGGGTCCGGCCGTATGTGGATCAGGCCTTCCCGTTTGCTGAGATTGGGAAGGCCCACCAGTACCTCGAGCAACGAAAAAACCGCGGCAAGGTCGTACTGGTACCCTAACGCTTCTCTGTGCCTCTGTGTTAACTGAATTGCAGGAAAACGAACCACAGAGACACAGAGGCATAGAGATGAGAGCTATTCGCGTTTTGACACGCGCTCCGTTACGGCTCCCGTCAGATCGGCGAGGGTGCCAATCCTTCCGTGAACAGGAATAATCGTTTCCACCTGCAAGCCACGCCTCTCGATCTGCTTCGCTAAATCAACCGTATCGTCACCCGCCACGACGCGTCCGGCTTCAGAGATATCGAGCATGTCGGCTTCGAACAGTAGCTTCTGCTTGGGCAGGTACGCCACGATGATTTCACCCGCGTGCGGACTCGCGAAACGATACAACTCGACCTGGTGAACGCCGTCCTCAAACATGCGCTTGTCAGCAATGGTTTCGATCACCGGCGTCTTTGGATTGCGCGACAAAGCGTCGGGCCGCATCACGTGTGACGTGTTTGCAATTCGTTCGATGACGGACTTCGCAGTCGGCGTTGTGACGATCGTCGAGCCTTCAGCGATGTAACTGCGAACGCCGCTGAGATGATCGAAATGAAAATGCGTTGAAACGAGATAGCGAATCGGTTTGTCAGGCGCGATCTTCTTGATCTCCGCGATTGCGGCAGCCGAGTAACGATTGTTCGCGCCCGCTTCGACGACGAGCACGTAATCGTTGAAGACGACGAACAGGCTGTTGTATGGACCGAGCAACGCGTAAACATCGTCGCCAAGTTTTTTCACAGTTGGAACAGGCGGCAGTGGTTCAGCCTTCGCGTAGCCCTCGGGTATCGTAAACAGGCTGTCAGGCGGATGCGTATTGATCGTGACTGACGTCACGCGCAGATCCTGCAACACCGAACCGCCGACGCGGTCGATGTAACGAAACGGCAGCACCACTTTCTCCACCGTTTTCCAATCGGCGTAAACAGTCTCAGTAGCGATGTCGCCAAGCACCGGATCGTCATTGAGATACTCCGCCTTCGTCAGCAGATTGTTCGTGGCGTCGAAGTAGAGTGCGACTTCCGTGCCGTCTGCATCCGCGAAAGAGATGACGCGTTGTTTGCGGCCGGCAAACTCGCCTTCCCCAAGCCAGCGCAATGCCTCGGGCCGGTTCAAAGCGGTCAACAGCAAACTCTCCGGGTGACGGCGAAACCGCGCGGCGCGCGCGTTGTTCACCGCGGCCGGCGGTAATGAGCGCACCTCTTTCGCCATTTCAGAAACCGCGAATCCGTTTGCTCCGGCGACGACACTTTTGAAATGTAACGGCTGGCCACCGAAGATCACGGCCTCGACTTCCTCATATGCGCGGCCGCCGCGAATATCACGCACGCTTTTCATCTTCGGCTGAGCCAACACCGGCGGCTCCGCGACACGCGGCCAAACGGGCATCATGCCCTGACCTTCGTCACTGCGCGTGCCGGACATCTCGCGAGTGATGTCCGCAATCTTCTGCAACTCGTCGACGCCGCCCATCGCCTTCAATCCCGCTTCCAAAACTTCACGGGCCTGAAGCGACGACTTCTCAACGGGAGTTTTCTGTTGTTGCGGGTTTGCGTTGATTAGACCACTCGCAACGATGATTACGAGGAGGGTGATGGTCAAGTTTTTCATAGTGCCGCGGAGCCTAGACTCGGTGAGGTCGCGGTGCTACGGATTTGGTACAGCCGGGGCGATGGCAGGGACAAACGGTCGCCGCTAAGTGCTAAGCAACTCTTCAACGCGTTGCCGGTACCTGCGGCTCGAGGTGAGCTTCGTGCTGTTCTGCAAAACGATTTCGTATTCGCCTTTGAACAACGGCCGCAGCTCTCTGATGCGTTTGACATTGACGATGGCCGAGTGGCGAATGCGCAGAAACTCTTCGGGGTTGAGTTTGGTTTCGAGGCTTGTCAACGTCTCGCGGATCAGGTGTGTTTCGCGGCCCGCGTGCAGACTGACGTAATTATCGGCCGACTCGATCCAGTCGATCTCACTGACCGGCAGGAAGAAGATGCGGCCTTTTGATTTGACGACGAGCCGTTCGAGGTAACGAGCGCCCGGCTTGATGCTCGCCAGCAGCGCTTTCAAGTTCTCATTGATCGCGTCCGTAGTGCGGCGCTGAATCTGCACGAGCGCGCGTTGAAATGCTTTTTGAAAACGTTCGGCATCAAACGGCTTCAACAAATAATCGACCGCATTTACGTCAAACGCCTGCAACGCGTACTTGTCGTAGGCCGTAACGAAGATCACTGCCGGAACGACGTCAACTCCGACCGTTTGCATTACTTCGAAACCACTCATGCCGGGCATCTGCACGTCGAGGAACAGCAGATCGGGTGAGAGCTCGCGAATCGTTTCCACCGCTTCGAGACCATCACCGCACTCGGCAACGATCTCAACGGCCGGATCGGTCGCGAATTGCGTGCGAATGCCTTCGCGCGCGATCGGTTCATCGTCGACGATTACAACCCGTGTCTTGTGTTCGTTAACGGCCATTGAGCGGAATGGTGATCGTCACTTCGACGCCGCCGCGAGGAGAATTCGCGATATTGAACGAATGTGAAGCGCCATAGAGTTGTCGCAGCCGCGCTTCGGTATTTGTCAGTCCGATACCTTTCTTGAACGACCCGTCGAGTCCTGGACCATCGTCGCTGACTTCAACCCGCAGCACCGGGCCGTCGATTGCCGCCCGCAGTTGAATCGTTCCACTCCCCGGCTGTGAAGCGATCCCATGACGGATGGCATTCTCAACGAGCGGTTGCAGGATCAAGTTCGGCACTTGCGCGTCGAGCGCGGCGGGTTGGACGTCGATGCTGACGGTAAGCCGATCCTGGAAGCGTGTTTGTTCGATCTCGAGGTAACCGCGCAGGAAGTCGAGTTCCTGTTTGAGTGGCACCATGTGGCTGCCGGTGCTGTCGAGGGTGATACGGAGCAGATCGCTGAGGCGAATCAACATCCGGTTCGCGAGGCTCACGTCGCGCATCATCAGCACTGAAATCGTATGCAGCGTGTTGAAGAGAAAATGCGGGTGCAACTGCATCTTCAAATTTTGCAGTTCCGCCTGCGCGAGCCGGCCTTCGAGTTCGACCGAACGGATCTCGCGCTCGCGATATTTCCGGTAGTAGTTGTAGGAGTAGTAACCACAGACGATAAGGGCATAGACGATGAAGTTGCCAAACGCCTCGACCGCGATGATCCGTGCGAGTATCTGCCGCCGGCGCAGCATCTCATCGGCCGGCACACCGCGGAGATAATCGATTCCGAAGGCAATCGAAAACTCCACGGTCGATTGCAGCGGAGCAATCAGTAACCCAAACGCAATCAACGCGAGCAGACTCTTGGTCCAATTATTTTGCGGATCGAAGCGGCGAGCAAACCAAATAACAAGTGGCGTGAAAGCGGCCCAGACGTACCAGTAAACAAACTCAAACCCGACCTGCCGAACCACATCAATCGGCCGTTGCAGGCTGACGCTGCTGAAGATGTTGCGCGCCCCGTAAATCAACGCGAGAAACGTCGCGCACGATACGACCAGGATGAAAAGCCTGCGCGACGACGGTTTTGACGACTGCTTGAACACGACTTGCTTAGGCGCGCTCTGTTTGTCGCCGGGCGACAAAGGCGGAGATGACCGTGGAGTAGATCAACCCGAAGATGATCGTGCCGAGAAATATGCCGGCAAACGCCTGGACGATCAGGATCCACGTTGGCATCGTGCCCGCGCCCGGTTCGCCGCCCATCCAGCGCGTCCCAATCGCGAGCACGACGCAGATGAAGAACACTGTCGCGGTCAACGCGAAAACGACAGCGATCGAAACGCCAGTCTTCAGTGCTTCTTTGAAAAACAGCTTCTGACCGCGCTCGCGTTCATACGCCTTGATGCCGAGAAAGATCATGACGAAGTGGAGGACGTTAAAAAAGACTGGTCCACCGAACCTGTGCACCGGAGAGTTTGGATTCGAGATCAGCAAGTGCGTGACGAGCACCCAGGCGATCAGGCCCAGCGCTGTCAGTAATCCGTATTTAATGGGGATTTTCATCGGGTGTTTACTCCCTGCAAGTGCCATTTGGTTCGTGTGTAAGCGATGTGAAATTCGTGACGTTCGGCGTTGCGTTGCGAACCGCTGCCGAGTTGCGTGACCATCATCGCGACGTTACAGCCTTGCGTGGCTGCGTAACGCAACCGGTGTTCGAGCAGCGCGAGCTGCGCTCCCTGACGGCGTGCGCTCGGAATGGTACACGCGCCGGCTAATAAGGCGACGTCGCCCGCAATCGTCAGTGCGCCCGTCGCGATAGCGTTACCATTTAGTTCGGCAATAAAACAGAGCGCTCGCGAACGCGCCATTACCTGGCCCAGTTCGCATAAGAAATCCGCCACTTCCTTAAACTCACTCCAACCCTCAACCATCGTCGCCGCCCAAAGATCAACTTCATCTTCGCGAATCAGTCGCATTTGCACCTGTTCATTGCGTGACGCATTGAGCCGCAGGTCGGCCGAGATCGGACGATACAAGACGTTCGAAAACTCGATCGGTTTGTAACCACGCTCGCTCAAAAGCGCAAACGTCGCCGGATCAGCGAGTGGGCACACTTCGTGAAATACATCCGCACCGCGCTCAATAAAGAATTGTTCGATCGCTTCAAAGTGTTCAGCGTTCAGCGCCTCAAACATCCCGAGGCCAAACGTCTGCGTCACTGGCGAACCCGGTCCATCGAACATCGCCGACGTTCCAGCGACCTCAATCCACTTCGCACCCAGATCCGGAAACGCCTTTGCCCGCGCTTCGACAAAGCCGGCGCTGCCGCGTGCTTCGGTGCGTTCCAGGCGCCGCGCCAAATCAAGATCCGCGAAAGGATACTTCATGACTCTCCTTTCGCACCGCGCTGCACGGCAAACAAACGCCACTCACCACATTCACCCATCAGCGAGACTCCGCGATCTTCGAAGCGGATTCCCGAACCGGCAACGAGATCTTTCACTGTGCTCGACACGAGCACTTCACCGCTGTTCGCCTCGTTCGCCACAGAGACACCGATCTCCGCCGCCACGCCGGCAACTTTGCCATCAACCATTTCGACTTCGCCGGTGTGCAATCCCGCGCGCGTTTCAACTCCCAGGCGCGAAGCATATTCGGTAATCGCCATCGCACAACGAACCGCACGTGCCGGTCCGTCGAAGATGGCGAACGGGCGATCTCCGACCATGTCGATCTCGCGTCCGCGAAACCATTCGATCTCTTTGGCGATGTGCGCTCGCAAACGACGCAGCAGCTCTTCCCAGTTGCCTTGTCGCAGACGTTCATTCACCCCGGCGATGCGCGTAAACAGAACCGTTGCCAGCATTGTGTCCGGCTCGAGCGGGTGCCGCACGCCCGTCAAAAACTCTTCCATCTCGTCGAGAATCGCATCTTGATCGCCGACAAAGGGAAGATGATCGTTGCCCGGCAGCTCGACGAACCGCGCGTTCGGAATGCGTTCCGCCACGAAGCGGCCTTCCTCAACTTTCAAACACTGATCGTCCGTGCGATGAATGACCAGCGACGGGACGCGAATGGACGGCAACACGTTGCGCACATCGATCTCTGCGTTCATCTGAGTCAACGCCACGGCCGCAGCCGGACTTGCGCCGGTGCGCAGGTAAGCGGCCCACCACTCGCGAAACTTCGGATCGTGTGCCTGGCTCGGCGCGCGTTCTTCAATGCCGATTGGTCCACCCCACTGTTGTCGCATAATCTCGAAAAAGTGTTCGCGCTGCTCGGTGGTCGGTCCCCACGGATAATCAGCATCGCGAATGCGTTTGGCGTAAGTGCCGATCATCACGAGCGCGAGCGTTTTCTCAGGATAAGTCGCCGCAAACAGGCTGCACATTGGACCACCTTCGGACACGCCGCACAGCGCCGCGTGTTCCGAACCAACGGCATTCATCACCGCGCGCACGTCGTCCATGCGTTGTTCGAGCGTCGGTAGTTGGTTGATCGGCACACGATCGGAAAGTCCGGTACCGCGTTTGTCGAAGAGTATCAGGCGCGAAAAAGAAGCGAGGCGCAGCAGGAAACGCGCGAAGCTCGGTTCGCGCCAGCAGTACTCGAGGTGCGACACCCAACCCATCACAAACACGAGATCGAGTGGCGCGTCGCCCACGACCTGATAAGCGATGTTCACGTCGCCGCTGCGCGCGTACATGGTCTCGGGCGGATGTGTCAGCAGCGTCCGTAGATCCGTTTCATCCGTTTCATCCGTGTGCTCAACAACGATTCGACTTCTGATTCGTTCGTGAACGACTAAAGTCTCGTCCTGCCGAACGGTCACGGGCGCCACGAATCGATATCCACGCTTCGGAACGGTCTGAATGTACTGTTCGCCGAGTGCCTTCCGCAGGATCGAGATGTTCTGCGCGAGATTGTTCTCCTCAACAAAGCTGTCCGGCCAAACCTGCTGCATTAGCTCCTGTTTCGTCAGCACATGACTGCTGTTTTCCAGTAACACCAGCAACGTGTCGAACACCTTAGGCGTCAGCGGTACCTCGCGATCTTCTTTGAAAAGCAGGCGCTCGACCGGGTCGACGCGAAACGCGTCGAACGAATAGAACCGCTTTCCCGGTCGACTCATCATCGGCTTTCAGAACTCTTTGAGAACAATCTCACCACTCTTTCAGGCCCGCCTAAATACGCCCCGCGGCCCTCACCCGTATCGTGCAAGCCATCAATTGGGACCACTCCCGATACTCAGCAGGCCCAGATTATTTAGGAGGTATGCAATGAACACAAGAGTGAACCGGAAGGTTCAGCATCAGATCGACGACGCGAACCAACTCTCCGATCGCCGTCATGCCGTGGTCCTCGGCGGAAGTTTGGCAGGCTTTTTGGCCGCGCGAGTTCTGTCTTCGTTTGAAGTCGAAGCGCGTTACGGAAGGGAAACGTCATGAAGACTCGCACGGAAATTACCTTCGAGATGGATCGCTTAATCGTAGTGAGTCGGTCGCGCAAAGCGGAGTGGTGTACGCAGTGCGCGCGACCGGTGGAGATGCTGAGTGTGGACGAGGCAGCACTGGTCGCGCACGTCAACTCGCTCACTATCTTTCGTTGGGCTATCGCCGGTGAATTGCACTCGAGTGAAACGCCGGAAGGGTTGCTGGTGATCTGCCCCCGATCACCAAAACTTAACTACTGAAGGAGAAAGAGATGAAAATCGCCCAGACCCCTAAACTACTTCCCATCATGTTTTTACTTTGGGCCCTGCCCATATCGACGCTGCCGCGCGTTTCGGCCGGGCCGGCCACGCGCGCGCAGTTGAGCAACGTTCAAAATTCCACAAAAGAAGCGGAGAACACAAAGCTCAAGCTCGCAGCGACACAGAATTACGGAAAACTACCTTTGAGTTTTGAACCGAACCGCGGCCAGGCAAACGAGCGCGTGAAGTTTTTCTCGCGCGGCAAGGGCTACACGGTTTCTCTGACGCCGACCGAAACGGTCTTTTCGTTACGCCAGAAGAACAAGCGCACGGCGTTGCGAATGGAGCTGACAGGTGCGAATGCAAACGCGCAGCTTGCAGGCGAAGAACAGTTGCCGGGAAAGGTCAATTACCTGATCGGTAACGATCGCAGTCGTTGGACCACCAACGTCCCCACTTTTGAAAAGGTACGTTACAGCGACGTTTGGCAGGGCATCGACATGCTCTGGTATGGCACGCAGACGAGTTTGGAGTACGACTTCGTGATTAAACCAGGCGCCGACGCATCGCGGATCAAGCTCTCGTTTACGGGCGCCGACAAGGTTTGGCTCAACAGAGCCGGCGATCTGCTGGTGAAGAGTGGTGGCGAAGAAGTACAGCACTCAGCTCCGGTCATTTATCAAGAGACTGAAACTGGACGCACAACAATTCAGGGTAACTACATTATCAAGGGCACGCGTGAAGTCGGTTTTGAAGTCGGCGCCTACGACACTACCAAACCACTCGTAATCGATCCGATTCTTATTTACTCGTCATACATCGGCGGCGATTCTTTTGATGAGGGTCACGCAGTTGCAGTCGACGGCCAGGGTCAGGCTTACATCGCGGGCGAGTCTTCGTCGAGTGAGGCAACTTTCCCGCTCAGAAACCCAATACAAGGCACACAGATCGGCACGCTCGCTTTCATAACCAAGTTAAATGCCGCGGGCACCGCCCCGATCTATTCAACGTTTCTCGGCGATGCGACCGGGTTCTGCACTCTGGATGTTTGTGGCACCGAAGTTCGCGGCATTGCGGTCAGCAGCGACGGTAAAGCTTCGATCACCGGCGCGACAGTCAACGACAATAACGAAAGCGACTTTCCGTTAACCGACAACGCTTACCAGAAGAACGGATTCTGCATCGGCGTTTGCGGGCTGGAACCAGATAGACGTGTCGATGCATTTGTCACCGTGTTGTCGGCCGATGGACAGCAACTAATTTACTCGACGTTCTTCGGCGGCTCCGCCAGTGCTTCCGGCTTTGGCGGTCGCGCGTTTGACGCCGGAAATGCGATCGCTCTCGACAGCGCAAACCACATTTACATCGCCGGGCAAACTGCTTCAAACAACTTGCCGACCAAACATGCCTTTCAATGGAGCCGGCATTCTGAATTCAACGGCTTCGATGCGTTCATCGCTGTCTTCAGTCCGTTGGCCCAAAATGGAAACGACACGTTGCTCTACTCGAGTTACATCGGCGGCGATGGTGACGACATCGGCCGCGGTATCGCCGTCGATCCCGATCGCAACGCTTACATCGTCGGCAGCACTGAGTCGACCGACTTCGAAACAAAAAGTCCGTCAAGCTCTGCTCCTTTGCAGTCTTCTTTCCAGGGCGGGTCTTCCGACGGCTTCGTGGCGAAAGTTGATACCGAAGCCGATGGCAATGCTTCGTTGACTTACAGCACGTACTTCGGCGGCAACATCAACGACCGGGTACAGTCGGTGGCAGTCGATGCGCAGCAGCGTGCGTACATCACCGGCGCAAGCAACTCGTCGCCGAGTTCGTTTCCGCTGAAGAATGCTTTCGACTCGACGCAAACCAACGGCGAAGCGTTTGTCGCGAAGCTGAACGCCGACGGCACCGCGCTGTTCTATTGCAGTTTTCTTGGCGGCGACAACGCGAACACTTCAAATGACGGTGAAGAAGGTTTGGGTCTGGTTATCGATTTCGGCGGCAACGTTTACGTCACCGGTCGCACGACCTCAGGCGCGAGTTTTCCTTCGGTGCTGCCGCTGCCGCCGGAGCAGCGGGGCACAGCGTTTCTCGCGAAGATCGAAACGACGGTTTCGAGTACGACAGTTCCGAAGCTGCTCTACTCAACGACATTCGGCGGCAACGGTGCGAAGGCCGAAGCACTTGCTCTCGATCCGCGAGGCAACGTTTACCTTGCCGGCGTTACAAAGGACGGCTTAACGACCACGGTGGGCGCGTTTGACACCACCTTCAACGGCGGCGACAGCGATGCGTTCGTGGCAAAGTTCGCTACGACGTTTAATGACACGATTGGCATCTTTCGGCCGTCGCTGGTTCAGTTTCAATTGCGTGACTCGAACACTTCCGGCGCGCCGGACCACGTCGTGACGTTTGGTCAAGTCGGCGATCAACCGATCGTCGGTGATTGGGACAACACCGGCGTCGATCGTCCCGGCGTGTATCGTTCTTCGACTGGTCAGTTCATCTTGCTGGTCAGCCCGAGAAGCGTCGTGACGGTGAACTTTGGCACCCCCGGCGGCACAGATGTCGCGGTGGTCGGTGATTGGGATGGCAATGGAGTCGACACGCCCGGCGTTTTCAATCCCTTGAGCGGCAACTGGTTTTTGGCGAACGGCATTAATGGCCAGAACGTCAACAACAGCTTTCCGCCAGCAAACTTCCAGTTTTTCCTGGGTCAGAACGGTGATGTGCCTGTGGCCGGGGATTGGAACGGAGACGGTATTGATAGCGTCGGCGTGTTTCGCACCGGAAACTCGACGTTCTTCTTGAGTAACGGTTTTCAGGGGACGGTCGACTTTAAACCGTTTATCTTCGGCGCCCTTGGATCGCTGCCGATCACTGGTGACTGGAATGGCGACGGCATTGATACGGTGGGTGTGTTTACGCCAAAGATCGGATTGATGTCGCTGAACAACGTCAACGCCACCGGCAATGGCGTTGGTGACATCGTCTTCAACTTCGGCCAGAGTGGCGACCTTCCGCTGGTTGGTGATTGGGACGGCAAACCGTCGCGGCCTTGATTCGGGTTTATTCCGTATCTTCCGTGGAGGCTTTGCTTTCACCAATCCACACGGTCTTGATATTCACGAACTCGCGGATGCCAAACTCCGCGAGTTCGCGGCCATAACCGGAATGCTTCACGCCGCCGAAGGGCAGCCGCGGATCGGAAGCCACCATGCCGTTGATGAACACGGAACCAGCCTGGAGTTCGTCGATGAACTGTTGCTGTTCTTTTGCGTCGTTGGTCCAGGCGGCCGAGCCGAGTCCGAACGGTGTCGCGTTCGCGAGACGAATTGCTTCGTCGATGTTTTTGACGCGAAACAACATCGCCACCGGGCCAAAGATCTCTTCGCACGAAACCTCGGTTGCTGGATCGACGTCGACGAGCACGGTGGGTTCGTAAAAATTGCCGGAACGATCGAGTCGTTTGCCGCCGGTGAGGACGCGCGCGCCTGAGGCCACGGCTTTTTGGACCTGCTCGTCTAGATCTTTGACGATCTGCGGCGTCGCCAGTGGCCCAATATCAGTCTTCTCTTCAAAGGGATCACCGACGATCAGTGCCTTCATCTGGTCGACAAATCCGCGCTCAAACTCGTCGTAGACTTCGGACGCAACGATAAAGCGTTTCGCTGCGATGCACGATTGTCCGTTGTTGATGGTCCGTGCTTTGACAGCGGTTGTGACTGCCTCTTTCAGGTTCGCTGACGGCATCACGATAAACGGATCGCTGCCGCCGAGTTCTAACACTGTCTTTTTGATCTCTTTGCCGGCGATAGTGGCGACACTCGCGCCGGCGGGTTCGCTGCCGGTCAACGTTGCAGCGACGACGCGCGCGTCTTTCAAGATGTGTTCAACTTTGTCCGAACCGATCAGCAACGTTTGGAACGCGCCTTCGGGAAAACCTGCGCGGCGAAAGGTATCTTCGATGGCCAGTGCGCACTGCGGCACGTTCGACGCGTGCTTCAACAGCCCGACGTTTCCGGCCATCAATGCCGGCGCCGCAAAACGAAAGACCTGCCAGAACGGAAAATTCCACGGCATCACAGCGAGCACTGGACCAAGCGGTTGGAACTTTATGTAACTACGCTGCGCATTCGTCTTGACGACTTCGTCAGCAAGGTGTCGTTCGGCGTTCTCAGCGTAGTAACGACAAACCCACGCGCACTTTTCTGCTTCGCTGATCGCCGCCTTGAGCGGTTTGCCCATCTCCGTGGTCATCAACCGGCCGAATGCGTTTTTCTCGGTTTCGAGAATTTCCGCGGCGCGCGTCATCGAGCGCGCGCGATCCGCAAACGCAGTATGGCGCAAGGTTTGAAAAGTGCCGGCCGCGAGTTGCAGTTTCGTTTCGATCTGCGCAGCGGTTAGTTCTTCGAAAGTTTTGACAGTTTCGCCCGTAGTAGGATTGATTGTTGCTATGGCCATGATTAAGTTAGTGTAGATCGATGCCCGAGCAGAAGCCACAACTCGACAAGTTTGCGATCGCGGCCGCGTTGCAGGAGATTGCGCAACTGATGGAGTTGCGCGGCGGACAGTCGCGTTTCAAAGCGAAGGCTTACAACGCAGGCGCGCGTTCGATCCAGGCCGTCGGCGATCTGGATAGATTAGTGCGCGAGGATCTACTGACAACTTTGCCGCGGATCGGCGGCGCGCTCGCGTCGCAGATCAAGCAGCTTTATCTGACCGGTGAATCGTCGGTCTTAAATGATCTCCGCAAAGAGTTTCCTGTTGGTGTCGTGCAACTCTCCGCCGTACCCGGACTTAGTCTCGCAAAAATCAAACAGCTTCACGAAGAGCTGGGAATCAGTTCAGTCGAAGAATTAAAAACCGCGGCGGAAGCGGGCAGGCTTCGCGAGTTGAAAGGGTTTGGCGCGAAGACTGAGCAACGTTTGCTAGAACAGATCAACAAGCCGCGTGAGAAGCCGCGCGAACGTCTGCATTTGCATCACGCGTTGAATACGGCTGAGCGCGTGATCGAGTACATGCAGACGAACCGCGGTTTGATGGATATCAGCTTTGCGGGCTCGTTACGGCGCTGGGTTGAAACGGTCGGCACGATCGAGATCGTTGCGAGTGGGAAGAAGCCAGAGTCGCTGGTCGAGCACTTCCTCAGTCTGCCGCTGATCGTTTCAAGCGAGATGGTGGCGGACAACAACTGCATCGCGCAGCTTGCTGACAGCGCCGTCGTTTCGTTTACGGCGGTCACTCCCGCGGAGTTTGCGACGTCGTTATTTGCGCGGACAGGTTCAGAAGCGCACGTCAACAAAGTTACCGCTCGCATCGTGAGCGGGAAGCGATCGTCTAAAGGACTGCCGCGCACAGAAGCAGCGCTTTACGAACGCGCGCGGATGCAGTACGTGCCGCCCGAACTACGCGAAGATCAGGGTGAGATTGAAGCTGCGGCTGCGGGTGAGCTGCCCGAAGATTTGCTCACGCTGGAAGACATCAAAGGCATGGTCCATTGCCATACGACCTACTCCGACGGCAAGCACACGCTCGAACAGATGGTCAGCGCGGCCGAGGCGATGGGTATGAAGTACATCACCATCACCGATCATTCACCGACCGCGTTTTATGCCGGCGGTTTGAAGGTCGAAGAGTTGTACCGGCAGTGGGATGAGATTGACGAAGTGCAAAGCAAGACGAAGGTCAAGATCCTGCGCGGCACGGAGTCGGACATTCTCGCCGACGGCAGACTCGATTACCCGGATCGCATCCTCGAACAACTTGATTGCATCGTGGCGAGCGTGCACGCACGTTACAAGATGGACTCGCGCAAGATGACGGAACGCATTGTGAACGCGATGCGCCAACCAGTCTTCAAGATTTGGGGACACGCGCTCGGGCGTCTGTTGCAACGCCGGCCGGCGTTTGAGTGTGACGTCGAACGCATTCTCGACGTGATCGCCGAGTCGAAGGCGGCGATTGAGATTAATGGCGATCCTTATCGACTCGATCTGGAACCGCGCTGGGTGCGTGAGGCGCGGAAACGCAAGATTAAGTTTGTAATCTCCGTCGACGCCCATTCGATGG
>Ga0075436_100001043_pt1 | contig 18689 bp, 18 predicted proteins | sample RhiMethybrSRZTD5_FD_75303 | JGI IMG/M metagenome (GOLD analysis project Ga0075436, IMG submission 75303) | Populus rhizosphere microbial communities from Tennessee, USA - Rhizosphere MetaG P. TD hybrid SRZTD5 | ecosystem: Host-associated > Plants > Roots > Rhizosphere > Soil | place: USA...
GCCGAGTGCGGCGAGATGAAGTAGGGCGTGTCCCAGTTGTAGCGCAGGTCCAGGTCGATCGAATCTGCCTTCTCCTTCGCGCGAAACTCGGCGATGCGCTTCTTCATCGCCGCCGTCTCCGGCTGCGCGCTGTCGCCGCGCACGGCGAGAATCGAATCTTCCCACGCGAGATGCGATTCGCGCCACGTCGGCTTGTCGAGGAACGTGCGCTCGCCCGTGCTGTAGTCCACGCGGCCGATGGCGCCGCCCTGCGACTCGGCGTAAATGATGTTGGGGTTGGTCGGATCCTGCGCGGTGTAAAATCCGTCGCCGCCACCGACGGTGAACCAATCGCGATTCATGATCGCGTTGTCCTTCTTGGTGCTCGGCCCGCACCAACTGCCGTTGTCCTGCAAACCGCCGCAGACGCGATAGGGCACCGCGAAGTCGTAGCTCACTTCGTAAAACTGGCCGATCGGGAACGTGTTCAAAAAGACGAAATTTCCGCCACGGTCCCAGGTCTGCGAGACGCCGCCGTCATCGCCGACGACGAAATGCTGGCCGTCGTTCGGATCGATCCACATCGCGTGGTGATCGACGTGAATGCCGACCGTTGCATTGCGCACCGTCTTGCCGCCGTCGTCGGAGAAATTGACCGGCGTCGATGACCAGTAGATGCGATCGGGATTGTCCGGATCGACCCGGACCTGCGAGTAATAGAAGGGGCGAACGTCCTTGTCGTTCATCCAGTGCCAGGACTCGCCGCCATCCTCGGAGCGATAGAGGCCGCTGAGCAGGCGCGTGTGCTGCGCTGCGTTAGGACTGGTGTCGCTCGCCGGCACGGGGAACGGGGGCTTGCCGCCACGGATCGAGTCCGCTTCGACGACCGCGTACACGATTTTCGGATTGGTGCGCGCGATGGCGATGTTGATGCGGCCGAGCATCGTGGACGGCCATCCGTTGCCCTCGATCTTTTTCCAGGTGGCGCCGCCGTCGGTCGTTTTCCAGAGCGCGCTCCCGGGGCCGCCGCTCTGGAGGAACCACGGACCGCGCACGCGTTCGTAGCTCGATGCGTAGAGCGTGTTCGGATCCTTGGGGTCCATGGCGACGTCGATGAATCCGGCTTTGTCGCTCACGAACTTGATGAGCTTCCACGTCTGACCGCCATCGGTGGTCTTGTAGAGGCCGCGGTCCTTGTTGGGCCCCCACGCATGGCCTAACGCGGCGACGTAGACGATGTTCGGATCGGTCGGGTGGACGACGATGCGCCCGATCTGCTGCGTGTTCTCGAGGCCCATCAGTTTCCACGTCATCCCGCCGTCGGTGCTCTTGTAGATGCCGCCGCCGGGCAAGATCGAGTTGCGCGTGTTCTGTTCGCCGGTGCCGGCCCACACGATGTTGGTATCCGATGGCGCGATCGCGAGTGCGCCCATCGAGACAACTTTCTCGTGCTCGAAAATCGGGCGGAACGTGATGCCGGCGTTGGTGGTCTTCCAGATCCCGCCGCCCGCGGCCGCGACGTAAAACGTTTTGGACGGGCTGGGAATGCCGGCGATGTCGGCGATGCGGCCGCTCATGTTGGCGGGGCCGATGGAGCGCCAGCGAAATCCGGCGATCGTGGCGGAGTCGAGCTGCGCGCTGTGCGCGGCTTGCGCGGCGGCCGCTGGCGCGATGAGCAGCGCGGACGCTGCGAGGCGAAGGAGAGAGCGCATACGGCTGGGGAAGAGGGAAGGGGGAAGAGGGAAGACGGAGTCGTACGGTGCGTCCGGCTTTGCGTTAGGCATAAAGTCAGCGCGCGGTGGCGCTGTCGATGAACGTCGCGAGATCCTGGCGCAGTCGGGCCATGCTCGGCGTGTCGATGTAGACCATGTGGCCCGCGCCAAAATGATCGGTGGTGATGTCGGCACGGGTTTTGGCGCTCACGGCGAGGTGGTCGAGCGTGTATTCCACCGCGTAGTACGGTGTCGCCGTGTCGTAGTAGCCCATCGCCACGAACAACTTCATGTACGGATTTTTGGCAAACGCGCGCTCGAGATAGGGCGTGACATCGAGGAAGCCCTGGCGCTGCGGATAGCGCCAGCGGCCGATGCCGCCGCCCAGAATCCAGTACATCTCGTCGTCCTTGAAGCCGAGGTCGCGGCGGACGTAGTCGTTGAGCACGGGCGTGAAGGTATTCTCGATGTTGGCGTCGCTCGGGTCGAACTCGCCGCGCTCGGCGCCGGCGTCGGTGGCGTACGCGGTGAAGCGGCCATCGAGCCGACCCACGGTTTCGTGCTGGTCGCGCAGCAGCTCCTGGTCGAAGCGGTCGAGCGGGATGCGCAGATCGTTGTGGTCGATGAAGGCGGGCGACAGGCCGGTGAACCGAGACAGCGTATCGATCACGGCCGTCCGCTGGGCGGCCGTTAGGCGTGCGCCGCGCTCGAGCGCTTGCGTGTAGCCGGCGCCCGCGAACTGCTCCGCCTCTGCCGTGACCTGTTCCACAGTTTGCTGTTGCAGGTCGGGCGGCAGCTTCTTGTGGTACCAGGCGATGGCGGTATACGACGGCAGGAATCCGACGAAGCCGAGGTCATTGCCCTTCTGATCGGACAGCGTCTCGAAGTTGAGCACCGTCGAAATGAGCACGATGCCGTTGAGCGCGATGCCGCGGTCGGCGAGCACGCCGGACAGGCCGGCGGCGCGCGTGGTGCCGTAGCTCTCGCCGGCGAGGAACTTCGGCGACAGCCAACGCTCGTTGCGCGTGAGGTAGAGGCGAATGAACTCGGCGACGGAGCGCAGGTCTTCGGTGACGCCCCAGAAGTTAGGCCCGAGCTGCGGCTTGGATGGCCGGCTGTATCCGGTACCGACCGGATCGAGGAAGACGAGATCGCTCTGGTCGAGCAGCGTGTACGGATTGTCCTCGAGTGTCGGGGGCGGCGCGGGTGGCGAACCGTCGGCGTTCAGTTTGACGCGCCGCGGGCCGAAGGCTCCGAGGTGCAACCAGACGGTGGACGAACCCGGACCGCCGTTGAAAACGAAGGTGAGGGGCCGCTTCGCGGGATCGGTGGCTCCGTCCTTGGTATAGGCGACATAGAAGATGTAGCCCTCGGCGACGCCGGTGGTGTCGTTGCGGATGGGCAGCATTCCGGTTGTTGCCGTGTAGGCGAGCGACGCGCCCTTGAGCTGCATGGTGTGGTGCGTGACGACGGGCGGTCGCGTGGCGATCTCGGAGATGCGGATGGAGTCGTCGCCGGCGCGCGCCGAGTCGTGCGATGGGCGCCCGGACGGGGCGGCGACGGCGCGCGTCGTGTCCGGCGTGCGCGCGGAGCGGCGTCCCTGCTGTGCGTTTGCGTTAGGCGTGGCGAGCGTGCCGAGGAAGAGGGCGGCGATCGTCAGCGGCGCGATCGATGGGCGGACGCTCGCGCGGCGCCGCGAGATCCACGTCGGGTCCAGCGTACCTGGCATTGGGTGCGCTCCACGCGTGTCGAGAGCACCTGTCGGCTTCCGAACGAAGCGGACAGGACGGGCAGCATACGTGTCAACCGCCTTACGCGGCGGGTTAACAGAACGCTGACAGAGTGTTGGTGATTGTCGAGCTCGCCTGGCGGGTCAGTGCGTGAGGTACCACGCGGCGATGATGGCGAGTGCGATCGCGACCAGCGTCAGCGCGCGGATCGACAGGCGCGGCCGGAGAGAGAACCCGTGGAACAGCCCGAGTCGAGAGGAAGGATTGGGTTCGTGGTGCCTGGACGTCGCGGGGGCCGGGTCGAAGATGCGATCGATGGCGTGAGATCCCGGTTGCGGCTGAGCCGGTTTCTCGACCTCGGGCACAACGGGCTCGGGGGCTGGAGTGGGTAGCGGGATGCTTGATCCAGGTTTCGCCGGCTCGAATGGCTTGGCGCGAGTGGTTGGTGGTCGGCCGGTGGCGGAAGATCGTGTGGAGGGAGTGCGGCGGATGCGTTGGGCGTCGAAGAGTGGCAGGGGTGCGTTAGGAGTTTCGGGGCGCAATACATCTGTCATCGTATGATATGATGACCATGCGATTGCGGTTCGAGGACGTTCGCCGTCGGCATGCGCATCGGCGGCCAGCTGTTCATAGAACGGAATGGGATACGGCTGCCTGCGGTCGATCAAGCGAAAGAACGCGGCGGTGGAGCGGACGACCAGGGCGTCCCGCACCAACGCGACCGCCCACCGTTCCGGAAAGAGCGCCGCGTGCATGGCGACGTCCGCCGGCGAGAGGTGCAGCCGAACCGACGCTCCGGTTCGATACCAGCCGACTGATCGGACACCACTCGCATGAAGGCGATCGACGACGATGGCCAGTGCTGATCGCAGATCGGCGTTTGGCGGCGCCTCGTCCACATTCCCACGCTCGACGCCCTCGACCAGTACGTAGTTCAAGTGCAAGCGGGGGCAGCGGTAGATCTCGCCGTAGAGGACGCCGAACGCGAACGATCTCGACGCCGCAGCGTGCGCCTCGATCTCCGCCAGCGCCTGCTGGTGAAGGATCAGCGGTTCGACCGACGAGATGGTGCCGAGCGGTACGGAGAGCGTTGAGACGACGTCGTCCACCGGCTCCCACCGCACAGCCCGCTCGAGCGCGAGTGCTCTGAGCGCAGGTGCTGATGTGGGATCCGGTGCGGTCAACTCGGGATCGTCGTGAGGCGAGTGCGGAGCGGAGGACATTCCGGTATCAGAAGCGATGGCGCGCCGGGCGCGGGACGTGCACCTTTCGCCACGTTCGCGCGACAACTCCACGTGTGACCACGCTGGAGCCTGCGCCAGTTCCACGATATGATGCGCGTCCTGCCCTGCATGCCTTACCAATGAGAACCATGAATCGTTCCGCGCGTCGTCGGTCCGTGGCGCTGGCGACGCTGCGCGCGGCGCTCGCCTGCACGCTCTGTGTCGCGCTGCCGCAGGCAGCCCACACCCAGATCATCCAGCAATTGCTCGGCAAAAAGCCGGCGACTACCGACAGCAGCAAGCAAGTATCGGTCACAGCGCCGGATTCCCCGCGTGCATCGTTATCCGCCTTCCTCGAGTACGCGCAGGCGGGCGATTTCGCGCGCGCGGCGCAATATCTGGATGTGCCCGAGGCGGAACGCGGGCAAGCAAAGCAGCTCGCGAAAGAATTTTCCATCGTGCTCGACCGGTACGTGTACATCGATCTGGATGCGATCTCGGGTGCGTCGCTCGGGGATACGACGACCGGGCTGCCCTCCGGGATGCAACAGGTCGGCACGATCCCGAGCCCTGGCGGCCGAACCGCGCCGGTGCGGTTGGTGCGGCAGGCGAGACCGGGTGCCGAAGCGAGGTGGGTGTTTTCGCGCAGCACGGTGGCCAACATCCCGAGGTGGTACCAGCAGCTCCCCGACCGGTGGACGCTCGAGCACCTGCCATCGTGGCTGCTCGGCACCGGTCCGTTAGGCATCCTATGGTGGCAGTGGATCGCCCTGATCGCCGTCATCGCGGTTTCGTACATGGCCGGCATGCTGCTGGGCCGGCTGGCGCGTGCTGCGTTAGGCGTGGTCGCCAAGCGGACCAAGACGCATTGGGACGACAACATCAGCGCCGCTCTGCGAGGGCCGTTCCGGCTGGCGGCGATGCTGGTGGTCCTGCTCTTCCTCTTGCCGTGGTTGTCGCTCAACGCAAGCGTCTCGCGCCACGTGCATACGCTGGTCAACGCCGGGTTCACCATCGCCCTGTTCTGGGCGTTGTGGCGGTTGGTGGAGGTGTGGCGCGGGGTGATGTCGGTGTCGGGGTGGGCGATGCACGGCACATCGCGCGGTCTGCTGACGCTGGTGTCGCGGCTGGCCAAGATGGTGATCGGCATCTTCGGTTTCGTGTCGCTCCTGGCGACACTCGGCTATCCGGTTGCGGCGATCATCGGCGGACTCGGTATCGGCGGTCTCGCCGTCGCGCTCGCGGCGCAGAAGACCCTCGAGAACCTGTTCGGCGCGTTCGCGATCGGCGGCGACCGGTTGTTCCGCGAAGGCGACCAGGTGACGATCGACACAGTCACCGGCACCGTGGAGAGCATCGGGCTCCGGTCGGTCCGCATCCGGACGGCGGAGCGCAGCGTGGTCTCCATGCCTAACGGCAAGGTGGCGGACTCGAAGATCGAGACGTTCGCGCCGCGCGACCGCATCCGCTTCTCGTGCGTGTTGGCGCTCGTCTACGACACGACGGCGGCACAACTCCGGGCGGCGATCACCGAAGTCGAACACCTACTCAAAACGGAAGAACATGTGGCGCCGGATACGGTCACCGTGTTTTTTCTCCAGTTCAACACGTCATCGCTGGATGTGCAGGTGGCGGCGCAGGTCCTGACGACGGACGGAAACGAGTTCAATCGCATCCGGCAAGATTTGTTACTGAAGATCATGGACGTGGTCGAGCGCTCGGGCACGTCGTTCGCGTTCCCAACGCAAACCGTGCAACTCGAACCGCCGCCCGCCGCCGGAGCGACGGCTGCCGCGGCGCCGTCCGGCGGTCCCGCACCGCCGCCGCCCAAGTCGTGAGCGGACGACTCCTCATCGTATCGAACCGCTTACCGGTGACGGTAAGCGGGTCGGAGAAGGGCGGGCGTCCGCAAGTGCGGGCCAGCGTCGGAGGGTTGGCGACGGGAATGCGCCACCCGCACGAGCAGTCGAACGGATTGTGGTTAGGCTGGCCGGGCGACATGAGCGCGCTCGACGACGTCGAGCGCGCCGAAGTCCAACGCCATCTCGCGTCGCGACGCCTCGTTGGTGTGCATCTCTCGCCCGACGAAGTGTCGGTGTTCTACGACCGGATCGCGAATAGCGTGCTGTGGCCCGTCTGTCACGACCGGTTGGACCAACTGCCGTTGCGGGTCGAGGGGTGGGATGTCTACGAGCGGGTGAACGCGCGATTTGCGGACTGTGTCGCCGAGGTCTGGCAGCCGGGCGATCGCATCTGGGTGCACGACTACCATCTGCTGCGCGTGCCGGCGCTGATTCGCGAGCGGATTCCCGACGCGCGCATCGGGTTCTTCCTCCACATCCCCTTCCCGACTCCCGAGATCTTCTTCGCGCTCGCGCGCCGGCGCTGGCTCGTCACCGGCATGTTGGGCGCGGACCTCATCGGCTTTCACACGCGCCGGCATCGCGGGCACTTCGCCGCGGCGGTGCATCGCCTGTTAGGCCTGGATGCGCACGGGAACGAGTTCGACTATCGCGGTCGTCGCGTGCGGGTGGGCGTGTTCCCGATGAGCATCGACGCGCGCGATTTCGCGCAACGCGCGGAGTCGGAGGCAGTGCGCACGGAGGCGGCACGGATCAGGCGCAACGACACGGGCCCGTTGTTAGTCGGCATTGACCGCCTCGATTACAGCAAAGGAATCCCCCGGCGGCTCCTGGCCGTCGAGCAGCTGTTAGTCAAACATCCGGAGTGGCGCGAGCGTATACGGTTCCTCCAGATCGCGGTGCCGTCTCGCGAGGGCGTGCGGGCGTACCGGCAGGTGCGCGAAGAGGTGGAGTCGCTCGTCGGCCGGATCAACGGCATGTACGCGGTACCGACGTGGGCTCCAATCCATTACGTGCATCGCGGCGTGCCGAGGTCGCTCCTGGTGGGCTTATATCGCGCTGCCGACGTGATGGTGGTCACACCGGTGAGGGACGGCATGAATCTCGTGGCCAAGGAATTCGTCGCGACGCGCACGGATGACGACGGCGTTCTGGTATTGAGCGAATTCGCGGGGGCCGCGGAGGAGTTGAGCGAGGCACTGATCGTGAACCCGTACGACGTGGACGAGACTGCCGAAGCGCTGCACACGGCCCTGGTGATGGCGCCGAACGAGCGCGCGCAACGAATGCGTGCGCTGCGCGAGCGCGTAACGACGCACGACGTCGCACGCTGGGCAGCTGAATTCCTGGATGCCCTCGGAGCATGACGGGCAAGTGGTCGCGGGCACGACGCGTGCATTTCTATATGCCGCGCGATGTGGCGCGCATCACCGTCCCAGCACGGAACGACCGCGCATTGGCGATCATTTATCCATTGGGTGGGTAAAACAACGCGAGGGGGAGAGGAAGCGGGAAGGGTGAGTTGATCTTGACCTACGGTCATCGGGAAACGGGTCCCGGTACGCGGGTCCTGACGGAACCTTGCTTCCAGGAGGGCGCATGCCACGCTTTGAGTTTTCGCTCAGCGGTCCCGACGAAACGCTGCGCCTGGCCGGCGCAGTCACAAGCCCGACGTTTGCGCAAGCGATGGAAGCCATAGCCGAGCAGGCACGCGTGGGCCGTGGTGATATGTTGGAGATCGGGGTCAGTGGCTTTCCGCCGGCGCATTTCGAAGCGTTCATCGAGGGACTGAACGACCAGGTCAGCTGGCAACAGTCGGGGAAAAAGGCCGCATAGGGGCGGGACGGTCGGGTCGACGGGGAAGGCGGTTGGCGAAACGTCGCCGGCTGCCTTCCCTTTTTTGTTGCGTCGGGCGATGGCCGAAAACGTCGGAAATATGTCATTGCGGCCATCGGGCCCGCGGACGCACATTCCGCGCAACCCGCCGGCTGTGACACAGGACGTGAAACCTCATCTCGCGAAACGGCGCCGCACCGACGTTCGGCGCATCGGGTTTCTGGGCTTCGATGGCGTTCAGGCCCTGGACCTCGTCGGACCGTCGGACGCGTTTGCATCCGACGCATTCGCAACCATCGATCGCGGCGACCACGACGCGAAGCCGTGGGTCCCGTACGACGTGGTGGTGATCGGCCTCAACGGACGCCGATTCACGACGAGCTCGGGGCTCGTGATCCGCCCCGACGCATTGGTCCCTTCCATTGTCAGTTTGGACACGCTGATCATCCCCGGCGGCGCCGGTCTCCGGCGACCCGGCGTCGCCGAGCGCGCGGCACGATGGATCGTGAGCATGGCGCCGCGCGTACGACGGGTGGCGAGTGTGTGCACGGGACTCTACGGGTTGGCGGCCACCGGGCTCCTCGATGGCCGGCGTGTGGCCACGCATTGGAGTGCGGTGGCGGACATTGCCAAACGCTACCCGCGACTCCGCGTGGATCCGGACGTGCTCTACATCAAGGATGACCGGTTCTACACATCGGCCGGTGTCACCGCGGGCATCGACCTCGCCCTCGCGTTGATCGAAGAGGATCACGGCCCACGGATCGCGTTGGCGGTTGCGCGCGAGCTTGTGGTGTACCTCAAGCGACCAGGTGGTCAGCAACAATTCTCGGAGCCGCTGCAGTTTCAGCTGAGCTCGGCGGATCGCTTCGTAGATATCGCCGCGTGGATCCACGGGCACCTGCGGTCGCGGTTGACGGTGGATACTTTGGCTGAGCGCGCCTGCCTCAGCGTTCGGCAGTTTGCGCGCGCGTTCAAGCAGGAATTCGGCATGACGCCGGCCGAGTTCGTCGAGGAGGCGCGTCTCGCCGAAGCGGGGCGGCGTTTCACGTCGGCGGCACGGCGGGTGAGCGTCGATGCGGTGGCGCGGTCGGTGGGCTACTCGAGCGAGGACGTATTCCGCCGTGCGTTCGAGCGGCGGTTCGGGGTGACTCCTTCACAATATCGGAGCCGTTTCGGCGTTGCCGCCGGCGCCGGGCGCCCGGCGGGAGCCAGATCATGAGGAAAGGAGGCGTCGTGATGTGCGCCACGTTAGGCGCCTTGATTTCGGCGCGACCGATGCCGGCCCAGCGGCCGGCGATCGAGTGGCCGGCGTACGCGCACGACGCCGGCGGCTCGAGATTCTCGCCGGCCTCGCAGATCACGCGGGCAAACGTCGCGCGGCTGGTGCCGGTCTGGACGTACCGCACGGGCGATTTTGCGTTAGGCGACGGCATGACGCGCGACGAGACGACGCCGCTGTTCGTGGACGGCCTGCTCTACGTGTCGACGCCGTTCGGCGGCGTGCGCGCGCTGGACCCGGAGACGGGCAGTGAGCGGTGGTCGTTCGACTCGCAACTCGATCCGTCCGGAGACTACGGCGATTTCACCAATCGCGGGGTTTCAACATGGGTCGACCCCGAACGGCCGTCCGGCGCGGCGTGCCACCGGCGCATCTACGTCGCGCCGGTGGACGCGCGGCTCATCGCGCTCGACGCGCGCACCGGCGAACCCTGTGCGGACTTCGGCGACCACGGCGTCGTTCGGTTAGGCGATGTCCCCAATTCGGCGCAGTACACCGGCGAATACGAGATCACATCGCCGCCGGCGGTGGTCCACGGCCTGCTGATCGTCGGCTCGACCGTTGCCGACAACGTCCGCGCGCAGGCGCCGAGCGGGGTGGTGCGCGCGTTCGATGCGCGAACCGGTGCGCTGCGTTGGGCGTGGGATCCGGTCCCGCGCCACGCGAGCGATGCCGGCTACGGAACATGGCGCGGGCCCGGCGCGCACGAGACCGGCGCGGCCAACGCGTGGTCGATCATCAGCGTCGATTCGGCGCGCGACCTCGTGTTCGTGCCGACCGGGAGTGCGAGTCCGGACTTCTTCGGCGGCGACCGGCTTGGCCAGAACCTCTACGCCAACTCGGTCGTGGCGCTACGCGCATCGACGGGTGCGATGGTCTGGCACTTTCAGGCGGTGCATCACGACCTCTGGGATTACGATGTTCCCGCCGAGCCGGTGCTGTTCACGTGGCGTCACGACGGGCGCGATGTGCCGGCGGTCGCGGCGACCACCAAGATGGGGCACCTCTTTCTCCTCGATCGCGAGACCGGCCGGCCGCTCTTTCCCGTGGTCGAACGCCCGGTGCCGCCGAGCGACGTCCCCGGCGACGCCGCGTGGCCCACGCAGCCGTTCCCGACCCTTCCCGCTCCGTTAGTCCCGGAGCGCGTCCAGGCCGACGACGTGTTCGGCGTTACGCCTAACGACAAAGCGTGGTGCCGGCAGCAGCTCGCAGGGGTGCGCAACGAGGGGATCTTCACGCCGCCGTCGCTCCGCGGCACCGTTATCTATCCGGGCAACATCGGCGGCTCGAATTGGAGCGGTCTGGCCATCGACCCGGCGCGACATGTGGCCGTCATTCCATCCAATCGCGTGATCACGATCGTGCAACTCATTCCGCGCGCGGACGCACGATCGCGGGCGATGTCCGGAACGCGATTCGATCAATTCTCCCCGCAGCGCGGCACACCGTACGCGATGCGCCGCACGTTTCTCATCGCCGCCGATGGGGCACCGTGCTCGCCGCCGCCATGGGGGACGCTCACAGCCATCGACCTCGAGAGCGGCCGCGTGACGTGGGAGCGGCCGTTCGGCAGCGTGGCCGGGCTTGCCGGTGCGTCCGAGGCGTGGGGCTCGCCTAACTTGGGCGGCGCGATGATCACGGCGGGGGGCATCGTCTTCGCCGCCGGCGCGCTCGACCAGCGCCTGCACGCGTACGACGTCGAGACCGGCGCGGAGTTGTGGTCGGCCAGGCTGCCCGCGGGCGTCCATGCATCGCCCATGACGTACGTCACCGCGGGTGGACGACAGTTCGTGGTCGTGGCGGCCGGCGGACACCGCGAACTGTACGCGGCATCGGGCGGCCGCGACGCGCCGGGCGACTACGTCGTGGCGTTCGCACTGCCTCGAGCGCACGCCGCCGCTCCACACGCGTCAGCAATCGGGCCGGGCCGGTACGAGGGGCAGATGGTACTCGACCGATCGCGCTATGACGCAGCGTGGACCATCGCACGCGAGCCTAACGGAGTCAGCCTCTCGTTCACGCTTCCGGGCGTCGGCGCCGTGGGTCGCGGCACGGGGCGTTTCATCGGTGACAGTCTGACCGTATCGGCGACCTGGTCGCTGGCCGCCAAGCACTGTTCGGGCACCCTCACACTGAGCGGCCGTTCCGCGAACGAGGGCGTCGCCATCATCGGCGAACTCGAGTATGTGGATGGATGTTCGGGTGGGCGCACGAAGCCGGGAACATTCGCAGTCTGGCGCGCGGGGCACCGCGTGACGCGGATACGCGCTTCAGGGAAGTGAAGCGGCGCTGATTCGCCGCCATCCATCTGCCAGGGGTGCTCGGTCTATCGCGGCACGTTCTAGCGGTGGTCCGCGTCGGCGTCTCTCGTTAGGCAGAGGTACGACAGGTCGCTGAGATCCATGTCCCGCCATGCCATCTGCTTGCGCCTGGGCCGCAGGGGAAGCGCGCGGAAGAACGGCAGGTGCAGGGCCGCCCCGCCCAGCCGCTCCCAGAGCGCGTCGGGCCCAAGGTGGAACTCGGCGATGATCGTCTCGCCGTTCACCACGGCGAGCCGGAATTCCTCGATGCGGCCGATCACGCGACCCTGGTTGTCGTGCACGCGTCTGCCGAGCAGCCGCTCGAGGTGGATTTCGCGTTCCTCGCTCATTTTCGGCCTCGCTCGATGATGTGGTCGCGCAGCCACTGCTCGAGGGCGTTGATCGGCGTCGCATCGACGTCCGTGTCGAATTGCAGGTAGCGGTCGCGGTAGCGCAGTGCGTCCCACGGGATGCGGACGGGGCCTTGTCGGCCGGTGAGGCGGCGGTCCGCGCGGGCGATCCATGCGGCGAGCCGCCGACTCACGCGCGCCGCCAACGTCACCGCGCCGACTTCGACGGCAACGATGCGCGGTGCGTGACCAGTGCGGACCACCGCGATCACACCATCGACGCGGCCCGCGTTGGCGTGCGTCGCGTCGACGAGCTGCTCGTCGAGCACGTCGGCCACCAGATGCTCGGGACGCCCCATCATGAGCCGGCGACCTGCAAGGGAATGGAGATCACGCCGAGGACCATGGCGAGCAGGCTGATGATCAGCACGACCGCGTTGCCTAACGGTCCGTTCGTGTGCTCGCCCAGATAGGCCCGGTCGTTCATGAGCACGAGAAATGGCAGCACGCCGACGGGCAGCGAGGCGGCGGTGAGCGCCATCGAGATGTTGGTCAGCTTCAGCGGATCGGCGCCGGCGAGCACGATGACGGCGCCGATCGCGATGATGAGGGTGTAGGTGAGGCTGAAGCGGGCGCTGCGCCGCGGTTCGAGATCCTCGCCCCATACCCAGCCGAGCCCTTGGGCGAGGAGGTAGGCCAGCGACAGGGCGATTTCGAGCGTCGCGCCGAGGCACGCCACGCCTAACGCGGCTACGAAGAGCCAGAAGCCCGGGCGGCCCAGGATCACCGTCGTGAGACGCGAGAGATCGCGGTATCCCTGCACGTCGGCGCCCGACGGACCGAGCACGATCGCCGCGCACACCAAGACCGCTACGGAGAGGAAACCGCCGAATCCCATGCCGATGCCGGCGACCCATCGGTTGACGCCGAGATAGCTGACGTCCCACTTGTTTTCAATGGCACCCGAGGAATAGAAGTAGTAGAGATACGGTGAAATCGATGCGCCGAGCACGCTCACGGCGACGAACCAGTAGTGGGCGGGCCGGTGATCGGGCAACCGCGGCACGAGGCCTTGGCCTAACGCACCGTAATCGGGGCCGCCGTGGATGGCGGCGACGACGAACACCACCGTGACGAGCCCGAGGAGCGAGACGCCGTTCTCGATCATCCCGAAGGTGCCCCGCCACAGAATGAGCCACGCCATCACGGCAATGGGGACGACCCACCACCGCAGCGCGATGCCGGTGGCCAACTGCAGTGCGGCCGCCACGCCTCCCATCTCCGCGCCTAACACGAGGACAGAGACGCACAGCATGACCGCGAAGATGAGGAGAAACGCGGGCCCTCCGAATCGCTCACGGAGCGCATCGGGAATCGTGCGTCCGCTGCACGCGGCGAATCGCCCCGACATCTCGACGAGGAACGCAATGCACGCGGTCCCGATCACGATCGACCAGACGAGGCGGTAGCCGAACCCCGCTCCCGCCTGCGCAGCGGTCGCGATCGACCCGATCTCGAGAAACCCGCCCACGCTCGTGACGATGCCGAGCGCGATTTGCAGAACTCGCTTCATGCGGCACCGATTGGTCGCATCTCATGTGCCAGCGTTTGCGCCTCGGCGCATGTGCGCGAGGCTCCCTAACGCGGCATGGCGCCGGCGGGCGCGCGAGCTGCCGCGCGGCGCCGTTCGCTCCGCCCGACAGATGACCGCGCGGCGTCGAGCCAGCGGCGGGTGGTATGGAGCGCGGCGATGAGGTACAGGCCGCCTGCCGGCACCCACATGACGAGGCCGGCGAGCTGTTGGTCCTGGAGCGGCGTTAGGCCGAAGGCGTGGCCGGCCAACGCATAGCCGGCGTACCACGGTGATTGGGCGACGACGAGCAGCGCGCCGAGCACCGCGGTATGGACCGCGGTGATGAACAAATAGACGATCGACCGGCCGAGATCCCGCGACCGTCCCGGGTGCAGCACGGCGGACCAGAAGAGCACGCCCGTTCCCAAAAACGACGCGTGCTGCACGACGTGGATGGCCGGGTGGGCGAGGGCGGCGTCGAACAGCGGCGGCACGTGCCAGAGCCAGATGGCCGCGCCATGCAGCAAGCAGGCCAGCGACGGCCGGCGGCCGGCTCGGACGACGGCTCCGCCGAGCGGCCATCTGCCTAACGCGACCGCGGCTCGGCGCGCCGATGGCACCGCGCGCAGCAGCGCGAGCAAGGGCCTGCCGGACGCGATGAGAGGCGCCGCGACGGCGATGAGGATCTCGTGCTGGATCATATGCGCCGTGAACAGCCGATCGGCGATCGCATCGGCCGGTCCCGCCACCGCGGCGAGCGCCAGGACACATCCGCCGGAGAGCGCCCAGATCTGCGCGCGGCGTGGCTCGGTTGCTCGAGCGGCCGTCACGTTGAGCACGGTGAGAACGTGAATGCGCCGGCCGCCTGCGCGATGAGCCACGCGGCGGCGAGGGCACCCAGCGCCATGCCTAACAATGACAGGAAACGCTCGGCCGATCGCGCGGGGGCGTCCGACGGGTGTGGAACGCGACGCCAGACTGGGCCCATACATCCACGCGGTGCCCCGGCGCGTACAGCGTCTCCGACAGCGGCACATAGGCGAACCAGCCGGTGTCGGGTGCGTGGTTCGTGAGCAGCGCGACGTACAACAACCCGATGCCAACGCAGTACGTCCAATACCCGAACGCATTGAGTCGCGGGAAGGCGACGCTTCGCGCGCCGACCATGAGGGGCACGAAGTACAGTCCCATCGCCGTCATCATCGGGACAGCGAACAGAAACATCATCGTCGTGCCGTGCGTCGTGAAAATCTGGTTGTAGCGATCTGCCCCGAGGAACGCGTTCTCCGGCCGAGCCAATTGCGTCCGCATGAGGGCTGCTTCGATGCCCCCGGCGATAAACATCGCGAACGCGGTGACCACATAACGTCGCCCGATCGACTTGTGATCGACGGTGCACAACCATCCCCAGAATCCGGGTTGGTCGCGCCAAGTGCGTTCGAGCGCATCGGCGTCTTGCGCGATGTCGCCCGCCTCGAGCGTCACGGGGCCGGGGGCGTCGCTGCCTAACGAGCTCACCTAGGCCACGAGCGCACGCATGTCGGCGGCGGAGAGGTGAAAGGCCGGCATGCGCGCGCCCGGTTTGATCACCGATGGATCGAAGATCCATCGCGCGAGGTTCTCCGGCGTGTTGTCGAGGACCCCGGCCGCGAGCGTTCGACGCGCCGCGACATGCGTGAGGTCGGGTGCTGCCGCGCCGCCGGCGTCGGTGCCGGCGATCCGGTGGCAGAGCGGACACCCATTGCGCATGAACACCGTGTCGCCGCGAGCCGCCTCGGCGTCGGTCGGCGGCTCCGCCGGCTGCGACGTCTTGGCGAGCCATGCGTTGTATTCGGCTTTCGGTTGGGCGACGACGAAGAACGCCATCTTCGCGTGCGCGAGTCCGCAAAACTTCGCGCACTGGCCGCGATAGACGCCTGGGGTGTCGGCCCGAAACCAGAGCGCACTCCGGTACCCTGGGATCAGATCGCTCTTGCCGTTCAGGTTAGGCGCCCAAAAGCTGTGGATCACGTCATCGGATGCAAGCCTTAAATGGATTGGCACGCCGACCGGTACGTGAATTTCGTTGGCCGTGGTCACGAGCTTCGTGGGATCGGCGCTGGAGTAGCGCACTTCCCACCACCATCGGTGGCCCGTCACTTCGATCACCAGCCGGTCGGCATCGTGCTGGGCGAGTGCGTGCCCAACGGCGAAGCTGTACACCAGCACCGCGGCAAGAACGATTGCCGTGGCCAGCACGGCGGCGATCACGATGCGCTCGGCGCGTCGCGTCACCGTGGGCGTGTCGCGAATGACGTCTCGCGATGCATCACCGCTCTTCGCGAGCGCGGCGCGAACCGCGACCGTTGCGACGCCGAGCCAGATGATGAGGCCGGCACCGAACATCCACCACCAGAGTCGCGTCACCGCAGCCGCTTCGGGCGAGGCGGGAGCGAAGATCGAGTGCATCTGTCCAACCGGCTTCTCGTGGTTTCCAGGGCGGCAAGCGCGAGTTTCGTGCCCGGCAACCATTGCGCGTCGATTCACAAGCGCGGTTCATGGCCATCGCTCAAAACCGATCTCGAGAACGCAGGCAAGCAGTGGGTGGATGAACAGGTCGTCGTCGATGGAAACATGGTATCGAGCCGGAAGCCCGATGACATTCCGGCCTTCAACGACGCGATGGTCACACTCTTCAGCACGGCCATGCACCACGCCGCGCACAGCGAGTAGTCGATTGTTCACGGTGCGCGGCGCAGTGCCGCCCGGCAAAGCCGCTCGTTAGGCGGTTGGGCGCGGGCGCTTGTCGGATGTCGACCGGCGAGTGGTTGTGCGAGTGGACGTCGACCTCCGCTCCGACCGGTCGGCGTTCGACGCGCGCTCGCGGTCGACTTCCGTGTCCTGCGCCGCCTCTTCGTTGATCGACTCGGTGGCCAGCTCCGTCAACTTCTCATCGGCCGCCTTCTCCTCACCGAGTGTTTGCTCGAGCAGCTCGACGTGGTCGTTGAAGCCGAGTTGGTCGGCCCAAGTGCGCACGCTGCCGTACGCGGCGATTTCGTAGTGCTCCACCCGTTGCGCCGCCGCGATGATCCCGGCGTCGAGGACTTGGGGCTCCGGGTCCTCCTCGATGAGCTCGGCGCCCTCGGACAGCACGCCCTCCATACCGTGACAGGTTTTGCCCTTGGCATTCTTGCCCAGGTACTCGAAGATCTGCTCGAGTCGTGAGACATGTCCCTCAGTCTCTTGCCGGTGGGATTCGAGCGCCTCTTTCAGATCGTCGTGCGACGCCGCCTTGATCATTTTCGGCAGTGCCTTGAGAATCTGCCGTTCCGCGTTGTACAGGTCGCGGAGCTCCTCGACGTACAGGTCGGAAAGGGTGTGCGCAGCCATCGGTGCCTCCAGGAGTGAGTCGCGTCGGTCGGAGGCGTGCGTGATTGCAATGCCCGGTCCTCGGCTCGAAAAGCGCGGCGGTTACTCGCGCGGCGACTGCCGACCGTCCGCCTCGTCGGCCACGACTTCGTGATGGCGATCGGAGCCGACTCGGTGATCACGCCGGCTTGCTCGCGCCAAGCGAACCGTTAGGCGCGCTCGCCGATCGTCAACAGATGGCGCGCGGCCGCCAGGCCGGCGACTGTAGCGCAGAGCGACAATGCGACGCTGAGCACGATGTACAGCCCAGCCCGCCAATATTCTCCGGCGTCGAGCAGCGCCACCGACTCATAGCTGAACGTCGAGAACGTCGTGTAGCCGGCACAGAAGCCTGTGGTGAGCAGCGCGCGCATCTCCGGTGTGAAGATCGACGTCGCGAGCGCGTATCGCATCACGAACCCGAAGAAAAAACAGCCGGTGACGTTGACGATGAGCGTGCCGAAGGGGAACGGCGCGCCGGTCCATCTCTGGATCATCGCGCCGAACACCAAGCGTGACACGCTTCCGGCGGCCCCACCGATGGCGACGTAGATCATCGATCGGGCTCGTATCGGGTGAGACCCGCGGCTTCGACATGATCGGTGCGCGCGGCCAGCTCTTCGATCGCGGCGAGCGTGTCCTCGAGTCCAGCGAGCAACACCTCGAAATGGCGGCGCTGATGTTCGTTGAGCAGCGGGTGGTCTTCGGGCACAAAAAGACTCCTGCGTGAGCGTACCGTAGGAGTCATCAGCCGGAAGACCCGGCACTTGGCGGCGAACTCCATCGCCGATCATCGATTGTGCCTTCACGAGCATCATACCGTCGTCGCGCGAGGACGTCAACGTCGGCGGCGACTGGCGGCCCATCGTGCATTGCGTTAGCCCGTCAGGTCACGGATGCTTGGGTTCTGCGACCTTGAGCTGCATGGACTCCTCGCGCGCGGCCAGCTCGCGCATGATCACGCCGTAGATCCAATTACTAACGGTGCGATTCTCGGCGCCCGAGACGCGCTCGATGCGGAGCTTCTCGGCTGCAGTCACGCGGACTTGAACGACTTTCTTTTTCGGGTTTCGTGTCTTGGCCACCGTCTGTTTGCCTGCCGCCTAAAGGGATTGTGGCAGGCGAACATACGGGGCCGGTTCGTATCATGCAGTCATACAATGTCATATGTCGTCATACGCCACCGATCGAATCCGGCGCGCACGCGATTGAGCCGGATGTATCTGCGACGCCGCCGGGCGGCAGAGCGCGCGCGTGCAGGCGTCGAGCAGCTCGTCCGCGCTGAGTCGCGCGAGGTCGAATGTCGAGGACGCACCGAGGAGCGTGCGCACCTGGCGGCCGAGGACACGCGGATGGACGTCGAGACGGGCGGCGACCCCGCCTAACGAACGGTGCTCGTGCTGCAGCAGCCGGAATGCAGCAAGGGTGCGCGCGATGATCAGGAGCTCGCGACAC
>Ga0075436_100001044_pt1 | contig 18687 bp, 16 predicted proteins | sample RhiMethybrSRZTD5_FD_75303 | JGI IMG/M metagenome (GOLD analysis project Ga0075436, IMG submission 75303) | Populus rhizosphere microbial communities from Tennessee, USA - Rhizosphere MetaG P. TD hybrid SRZTD5 | ecosystem: Host-associated > Plants > Roots > Rhizosphere > Soil | place: USA...
TGGTGGCCGGTGTCGTATAACTTGCCGAAGTCGCGCCCGTGATGTTCGCGCCGTTCTTCTGCCACTGGTAGCTCAGCGGACCGGTGCCACTCGCGACCACTGCAAATGTCGCCGTCTGGCCCGCCGTCACCGTTTGATTCGCTGGCTGCGTGGTGATTGTCGGTGCGACTGGTGCGGGATTTACAGTCAGCGTCGTAGCGTTGCTCGTCGCGGTTCCGGCACTGTTGCTCACGACCACGTCAAACGTTGAACCACTATCCGAAGTCGTCGTTGCCGGCGTGGTGTAACTAGAAGAGGTCGCTCCGGCGATGCTCGCGCCGTTCTTCTGCCACTGGTAGCTCAGCGGCGCAGTGCCAGTCGCGACTACTGAGAATGTCGCCGTCTGGCCCGCCGTCACCGTTTGATTTGCCGGTTGCGTGGTGATTGTCGGAGCCACTGGCGCCGGATTCACCGTCAGAGTGGCTGCGCTGCTCGTCGCGCTGCCAGCAGAGTTGCTCACAACCACAACAAAGGTCGACCCGCTGTCAGAAGTCGTGGTCGCTGGCGTCGTGTAGCTGGCCAAAGTTGCGCCTGCGATGTTCGCACCGTTCTTCTGCCACTGGTAGCTCAGTGGAGCCGTGCCGCTTGCCACCACCGTGAACGTCGCCGTCTGTCCCGCCGTCACCGTTTGACTTGCTGGCTGCGTGGTGATCGCGGGAAACACCACAGTTCCACTCGCCGTAAAGTTGACTCCCGTGACGTCGGTTGTGCCTGCGGTCACATTCTGATTCGCTGGAGTAAAGGCATAACCCGGATTGCTCGGCGTGACCCCGTACGACCCACTGGCCAATCCTGCGAACGTGTACGCGCCCGAGCCGTTGGCCGTTGTGGTGGCGCTCGTGGTACCGCTCAGGGTGACCGTCGCGCCGCTTCCACCCTTCGAGGGACTAATCGTCCCGGAGATGTTGACACCCACAGTTGCAAATTTGTGGCCCCCGCTCTTCCCGTTATTGTTCTTGGAATCGGTGGACTGCACTTGAAAGTAGTAAGTAGTGCCAGCGGACAAGCCGGAGACAGTTATTTGGTGACTGGTAACCATCGTGGGATCGACCGGCGTATTGGATCCGTAAGAAGTGGTGGTTCCATAATTTACGACGGAGTTGGAGGCGACGTCCGTCGCCCAGACAACCTGAGTACCGGAAGTCGTCGTGGAAATTGCCTGAACGTTGGTGATGTTAACGGTCGTCGGCGGTGGAGGGGTTGTGTTGGCGCCGCTGACGAATCCGGCGCAGCCAGCCAACACCATCGGAGCCAACCCCAACAAAAGCAAGACAACGAGTTGAAGGGCGCGTGCGCGTACAGACACACGTGTAGTCCTCTGACTTGTCTTCGAATTCATTTTTTCCTCTGGGCTGGTGCCAGCTAGCAGTCAGAAGCGGGGGTGGGGGCCGCTGAAGTCGCTGATCTAAGTAACGCCCTAACTTTCTTCCACGGCGATGATAAGGAGAGGGAGACTCCGTAAACTACTGGTGTGAGGAACAGTTTTGGGTCAGGGAACGAACGCTGCCTGCGTACTTTACGTGCACTGCCTTTCGGCCAGTAACGGAATGTCTACAGGGACGAGGAGTTCGTCTGACAAGGACAGGGGCAGGCCAAAACGGTCAGGTGCCGGCGAAAACTGTTTGAAGGCAAGATTCAGAGAAGGAAATTCAGAGAGACAAAACTTCCTGCCGGACTCAGTCAGTCTGCTCCGGAAGGCGACGGCCTAGCTTCTGGTCGCGATCCGACGGGATTCTTTTGTTTCGTGATCAGGCCGGCGTCGCGAATTTTGTAAATGAGAAGCCTGTAGCTGATTTTCAGTTCCTGAGCCGCTTTCCTGCGGTTCCAGCGATTGGCGCGCAGCGCCGCGAGGATGATGTTCTTTTCGCTGGCGCGGATCGCTTCTTTGCAGAGGCTCTTCAGGGGCACAATTCCATTTTTTGCCGCCGCGGGAGGTGAGGGCGGCCTGACGGGACGTGCAGAATCTTCCAGGATCGACGCCTCGGGGCCGACGACCACATGGCGCGCAATGCCGTTCGAGAGCTCACGGATGTTCCCCGGCCAGTCCAGGCACTGCATGTAATGCAACGTCTCCATGGTCAGCGGCTCCGCTTGCGCCTGGAACTGTTGCTGGCAGCGCGCGAGAAAATACTCGGCCATCATGGGAATGTCTTCCCGGCGGTCGCGCAGCGCCGGAAGCTTCAGGCATACGACGTTAATGCGATAGTACAGATCGGCGCGAAACTTTCCTTTTGCAATTTCATCTTTCAGATCCTTATCGGTGGCACACATCAGCCGCGTGTCGACCCCTCTCTCAAGTTCGTCGCCGATCCGCGAAAAGCGGCCGTCCTGAAGGAACTGCAAAAGCTTGCTTTGGGACGCCAAATCCAGGTCTGCAATTCCGTCAAGAAACAACGTGCCGTTGTGCGCAAGCTCCACTCGGCCGGGTTTTGTTGCATGGGCTCCGGTAAAAGCACCTTTTTCGAAGCCGAAGAGTTCGCTTTCCAGCAGCGTTCCGGGGATCGCGGCACAATTAACCTTGACGAATTCGCCAGTGGATACTCCCGAGTGATTGTGAATCCACCGGGCAAGAACCTCTTTGCCGCTTCCCTTTGGGCCGTACAACAATACTGGAATGTTCGTACGGGCGATTTTTGTGGCGCGCTTCCGAACCTCATCCATGGCCTCGGAACGCCCAAACAACACCTCTTCCGGCGGCAAGACATTGGCCAGCCCTGGGCCCGCGCTTTTCGTTCGTCTTTCGGCAGACATGTTCGATAGATGATTCGGCGTGGGAATGGAAAGCACACGATAGGCCATCAAACGAGTTTGCTCCTGGGACAAATGAAGCCAGGGAAGTGTTGTTAAGCGGCTTATCTACAATAACTTAGGTCGGTAAGGGTCGGCTTGGTTTTAGTACCGACAGGAGAGAAAGCACTGATTTCTCATATCCCAAATAGTAAAAACTTCTCCCACTGACGAAAACAATTTCTCTCTTTTGATGGCTCCGGGCTATCTCGGCGGGAAGATGAAGGCTTCTAGCAGGTCGGCACGGGCCTTTTCATCGGAGGCAACGACTTTTAGGATGTCCTTGACCGAGAGCATTCCTCGGAATTCACCCATTTGACTCAACACGATCAGGTGGAAGATGCCGTTCTGTTCCATAAGCAGCAAGCATTCGTCGAGTGTCTTCTCCGCCGTAACCGTAACCAGTTCCCGCGTCATGATATCCGAGGCTTTCATCCATGCGGGGCACTTGTTTTCTGCGGCAACTTTGTCGGAAATATCGCTCTGAGAAATGACCCCCGTGAGCTTTCCGTTCGCGCCCAGCACGCCGACCGTGCGCACTTGTTTTGCTCGTAGATACTGCGCTACTTCGTGAACGCTCGTCTCTTCGGAAACTGTATAGATTTCTTTGCGGGACCCGATCAAGTCGCCAACTCTCATTGGACGCCTCCGCAGGCTGATTTGGCCGGATAGTAGGCCTATTCGTTCCTAGAAGCAAGATAGGTTCCAAACGAAAGCAAGGCCTGAGACGGCCTTTCTGGCAGGCCGGAAAGGACCTGGCCAGACTTACTCAGCGGCTCGGTGAAGGGAGAGGACCCTGCCTCACGCCCGCGCGGCTTCCCCGCGGACAATATCGTACCTTTCGATGACGGCGGCCACACCCATGCGCGCATTGCCGTCCTCAATCCTTGGCTCGACGCGCAGAACTTTTCCCAAAGCGTGCACCAGCACTTCCGGACCGCTCGTTACTTCCGTTGGCAATGTCAGGATCAGATCGAGCCGTGAACCCGTTTGTGGATCCTGGTCCATCACGAAATAAAGACCTCGCGGGGAAATGTCGCGAGTTTTGCACTTTTGGGAATCAACCGCCTTCTCTGTGGGGACGCGAACAAGAACCGGCAAAGACAGGTCATAGCGTCGACTTGTACGACGCTCGGTAATTCCCCCCATTTCTGCGTACACGCCGCGGACCGATCATTTTGGCCGCGTTCCCTTCTTTGGATTAGGCCTGAAATGCTACAGTTCCGATGCCGCTTGCTTGGCCTGAACCAATTCACTTCACTGGTTCAAAGTATTCGTTTGATTCTGGCGCGGGATAAAGTAACGCAAGTATCCCTTTAAAGTATATGCTTTTCTTCTTTTTGCCGTTTCTTCCCTCTGACCGCGCCTCTCGAAGATTGCTATCCGTTCCTGGTTCCCACCGCTGAGGTTTCTTCGGCCCCCGACGCTGACTTCCGCGTCCGCGGCGTATCCAGGTTGAACTGCCGCATTTTGTAAAGCAGCGCCTTATAACTGATTCCCAGCATCTTGGCGGCATCCTTGCGGCACCAACGCGTCTTTTCCAGTGCGTCGGCAATCGCTTCCATCTCCGCCTCATCCTTCAAGCCGCGGACCAGCGCCTTAAGCCCTTGCTCCTTCGGTGGCGCCGGCTCTTCGCGTGGCGACGTGCGCTGCCGCGTGGAGGACATCTCCACCAATTCGCGCAGGCTGCCTTCGTCATCCTCAAGAATGACGTAGCGCTTCACAAAGTTCTCCAACTCGCGCAGATTTCCCGGCCACGGGTAATTTAGGGCGGCATCCATCAGGTGCTTGGAAGGTGGCTGCCCGGGCTTGCCGTATTTTTCGCTGTACTTCTGCAGGAAATGTTGGAAAAGCAGCGGGATTTCGGTCGTGCGTTCCCGCAGCGGCGGCACGTTGATTGACAACACATTTAGCCGGTAATATAAATCCTCGCGGAATCGCCCCGTTCTCATCGCTTCCTGCACATCAAGATTGGTTGCCGCCAGCACGCGCACATCGGTCTCCACCATGTGGCGTCCGCCCAGTCTCGAATACTGATGATCTTGCAAAACGTGCAAGAGCTTGGCCTGCAAGTGCGTGCTCATTTCTGCGATTTCGTCGAGAAAGATCGTGCCCTTGTTGGCTAGCTCAAACTTGCCCGGCTTGCTTCGCACCGCGCCGGTAAAAGCTCCCTGTTCGAATCCAAAGAGTTCCGATTCCAGCAGCTCTCCCGGCAGCGCCGCGCAATTCACCTTCACGAAAGGCTGGTTCCGTCGCTTCGAGCGCAGGTGAATCATTCGCGACACCACTTCCTTGCCCACGCCGCTTTCCCCGCAGATAAATACCGGCACGTCCACCGGCGCGATTTGCAAAATCTGCTGCCGGATGCGCACCATCTGCGGGCTAGCGGCCAGAAAGCTCAAATCCTCCGTCACCTGGTCGCAATAATCACGGAGCGCCTGATTTTCCGTCGCCAGTTGTTTCTTCTGGCGCGACTTCAGCATCGCCGCATCCAGCTCTGATTTCTCGAAAGGCTTCGTCAGGTAATCGTGCGCGCCGATGCGAATCGCCTCCACCACCGTTCCCACTTCATTCGAACACGACAGCATGATCACGTTCAGGCTGCGGTCGATCTCCATCAGCTCTTTCAACGTGTCAATGCCGTTCATTTCCGGCATCAAAACGTCGAGGATGATGAAGTCTGGCCGTTCGCCCTTTTTCACCTTGTTCAGGGCTTCCCTGCCGGAGCTGACGGTCTCCACGTCGAATCCGTCCACTTCAAGAAGCGTTTGCAGGTACTTTCGAATGCTCGGCTCGTCATCCACCACCAGAATTTTTTCTTTCTCAGCCATTGGCTCTTCCCTTTCTTCCGCAAATTTCTTCCAGCGTTACCCCTGGTCCATCGGCAGCAAAAATGTGAACCGGCTTCCTCCGCCGGGATCGCTTTCTACCCAGATCTTTCCGCGGTGCGCTTGAATGAGGCGTTTTGCGATCGCCAGCCCCAGCCCCATGCCCGAAGTATTTCGGTCCACTCTCACGAAATCCTCGAAAATTTCCTGATGGTGCTCCGCCGGGATGCCTGCCCCGGAATCCTTCACGCTGACTTCCACACTGTTTGGCCTGGGCAAACGAAATCTCCGCCGCTCTTCCACGGGAGCCATGGTTGCCACGCGCCGTTCCCAGAAATGCGGTCCTGCCTTCATCGTGACTGTGCCACCGCTTGGAGTGTGCTTCAGCGCATTGTCCAGCAGATTCGCGGCAACTTGTTGCACCTTCTGATAATCGAAGCGGAAAGCCGGAATGGAAGGATCGATGTTCGCTTCCAACCGCACTCCTTTGCGCTGAAATGCTTCTGACCACCGTTTCGAAAGCTCATCCAGGCAATCTCGCAAGTCGTTCTCCCGGAGTTGCAAAACCAGCTTGCCGCTTTCCAACGCGGAATAATTCAGGAACATGGAAACCAGCCGCACTAATCGCTCGCAACTCTCTTTGGATTCTTCCAGGATGTCCCGCTGTTTGTCCGTCAACCGCCCGAGAGAACCTGCAAGCAGCAAATCGTAATAACCCTTGATCACGGCCAGCGGTGTTTTCAACTCGTGCGCCGCAGACGCGAGAAAAACGGTCTTCTGGCGATTCACTTCCTGCAATTTCAGATACGCCGCGAGAAGGTTTCGGTAAGTGATCTCGCGTTCCTGAAGCAGCTCTTGCACGGTAAGCTGCGTTGCGGCATCGGGGTCAGTATGCTTCCCTGATCTATTTTCAATCTCTACCACCAACCAATCGGATTCCGGCATCCACTGAATCTGCACAGCTGTTTTCTTTTCCGCTGGCCCGATGTGCACGTTAACTTCGTGCTCGCCTTTTTCTACTTCCCCGAAAATTTTGGCGGAATCCAACTTCAGCAGATCGCTGAAGAGATTAGGCTCGTCCGTTTCCTTGAATCCTTGCATTTCCAGGATCTGGCGCGCTCGCGCATTGATGAGCAGTGGGCTTCCGCCGCGATCCGTCACGATTAAGGGTTTTTCAAGCGTGTCGAGAAGCCGGCTAACCCATCCAAGCGGAAGGGATCGGCGGCTGCGATCTTCTGCCACGGGGGGCATGGCTATCCTTCCGCTCATGTACTAGTTCTTTCTTCTAGGGGTGTGGTAAATATTTTCCCGTTGCCGGATTCTCAACCTTACAGAGTGTCCTTGGCCGAGTCAATGGTAAAAGCGTTCCATTTGCACAATTGCGGAAATCCAGTGGATTTTCAAATCCTCAGACGGCTATGGCAAAACTCTTCCCATAAAAATTCGCTGCAAGCTATTCTTAGTAAAAGGGTTATAATGCCCGTGCTTTATTTTGTCTGGCAATCAAGATGCAACATAACCGTACTATATCCGTAGTACTACCCGGGGGAGTCAGTGTCGACTAGGATGATCCAGGAGAAAAAAGGTTTGGAGATTCGCTCTACTCGGCTCTCGCCCCGCATTCGTTTGCAGATTCCCGTGTTCATTCGCGGTACGGATGCCTCCGGCTCCGAATTCATCGAGCTTACTAAGACCCTTAATATCAGCGCTTTCGGGGCCTGCATCACTTCCCAGCATATTCTTAGGAACAATCAAACCATTCACTTGACCATTCCAGCTCCCTCCCCTGCCTCGAACAGCCTTGTTCCCAGCGAGACTCCCCCCATCCTTGCTCGAGTATTGCGCCAGAACATGGCTGGTGACATGCGCCTCTTCGGCTTGGAATTCATCCATCCCCTCGAGTAAGCGATCCAGCAGTATTCCGCGCTCCCCCGCCTACTGGGTAGTTTTGTTACGGGGCGCATAAAAGCACATAAATATTCTTTCATTTTGCCTCGTTTTTCCCCCGATTTTGTACTACCATGCGCGCGCTTCCGGGAGGTCAGGCTCGATCAAGGGCGACCGAGGTCCAGTACGAATGGCCTCTTGGTTGCTCCAAATGGCTGTACAACAATTTAGATGCTTGCCCCAAACCCCGCGGGGATAGGCAGAGGTTAGGTTTATTCCAGATATGCCCAGCCCCGGCGCCCTTGCGCCCCCGCGTTTGCCGGTCGAGGATACGTATCTCGAGTTGCTTGCGGACACGCTCGAGAGCCTTGACCTGCCTGCACGCGGACAATTTCTTCAGCGCTTCCTGCGCACGATCAGTCACGTCGAGTTGCGCGAGTCGGAGTGCGTCCAGGTATGGGACGAAACGCTCGCGCGCCGCCGCGCGATGACGGACCAGGCAGGCCGGCAGGTTGCTTTCAAAGCCGCACTGCTGGATGTGCTCGCATCCTCTGGCTTCCTCCGCGTGCCCATCATTATCGAGCATGAAGATCTCAAGAAACTCGAATTGAATGCCGTCACCGATCCGCTCACGGGTCTTTACAATCGCAGGCTTTTCGGAGAATCGTTCGAAAAAGAATTGAATCGCGCTCGGCGCTATACCCAGCCGCTCAGCCTGGTCATCCTGGATCTGCATCGCTTCAAGGAAGTAAACGATAAGCACGGCCACCCGCGCGGAGATGAAGTCTTGCGCGCCACAGCCGCAACGCTCAAAAAAGCGTTGCGTACTTCCGACTCTGCCTTCCGCATCGGAGGAGATGAGTTCGCTTTGCTCCTGCCGCAGACGGATTCGCAACAGGCTCTTGCCCTCAGCCGTCGCGTCGAAACGGTCTTTGCCGAAATGATTCGACCGCTGCAACTTGAAGTTACCGTCAGCATGGATCACGGCGCGGCCATCTTTCCGCAGGACGCAGAGCAAGCGGATCAGCTAATCCGGATTGCGGACGAGCGTCTCTACCAGCAGAAGCACAACAACCACAAGAAAACCGTTAACGGGGCGAGGCGCACCGAACCTCCTTCATCCCAAGAAACAGTTCCCGCTGCCGCTACGCCTGCGGAGGTTCCCGGCCCGTTGCCTCCACCAGTTTCCATCGAAACGAAGCGGGCGCCGGAAAAAGCAGAAAACAATCGCGAGGCTCACGCTTTCGTCAGCGCCAATCCTCCTTCCGCACAAGTAGTTCCCGCGCCGGCCCGCATGTTCGCAGTTCAACGCAAAGCGGAGCGGGTTTCTATGACCGGTACAAACGCCTATGCAGTCCTCGGTGAGCAAGGTGGGAAGCGCGCGCGCGTTCTCGATTTGGGTTTTGGCGGTGTGGCCATCGAGTTCGATTCTCAGGAAGAAATCCCAGAGAATCTGTTTGCCGTCCTGCACGTTCCGATTCTCCCTCCCGTACGCGTCAACCTGAAGCCGGTTTGGAAACAGCAGACCGAACAGGGAGGCACTCGCGTCGGCTGTTCGTTTGTCTCCTGAAATTCTCCGCCGTAATCACTTACGCTACCACCCATCAGTGCCTTCTGGTCTCTGTTCTCTCTCTTGAGGATCGACGCCGCCGCTCCGGCGTGCCTCCTGCTACAATTCGGCCCCCTATTCGTTTTGGAAAGGACTCCCATGCACGAACCAAGAGCCAGCCGGCCCTACTGGCCCGATGCCCTCTCAAAATCGCCTGATGACACGTCGAGCCTCAAACCCTGGTCCTGGGCCCTGGAGCGCATCGAGAAATCCCATAACTACTGGATTGCCACCACGCGACCGGACCGCCGCCCTCACCTCATGATCGTTTGGGGCATTTGGTGGCAGGACGCGTTCTGGTTCAGCACCGGGCCGCGCACGCGCAAAGCAAAAAACATCGCCGCGGTCCCGCACGTCGTGATTGGAACCGAAGATGCAGACGAGGCGGTCATCCTCGAAGGGACGGCGGAAGAAATCACCGATCGCTCGGTCTGGAAGCAGCTGGCGAAAATCTACAACGCCAAATATGGCGGAGACGTCGAGCCTCTTCTGATGTCTTCCGATGGCTGCGTCTTTCGCGTTCAGCCGCAAGTTGCTTTCGCTCAGGATGAGCACGCAGAAAATTTTGCGGACGCCGTCACGCGCTGGCACTTCGAGGAAGACTAGGCCAGCAACTCCAAAAAAACACAGCACTCATTTCAGGGCTTGGGCGACGCGTTCCACATCTCTTGTTTAATCTTCCATTCGCCGCCCTCGCGGTGCAGCACTAGGGCCATCTTCCCGTAGCCGTCGAAATCCGGCTTCCCTTCCGGCGCTTTCGCTATCTGGTGTTCCGTTGCCCATTCTGTCGCCCAATCTCCGCACAATTGAATGTCGTGAAATTCCATCTCCTCTTTCGTGACCTTATATCCCGGATTCTGCGACAGAACGCTTTCGACCCAGGCGGTAATGGTTTTTCTCCCTGCAATCGGCGCCTCTCCTTGCATCAAATCCACGCCGTCTTCCGCCCACCTCGCCATAATGCCCGGCGTATCCATCTTCAAGTGCAAGTCCAGGAATCTCTTGTTGAATGCTTCAATCTCAGCTCGTGCGTCGCGCTTGGCATCCTGCGCACCCAATCGAAAGCTATATAGCCCGAAGAGCACAACCCCCGCCACGATACTGGCGTTTCGCAATCTCAACATTCCTTTTCTCCTATATGAATATGCCCGTCAAATCTATCCCATTTTGCCAAATTTGACTCTTCGCGTATGATTAAGAATTGCTCGCGACCTAGCGACGCGGCTGTGTGACCACCTTTTGGTCACAGCTTCAAGTGCCCGGCTTTGCCGGGTTGGCCGTGCAGACCGGACGCGACGAAAGGCAGCCCCATGAAACCCGGTATTCATCCCGACTATCACCCTGTCACGGTGCACTGCGCCTGCGGCCACACGTTCCAGACTCGCTCCACCATCAAGGGCGAGATGCTGCGCGTGGAAATCTGCTCGAATTGCCATCCGTTCTTCACCGGCAAGCAGAAACTGCTTGACACCGCCGGCCGTGTCGAGCGCTTCACCAAAAAGTATGCCGACGCCGCCGCCAAAGCCACCGCCGCCAAGAAGTAGCACAGACATTCCCGTGGGGCAGGCACAAATGTCTGTCCCACTTTTTTCTCCGTCGCACGTAGTTGTACCTTTTTTCTTTCTCTGTATGCTCTGCGTTCTCTCTGTGTAAAATACTTCTCCAACGTGGCCACTCAATCTCGCATGTTCGACAGCTCGCGCCCCGGCGAGCACGTCGATTCCGGCTCGCCTCGCGTCACTCTTCGGAATGCCTTTGCGCATCCCTTCGATTCCGCCATCGCCGCCGCGCGCACCTGCTATGCGCCGCGCCTCATCAACCCCGAAGAGATCACCGACAAGCAGCGCGTGAACATCGGCGCCGCCACCTTCTACAGCGGCCACCACACCGTTTACCAGCACGCGCATTTCGAGTTCGGCCTGGAAAACGTCAGCCGCCAATTCGTCTGGTCTTTCCTTCACGCGCATCCCTTTTACAATTCTGAGCAGCAGAGCCAGCGCTACGTCCGCCTTGACCGCGTGCAAGCTTACGTTCCACCCGTCTCGCTTTTCTTCGACGAAAAAAGCAAAGAGATTTACGAGCAGTCCATCGCCCGCGCATGGAATTACTATCGCGAGCTTTCCGCGCTATTAATCGGCGATGCGCGCAACATCCTCAACGACATTTGGCACGTCAGCCCGATGTCGCATCCCAAGCGGCTGCAAAAAATTGAGCGCTCGTCCGAAAAACGCGCCATCGAAATTGCCCGCTACGTTCTTCCCGTCGCTGCGTTCACAACCATGGTGCACACTCTGTCCGGCATCGTGCTTCACCGCCTCTGGCGCATGTGCTCCGCTTCCGACACGCCGAGCGAGGCGCGCGCCGTCATTGGCGAAATGGTTTCGCAGGTGAAAACGATTGACCCTCAGTTTTTCGAGCGCTTTGGAACGGAGCCGCTCGAAGAACTCCCGGAATGGGCCGATCGCTTTGCAATCGCGCGGGACAATGTTTCGCAACCGGCTGAGTCCGCCGGCGAATCCTTCGCGCGCGAATTCGACGCCAAGCTCAACGGCAAGACTTCGCGGCTTGTGGACTACTCTCCCCACGCGCTTCGCATCATTGGCGAATCCTACCGCGCCGTTGCCGGGTTTACGGCTTCCCAATGCTCCGACGCGGACGCGCTCGATCGCTTGCTCAATCCCGCGCGCAATCTCTACCGCTTGGAAACGCTCAACGTCGGCGTACACGCGCCGATGATGCGCGCACTCCAGCACGCCAACTACACGTTCGCCAAAAAAATCAGCCACACCGCCGACAGCCAGGACCAGCGCCATCGTATGGTGCCCGGCTCGCGTCCGCTGCTTACGCTTGCCGACGCCCGCGAACCCGACTACATCACGCCGATGCTTCTCGCCGCGAATCCGCGCGCCAAAGAAACGTATGACCGCGCCATGGACGACGCCTGGTCCGCCAAAAACCAGCTTCTCGACCGCGGCGTGCCTCTCGAAATCGCGCTCTACGTTCTCCCCAACGCCAAGTCCATCCGCCTCTACGAATCGGGATCGCTCCTCCATCTGCTCCACAAATGGACCATGCGCACCTGCTTCAACGCGCAGGAAGAAATCTTTCAAGCCTCGATGGACGAAATCTCTCAGCTCCGCGAAGTCCATCCCGAACTCGCGCGCTACATCGGCCCGCCCTGCCATCTTCGCGCCGGCATCACCACGCCCATCTGCACCGAAGGCTCGCACTTCTGCGGCGTCAAAGTCTGGCTCGACTTCCCCAACACGCCCCGCCGCATCTAAGCCCTCGCAACCGCGTTAGCATAGTTGCGCGTCTAATTAAGCAGAGAGGTACCCGGCCATGCCCTCGTTCGCTCGTCCTTGCCTCGCGCTGCTCACGGGAGCGCTGCTCGTTGTGCCGTCGTCCTTCGGCTTTAACACGCCGCTTTCGGAGCAGGCGGTGCGCGAGGCGTACTTCCTTGGGCAGCGGCGCGACGAATCGATGTACGCCTTCCTGAACAAGTACACGAAACTTCTGCCTCCTCCCAAAACCGGGCCGCACATTTCTGCCGTCAGCTTCTTGACGCCTTTCGCGCTTCTCGTTCAGTACTCCAGCCGGCAATCCGACTACAGCGCGCAGCGCGCGGCTCTGGACCACAAAGGGCATGACGAAGTCGTCGAAATTCAAGTCGACATTCAGCTCACGCAATCCTATGGCGCCATGATCGCCACGCCCACACATTCGCGCTCCGGGTCTCCAACCGCTATTCAGCAGCGTTCCCCGGAATTCTGGCGCGCCTTCAAGTACCGCATCTTCGACGGCGACGAAGAGATCACGACCGAAGACATCTCCGGCGAGCCGCAGTATCAGTGCTCGGAGGGTGGTGGTTGCACTCTTACGGGCGCCATCGTCTATATCCAATTCCCCGCGACCGCGTTCAAGTCCGATTCCGCAGGCGTGGAAGTGACTCCCCGCGAAGGCGACGCCGTCTCTGTCGATTTCGACCTGTCCTCCCTCCGCTGATGTTGCGGCTGCGGCGGTCTTTCTTGTAATACAAAACGTAATGCGGGGTTCCTTAAACCGCGCTAACATTGGTTCACGTCCGATACTCAGGGAGGTGCATGATGCCCTCGTCCTTCCGGTCTTGCCTGGCCGTTTTCGCTGCAGGGCTTCTCTTTGTGCCGTTTTCCTCTGCGTTTCAATCACCGCTCTCTGAACAATTGGTCCGTGAAGCTTATTTCCTCGGCCAGCGACATGACGGCACTCACCCGCGCCTGCTTGGAAAATATATGAAATTCCTTCCCCGCCCCAAGACCGGCCCTTATATTTCCTCCGTGACCTTCTCCACGCCATTTCTGCAAATGGTCGCTTACGCTGATGGATACGTCGGAAACTACAGCGCTCAGCAGGCTCAAATCGACTACCGTAGCAAGGGCGAAGAGGTGGTCCGCGTCTCCGTGGAAATCCAGTTGACCGAATCGTATGGCCAGATGATAGCGGTCCCAGCGAACTCCGGCTCAAACTCCGCCGCCTTTGCTCCTCGCCCCCACGACTTCTGGAAGGACTTCGAAGTCCGCATTTATAACGGAGACCAAGAGCTTGGCCTCGCTGATTCTCATGGCCTTGCAAACTCCAGGTGCGGCCGGCGCGGTCCGTGCGTCCTGATCGGCGCCACGCTTGAGTTCGACTTCCCCGCGGTTGCCTTCACTTCCGATTCCGCCACTATCGATGTCATGCCCCCCGAAGGCGACCCCGTTTCCGTTGACTTCGACCTTTCCTCGCTGCGATAGCTGGCTGAGAAGCTGCGGCAGCCGTTTCAAGATGTAAAAAAAGCAGCTACCCCCTACCCACCCGCGGCAACAATGCAAAGCATGAAACGAAACGAGTTGGGAGCGGATGATCGTGGAAGTTGTTGAAAACAAAGGGGCAAATTTGCAACCTTGGTGAGGGGTGATTCGTGACTGGTGGCTCGTGGAAGGAGAAGCTTCATGCCCTCCCTCCATTGCATGGGAAAGAGCGCGGAAATGATTGATAAGAAAGGGGTTGCGAGGGTCCACTGGCGCATAAGAGTGCGGAAACATATGAAAAGAAAAGGGATAAAGAGAAAGCATTCGTTGTCTTGGGGAGGGGGAGAGTGGCGGGGCGCATAGTTGGTCGGGGCAGAGGACAATTCTGCCAAATCACAGAATACATATAACACAGTTCGGTTTACTTTTCAAGTACTTCGTTAAGTCGTTTGCATTGAGTGGGATAGAACCTCCGTCCTGAAGAGCGGCTGGCGAGATTTGTGGGGACGCGCTAAGTCGCGCCCACACAACGAGTTGCGGCAGTGAATTTTGTAGGAGTTTGTAGGAGGAAGTTCAGGGACGCGACTCTCGAGGAACTGCCATGGGGAACGCCTCCCGTTTAGGACCGCCAGCGCAGGGTTACCGGGCCGTCCATGGGGTGGACCATGGGGGCGCCGGTGCGGCGGGACTCGAGGAGGTTGGCTTTCAGTGCGAAATACCATTTGGCCTGGCGGTCGGCATCGTCGATCAGCATTAGCCGCGGATTGTGCTTTAGACCTTCGGCTTGCTGGATCATGGTTTGCTGGTCCTGGCGCAGAAACGTCTTGGCGAACGGCCGGAACAGGAAAACCGGCAGGGGCAGGTTCCAGGCGGCGACGAAATCGATGCGGCAGAGGTCGCGCTGCACCGGCGTCACCGTAGCGCGGCTGGAAAACCAGAGTTTGCCGCTTTGATCGATTTCGGTGCGCAGATTCGGCAGGACGAAGTCGATGGTGGTGGTGACCGGTTCGCCGGTGATTTTCTTGAGCAGTTGGTATGGCGCGCTGTTCGAGCTCGGTGAGTGCGGGCTCATGCGGAAGCCGTTGGGGATGGGCTCGAACTGCTTAGCTTTTTCGTGAATGCTGGCGCGCTTGCGCCAGAACCACGATTGGTGAACAAACGGCCCGTGCGCGGGGTCCATCAGCCCGATAATTCCATGATCGATGTGCGAGGGCAGCTCGCAGGAGAGATGCGTAATCTTGTACTTCTCACTGAAGACTTTGAGCGCCGGCGCTTCGGGGATTCTTTCCGGCAGGCGGGTGCCGGGCGTGTTCATGAAGACCCAGATGTAGCCGTCGCGCTCTTCGCAGGGATAGTGGCCTGCGAAGATGCGGTCGACTTTTAGTTTGTCCTGCGAAGTGAGCGAGGGAATTTCCACGCACTGCCCGGTGCACGCGTCGAACCGCCAGCCGTGGTAGGAACACTCCACGGTGTTGCCCTCCACGCGGCCGTACGACAGCGGGATGCCGCGGTGGGGGCAGGAGTCCTGCATCGCGAACGCTTTTCCTTCAGCGGTGCGGCCGAGCACGAGAGGCACTTCCAGCAAAAGCGCCTTCGCGAGCTTTTGCCCGCGAATCTCCGTGCTACGTGCCGCCGGGTACCAGAAGTCCCACAAGAATCCAGGATCCGTCTCACGCTCCGATTCCGAGACTGCTTCGCGCGCAGCCTCGGCGCTCCTTTGCATCAGTGTTCGTACCGCTTCGCTCATCGTCGTAGCCGCATCGTAGTATACCGCCTGATGCCAGAGCAACGGCGCCATCAGCGGGCATAAGGTGTGACCCAGTTTCCGAGTACCAACTTAAGGCGCACTTACCTGGAGTCCGGCATAAAATAGGCAGTCCCGATCTGCACGCAGTTAAAATGCAGGCTTGTTCCCTGCGGAGGTTCGACAAGCATGAACATTAGGACGGGCATTCTTTCCTGGGTGCTCCTTGCACTCGTGGCTCTAACCTCCCCGGTTCTGTGTATCGCCCCGCCCTCCCTCGGCGGAAAGTTAGGTGTTCTCTACGTCGGCACAATCTATGGATTCTTGCTCGGAGTTTATTTCGTCACTTGCCGGGGTGTTCGCTCTGCCCCCAGACTCATCACCCTCGTGGTTGCCTCTGCGGTTGCTTGGCCGATCGCATATTTCGGTTCGTTCGCGGCAATGGGATTCATTCCAGGAGGGACAGTTCATCACGGCGACGTTGTCGAACCCGCTTTTCCTCTGATTGCTTTCGCCGGTGTGCTGGGTGGTGTCGCCCTGCTGATACCTACGCTGCTGCTTCTCAAGCCTTCGTCGGTCAGCCGGGACGCTGCACTCGGGAGGGCGTTTTTGGGAATTCTTCTGAGCGGAATCGTTGGCGGGATCGCGTGGGAGCTTGGGCCCACTCTGGGTGCATCAATCTGGGTTCTGCTTCCTATAGCGCCTCTCCCCCAACCGGAGTCCTACGGCATGGCGGCGCTCTTTTTTGTCTGGCAGCCCGTGATCGCGTTGTTCATCGGTTGGGCTACTTCAGAAAATGGCATATTGGTCCAAACACAGGCCAGTGGGCCGAACTCGGAGGCAAGTGCACGAACGTCTCGATTCAGTCGTGGTCTAGACGGCCGCGTTTTTGTGGTGATCGTCGCCGCCCTGGCGGCTCTTTCGCTGACGCGGATTATCCCGGTTCGCTTGCGGTTGGCGCACCGCGAACGCGCCGTCGCGGAAATGAGAGGAAGCAGGCCATCGGCTGTGGACATTCCCATGATGCAGCCGATGACCGAGGAAGAAGCCCTAATCCTCAAGCAAATTGGAGATTATCAGCCCGGCCATGTGATGAAGACGGTCGAATTGGTCTCCCACGAGAAGGGCTTTGAGAGACCGGGCGACATGTATTTCAGCACGTTCTACACGAAAACTGGCGAGTCGGTTCCCCAGTCGCCTCTTGCGCCCGGGCAATACGTCTGGGTTGTCGCGCAGCAATTCCCGAACAGCGCGTGGGCGCAGTATTTCGCTGAGTATCCGCCTAACAGATACAATTCGTTTGACAATCCCAAGCAGCACGCGATCGTCGTGCAATTCAACAACAGAGTCAGGAGCAACCAGCTGGAGCGCTCCCCAGGTCAAACCTGGTATCCCCTTTATTACATCTGGCCGAGTAGCAATTGTGTCATCACAGTCGAGTATCACACTCCGGACCAAAATTTTGAGATCGTGCGAGCGTATCTCGAGAAATATCCGAGTTCGATTCCCTGATGTTTGGAGGAATCTTCGGGGAATCACTCCGCATATAGCCAACCCTTCGACAGTTCCCGATAACGCTCAATAGGAACCTGATCCTGACTAGGGTTTGCATGAACCTAGAATCGGCGTTATTCTTGATTCAGAGTAAATCGATGTACTCGGCTTTCTATTAGCCGACTCGCCTTTTGCTCCCGCACCGGGAGCCCGCACTCGTCTGCGAAGTGAGATTCGTTTTTAGGTTTTTCTCTTTCTTTCTCTTTACCAAAAACTGAGAACTGAAGACTTAGAACTTACAAGGATTCGCCATGGCCGTACTTACATTGACTGAAAAATTGGATCAGCTCGGCGCCCGATACGACGAGCTGAGCCAGCAGCTTTCGACCTCGGAAGTGGCCTCCGATTCCGCACGCTTCCAGAAAATCGCCAAGCAGCACGCCGAGCTCGAAGAAATCGTCGCGAAGCACCGCGAATACAAGCGGATCGTGAAGGATCTTGCCGGGGCGCACCAACTGTTTCTCGAAGCGGACGACGCCGAGATGAAGCAGATGGCGCACGAAGAAGAAAAGGCGCTGGCGGCGCGCAAAGAGACTGCGGAGCGCGAGCTGAAGCTCCTACTGCTGCCGAAAGATCCCAACGACGAGAAGAGCGTGCTGATCGAAATCCGTGCAGGCACGGGCGGCGATGAAGCGGGGCTCTTTGCCGGGGAACTTTTCCGCATGTATTCGCGCTATGCGGAAACGCAGGGCTGGAAAGTGGAAGTTCTGGAAAGCTCGCCGTCGTCGCTCGGCGGCATGAAAGAAGTGGTGGCGGCGATTCAGGGCAACAAAGTTTACTCCAAGCTGAAATATGAAAGCGGCGTGCACCGCGTGCAGCGCGTGCCAGCTACGGAACAGCAGGGCCGCATCCATACTTCCGCAGCGACCGTCGCCGTTCTGCCCGAAGCCGACGAAATTGACATTAAGATCGAGGCGAAGGATTTGCGCGTTGACACCTTCTGCTCTTCCGGGCCCGGCGGGCAGTCGGTGAACACGACGTATTCCGCGGTGCGAATCACACATATCCCCAGCGGGCTGGTGGTTTCACAGCAGGATGAAAAGTCGCAAATCAAAAACCGTGCCAAGGCGATGCGCGTTCTTCGAGCGCGGCTCTACGAAATGGAACAGGAAAAACAGCAAGCCGCGATCGGGGCCGAGCGCCGCGGGCAGATTAAGACCGGCGACCGGTCGGAAAAAATCCGCACGTACAATTTCCCGCAGAACCGCGTGACGGACCACCGCATCGGTTTGACGCTGCATCAGCTCACGGACGTCATGGACGGCAAGCTCGCGCCGCTGATGGACGCGCTGAGTGCTCATTACGAGTCCGAACGTCTCCAACAGGAACTGGCCGGGGCATAATCTTCTTAAGGAGGTGCCCCATGCTGACCCGCCCTGATGCAGGCCCCGGATGCTCGTGGATGAAGCGGATTTTAAAAGTCGTGCCCGAGCCGGACGCTAAACCGGAAGCGCCGAATCCGTTCCTTCG
>Ga0075436_100001045_pt1 | contig 18686 bp, 18 predicted proteins | sample RhiMethybrSRZTD5_FD_75303 | JGI IMG/M metagenome (GOLD analysis project Ga0075436, IMG submission 75303) | Populus rhizosphere microbial communities from Tennessee, USA - Rhizosphere MetaG P. TD hybrid SRZTD5 | ecosystem: Host-associated > Plants > Roots > Rhizosphere > Soil | place: USA...
GGCGGCTCGGCGAAGCGGTAGCCGACCCCGAAAACGGTCTGCACATACCGAGGCTCCCGCGGGTCCGGCTCGATCTTCCTGCGGATGTTCTTGACGTGCGCGTCGATTGCTCGCTCGTACGACTCGATCGCCTCGCCGCGCACGGCTTCGAGCAATTGGGCGCGCGTGAAGACGCGGCCCGGCTGTCGCGCCATCGTGCTGAGAAGCTCGAACTCCGTCTTGGTCAGGTCGACCGAGCGTCCGGCGATGCGGGTTTCCATGCGCGGGACGTCGAGCTCGACGCCCGTGCCGACGCGGATGACCTCAGGCGCGTCGCGTGAGCCCTGCGCACGGCGCAGCACGGTGCGGATGCGGGCCACCAGCTCTTTCGGGCTAAAAGGCTTGGTCATGTAGTCGTCGGCCCCGAGCTCGAGGCCGACCAGCTTGTCCGACTCCTCGCTACGCGCCGTCAGCATGATGATCGGCACCTCGCCGTCACGCCTCAGGGCGCGGGCGACGTCGAGCCCATTGAGGCCGGGCAGCCCGAGGTCGAGGACAACCAGGTCGGGCCGGCCGGTGCGCGCGGTGCGCAGCGCGGTCGGCCCGTCAGAAGCGACCAGCACGGCGAAGCCGCCGTGCTGGAGGTAGTCCCGAACTATCCGGACGATCTGCGGCTCGTCATCGACGACGAGGATGGTTGCCACGGATCAAGAGGCTACTTGTCCGGAACCGGGGGTGGCGGGGGAGTTGATGGCGGAGTTGAGGGCGGGGGCGAGGCCGGCGCCTCGCCGTGCGCCTGGCGGTGCCACTCCTTCATCCGCTCATCCATCGCCGGGTGCATCCCGCCGCCGCCGTACATGCCCCATCCACGACCGTAGCCCCAACCGCGCCGCCAGCCGCCGAACAGGCCGAAGGCGACGATGCGGAAGAAGATGAAGCCGAGGAACAGGAAGAACAGCAGCCCGAAGATCCACCCGAACCCGAAGAAATGCGGTCCGTAAAAGCCGCCGTAGTACGGGTAGGGCGCCACCGCGTTGGTGCCGGTGCTGCCCTCGGGCATGTGCTGGGCAAAGCCTTCAGACCATCCAGCCTGATAGGCGATGACGCCCACGATGGCGATGACGATGACCGTCAGCACCAAACCGAGAATTCCGAAACCGCGTCGCATCTGAATCACTCCTTTGAAATGGGGAACTTGATGATTCAGAGGATTGGACTGACTTGTGAAGGCGGTGTGAACCGGTTTCGAAGTCGGTGTGATGATCCGACGGTTCGGAATCCTTAGAATCTCGCGCCATGAGAGGTTCGGGTGGCCAGCCTGCTGATCAGGGGATTCCTGCTCGGATTCGCGGTCGCGGCATCCCCGGGCCCGATCTTCTTTCTCTGCCTTAGGCGGACGCTTCTCCGCGGCTGGCGCGTCGGCTTTCTGTCCGGGCTCGGCGTCGCCACAGCCGACGGTGCGTACGCCGCCATCGCGGTGTTCGGCGTGGCCGCCATTGCAACTTTTCTCAGCGGGGCATCGCGTTGGCTCGCCCTGGTGGGCGGCGTCGCGCTGGTGATCCTCGGGCTGCGCTCGATCATCGAGCGCCCTGCCTCCGCCCAGGAACAGCCCGCGACAACGGGGCGCGGATTGGCGTGGGCGTATGCATCCACCCTCGGCCTCACCATCACGAACCCCGCGACCATCATCTCCTTCGCCGCGCTGGCGGCGGCCCTCGGAGCCGGCCTGAGCGGCGGGTTCGCGCGCCCAGGCGCCGTGGTGGCCGGGGTCTTCTTCGGGTCGGCGACGTGGTGGGCGATCCTCGCCGGGCTCGCGGCGGCAATGCGCACGCGGGTCACGCCTGATGTCGCCCGCGCGATCGGAATAGTCAGCGGTCTCGCCATAGCGGGACTGGGCGCGCTCGCGATCGCCTCGGCGCTGGGTCATTAACATCGGGCTGAATGCCGAACGCCGAAGTCCAACCGGACAAGCGCACCCTGCAGCACCTGGAGAAGGACATGGTCGTGTGGCTGACCACCGTTGGCCCCGGCGGGCAGCCTCATGCCGTGCCGGTCTGGTTCTGGTGGGATGGCAAGCAGTTCCTGATCTACTCCATCCCCGGTCAGAAGATCCGCGACATCGAGGCCAACCCGAACGTCGAGCTGCACCTCAACACCGATCGCGGTGGCGATCGCGTGCATCGGTTCGAAGGCCGCGTCGAGATCCTGAAGGATCACCCGCCCGCCTACCGCATGAGCAAGTACCTGGCCAAGTATCGCGACCGAATCAGGAGCTACGGGTGGACGCCGAAGGTCTTTTCCGAGCGGTATCACATCGCGCTCCGCGTGAAGCCGACGCGCATTCGGTCGTAGCGTCTTGGTGGTGATACACCCGCTTAGGTTCGGCCTCAAGAATTCGGGACAGGACACGACCATCGAGGAGCTGCGCGCGGTCTGGCGCATCGCCGACGAGAGCGGCTTCGACCACGTTTGGGATTTCGACCACCTGGCGGCGATCGGAGGTGGCGGCCCGGATCGCCCGATCTACGAGGGCTGGACCCTGCAGGCGGCAATGGCGGAAGCCACCAAGCGCGTTCGCATCGGCTGCCTCGTCACCGGAAACACTTATCGGAACCCCGCCCTGCTCGCGAAGCAGGCGGTGACGGTCGATCACCTGTCCGGTGGCCGCCTCGAGTTCGGCATCGGCGCGGCGTGGGCCGAGATCGAGCACCAGATGTACGGCTTTGACGGCCTGGATCATCGCGTCGGCCGGCTGAGCGAATCGCTGCGGATCATCAAGTCGCTGTGGACCGAGGAGAGGACGAACTTCGACGGCCGCTACTACCGGATGAAGGACGCGATCGCCAACCCGAAGCCGGTGCAGAAGCCGCACCCGCCTGTGTGGATCGGCGCGTCGGGCGAGACGACGATGCGGCTCGTCGCCAGGCACGCCGACGTCTGGAATGCCGCGGGTGGAGATCCCTCGCGCATGCGCGAATTGAGCGAGAAGCTCGAACACGCGTGCGCGGAGATCGGCCGCGACCCATCCCAGATTCGCCGCTCGCTTCAGTTCGGCTGGGACGGAGGCTCGCTGGACGCGCTGCTCCAGGATTCCGGCGCGTATCTCGAGCAGGGCGTGACGGAGCAGATCGTGTATCTCCGCGGCGCGCAACCGGTGCGCCTCGCCGAGAAGATCGCCGAGGCGCTCCCCGAGCTCCGCAAGCTCGGTGCAAAATCTTCAGTCAAGTAGCCGCCACTAGAAGGAGGGTCCAGATGGCTGACAGCGTTTATCGCGTGACCGAGCTGGTGGGGACCAGCACCCAGTCGTGGGAGGCCGCGGCCAAGTCGGCCATCGCGACCGCCTCCAAAACCTTGCGCGACCTTCGGGTGGCCGAGGTGGTGCGCCAGGACGTGACGATCGAGAACGGGAACGTCGCGAACTATCGGGTGCGCCTGAACGTGTCCTTCAAGTACGAAGGGACGCCAACCCCGGCGCGAAGAAAGAAGTAGCCGTAAAGGGAGAGGGTCAACCTGGCCCTCTCCTTATTTATGGGGCGGTCGCCTGCTGCACCACGCAGCCTGCCGCCTTCATCTCCTCGAGTGCCTGTAGGCCGGTCTCGGGCGCGACGGCCGCGCAGAGGTTGAGCAGCACCCGCACCTGAAATTCGTACTTGCGCGCATCCAGCGCCGTCGCCCGCACGCAGTAATCGGTGGCAAGGCCGCAGATGTCGAGGTGGTCCACCCGCTGCTCTTTGAGCACGTCGAGCAGAGGATGGCCGCGCGGATCCACGGCCTCGAAACCTGAGTACGCCGGCGTATGACGGCCCTTGTCCACGACCGCCTGCACGAGGTGCTCGCGCACAAGGTTCGAAATCGGCGGGCACAAAGACGCCCCAGGCGTGCCGACCACGCAGTGCGGCGGCCACGTTTTGACGAAGTCGGGGTTGTCCGCAAAGTGCCCCTCGGGGTCTTCGTGATAGTCACGCGTCGCGACGACGAACGCGTACTCCTGCTTGAAGTGCCGGATGTGCCGGGAGATCATCGACGCGACCTGACGGCCGCCGTTGACCGGCAGGCTGCCGCCCTCAACGAAATCGTTCTGAACGTCGACGACTACCAACGCGTTTCTCACAGCGCGGCACCTCCTGGCGCAATGCTGTAACTACACTGGCCGTATGGGCAGCGTCATCGTAGCGGGTGCGCGCACGCCCATCGGCAAATTCGGCGGGGCGTTCAAGGACGTCCCGGCGGTCAGCCTCGGCGGCCGCGCCATCCACGCCGCACTCGAGCGGTCGAACGTGAAAGGCGAGGACGTCGACTACGTGATCATGGGGCAGGTCCTGCAGGCCGGCGCCGGCCAGATCACCGCGCGCCAGGCGGCCATCGAGGCCGGCATCCCGCAGGAAGTTCCCGCCATCACCATCAACAAGGTCTGTCTGTCGGGCCTCAACGCGATTGCCCTGGCGGACCAGCTCATCCGGGCAGGTGAGGTCGACGTGGTCGTGGCCGGCGGCATGGAGTCGATGAGCGAGGCGCCTTACCTCGTTCCCAAGGCGCGTTTCGGCGCGCGCCTGGGCAACACCGAGATGATCGACTCGATGGTGCACGACGGGCTGTGGTCCACCTTCACCAAGCAGCACATGGGGGAGAGCTCCGACGAGGTGAACCAGGAGCTCGAGATCGGCCGCGAGGAGCAGGATGAGTGGTCGGTCCGCTCACACCACCGGGCGCAGGCGGGCTGGGACAGTGGTGCGCTCAGGGACGAGGTCGTGGAGGTGGTGCTCCCGCAGCGCCGTGGCGAGCCTGTGCGCGTGTCGCGCGATGAAGGCATTCGGGCCGACGCCACGATCGAGTCGCTTTCGAAGCTGCCGCCGGCGTTCCGGAAGGACGGCACGATAACCGCGGGCAATGCGTCACAGATCTCCGACGGCGCGGCCGCCGTCGTCGTGATGTCGAAAGAGAAGGCCAAGGCGATCGGCGCCGAGCCACTGGCCGAGATCGTGGCCCACGGCATGAGCGCAGAGCGGTACGCGTGGCTGCACACCGTCCCTGCGCTTGCGCTCACGAATGCGCTGAAGAAGGCCGGGCTGGAGGTTTCCGACCTCGACCTGGTGGAGATCAACGAGGCGTTCGCCGCCGTCGCACTCAACGCAAGCCGCATGCTCGGCCTCGACGAGGAACGCGTGAATGTCAACGGTGGAGCGGTCGCGCTCGGCCATCCCATCGGCGCCAGCGGCGCACGCCTGGTGCTCACAGTGGCGCATGAGCTGAAGCGTCGGGGCCTCGAGGTCGGCGCTGCAGCCCTGTGTGGCGGCGGCGGCCAGGGCGACGCGCTGATCATCCGACGGGTGTGAGCACAGAAGCGCCGTACGGGTCGTGGGCCTCGCCCATCACCGTGGACGTGTTCCTGAAAGGCGACCTCGTCCTGACCATGCCGCGCTGGGATGGCGCGGACCTGTACTGGCTCGAACAGCGGCCGCTCGAGGGCGGGCGCATGGTCGTGGTCAAGCGATCGGGCGGCGTGACCTCGGACGTGACTCCGGATGGGTTCAACGCGCGCACCCGCGTCCACGAATACGGCGGCGGGTCATACGCCGTCGCCGACGGGGTCGTGTGGTTCACGAACTACCGGGACCAGAGGCTGTACAGGCAGGAGGGCGGCAACCCACCCAGGGCCGTCACGCCGGAAGGCGACGTGCGGCATGCGGACATGCAGGTCGACCGGCACCGCAACCTCCTGTACGCGGTCCGCGAAGACCACACTCCCAAAGAGCGCGAGGCGGTCAACTCGCTCGTCGCCCTCGACGTCTCGGGTGAGAGCGAGGCGATCACGATCGCGTCCGGCAACGACTTCTACTCGTCGCCGCGCCTGACCGCCGACGGCAGCCGCCTGGCCTGGCTCACGTGGAACCACCCCAACATGCCGTGGAACATGACCGAGCTGTGGGTCGCCGAGCTGGACGCGGCAGGACACGTGCGCTCGTCCCGGCGCGTCGTCGGCGGCGGCGACGAGTCGATCGTCGAGCCCGAATGGGGTCCGCAGGGCGAGCTGTACTTCATCTCGGACCGGAACGGTTGGTGGAATCTCTATCGCGCGCGCGGTGAGGGCGATGAGCCCATCACGCGCCTCGAGGCCGAGTTTGGAGGCCCGCAGTGGCAGTTCGGCAAGCGCTATTTCTCCGTGCTCGACAGCAAAGAGATCCTGTGCATGTACGCGAAGAACGGATCGGTGAAGCTGGCGCGCCTGCCGCTGCACGGCGGCCAGCTCGAGCCGGTCGACCTCTTCTACAACCAGTTCACCGACGTCGACGTCAACGGTCGCAAGGCCGTGCTGATCGCCGGCTCACCGACGCTTTCGCCGCGCGTGCTGACCATCGACCTCGATACGGGGGCCCAGGAGGTGGTCAAGGCTGCGAGCGACGTGCACATCGACCCCGGCTACTTCAGCATCCCGCGCGCAGTGGATTTTCCGACCGAGCATGGATTGACCGCGCACGCGATCTATTTCGCGCCGAAGAACCGCGACTACACCGCGCCGGAAGGCACGAAGCCGCCACTGCTCGTCCACTGCCACGGCGGACCGACGTCGGAGGTGCGGTCAACCTACGACCTCGAGATCCAGTACTGGACCAGCCGCGGCTTTGCATGGGTCGATGTGAACTACGGCGGCTCGACCGGCTACGGACGTCCGTACCGCGAACGGCTTCACCTCGAATGGGGAGTCGTCGACGTCGACGACTGCATCAACGCCGCCAAGCATCTCGTGGGCGAGGGTCTCGTCGACGGCGAGCGGACCGTGATCACCGGCGGCTCCGCCGGCGGTTTCACGACGCTGCTGGCGCTGACGAAGCACCGATTCTTCAAGGCCGGGTCGTGCCTGTACGGGGTCGGTGACCTCGTGACCTTCATCAACGACACGCACAAGTTCGAGTCGCGCTATCTCGACTGGCTGGTCGGCCCGTATCCCGAGCGCGCGGACGTCTATCGCGACCGTTCGGCGGTCAACTTCGCGGACCGGTTGAACTGCCCGATCATCCTTTTCCAGGGGCTCGAAGACAAGGTCGTGCCACCAAGCCAGTCCGAGGAATTCGTGGCGGCCTGCAAGGCCAAGAAGCTTCCGTACGCCTACATCGAGTTCGAAGGGGAGCAGCACGGCTTTCGCAAGGACTCGAGCATCCGCAAGACCGTCGAGTCAGAGCTCTACTTCTTCTCGCGCATATTCGGCTTCGAGCCGCACGACAAAGTCGAGCCGGTCGACATCCAGAATCTCCGCTAGGGGCCACCGGCCGGCCCTCTCCCCGGCGGAAATGCACATATCCGCCGGCATGGCGCGGCCTGAGCGGCGGAAATGCGCATTTCGAGCGGTTGGAGAGCTGGTGTCGGCGAGAGGAGTTGAACCTCCAAGCCCTTTCGGGCACCAGATCCTAAATCTGGCGCGTCTGCCGTTCCGCCACGCCGACGTCGCGTCGAAACCACCAATCGGTGGCCTAAAGTTACGGTTTTGACCGCCTCGGTGAAGAACGGCCAGCGCTTCGGGGGTTTTCGGGTCCTGCGCGAAGTGGACCAGGACGGCCTCGGCACGTTGTATGAGGCCGAGCACCCGCGCCTGCACCGGAAGGTCGCGCTGCGCACGATCGGGCCGTCGGCCGCGCGTGACGTCAGCCACTCCCGCCGCTTCCTGCTCGAGCTCCGCTCATATGTGGCCCTCGAGCACCCGGCGATCCCGCGCCTCTACGAGCTGGCCTATCAGGGCGACTGCCCGTACCTGGTCACCGAGATCATTCCCGGCAAGACGCTCGACGATGAGCTGGCCGACGGAGCGCGTCGTGATCCGCTGGGGGTCATCGAGCTCCTCGGGCCCATCGCCTCGGCACTCGATTACGCGCACTCGCGCGCCACGGTGCACCGCGACGTCAAGCCGGCCAACATTCTGCTGGCCGATGACGGCCGCACGATGCTCACCGGCTTTGGCCTGGGGACGGTCGCGTCCTTCAGCAACGGGCCAGGGGCCGCGGGTCCGATGGCCCCGGATTATGTCGCGCCCGAGCGCCTGGTCGGACGCGAGGTCGATGCCCGCGCGGACGTGTACTCGCTGGCGGCGGTGATCTTCCACGCGGTCACCGGCCAGCGGCCCTTCACCTCGCGCAGCTGGATCGAAACGCTGAGCCGCCGCCTTTACGAGCCGCCGCCGAGTGCCCGTGAATTCGTGCCAGAGCTACCGGAGGAGTTTTCGAACGTGCTCCAGGAGGCCATGGACCGCGACGTCACGCGCCGCCCCGCGACCGCGGGCGCGCTGATGACTCAGCTGCGCGAGGCGATCGACCCGCACGCACCTCAAGAACCGAAGGTGCACTGGCTGCAGCAGCGCATGCGCAGGGGCAACGGCGTCCCGGCGACTAGGGGGCGCTGACCCTTCCGTCGATCATCAGCACGTTGTTGCAGGCGAAGAGCCTGTCCACATGGAACCCAAGATCCAGGTTGAGCGGATCCTGGCCGATCGCATTGGCGATCTGCTGCGCCGCGGTTTGCGCAGGCACCTGCACGCCGAAGAAGCTCGCAGACAACGCGATGATGCCGATGCGCCCGCCATGCGCAAAAGCGAGCAGCGATCCCGAAATCGGAATTCCATTCCAGGTCGCACTGCCTGTGATGTAAGCGCCGCCGCTTGAGCTGCCAACGATGCTGACGTTCAGGTTGCTCAGGCCGGAAACCTGCACGACGTTGGCGACATCCGGCCCGGCGAAGGAGTGTCTGATCGCGCCGTTCTGATTGATGGTCGCCGTCTGGCAGGGCTCGATCGAAGCGACCGTGAGATAGGGCGACTCGCCGTCAGGCCCGATGCCGCTGACGCCGATCACGTCCAGCTTGTAGATCCCCGGTGGCGGGCTCGTGAGGACGATTACGACCGGCGAGATGTCGGTCTTCGTGTAGATGTGCCCATCCGGCGCCACGATCTTCAGCTCCATCGTGCTGCCCGGGTAGGCGAGGGCGGCCTTGATGCCGTCACCACCTGCAAAGCTGTACGTGTACTCCTGCGTCTCGCCGTTGTGCAAAGGCGGGCCCACGGCGTCCTGCTCCGTGCCTGGCGTGGTGTCCAGCTGCACCGCTTCGTCGGCCGCAATGTCACCTGTGAAGGGGTCATCCGGGTCGGGCTGGATCGGGCCCGGGGTGCCGATGTTGCCGTCGGCGTCGATCGTCACCTGCTGTCCGGCGACCAGATGCACGTGCCCGCTCTTGCCGTCGACGTCAAGGACACCCTGGAAGAGCTTGATGACGACCGAGCCGTCGGCGTGGACCACCACCTCGAAGATCGTGCCTCTGACCGACGCCGTCGTCGTGTTGCCGACGACCTGGAAGCTGGCGCCGCCGGCGAGGTGCTGCACCGTGTTCAGCGTCCGGCCGATCTTGTCGAGGATCGACACGTCGTGGAGATTCCCGTCCTTGCCGAAGTGGGAGTTCGTGAGGGTGATCGTCGTGTTCGACGCGAGGCGCGTGATCGTGCCGTCCGGCAGCTCGATCTGGGCGCGGCCCTTGGCGTCGGTCGACACGGAGTCGCCCGGCTGCACGATCGTCCCCGACGGTGCGGCTGACAAGGCGCCGCCGGCGTGGGAAACGGAGACCTGCGGCACAAAGGCGGTCAGCGTGGCGCCGACGTTGGTCGCGGCCTGGGCGGCGATGCTGAGCCCGATCGTCAGTCCGACGATGATCAGCAGGATCAGGACCAGGGCGATGATCAGACGGAGGCCACCCCGGCCCCTTCGCTTCGCCGGGGCAGCTGCTGTCGCCATTTGCGCAGGGCGAACCTTAGCAGCCCGAGCGCCGGATCGATCCCGCTAACGTGGGACGGTGTCTCGCCGGGGCCTTTTCTTCTTCGCCGCGATGTGCGTCATCTGGGGCATCCCCTACCTGTTCATCCGGGTGGCGGTCCACGAGATGTCCCCGGCGGTGCTGGTCTTCTCCCGCACCCTGGTCGGCGCAGCGCTGCTGCTCCCGATCGCGTTCGCTCGCGGCGAGGTCGTCGCGGTCCTGGCCCGGTGGCGGCCCGTGCTGCTCTTCGCGGCCCTCGAGATCGCCATCCCATGGGTCTCGTTGTCGACCGCCGAGCAGCACATCTCGAGCTCCCTCGCCGGCCTGCTGATCGCGGCGGTCCCCCTGGTCACGATGGCTGCCTCGCCGCTCCTCGGCATCAAGGAGCACCTGGGCCCGCTGAACCTGGCCGGGCTCGGCGTCGGCCTGGCCGGGGTCGCGGCCATCGTTGGCTTTGACTTCCAGACCTCGGGAGTCGTGCCCCTGCTGGAGATGGCCGCCGTCGTCGTCGGCTACTCGGTGGCGCCCGTGATCCTGGTCCGGTACCTGTCGGGAGTTCCCTCTATGGGCGTCACGGCGGTGGCGTTGGCGGTGGTCGCCCTCGCCTACGCCCCGGTGGCCGCGTTCACCTGGCCCCACGCGATGCCGAGCACGGGAGCGCTCCTCGCGGTGCTCGTGCTGGCGCTGGTGTGCACAGCCCTCGGCTTCCTTGGTTTCTTCGCCCTCATTGGGGAGGTCGGCGCGGTGCGCGCCACCGTGATCACCTACATCAATCCGGCCGTCGCCGCGGTCCTGGGCATCGCCGTGCTGCGCGAAAGCTTCACGCTGGGCATGGGTATCGGCTTCGTGCTGGTGCTCATCGGTTCCGTCCTCGCGACGCGGCGCGCGCGCGCCGAGCCTGCGGCCGAACAGGTGGAGCTCGCGGTCAGCGGTGGCCCTCGATGATCATCACGTTGCCGTCCGGACCCCTGCACGAGTAGACCCGGTCGACGGTGTAGTCCTGGGGGATCGAGGTCACGGCGGCGCCGGCGGCGTTGAGCCTCGACACCAGCTGGGTCGTGATGTTGACCCCGTTGACGATCACCTGCGTGAAGACGAAGCCGAGATCCGGCGTCGCTGCATAGAAGTCGATCGTCCAGCTGAATGAAAGGCCCGAGCCGCTGTAGGCGTAGTACAGGCGGGCGGAAGTCGGCGACGTGCCCTGGACCTGGACTGTGACCCCGGATGATCCGGCATCAGCCAGGTTTCGCGAAAGCTCGCCGTTGCTCAACGTCTGGCGCACGACGCCGCCGGTGTCGATCTTGGCGCCCGAGCAGCCGATGTTCGTTCCAAAGGACACCGCGAACGGCTCGTTGACCGCGTCGACCGCGTGCACCACCGCATGCCACACACCCGGCGGGCCGTCAATGTGGCCGACCGAACCAGACGCGCCGCGCGAGGAATGGACGGCGCCGGCCGGGTCCGTCACCGAAAGGGTCATGAAGCTTCCCGGCCAGCAGAGGGCGACGCTGACCGTGCCGCCGGCGGAGAAGTAGTCGACCTCGGCGTTCTGGCCGGTCGACAGCGGGCCGCCGACCGTGGTCTGCACCGTCCCGGAGCTGGCGCTTTGCGAAACAGCCGCGGTGCACTGCTGTTCGAGCTGGTATGGGTCCTGGGCGTCGGCCTGGATCGGTCCGGCCTTGCCCAGACGGCCGTTCTTGTCGGCGCTCACCTGCTGGCCGGCGTTGATGGTGATGCTGGTCTGGCCGCTCACCTGCACGGTGCCCTCGAACACCTTGAAGAGGTTCGAGAAGTCGGAGTTGACGACGACCTCAAACTGGGTGCCCCGCACCTCGGCGCTGACCGAGTGCCCGCCGACTGTGAAGCTCGCGCCCCCGGCCAGCTTCTGCACGACGCTGAAGGTGCGTCCGATCTTCTCGGCAAGCGACGCCGACTTGAGCGTCCCCGCGCTGTTGAGCTGGGCGGCCTGGATGGTCACGGTCGTGCCGGGCGCCAGGCGGGTCAGCGAGCCGTCCGGGAACTGGATGGTTGCCCGGCCTGTATCCCCTGTGCGGACCGACGCGCCCGCATCGAGCGACTGGCCGGACTTCGCGGGTTGGTAGCCGCTGTCGTTGTGCCCGACGTCGACGGGGGTGGTCGCGACGAGAAGGGCGGCCGGCGCCGCCACGCCCGCGGACGCCTGGGCGACGAAGAAGAAGTAGCCGCCGCCGACCAGGAGCAGCGCGACGATGACGACGACTCCGATGCATCCGAGACAGCCCACGCTGCAGCCGGCGCATCCCGAGCGTTTCGGTGGCGCGGGCGCTGGAGCGGCGCCCTGCGGCAGCGCCGGCGGAGGTGGTTGTACAGCCATCAGCTTGCGGTCGAGAAGTCAATCACCAATCGCGCCGGATCGGACAGCGTAAAGGCACGCATGCACGAGGGCGGGGCCAGGCCGATGCCCCACTGAACGGTCCCTTCGAAGTCTTCGATCACCTTTGCCTCTTTGAGGACCGCGAACTCGGGGTGGGTGATGTCCGTCGGGCCGGAGTAGGTGCTCGCCTGGCTGGTCGAATGCAGGGTGATCAGCACGCCGATCGAGCCGTTCAGCGTAACCGGCTGCCCGCTGGCGCCCTGCACGAAGGTCGGTTTGGCCTGGCGCTTCACGGTGAACGGCGGGACCTTCGAGTCGAACTGGAGCACGAACCGATCGAAGTCCGCCTGCTCGCCGACCCGCACCGCGATGACGTTGGCCGTTGGGGTCTCGGGCTTGCCGCCGAAGGCGTCCTTGCAGGCGAACGCGATCGCGACGTCGCCGGGGGGCGTGGGCGGCGTCACGGGCGGTGGTGAGATCACGGGGCCTGTGCGTGCCTGAGTCGCGGCCTGCGAGTTGACCGCTCCGACCGGAGTTGACGAGGCCGTGCACCCGAGCAGGAACACGCTCAGGGCGGCCAGGGCGGCCCAGCGCACCGGCGAATGATACTTATCGAGCACCTCCCCGCCATGCGGAGAGGCAGGGAGGGGACGAAACTGCTCCTCTGATGTCGCCGAGGTGGCGGAATGGCAGACGCGTCGGTCTCAAAAACCGATGTCCGCAAGGGCGTGGGGGTTCGAATCCCCCTCTCGGCACCAATTGGCGGCGGCGGGAATTGCCTTGCCGGCATTCCAACTACGAATGGCGGCGCGGGTCCTCGGTCGGGCTGATGGGCTGAAGATCCCGGGGTCGGACGGGGGAGAGGTGGATCTTGAACTGCACGCCAGGGGCCTTGAAGCCGTGGCGCAGGTGCTCGTTGTCGCAGAACGGCTTGCGGTTGGACAGCCCGCACCGGCACAGGGTCGCGCGCGGCAGCTTCTCGACCGTGCCGTCGTCGCGGCGCACCTCGATCGCCCCCACGACGAACAGCGGCCCGTCGCGGATCGGCGTGACTGTCGTTCCCGAGTGCGACTCCTGGTCGCCGCCGTCGTGGCGCCAGTACTGCAGCGCGCCGCTCGGACACCGCAGCACGACCTCGGCGACGGTATCCGCGCCGCCCTCGTCCGGCAGGACCCATGGCCTGCGGTCCAGCTCGAAAACGTTGCGCTCGCCGCGCAGGCACTCGCCGATGTGGATGCAGAGGTCGAGGTCGAAGCTCACCTCGATGTCCTTTCCCCGGTAGGTCTTGCGCACGTCCTACCAGCTGCCTCCGCCGCCACCGCCGCCACCGCCACCGGAGAACCCTCCGCCTCCGAATCCGCTCGCGCTGCCCGAGCTCGGTGGGGTGTAGGTGATGGCCCTCGAGATGTTCGCGTTCATCGTCTCGAGGCTGCTCGACAGCAGGGCCGCCTGGAACGGCCCCTGTCCGACATACCAGCTGCTGCTCTGGCTCGTGTCCATGCCCTCGAACGCGCGAGCCCACAGGGCGACGCAGCCGAAGACGATCGCGTATGGGAGGAGCTCGTTGAAGATCCCGGCCTTGGCCGCAAACTGCTCGCGGTATTTCTCCGCGGTGGTCATGTAGAGGCGGAAGCCGAGCGTTCGCTGCATGAGCTCGCGGCCGGCGGCGGTCCGCTGCGGCATGAACGGGAAGCTTGCCGTCAGCACCAGCCCAACGAGAGCGATGGCCGCACCGACCAGGCCCCAACCGAACGCCAATCCAAGAGCCACCGCCAGGGCGCACCCGACGACCAGGACGCCGATGCCCAGGCAGCCCCACGACGCGCGGGCCTGCCGGGGACTCGTCGTGAACCAGCGCCGGCCGACCGCGTCGGCGTACATCTCCGACTCGGCCCTGTTGAGGGTGGGGGCGAACGTCCCGCGCAGCTCCGAGATCTTGACCTCGGTGCGGCCCGCGAACAGCGCATCCAGCAGCGTCTTCTCGAACGGCAGCAGGGCCGCGGCGTCGCCGCCCGCCTTCCACGTGAATGTCCAGTCCTTCTTGTCCGGGACTTCGGCGATCGTCATGTAGCCCCGCACGGCGAGGTCGACGATGGTCGCGGTCACGTCCTTCGGGTCGGCGGACTCGTCGAGAATCAGCCCCAGCTCCGCGGGCCGCGCCTTCTGCGGCGGCTCGAACTCGACCGCCACCGCCTCGTGCGCGAACGCCGGCGCGGGGTGCTCTCGCGGATCGTTGGTCAGGTAGAACTGCGTGAGGTATTCCCGGTCGCGGCCGTGCAGCATCCAGTTCCAGATCACGAGCCCGATCCCGCCGACGAGGACCAGAAGCGCCAGGCCGATGGTCAGGGGATTCAGGTCGAATGCGTCCTGCGGGAACCGCCGCGCGCGAGCCTCGAGCTGCGGCGGTGGAACCTGGACGGCACCGGACAGGAGGCCCACCACGATGGACATCTCCTCACCGCTCCCGAGCGTGCGCGTCGAGGAGTAATGCGCGGTCGGGTCCGCCAGGGTGAATTCGCATTTTTCGGTCGACCCGGGCGGACCCTGATAGCACGCGGCGTTCTGCAGCGAGCCTGCCGGCAGGTGCACCGTGGCGCTCACTTTCTCCTTGGCCACCGGCCAGAGCGCGCCATCGACGTTCCAGAAGATCTCGTCGTGGTCGGAGAAGGAGTTGAGCGCCCCCTCGACGGTGTAGGTGATGACGTAGCGCTGGGGCCCGCTCACCAGCACGTCGGGATCTCCAATCTTGATCACCTCGTTGTCGCTGTCGATCGAATCGGCGTATGGAATCGACCGCGTCCCGTCGGTCACCGACTCGACGCTGAGGCTGTAATAGCGATCCTGCGAGTCGCTGTAGTGGTAGCGCAGTGGGATCGTCCGGAAGATCCCATGCTTCTGGAGGTCGCCGAAATCGACCTGGATGTCCTCGACCACGGTCATCGAGGCGCTGCCGTCGACGGTGATGTCCGAATCAAAAGACGTGATGACCCAACCCTCGTCGGCGAGCGCGAGCTGAGGCTGGGCGAACGCGGCGGCCAGGACAAGCAGGCAGGTCGCGAGAAACCTGGATGCGCGCCCATGACGGCTCATCGCGCGCGATCTTACGTATAGTTCCGATCCCGTGACCGAAATTCGCCACGACATCCGCAACGTGGCGATCATCGCCCATGTTGACCACGGCAAGACCACGCTGGTGGACGCGCTCTTGAAGCAGAGCCACACCTTCCGCGAGAACCAGCAGGTGGGCTCGCTGATCATGGATTCGAACGACCTCGAGCGCGAGAAGGGCATCACCATCCTCGCCAAGAACACGTCGATCCGGCACGGCGGCGTGACGATCAACATCATCGACACGCCCGGCCACGCGGATTTCGGCGGCGAGGTCGAGCGGGTGCTGAACATGGCCGACGGGTGCCTGCTGCTCGTCGACGCCGCCGAGGGTCCGATGCCGCAGACGCGGTTCGTCCTGCGCAAGGCCTTCGAGGTGGGGCTGCGGATCATCGTCGTGATCAACAAGGTCGACCGCAAGAACGCGGATCCACACGCCGCGCTGGAGAGGGTCCACGACCTCTTCCTCGAGCTCGCGGAGGACGCCGACCAGCTCGAAGCGCCCGTGATCTACGCGGTGGCCAAGGAGGGGCGCGCCGGCACCACGCCGGACGACCTGGCGCCCGACCTGGAGCCGCTGTTCCAGACCATCCTGCAGAGCATCCCGGCGCCGGTCGTTGAGCCCGGTGCCTTCCAGATGCTCGTCGCCAACCGCGCCTATGACGACTACACGGGCACCATGGCGATCGGCCGCATCTCGCGCGGGTCGGTCGCGCCGGGCGATCCCGTCGTCGTTCTGGATGCATCCGGTGGTTCACGCCGAGTGAAGGTCGTCCAGGTGATGGTTTACCGCGGCCTTGACAGGGTGGCTGTGGAGAGCGCGAGTGCGGGCGACATCGTGATGCTCAACGGCCTTGAAGAAGTGGCAATCGGCGACACCATCTCGGACCCCGAGTCACCGGACCCGCTGCCCCGGATCGAGATCGACGAGCCGACCGTGCGGATGACGTTTGGCGTCAACACGTCGCCATTCGCCGGCCGCGAGGGCCAGTTCTCGACGACCCGGCAGCTCCGGGCCCGCCTCTATCGGGAGCTCGACGTCAACCTCGGGCTGCACGTCGAGGACACCGAGCTGGCCGAGCGCTTCACGGTGAGCGGCCGCGGCGAGCTCCATCTTGCGGTGCTGATCGAGACGATGAGGCGCGAGGGCTACGAGTTCGAGGTCTCGCGGCCGGAGGCCATCGTGAAGAGGATCAACGGCCAGCTCATGGAGCCGGTCGAGCGCCTCACGGTCGACGTGCGCGAGGAGCACCTCGGCGCGGTCACCGAGGCACTGGGCAAGCGCCGCGGCGAGATGATCGAGATCACCTACGACCGCAAGGGAGGGGTGCGCCTCGAGTACAAGATCCCGACGCGCGGCCTCATCGGCTTCCGCAACAGCTTCTTGACCCTCACCGCCGGCACCGGGCTGATGGGCTCGATCGGCATCGGCTACCGACCGTGGGCCGGTGAGTTTCGCGAGCAGCGCAACGGCGCCCTGACGGCGTCGTCGGCCGGCACCACCCTTGCTTTCGGCCTGGCCGGAGCGCAGGAGCGGGGCACCACCTTCATTGAGGCCGGCGAGGCTGTCTACGAGGGGATGATCGTCGGCATCCAGAAGCGGCCGGGGGACATTCGCGTCAACGTCTGCCGCGAGAAGAAGCAGTCCAACATCCGCTCCTCGACGTCCGACATCTCGGTCCGGCTCACGCCGGCCAGCCGCCAGAGCCTCGAGCAGTCGCTGGACTTCCTTGCCGACGACGAATTGCTCGAAGTCACCCCGAAGCACCTGCGACTGCGCAAGCGCTACCTCACCGAGGTCGACCAGAGCCGCGCCCGGCGCGCCGCCGAGACCTCGGGCATCACCCGCTGACAAGGGGCCGGATGTTCCGGCCCCTTGCGGAAGTGGCAGCGGTTCAGATGCCGATGCAGGCGTTTGAGAAGCTGCCGGGGATGGTCTCCCGGTTGCTGAATCTCTGGATCATCGCGAACTCGTTCGTGATGTCCGCCAGACCCGAGACCGAGCCCGACACCGAGGCGAAGGCGCTCGAGGAGCTCCCGCTGCTGGTGGCGACCGTGCCCTGGCAGCGGCTGGTGGACGTGAAGTCAGAGACGGTCACGGCCCCGTTGTACGTCCAGACCAGGTTGGCGGTCAGGGGTGTCCCGCCGCCACCGCCGCCGCCGCCGCCCGCGTCAGGCACCACCCCGGCTAGGCCGGGGCGGCCGCCCGCTCCCGCCGGGACGAGAAAGCCCGGGCAGGGAGTCTCGATGCTCGGGTCGACGGTCAGCGTGGCGCTGGAGAGATCCGAGGCAACGTGGAAGCTCGAGTCGGGGATGACAAAGCAGCCGAAGCCGAGCGTGGTCGTCCCATCGGCGCTCTGGATGTCGTAGTTGAGGACGGTTTCCGGCCCGACCACGACCGGTGCGCCCTTCAGTCCGGGCGTCTTGAACGTCTGCATGCCGTAATCGACGCCGACGAACATGGAGTTGCCGGAACTGTCGACGAACTCGGCGTTCGCCGAGGTGTCCTTGAAGGTGAATGTGCCGGGACCGCCGAAACCGCCGGCCGCGAGAGCTGCGCCGCTTATTGCGACGGCGCCGAGCGTGGCGATCACACCCGTCAGGGCGAGACGTAGCTTCATGGGTGTTCTCCTGGTGCGCAATACATGGGTGGCTGGAGCTGGAAAGCTGGGCCCAAGACGATCAACGGATCGGCATCACCTCCTGCGCTGCGCACCGAGCTGGCACCCCTTTGGCGCGTACAACGCACCCGCGCACGGGTGGGATACGGACTGTTCGCGACATGTCGCCGATGGTCGGGCCGAAGGCGTATCGATTGCAGTCTCACCGGAGTCTCAAACTGAGCCGCCCGACGGCCAGGAATAGCCCCGCCGGGGGTTGGGTATACTGTTGTCAGCCGGCGAAGCGCCGGCGCTCACGCGCAGGCTCCGGTTTCTCGAACAGGCCCGCCAGTTGAGTAGGCCTTTAGTTCGAGAGATTTAGGAGATGGAAATGCCAACTGGCACCATCAAGAAACTGGTCGCGGATCGTGGCTTCGGCTTTATCGCAGCCGAGGACGGTAAGGAGTTCTTCTTCCACCGCAGCGGCACCGAGGGCAACTTCGACAGCCTGCAGGGCGGCGAGAAGGTGAGCTTCGAGATCGAGCCGAGCCCCAAGGGCCCGCGCGCCCGCGCCGTCCGCGTCGTCTAAGACCGGAAAAGCGATTGACCCCCGGCGGTTCCGCCGGGGGTCTTTTATTTCTGTGCGGTTATGCGCATTTCCGCCAGATTGAGGGGTCTATCCAGCGTGATATGCACATAAGAGCCGGGAGTCGGCCCTAGGCGTTCAGCCGCCGCTCGAGGCGCGTGACGTCGAGCTTCGGTTGTGGGTACTGCGGGTCCATCTCCTCGAACGTCTCGACCAGGATCTGCGCCACCGCCCAGTTGCGATAGTCCTTGTCGTTCGCCGGGATCACGTACCA
>Ga0075436_100001046_pt1 | contig 18679 bp, 10 predicted proteins | sample RhiMethybrSRZTD5_FD_75303 | JGI IMG/M metagenome (GOLD analysis project Ga0075436, IMG submission 75303) | Populus rhizosphere microbial communities from Tennessee, USA - Rhizosphere MetaG P. TD hybrid SRZTD5 | ecosystem: Host-associated > Plants > Roots > Rhizosphere > Soil | place: USA...
TGGCGCAGCGGACCGCTCGGGACGGAGTAGACCGGATCGAGGAGCAGAGCGAAGATCCGGCCACGCGCCGCCGAGCTCCCGGGGTCCAGGCGAAGGGCCTGCGCCAGATAGGCGAGCGCTTCCTTCCGCTGGCCCGCGGCGAGAAGCCTCTGGGCGTCTTCTCCATAGGCCTGGGCCAGTGAGTGTTGCGCGTCCTGCCGGGCGAGCTGTGCCAGGCGCGCGCTTTCGTCCGCTCTCCCCTTCTCGCGCAGGGCATCCGTCCGGGCGGCGGCCGCGGCCCGGCTCTGCGCCTTGGCTCGCCTGCTCTCGAGGACGGCCTTCTTCCTCTCCGCTTCCGCGTCCTGGCGGAGGCTCTCCGCCTTGTCCTTTTGCTCTTCCACCTCATGATTCTTCTCTTCCACCACCTCCTTCTGCTCCTCCACCACCTGCTTTTGCTCTTCCACGATCCGCGTCTGTTTTTCCGCCTCCCTCCGCTGCGCCTCGGCCCGCCGCCATTGCCAGGCGGCGAGCCCGCCGACCACGAGCGCGAGGACGGCGAAGAGCGCCGCGGCCAAGGCGAGCTTGCGGATCCGTCGCGCCTGGCGCAGCTCCACTTCCAACTGCTGTTTTTCCTGCGCCTCGGCCGACGCGGCGACGAACTCCCGGGTCTGCGTGACCTCGGCGTCGGCGGCCAGAGCCCAGACGTCTTCTCCGGGCAGCTCCCCCGGCGTGAGCAGCAGCCCGCGGGGCCGGCCCTGGCTCGCCCACAGCGCGGCCCGCCGCTGGACGGGGCTCAAATGCTGCTCCAGCCAGGCGGCGTTGTCGCTGCGCACCGGCTCGATCAGCCGGTCGTGGGCGAGCTCGAACCAGGTGGCGCCCGCCCGCTTCTCGGCGCGCACCAGGTGAGTGGCCCGCAGCTCCGCGATGAGGTCGTTGGCGAGGCCGTCGCTCTCCCCGGCGCCCATGAGCACCTGGGCACGGATGCCGCTGGGAGTGATCAGGCGCTCGCCGAACCAGTCGCGGATGGCCCGTTCGCACGCAACATCACCGCCCGCGATCCTCTCCACGGCGCCGGCGTAGTAGGCCGCGAGGGCGGCGGTGACGTTGCCGAAGCGCTCCAGGTCCTCGGCGTCGATCGACAGCTCGTCGGCGGGCATCGCGTCCCACAGGCGGCGGCAGACCACCTGGAGCTGCACCGGCTCCACATGATTGCCGGTCTCATCCAGGAACGAGCCGTCCGGCTGCTGGATCTTCATCGTCGCCAGGTCGTGGACCAGCCGGCCGGCGGCCGGGAAGTCCCGGCCGGCCTGACGCGCCGGATTGACGATCGCCTCGCGCGCTGCCGCGAGGCCCAGCAAATCGATGCGGAAGCGGTTCCTGAGATGGGTGGGCACCCGCTCGGCGTACGGGTCGAGGGGGGCCAGATAGTCCTCGCGCAGGACGAAGAGCGCCCACAACCGGGCGTCGTGCAGCAGCTCGCCGAGCTCGTCGAAAAACTCTTCCTTGGCGGCCACGGCCAGCGGCTCGACGGTGAGCACCTCTTCGAACTGATCGAAGATCAGGACGGCGCTCTGCGGTGCCCCGGGGCGCCTCGGCCGCCCGGCGGCGTAGTCGGCGAGCGTGAGGCCGGCGAGCGCCGCCGGCGGCCGGCGCAGCTCCTGCGGAATCCCTTCCTCGAAGCCGAGGATCGCGCTCCGCACGTAGCGGTTGACCGGCTGGGCGGCCGGCTCCTGATTGACCCGCGTGGGCCGCCAGACGTCGAAGCGCTCGCGGAGGAGCGGAATGAGACCGGCCTGGACCAGCGAGCTCTTGCCGGCGCCGGACGGCGAATGGAGGAGGACGATGCGTTCGGCGCTCAACAGGTAATAGAGCGCGGCGATCTCCTCGTCGCGGCCCCACAACCGCTCGCCGAGCTCGAACGGGCGAGGCCCGACATAGGGATTCGGCCCGGCGGTCCGCACGGCGGCCGGCGCTTCCGCATCGGCCCCTGCATCGGCTCCTGCATCGACAGGCGCGGAGCGGCGGGGAATGGCGAGACGAAAATGGCTGGCCATGGTCTGTCTCCTTCGCGATCGGTCAGAACCAGCCGCCGCTCGTTCCCGTGGGCTCGACCGGTATCGGGTCGTCCGGCGTCTTGGCGAGTTGGGTGTCCAGCTCCTTCAGGAAATCGGCGGCGCTGCCCCAGTAGATGTCGATGCGCGGCTCGCCACGTCCGCGCCCGGCGCTGCGGTCGGTGCCGAAATAGCCTTCCAGGTATTTCCGCGCCCGCTCCACGTCGGCCTGGCTGTGCTCCTCGGGGTCGACCTGGACGCCGACGTGGGAGTACTGCTTCAAGTCGGCGCACCCCTCGAGCGTCATGATCAGCCGGAAAAGGACGCGGAAGGTCCAGCCGTCGAGGTGGAAGCCGAGGAACAAGAGCGAGCTCTCGGTCAGCGAGCCGCGCACCGCGGTGGGGATCAGCTTGTAGGTCGCGGTGGCGATCAGGTAGTCGAAAAAGTCGTCCTCGGTGAGCACCAGGGACTCGGGCTGGCCGAAGACGCCGAACACGTGGTAGACGACCGGCTTGTCGACGCTCGGCCGCCCCTCGAAACGCGGCTCCCTGGGGTGGCTCTGCTCCGTCGGCCGCCAGTCGCAGGCGAGCAGCGTCGGTTCCCGGCCGGCCGCGCGCAGAGACTTGAAGACCAGCGTCTCGGGGCTGGCATTGATGTAGATCGACGCCGGCAGCTTGGAGAGGACGCGGTACGGGCAGCCGCGGCTGCCCTGGCGCCCGGCGACCACCGCATCGAGGATCTCGGGCAGCGGGCGGCTCCGCGTCGCCTCGTCGAGGATGTCGCCGTTGCGCTCGAGGACCTGGTGGTGAAGCTGCTTGAGCACCGCGCTCTGCGCGTATTCGCGGTCCTGGTCGATGCTCAGATACTGCGTGACCTTCGCCAGGTCCGTGCGCTCGTAGTCCTCCAGGGGGAAGTCCTCGGCGTCGGCCAGACGGCCGGCCAGCTCCCGGCTGGAACCCACGAGGCGCTCGCCGACGTCCGGCCCGAGGATGGGGATGAAGCGGCCCTGGCGGACCCGGCGGCAGATGGACTTCCATTTGGCGAAGTCGCCCGTTTCTCCCGCGAAGCCCGGCTCATACCAGAGGCGTCCGCTCTTGAGCCGCAAGTAGAGCGCCGGCACCCAGACATCGGGGCGGTCGCGCACCGCGCCGCGGGCGACGGCCAGCGCGCGATCGATCTGACCGTCCTTACTGAGCTCGGAGAAGAAGATGGGAAAGGCCACCTTCGCCGATTGCATGCTGATCTGCCCCTGCATGGCCACCACCGCCGCCACGCCGGCCTCGGCGAGCTGCGGAGCGAGCGACGCCTGCGTCGACCCGTCCGACGTGCCGCCGCTCTCGCAGGAGGCGAGAATGACCAGCCGCGGCGGCTCCGGCAGGTCGCGCATCCGCTCCACCAGGGCGGCGCCCTCGACGCGGAGGACCTTGCCGGCGTCGTCCTGGAGGAAGAGAAAGGGCGACTGGCCGCGCACCAGGACGCCATGGCAGACCAGATAGAGGAGGTCGACCCCCTGGCGCAACTGGTCGACGAGACGCTCGAGAGTCAGCGGCTCGTCGCGGCCGAGCACGGTGTTGCGGATGCCGCCGACCGCCTTTTGTCCGCGGGCGATCTCGGCGTCCAGGTTCACGGCGGCCAGTCCGTAGCGGTCGAGATCGGCAGGCGCCGAGACGGCGATGAGCGCCCTCAAGTCGGACTTCGGCCGCAGCTTCACCGGCCGCCAGTCCCGGCTGGCCATGAAGCGGGAGAAGAGGATCCGTTCCGACGTCGTGAGCGGCGCCTTGGTCTCCGGATCGCAGAGCAGCTCCCAGCGCAGGCCGTTGAGCTCCGGAGCGGTCGGCCCCACCCGCAGCCGCAGGCGCAGGAAGAGGCCGCTCTTCTCCACCGCGGTCTTGACCTTGGCATAGAGGAGGCGGATCGGGTCCGCCGCGAAGACCTGGGCGGTGAGCGCCTCGCCATAGGCCCGGGGGTCCAGTTGCAGGGTCAACAGCTCGGCGAGGTCGAACGTCACCGGCCCTTTCTCCGGCGTCACCTCGGTCTCGCTCGTGGGATCGGAGAACCGCAGCTCGACCTGGTATGCATCGGCCGCGAGCCGATGCAGCCCCACTTCAAGCTCGGCGTAAGGGGTGGGGGCGGCGCTCATGGGTCGGTCTCCAGATTCAGTCCTCACTCAGGAGAACGCAGAACCAGGAAAAAGGCGGACAGGGACGAACCCATTTTAGCTTAAGAGGAAGCTCTCGGCTATTGCGCCTCCGAGTTTTCTTGTGCGAGGGCTATCTCACCCTCGCAATCGACGGCCGCCAGTTGGTAGGCGCGAGGTCGGGCAGCGCCGGGACCGATGCCAGGGGGCCATCTCGGCGCAGAGCGTCAGGAGCCGCCGTTGGGCTTCGCTTTCTCGAACAGGATCTCCACTTCGCCTTCGTCGCTCCCGGCCAATCCGACGACGACGGTGTATGGGCCGGTCCGTTTGAGCGGGTGATTTTTGATGAGGCTGTTGCCGTGGCCGCCGCTGTCGTCGTCGAACGCCTCCTTGCCATGCGCAGGATCGAGAAGTGTGACATGCGGGTCAATACCAGGCGTCTTTCCGGTCACCTTGAGAGAGACCACGTCGCCGGTCTTCCCCTCGAAGACAAAGCGAGCATCCTTCCAAATCCTTCGGGTGATCGCTTGAGCGGGCTCGAGGTCCACTGTACGACTTGAGCTCTTTTTCTTGCGGGTTGCGACGGCGGGATCGAGAGCCGTGCCCGCTCGGCCGGGTACGAGTTTCTGCGGAGGAGTTGGAGGTTTCTTTTGACGCGTCTCATTGCCGGCCGCTACGGCGGCATCGAGAGCCGTTCCAGCTCGGCCGGGGTTGAGTTTCTCTGGAGGGGTTGCGGCTCGGCAAGGTTCGAGTTTCTCTGGCGGGCTCGGAGCCTTTTTTTCTGCCGCCTTCTTCCCAGCCGCCAAGGCGGAAGGGAGAGCCAAGCCGGTAATAAGAACAAACACAAGCCCGAGGACGCTGAGGAATGGACTGCGCATAGTCATCTCCTTCTCTTGCATGGGCTATGTTCGAAGTGGACCCAGGTTTTGCACTCATCCTTGGTCAACTCGCGGCCGGCGAGGTCGCGGGCCGTGCGCTTCCAGTCGAGATCCCAGAGCAGGATCGTGTGGTCGTCGGAAGCGGAGGCAAGGGTGCGGCCGTCCGAGCTCACAGCCAAACCATTGACCGACTTGCCGGCCTCGCCGTGGCGCAGCCGGCCGATCTCCTGCCGGGCTTCCGGGTCCCAGGCAATGATCTGTCCTCCCACGTCCGCAGAGAGGAGGCGTCCATCGGCGGCGAACGCGACGGCCGAGACCGGATCCCCATGACCGGCGAGACACCCCCGAAAGGCGCCGGAAGGCATCTCCCAAAGGAGCACACACTGGGAGCCACCTTCACGGCTGGCAGCGGCCACCAGGCGGCCGTCCGGGCTTTCGGACAGATTCGCCAGGATCTGCGGCGGGGCCGGGTCGGGTTTGAGGAGAGCTTTCTTGCGGGCAGCCGGCACGTCCCAAACGAGGATCTGCCCTGTCTCATCGCTCGCCAGCAGGCTCTTGCCTCCATCTCGCAGGAGGAGGCTCCAGATGTTCCCGGGATGGGTGCCCAGCGTCCGGCCGCGCGGTGGCTCGCGGGAGAGGTCCCAAAGCACGAGCTCGCGGCCCGCAGCGGCCCAGAGAGACGCGCCGTCCGGGCCAAAGGCCAGGGCATCGACCGCTGCCCCGGCATTCCACCGCCTGAGCTCTTCGGCCTTCGCGGCCTCGCCTTTCAGCCACCAGACGTGGAGGGTGCCGTCGCTGTCGCGGCTGCCGGCGGCGATCCGGAAGCCATCTGCGCTGAAGGCCACAGCCCCGGTCGGACCAGTGCTTCCGGGCAGCAAGGCACTTTTCCCGGAGCCCAGATCCCATAGCCTCACGGTCCCCTCCTCACCGGAGCGCGCCGGAAGCCCTTCCTTTTCATCCTCTGGACGCCCTTCTCCCGAGACCAGCCTGCGACCGTCCGGGCTGAAAGCCACGGCCCACACCTCGTCGCGATGCCCGAGGAGCAACCGGCCGAGCCTCTGGGTCGCAGCCGGCTTCCAGAGGATGAGCTTGCCGTCTTCTCCAGCGGAGGCGAGGACAGTGCCATCCGGACTGTAGACGACCCCAGTCACTGCCTGATCGTGCCCGCCGAGGGGCTCTGCCGCCGGGGTTCTCGCTTCGACATCCCAGAGGGCGATGGCCTTGTCGTCACTGGCGGCCGCCAGGATCTTGCCGTCGGGGCGAAAGGCGAGACCGTGGATCGGCTTCCCCTTGCCCTTCAGGATGTCGTGCCGCGGGCCGCCCAGATTCCAGAGATCGATGTCGCCCCGCGCTCCGGCAGCCGCCAGGGTACGGCCGGCGGGATCGAACGCCAGGCTTGCGGCCGGTCCGCCGGCTTGGGCCAGGAGCCGCGGCGGCGCCGGGGTCTCCCAGGAGCCAGACGGTGCGTCCCACAGCTCGACGATTCCGTCGTCCTCATGTCCCACCGCCAGCCAGGTGCAGCTCATGGTCATCGCCAGGCTCGCGACCCGAGGGCCGTGCAGCAGAGTCCTTGGCCCTGCGGCGCCCCCGAGGCGCCAGAGGCTGAGCTCGTTCTTGGTGATCCAGGCGAGCCGTGTACCGTCAGACGCTGCGCAGAAGGCCAGGCTCCGGACCACCGTGCCGAGTTGCAGCTTGGCAAGCCGGCGGGGCGGCGTCTCGCTGAGGTCCCAGACGCCGAGCAGGCCCGCGTTGTCCGCCGTCTTGCCTCCCGCCGCGAGCCAGCGGCCGTCGGGGCTGAACGCGACGGCTTCGATCTCGAAAGCTTCGTCGAGACGCAGAGGTGATCCCGGCAAAAGCTTGCCGGCCGCAGCGTCCCACAGCTCGATCGCATCGGACCCTCCGGAAGCGGTGAGCGTCGAGCCGCCGGGGCGCCAAGCGATGTGGCGGCGCTTGGCACCGCCGGGTAGGAAGCGCCAGAGCCGGGGATTGTGCTGGAGGGCAGCAAACAGGCTCCGGCGCGCCTCGGGGGTGGGAGAGATCCGCTCAGCCTCCAAGGCGAGGAGGAGAGCGAGATCGAGATTCCTGTCCAGGAAGTGGACCGAGCTCAGGGCGAGCTCCTGAGAGGCGGACAGGCGGGCATGCCACTGCGAGGCGAGGAGGGACCAGGAGGCCAATCCCAATGTCGCGAGCGCGAGGACGCTGATGACCATGGCGAAGGGGACCAGCCAGCGACGACGCGCCTGCCATTGCTCCCGGTCAGCGAGGTCCTGCGACTTCCGGGAGTCCGCGAGGAAAATCCGCTCGAGCTTAGTAACCAAGGCCCCGTGATCCGCCGCCCAACGCTCCCCCTCCGCGAGCTCCGGCCCGGCCAGCAGCATACCCGGCGGACGACCCTGGTCTTCCCACAACGCGGCCCTCCGCTGGGCGGCGCTCAAGTGCTTCTCGCGCCACGCGGCGTTGTCGCTGCGCACCGGCTCGATCAGCCGGTCATGGGCCAGCTCATACCAGGTGGCGCCAGCGCGCTGCTCGGCGCGCACGAGGTGTTTGGCGCGGAGCTTGTCGATCAGCTCGTTGGCCAGACCGCCGCTGGCTTCGGGCTCGCGCAGCACCTGGCCGCGGATGCCGCCGGCTGTGATCAGCTTCTCGCCGCACCAGTCGCGGATCGCCCGCTCCCGGGCGGGATCACCCGCGGCGGCCTGCTCCGCCGCGTCCGCATAGTAGGCCGCCAGGGCCTGCGTGACGTCGCCGAAGCGCTTCAAATCGTCGGCATCGATCGAGAGATCCTCCGGCGGCATGGCGTTCCAGAGGCGCTGGCAGACCACTTGGAGCTGCACCGGCTCGACGTGCTGGCCCGTCTCGTCCACGAACGTGCCGTCGGGCTGCTGCACCTTCATCGTCGCCAGGTCGGCGACCAGCTCGTCGACCGCGGGGAACTCACGGCCGCCCGCGCGCGCCGGCTCGACGATCGCTTCCCGCGCCGCGTCAAGACCCAGGAGATCGATGCGGAAGCGGTTCTTGAGATTCGTCGGCACCTGCCGCGCGAAGGGGTCGAGCGGCGCCAGGTAGTCTTCGCGCAAAGCGAAGAGTGCCCACACCCGCGGATTGCGCAATAACTCGCCAAGCTGGTGGAAGAACTCGTGTTTGGCATTGGTTGCCAGGGGATCGACGGCGAGGATTTCTTCGAACTGATCGAAGAGCAAGACCACTTTCTGCGGCGCCGAGCGCCGCCGCGGGCGCTTTTCGAAATAGCAGGAAAGAGATTGCCCGGCGAGCACTTCCGGCGGCCGGCGCAGGTTCTCGGGGACCTCTTCCTCAAAGCCCTGGACCGCGCTCAGCGTGTAGCGGTTGATGCCCGAGAGGGCCGGCTCCGCGTTGACCCGGGTGGGGCCCCAAACGTCAAACGAGCGAGCGAGGAGCGGCAAGAGCCCCGCCTGCATCAGCGAGCTCTTGCCCGCTCCCGACGGCGAATGGAGCAGCACGATTCGCTCCGCGTTCAGCCGGAAATGGAGCTCGCTGATCTCGCGCTCGCGGCCGTAGAGCCGCTCTCCCAGCTCGAACGGCCGCGGGCCGACGAAGGGATTGGGGCCGACGCCGCCCGGCCCAGGTGTCGGGGTAGCGCTCATGGGTCAGTGTCGAGGCTTGGCTCCACACGAAAGTCTGCTTGGAGAAGCGACCATGGCGGGACCCGGCCTCGAGGCATCGGCACGGGAAGCCTCTCTGGTCAGGAGAATCTCCACTTCCCCCTGAGCTTTGTTGTCCAATCCCACGATAATTGTGTAGAGGCCGTTCCGCTTCAAGGCATGATTCCCGATGAGACTGTTGCCGTGCCCGCCGCTATCATCGTCAAACGCCTCGATCCCGTGCTTCGGGTCGACGAGACAGACATGGGGATCGAGTCCCGGGTTCTTACTGTTCACGCGGAGAGTGATGACATCGCCGGCATGTCCGGCGAAGACGAAGGAAGAGTCCTTGCCCCACATGAGGCGGGTGATTTCTCGGCTGGGCTTGACGCGCTCCGCGGGACTTGGCGGAGGCCCCTTTGGTGGCCTGACTTCGAGGCGCTCCGGGGGACTTGGCGGAGGTGCCGCTGGCGGAAGAGGTGGTGACCCCCACAAGGCCGCATGCGGCTGCAGAACGATCCCGGCAGTGAGGATTAAAGGCAACACGACGAGTCTAAGGCTTTGTCTTAACATGGTTTTCTCCTTTGTTTTGCAGAATTCAGGCTTCGACTCTGATCCATTCATCTTCGGTCTCCTCGGCCACGCTCGAGGTGTCCTCGCCGGAGGTCGTGGCGAGGTGGTCCCGTAGCTCTTTCAGGAAGTCGGCGGCGGTGCCCCAGTAGATGTCGATGCGCGGCGTGTCTCGGCCGGTGTCGAGGTAGTCCTCCAGGTATTCGCGGGCGCGTTCGACATCGATCAGGCTGTACGCCTCGGGGTCCACCTGGACTCCGACGTGGGCGTAGTCACCGAGCTGGCTGCTGCCGTCGAGGGACATGATCAGCCGGAAGAGGACGCGGAAAGCTAGGTCGGCGAGGGGAAAGCCCAGGAAGAGCAACGAGCTGCGCACCAGTGTGCCGCGCACCACGGTGGGGATCAGCTTGTAGTCGGCGGCGGCGATCAGGTAGTCGAGGTAGTCGTCCTCGGTGAGGACGAGCGAATCCTCCTCTCCCTTCCGGTAAACGCCGAAGGGGTAGTAGACGACCGGGCTCTCCGGTGGCGGAACTCCCTCGTAGGGCGGCTCCGCGGGATGGTTGTCCCGGGTCTTGCGCCAATTGCAGTAGAGCGGCTTCGGCTTGCGGCCGGCGGCGCGGAGGGACAGGAGGAGCACGGGATCGGCGCTCGCGGTGACGTAGATCGAGGCCCCGAGGTCGCCCAGGATGCGGAACGGATCGTCGTCACCTGCCTGGCCCTTGACCAGCGCTTCGAAGATCTTGGGCTCACCCGCCAAGGCGGGATGGCGGCGCCGGACCTCGGCCTTGAGCTGATCGGCGACGGCGTCGCGCGCGTACTGGCGGCTCTGCGTGACCGCGAGATACTGGGCGACCTTGGCGAGGTCGGAGCGGTCCTGCGGCTCCAGGGGGAAGCCTTGCGTCACGGCCAAGCAGGCGGCACGCTCGCGGGCGGTCCCGTAGAGGTGCTCGCCGAGGTCAGGACCGAGGATCGGCACGCAGCAGCCCTTGCGGATGCTGGCCGCGATCGCACCCCACCTCTTGAGCTGGTCCTCTTCGTCCGCGAAGCCCGGCTCGTACCAGAGGCGCCCGCTCTTGAGGCGCAGAGTGAGCGCCGGCATCCAGGCGTCGGGCCGGTCGCGAACGCTCCCGCGGGCCACCGCGAGGGCGCGGTCGATCTGGCCGTCTTTCCCCAGCTCGGCGAAGAAGACCGGCATGGCCTTCTTGACGGTCTCCATGCTGATCTGCCCCTGCATGGCGACCACCGCCGTCACGCCGGCCTCGGCCAGACGCGGCGCCAGCGCCGCCTGAGTAGACCCATCCGCCGTGCCGCCGCTCTCGCAGGAGGCGAGCACCACCAACCGCGGCGGCTCCGGCAGCTCGCGGAGGCGCTCGGCCAGCGCGGCGCCTTCGACGCGGGCGGCCTTGCCCGCGTCGTCCTGGAGGAAAAGCCAGGGGACCTGGCCGCGGACGAGCGCTCCGTGACAGACCAGATAGAGGACATCGGCGCCTTCACGCAACCGGGCGATGAGGCGCTCGATGGTCAGCGGCTCTTCCCGCCCCAACACGGTGGACCGGATGCCGCCGAGACCTTCCCGAGCGCGGGCGATCTCGCCGTCGAGGTCTACGTCCGCGAGCTTGTAGGTGGCGATGTCGGACGGCGCTGAGACGGCGACCAGGGTTTTGAGATCCGCCTTGCGATGGAGCGTTATCGGCCGCCAGTCCTGGCTGAGCATGAAACGAGAGAAGAGCGTCTTTTCCGACGTGGCGAGCGGCGCCCCGGTCTCCGGATCGCGAAGGAGCTCCCAGCGCAGGCCGTTGAGCTCGAGAGCCGAGGGCCCGACGAGGAGGCGCAGGCGCAGGAAACGACGGCTCGCCTCGACCGCGATCTTGACACGACCGTAGAGGCCGCGGACCCGCGCGTCGGCGAAGACCTGCACAGCGAGGGCTTCCCCGTAGGCCCGCGGATCCTGCTGCAAGGACAGCAGCTCCGCGAAATTGAGGATGGCCAATCCCTTCTCCGGCGGCACCTCGACCTCGCTCGCCGGATCGGTGAAGCGCAGATCGACCTGGTAGTCCTCAGGCGCCAGGCGGTGGAGACCAATCTCGAGCTCGGGGTAGTTCCTGGGAAGAGCCATGGCGCGGTCCGTCTAAGAAGAGGAACGCAGAAAGGCCAAGAATCCGGACAACCCGCCGGCTGGCAATGCACAGCTCACCTCATTCGCTTGATTTCTCTAGAATACCATGCGACTCGATCCATCGCGGAAGGTAACGTCCGGCGTGTCCGGGTTTTCCAGCCGACTGCGTTCACCCTGAATGAAGAGCAACACGGCAGGTCGAGATCGATCGATCAGCCGTCCAGCAAGGAGAGATCCCATGAGCGACCTGGAGATGAACGAAGCTCAGATCGGCGACAGCAGCTCAGTGGACGAGCAGGCCCAGACGGACCAGGTGTTGCAGAGCGCGGATGCGTTCGACGTGGACTTCGACCCGCCCGTTGACCTCACCCCGCCGCCGCGCTGATCCGGACGGGCAGCAGAGTGATGCCTTGCGGCTCACCGTGCAGCAGACGGGCTGGCGCGGCTCACGGAAACCAAACCGTGGGCCGCGCCCAGCTCCGGAAGCCCGGGATCCGCTCCTTGCCAGCGGTCGAGGAACCGCTTGGCAAAGTCGGAGGCTTCCGCGGGATGCCCGAAGGCCTTGTGCACCTGCGCCAGGACCAGCAGCGCGCGGGTGCGATCGAGCTCCAGATCGAGGCGGGGATTGGCAGGGTCGCTCGGCTGCGAGGCTTCATGCGCGGCGGCCAGGGCCTGGCTGAGCACCCCTGCCGCCAAGTAGGCCTTCGCGAGCCAGAGCTTGTAGCTCGCGTACTCGGTGCCGCGGAGGTTCACCGCGCGCGCGAATGCGTTCACCGCCCCCTGCGGCCGGCCTTCTTGCAGCTCCCGCATCCCCAGGAGGCAGGCCGCCGCCTTTTCTTCCGTCCGGTCGGGGTTGTCGGCCGGCAAGGCATCGGCCTGGATCTTGGCCACCGTCGCTTCGAGATCCTTGAGACGATTCTCGCGCAGCTCGACGAGACCGCGGGCGAAGAGATACCGGGTCGGCGTCCCCGCAAAGCTCCGCACCGCGCGATCGATGAGCGACCTGGCGGCCGAGAGGTCGCCCAGCTCGAGCAGCGACGTGCCGCGGACCGACAAAGCGAGCGACTCCCGCACCTTTTCAGAGGCAAGCGGGGCCTCCAGGGAGGCCAGGATCTCCGCCGCGCGGCGAAAGCGGCCTTCGGCGCGCAACAAGGACGCCAGCTCGAAAGCGGCATCGAGACGATCGCGGGGCGACGCTCCCCGGTTGGCGACGAGCTTCTCCAATCGCCTCTCGGCCGCCGCGCGGTCGCCGCCCAGAGCTTCCGTGACGGCGAGCGCCACGGCGGCGCGGTCCAGGCGTGAGTCGAGCCGCAGCGCCTCGGAATACGAGCTCGCGGCCAGCGAGAGCTCTCCTTCAGCGCGGTAGGCGTCGCCGAGCATTTTGTGGCCCTCGGCGCTGCCCGGCTCGAGCGTGAGGAGGTGCTCGAAGTCCTGAACCGCCTGGTGGAGATTCCCTTTGAGGAGGTGAGTTCCCCCCGAGAGGTCCCAAAGGTTGGGGTTCTCCGGCTCGAGGCGGGTGAGGACGGCGATCTGCGCCAGAGCGTCGTCGTAGCGCTGCATCCGCCGCAAGAGGAGGGCCAGGTAATAGTGGCCCTCGATCTCGTAAGGGTAACGTTCCGAGAGCTCACGGTAGGCGTTCACGGCGTCGTCGTAGTGGCGGGAGACGTAGGCCTCGAACGCACGGACATAACGGGCGTCGCGGTCGGCCAGCCGATCGGCCTTCGCAACCGCTTTCCGGATCTCGACGAGCGCTTCGTCGGTGCGGCCGATGGTCGCCAAGGTCTGCGCCAGGCGGTAGCGCGCCATGGTGAATTCGGGGGCCTGGCGGAGCGCCCGGGAGAAGGCCACCGCCGCCTCGTCATAGCGCTTGGCGGCCAGGTGCCGGGAGCCGCTGATGAACGATGCGTAGGCCTCCGGGTTGTCGGTGGCGAAGTCGGCGGCGAAGACGTCGACCGCCTCGGTCGGCGGCACGTTGAGAGCCTTCCTCGCCTCCAGGGCGACCTCGTCCGCGGTGTGGAGGAGGTCTTTCGGCGCCAGACCGTCGAAGCGGCGAGCGGCGAGCTGGCGGCCGGTCCGGGTTTCGACGCAGCGGGCGGCCAAGGTGAGGCCTCCCTGCCCGGGCAGGATCTCGCCGATCACCAGGACCGTGATCCCGGATTCGGCGGCGCGGCGGGCGCGCTCGCCCTCGCCGGCGACGGCGGCCAGGGGATCGGCGCGCAACCCCGACACCACCTGCAGATGCCGGGAGGCAGACAGGGAATCGCGGACCAGACCGGCCACGCCCTCGCCATACCAGTCGAGGGAAGCATCGCCGGTGCGGTTGACGAAGGGCAGGACACCCACCGCCGGCACCGCGGCCACCGCGGCCGTCCGTGACACCGAGGCTGCGGCGCCGCCACTCGAGGGCGCCCCATGGGCGCCGCGCCAGATCCACCAACCGCCTGTGCCGAGCAGAGCCGCGGCCAGCACGCCCGCCGCCGCCAGGGCCCGCCAGTGCCTGCGATGAGCGGCGGCGGCCAGCGCTTGCGCCCCGGTCGTGGCGGTCAAGTCGGCGATGAAGGCGTTGACGCTCGGCGTCCGCCGGCCGAGATCCTTGGTCATCGCCTTCCCCACCGCGCGGGTCACCGCCGCGGGCACGTCGTGCCGCCCGCGGTCGAGCGGCTCGGGCTCGCGGTTGAGGATGGCGTGGATCTGCGCCTGCGGATGGTCGGCCGCGAACGGCTGGCGGCCGGCGATCATCTCGTAGAGCACCACCGCCAACGACCAGACGTCGGTGCGGCCGTCCACCGCCTGGCCCAGCGCCTGCTCGGGAGACATGTAGCCCGGCGTCCCCAGCGAGCTGCCGGTGCGGGTCAGGCCGGTCTCCGCGGCGCTCTTCGCGATGCCGAAGTCGAGGACCTTGGCCTCGCCGTGGTCGGTGACGATGACATTGGCGGGCTTGATGTCGCGGTGCACGATGCCTGCCTCGTGGGCGCGGGCGAGGCCTCTGCCCACCTGGACGGCGAGCTCGACCGCCTCCGCCACCGGCAGCGCGCCGCGGGCGAGCTTCGCCTTCAGCGTCTCCCCGGGGTAGTAGCTCATCACCAGGTAGAGCCGCCCGTCGTCGGTCTCGCCGATGTCGTGGAGGGTGCAGATGTTCGGATGATCGAGCGCCGAGACCAGACGGGCCTCGCGCAGGAAGCGCTCCCGGGAGGCTGCCGTGCCGGCCCAGTCGGCGGGCAGGAGCTTCAAGGCCACCGTGCGATCGAGGCGCGTGTCGCGGGCCAGGTAGACGACCCCCATGCCGCCCGACCCGATGCGGCGCAGGATGCGGTACGGGCCCATGTCCCTCCCCTCGAGGTCTCCGGGCTGTGCGTCCGGCAACAGGAGAGGCGTTTCCGCATCGTTCAACAGCGACGCCGCGGCCGCGCTGGCGGGGGAGGCCAGGAACCCGGCGGCGCGCCGGTCGGCGTCGAGAAGCGATTCCACGTCCGCCCGCAGCGCGCCATCGCCGGCACAGGCACGGTCGAGGAATGCCGACACCTCCTCGGCGGGCAGCTCGAGGGCTTCGTCCAGCACCTCCTCGATGCGGTGCCAGCGCTCGCGGTTCATCGGGTCGTCGGTCATGGAGTCCCGGATACCCCGCAGCGTACAGCCCTTCCCCTCGCGGATTCAAGCGTCCGCGCAGACGCGGAGGCTCACACCGCCAGGCGGACGGCCGGGTCACCGAGGACGACGTAGTTCCTGGCGTCGTTGCTGGCCGTCCACATCCCGGCCAGCTCCACTGCGTCCGGCGCCTTGCCGCAGTCGATCGCCTCCAGCTCCTCCTTGAGGTCCGTGGCCAGCTCGGCATAGCGCTGGTTGAAGGGCTCCATGGCGGAGCCCACCGGATGCCCGTCGAGGAGCCGCTGCAGGGTCGATGTGAAAACCGTGAGCTGGCGGCCGGCGCCGGGCCAGCCGAAAGAATAGCCCCAGGCGCGGTCGACGTGTCCGACCACCGCGAGCGCGCCGCCTTTCGGATGCGCGAGCAGGCGCTGCGGCAGGCGGGCGACGAACGGGTGCGCCGCGAGGTCCCGGCGCGCGGTGCCGGCGCGCTGGGAAAAGTCGTCGCTCTGCGGCGTGCCGGCGCCATAGCAGGCATAGTGGAAGCTCACCAGACCGTGCAGCCGGGCGTCGGCCGTGACGTCGTCGGCGCTGAAGTACTCCGCCTCGGAGATGGGCCTGCCTGCGCCTTCCCGAGGTCCCGGCCAGTCCTGGCACAGGAGGGCGCCGCCGTGCGCGAGCTGGCGGGGATCGTCCTTCGGAAACCCCATGCCGTGGCTGGCGGTGAAGAGGAGAGCCGGCGCCTCCTCACCGGTGAGGACGCCGGCCAGGTCCGCCTTGTGCGCTCCGTCTCCCACCCGGGTCGCGATCGTCCATCCGGGGTGGGCGTCGGTGAGCGCCGCCGCCAGGGGAAGGACGAGCTCGCCCGCGGCGAGCTGAGTGGCGTGGTCGTCGGCGTTGCGGACCCCGAACAAGCTGATCCCCCGCGCGCGGCGCGTTGCCCCCTTCTCCGCCGCCACCACCGAACGGGCATAGGCGGCGTAGTCGTCCAGGCTCTCGAGCCACAGCCGCCCCACGCCGTAGGCCACGTCGATCTGGACCTGCAGACGGTACGGGATCGCCTCCGGTGAGCCCACCAGAAGGAGGTAATAGGGGACCTTGTCCGGATCGACCGGCCCCGGCCCGACGCCGTGGCGGGCGAGGAACTTCTGCTTCGACTCGCCCGCCTGGTAGCCTTGCTCCCCGGCGTACTCCCGGTAGCGCTCGCCGGCCTGCGTCCGGCGCAGCGCGAGAAGCTCTCCCAGGGCCTCCTTGATGCCGTCGACCTTGTCGCCGTCCGCCTGGGCGAACACCACGCCCCATCCCGTCTGCGCGAGGTCCTTGGGATCGACCCCCTCCTTGACGCCGAAGTGGGCGGCATCGCCCCCGCGGCGGAAACGGAGCTCGCTCAGATGGGCCGGCTCGGGAGCGAATCCCTGCGCGATGCGGGCGACGTCGTCGATGCTCAAATCCGGGAGCAACGGTCCGCCCGTGGTGCCGTCGATGCCGTTCAAGGCGAGAGTCTCGGTGGGCATGGCAAGACCTCCTCATCCCTACTTCTTGGAATCGTAATACTTGTTCATTACCTTGAAGCTGAAGCCCTGGCCCTTGACGACGACGCCTTCGAAGGGCTGGCCGTTCAGCGCCTCCAGCTCGTCGCCGTAGCGGCGGATCAGCTCTTGCGTCAGCGGCACCCCTTCCTCGATCAGGTCGACGGTGGGAAGCCCGAGAGCCTGGCAGACGCGGAGGTAGTGGTGAGCGCTGCCCGGCCACTCGTAGTGGTGCTCCGCGATGTTCCACACCGCGAAGAACGCGACGCCGCGCGGCAGCCGGCTGTGCGGATTGATCGCCGCCGTCTGGCAGCCGACGCCGTAGACCTCGCCGCGCAGCGCGAGCGAAACGCCGTTCGCGACGCAATAGCCTTCGAGCTTCTCCAGGACGCCGGTGAGCCGCGCCGCCTCGATCCACGGGTTCGTGAAGCCCTCCTCGATCCTGAGCTCCAGCGAACGCGAGCAGATCCCGGTCGCCGGCTCCGTCACCGCGACGTGCCCGGGCAGGGCGCAGTATGCGGTGAAAGACGAGCCGTCGATCTTCAGGGTCACGTCGACCGTGGCGCCGAACGGCAGCTCCTCCAGGTTCTGCCAGCGCTCCTCGTCGGTCTTCGGAATCCCGAACGGAAGCCCGCCCTTCGCCATCAGGTTCTTCGGCAGCGGCGGCTCATACTTGACGACGCCGAGGACCTCGCCGAGCTCGTCGCCCGGATGGAGGGCGTCCCAATCGATCCCGCGCGCCGTGAGATCCGCCTCGACCTCGCGCCGGGCGAGGATGATCCCCATCGACCACTCGCCGCGCAGCCGCGCCGCCTTCACCCGGCCCTTGCTCGTGTACTTGAAGAGGTCCGCCGCCCAACCGCGATCCGCCGGCAGGATGGTGTCCGGCTGGACGAAGACGACGGTCTCCCCCGGAACGTGCACGCCGCGGCGCACGATGCACTCGTAGCCGAGGACGCGGACGATGTCCAGCGCGTCCGCGTTCGGATGCGTCTTCACTTCGTTGATCGTCTCGACGGTGGCAAGCATCCCCGTACCCTCCTGAAACGCGAAAAGCCCCCGCGGCTCGTCACCGGGGGGCTCGCGGGACTAAAGCACAGAGGGTCCCTGGTTGTCAAACGGCAGCCACGGCCGATGCCGGCGCATCCGGGCGGGGCTTCCGGCGCAGAATCGCCGCGGAGACCAGGGTCACGATGAGCCCGACCGGGAAGACCTCCATGAAGGTGATGGCCGAGTTGTAGAACGGATTGGTGTAGTGCTTCGCGAGGTCGGCCAACTTCGCCGCCGTCTCCCGGATGGCGGCCTCGCTCGCGCCGGTCGAGCGCATCTTGGCAAGGACGTGCGCGCTGTAGACATCGAGGAAGTTGGGGAAGAAGTTGAAATAGGCGATCTCCCAGGCGATCACGTACATCGCGCAGGTGATCAGGGTGATGAGGATGCCGACCTGGAACGCCTTGCCGAAACCGATCGTCCCGCCGGCCACGGTATCGCGGTACGACCGGACGCCGAAGAAGACCAACAGGAACGAGAGGACCATCGAGCTGTAGCCGATGACCTCGTTGTAGTCGCCACCCCTCATGCACAGAGGCAGCATGACCGCCGAGATCGCCACCAGGATGCCACCTGACGCAAGACCGAAGCGGAGCACGATTTTCTGCATTGCCGTTTCCTCCTATGTTTGTCCGCATCCTAGGGGCCTGATGCCGCGCCGGTCGTCCTCCGTTCGGGTGATTTTTGGGGCCGGAGCTCGAAATCATCCTTTCGTTGACCCTGCCTCTCAGGGGATCAGACCAAGCTCGCGCCCCTTCAGAACGGCCTGGACCCGGCGCTTGGCCCCCAGCTTGTCGAACAGGCGGGACGAGTGGGTCTTGACCGTGTTCTCAGAGACGAAGAGCCGCTCGCCGATCTCCCGGTTGCTCAGCCCTTCCGCGATGAGCCCGAGGATTTCATGCTCACGCGGAGTGATCCCTAGCTCCTTGAGCTTCTCGGCGTCGAGCACGAAAGGCCCGCCCTCCCGGACGCGGACCTCCCTGACCACCACCACCTCTCTCGACCGCGCCCACTGCAGCCCGAAGTAGATGCCCGCGGCCGAGAAGGTCACCGCCACCAGACCGCCATAGATCTCGCTGGGGTAGTTGAGGACGAAATACTGGTATTCGACGAACTTGAGCAGCGCGAGGAGCACCCCGCCTGCCAGCCCGTAGAGGATGACGCGTC
>Ga0075436_100001047_pt1 | contig 18675 bp, 17 predicted proteins | sample RhiMethybrSRZTD5_FD_75303 | JGI IMG/M metagenome (GOLD analysis project Ga0075436, IMG submission 75303) | Populus rhizosphere microbial communities from Tennessee, USA - Rhizosphere MetaG P. TD hybrid SRZTD5 | ecosystem: Host-associated > Plants > Roots > Rhizosphere > Soil | place: USA...
GTTCATCGTCTCCGGGCGCGGCGAGCTGCATCTCACGATCCTCCTCGAGAACATGCGCCGCGAAGGCTACGAGCTCGCCGTCTCGCGCCCGCGCGTCGTCTACAAAGAGATCGACGGCGTGCGCTGCGAGCCTTACGAGATGCTCACCGTCGACGTCGAGGACGTGAACCAGGGCGCCGTGATGGAATCGCTCGGCCGCCGGCGCGGCGAGCTCCTCGACATGCAGCCCGACGGCAAGGGGCGCGTGCGCCTCGACTACCGCATCCCGGCGCGCGGCCTGATCGGCTTCCAGGGCGAGTTCATGACGATGACGCGCGGCACCGGCATCATGAGCCATGTCTTCGATGACTACGCCCCCGCGAAGGCCGAGCTCGAGAGCCATCGCAACGGCGTGCTCGTCTCGCAGGACGATGGCGTCGCGGTCGCCTATGCGCTGTGGAAGCTCCAGGAGCGCGGCCGCATGTTCGTGAGCCCGGGCGATCCGGTCTACGAGGGCATGATCGTCGGCATCCATACGCGCGACAACGATCTGGTCGTCAATCCCATCCGGACGAAGCAGCTGACCAACATCCGCGCTTCAGGCAAGGACGAGGCCATCGACCTCACACCGCCGATCGCGCTCACGCTCGAGTACGCGGTGGAGTTCATCGGCGACGACGAGCTCGCCGAGATCACGCCGCAGTCCATTCGCCTGCGCAAGCGCTTCCTCAAGGAGCACGAGAGGAAGCGCGCTGAGAGAGCTGCTGCCTAGCTGAGCGCTTCGCGCGCCGCGCGCACGCCGCTGCGCAGCGCACCGGCCACCGTGCCCGCCTCTTCCGTGTCCGTCGCCTCGCCCGCGAAGAAAATCGTGTCGCCGATGGGCGCGGCAAGCTCTTGCCGGGCGTTGCTTCCGCCTACCCGCACGTAGCTGTAGCCGCCGCGCGAGCAGGGGTCCTGCTGCCAGTCCTGCACGTAGGCGGCCGCCAGCTCGCGCTCCACGCCTCTGCCGAAGACCGATGCAACGGAGGCGAGGGCCGCGCGCACGAGCGTGCGCGTCGATGAGCCGGTGAGGCGCTCGGCTTTCGGACCGCCGGCCCAGGCGGTGAGCAGCGCCGCGCGCATGGGCAAAGGGGTCCAGAACGTCGGGAAGGGCGCGCGCGGCGAATGGAAGAACGCGACCTGCGGCGCGCGCTTTTCCCAGAACGCGCGGTGAAAGCGCAGCGCGACGCGGATCACCGGACCGGAAGCGAGCTTCGCCAGCGCTGCGCGCTTCTGCGAGAAGCGTAACGGCCCCGCCTGCAGCACGCCCAGCGGCAACGTGACGATCGCCCGGCGCGCGCTCGCGCTAAAGCGCTCGCCGAGAAAGCTGCCGCTTGCGCTCGCCCGGCCACGCTGCCATCGCAGCGCGTTGACGCTCGCGCCCAGGCGCAGCTTCGCACCGCGCGCCACCATCCCGGTCGCGAGCCACTCGAGCAGCGCACCATAGCCGCCCTGCGGCCGCGGCTGGGACGCGCCGAGCTCGCCGCCGCCCCACTCCTGCGCGATCGAGCGCGCGCTCACGCGCCGTGGGTCGGCCGCATCGAAGCCCTGCACCATCATGGTCGCGAACGCCTTGGTCTTGGCGGGCAGGCGCTGGCGCGCGAGGAAAGCCGCGAAAGAGGTGTCCTCTTCCACATCCAGCGCGTGCTTGACCGCCTTCTGCGCCTCGGCGAACGCGTTGATGCGGCGCAGGCGCCCGTTCTCGAGGTAGCGCTGCTCGCGCACGGAATCGACGGCGGGAATGCCGGCGCGCTTGAGGAGCGCGTGTGTGATCTTCGCTTCGCCGTGGATGAATTCTGCGCCGAGCTCGACGGGAATCTCGAGGCCGGGCATGCGTCGCGTCCAGCAGCGCCCGCCGACGCGCTCGCGCGCCTCGAGCACGAGCACCGAGCGCCCCGCACGAATCAGCTCGTCGGCCGCCGCGAGACCGGCCGCGCCGGCGCCGATGACCATGAAATCGGTGTCAGGCACCGATTCGCGTTGTTACTGGACCTTGACGCCGGTCTTCGCGACCACGTCCTTCCAGAGCGCGATCTCCTTCTTGATCTGCTCGCCGAAGCGCTGCGCGTCGCCGCCCGCGGGCGCGACGCCATCGGTCTCGAGCTGCTTCGCGGTCTCCGGAATCTTCAGCATCTTGTTCACTTCGGCGTTGATGCGCTCGACGATCGGCGCCGGCACGCCTTTCGGCGCGATGAGGCCGTGCCAGAGGATGACATCGAAGCCGGGCACGCCCGACTCGGCGATCGTCGGCACTTCAGGCTCGGCCGGCAGGCGCTTCGCGCTCGTCACCGCGATCGCGCGCAGGCGCCCCGATTTCACGTGCGGCAGCGCAGTCGCCGTGCTGCTGAAGAAAATATCAGTCTGGCCGGAGATCGTATCGGTGAGCGCCGGGCCCGTGCCCTTGTAGGGCACGTGGTTCATCTTTATGCCGGCGCGATACTGGAAGAACTCGGACACCATGTGCGTGATGCTGCCCTGGCCGGCGGAGGCGAAGTTGATGGTGCCGGGCTTCTGTTTGGCGAGCGCGATGAGCTCGGGCATCGTCTTCGCCGGGAACTTGGGATTGGCGATGACGATCATAGGGCCTTGGGAGATCTGCACGACCGGCGTGATGTCGGCCATCGGGTCGTACTTCAGCGGATAGAGCGCCGCGTTCACCGTGTAGCTCGACGCGATGAGCGTGAAGGTATAGCCGTCGGGCTTCGCTTTCACGCCCTGCTCGATGCCGAGGAGCCCGCCTGCGCCCGGGCGGTTCTCGACGATCACCTGCGAGCCGAGCGCATCGCCGAGCCGCTGCGCGGTAAAGCGCGCGATGAAGTCCGAGCCGCCGCCCGGCGCGAAGGGCACGATGATCTGCACCGGCTTCGCCGGATACTTCTGCGCATGCGCCGGCAGCGCGATGAGAACGCTCGCCGACATGGCGAACGCGAGCCCATTCCTTAAGGCCTTCATGGTTTTGGTCCCTTTGCTTGTGCGAGAATCGCGGCCCGCATTGTAGTCGCTGCAGATGATCAAGATCGAAAACCTGGTGAAGGCCTTCGGCCCGAAGCGCGCGGTCGACGACATCTCGTTTACCGTCGAGCGCGGCGAGGTGCTCGGCTTCCTCGGCCCCAACGGCGCCGGCAAGTCGACGACGATGCGCATGATCACGGGCTTCATGCCGCCGACGGCGGGCAAGATCACCGTGGGCGGATTCGACGTCGAGGAATCGCCGATCGAGGCGAAGCGCCTCATCGGCTACTTGCCCGAGAACGCCGCCTCGTATCCCGACATGACGGTCGAGAGCTTCCTCAAGTTCGCGGCCGAGCTGCGCGGGCTCGACGGCGCGGCGAAGAAGAAGGCGGTGCGCCGCGTGGTCGAGCTCTGCTTCCTCGACTCGGTGCTGCACCAGTCGATCGATACGCTCTCGAAAGGCTATAAGCACCGCACCTGCCTCGCGCAGGCGCTGATCCACGAGCCGCAGGTGCTGATCATGGACGAGCCCACCGACGGCCTCGATCCGAACCAGAAGCACGAGGTGCGCAACCTGATCCGCGAGCTCGGCGCGAACAAGGCAATCATCTTCTCGACGCACATCCTGGAAGAGGTCGACGCCGCGTGCACGCGCGCCATCATCATCGACCGCGGGCGCATCGTCGCCAACGGCACGCCGGAGGAGCTGCGCAGCATGTCGGAGCTCTGTGGCGCCGTCACCCTGCAGGCGCGCGGCGCGACCGCGGAACGCCTCGCCACCCTCGGGCGCGTCGAGAAGCTGAACGGCGCCTTTCGCATCTACCCGAAGGACAAATCGGCAGCGGCGCAGCTCGCGCAGGAGGTCGTCGAGCTCGTGAACGTGCACGGCTGGAAGGTCGAAGGCATGTATAGCGAGCGCGGCGAGCTCGACGAAGTCTTCCGCCGCATCACGCTGCCGGACACGGTGAAGAAATGAAACGAATCGGAAAAATGGTGACTGTCACCATTTTTGGGACGACGCGATGAGCATCATCTGGACGATCACGAAGCGCGAGCTCGTGGCCTACTTCACGAGCCCGGTGGCCTATGTGTTCCTGGTCATCTTTCTCCTGCTCACGGGCTTCTTCACGTTCACCGCGGGCAGCTTCTTCGAGCGCGGCGAGGCGAGCCTCGCGAGCTTCTTCGGCTGGCACCCGTGGCTCTATCTCGTGCTCGTGCCTGCGGTCGGCATGCGCGTGTGGGCGGAAGAGCGGCGCTCGGGAACGATGGAGCTCCTGCTCACCATGCCGGTCGCGCCGTGGCAGGCGATCGTCGCCAAGTTCCTCGCGAGCTGGATCTTCCTTGCCGTGGCGCTCGCGCTCACGTTTCCGGTCGTGGTCACGGTCAACGTGCTCGGCGATCCGGACAACGGCATCATCGTCGCCGGCTATCTCGGCAGCTTCTTCCTCGCCGGCGCGTACCTCGCCATTACCTGCATGACCTCCGCGATGACACGCAACCAGGTGGTGGCGTTCATCCTCTCGGTGGTGATCTGCCTCTTCTTCATCCTCGCCGGATTCAACCCCGTGACGGATCTGCTCACCCGCTGGGCGAACCCGGCCGTCGTGGATACGGTCGCGGCGTTCTCGGTGGTCACGCATTTCGACGGCTTCCAGCGGGGCGTGATCGACACGCGCGATCTGTTTTTCTTCCTGTCGCTCATTGGCTTCGCTCTCTTTGCGACCGGCGTGATCATCCGCGGGCATAGGGCAGGCTGATGACGAAGAAGTACGAGCACCTCCTCTACTCCGCGATCGGCCTTGTCGCCTTGGCTCTGATCCTCGTCGCGTTCAACTACCTGATCTCGCGCGTGCCGGGGCGCGTTGATCTCACCGACGGCAAGCTCTACACGCTCTCGGAAGGCACCAAGAAGATCCTGCGCAACCTGCAGGCGCCGGTGAAGGTGAAGCTCTACGTCTCCCAGGGTGAGAGCGTTCCGGTGCCGCTGAGGAGCTTCGCGCAGCGCGTCGAGGATCTCGTGCGCGAGTTCAAGTCGGTCGCGGGCCCGAACCTCGTCATCGAGCGCTACAACCCGAAGCCCGATTCCGAGGAAGAGGACGCCGCGCAGCTCGACGGCATCGATTCGCAGCAGCTCGTCACCGGCGAGCAGTTCTATCTCGGCGCGACGGTGACGCAGCTCGACCGCAAGCAGACGCTTTCCGCCATCACGCCGCAGCGCGAGCGGCTGCTCGAGTACGACCTCGTGCGCGCCGTGGCGCGCGTCGCGAACCCGCAGCGGCCGAAGATCGGGCTGATGGCCGGGCTACCGGTGCTCGGCGAGCGCTTCAACCCCTACACGCGGCAAAGCTCCGATCCCTGGGTGCTCGCCACGGAGCTCAAGCGCGAGTTCGAGGTGAAGGAGGTGCCGCTCAGCGCGAAGGAAATCGACAAGGACATCACCGTCCTTCTCCTCATCCATCCGCGCGACATGCAGCCCGAGCAGGAATACGCGCTCGACCAGTTCGTGCTGCGCGGCGGCAAGCTCATCGTCTTCGTCGACCCGTACGCGTACTTCGACCAGCAGCCCACCATGCCGGGCGTGCCGCCGATGCCGTCGAGCTCGAGCCTGCCGCTGCTCTTCAAGGCCTGGGGCATCGACTTCGACCAGGGCAAGGTCGTCTCCGACGTCGTCTTCGGCTCGGGCGGCGGCGCCCGCTACACGCCCACCGTGCTCTCGCTCAACCGCACGGCGTTCTCGCGCGACGACGTCGTCACCGGCTCGATCGAGACGCTGCTCTACGCGTTCGGCGGCGCCTTCCAGGTGAAGCCGGTCGAAGGCCTGAAGGTCACCGAGCTCGTGCACAGCTCGCCCAACGCCATGCTCGTCGACAGCATGAACGCGACGAAGTCGGGCGACGATGCGACGAAGAGCTTCAAGCCGATCGGCAAACCGCTGCCGCTCGCGCTGCGCCTCACCGGCAAATTCAAGACGGCATTTCCCGATGGCGTCAAAGGCGACAAGGACAAACCGATTGCCGGCACCCCGGCGCTGCGCGAGAGCGGCAACGACAATTCGGTAATCCTCGTGGGCGACGTCGACATGCTCGCCGACGGCGCGGCGGTCGATGTGCAGGATGTCTTCGGCCGCAAGGTGGTGGTGCCCTCGAACGGCAACCTCGCGCTCGCGCTCGGCATGGTGGAGCAGTTCGCCGCGGGCGACGAGCTCGTCTCGCTGCGCAGCCGCGCCACGGCGTTCCGACCGCTCACCGTGGTGCGCGAGCTCGAGGCCGAGGCGCAGAAGCAGTATTTCGGCAAGATCCAGGCGCTCGAGGACGACCTGCAGAAGACCAACGCCAAGCTGCAGGAGCTGCAGAAAGCGCAAGGCGCGGCGGGCAAGGGCGGGCCGATTCTCACCGCCGAGCAGCAGGCCGAGCTCGAGCGCTTCCGCAAACGCGTGGCGGAGACGCGCCTCGAGCTGAAAGAAGTGCGCAAGACGCTGCGCCAGGACGCCGAAGCACTCGTCTTCTGGACGAAAGTGATGAACATCGCGCTGATGCCGATCCTCGTCGCGCTCTTCGGCCTGGGGGTCGCGCTCCTGCGTCGCCGGCGCGTGCGCGCCGCATGAACGCGCGCATCGCCGCGGTGCTCGTCGTGCTGCTCGTCGTGCTGGGCGGCGCGGCGCTCGTCTACAACTATCAGGAGCGCGGCGAGCGCGCCGAGAACGTGGCGACGCTCGGCAAGCCGCTCCTCAAGGATCTCAAGGCGGCCGATATCGCCGCCATCAAGATCGCGCAGCCCAACGCGACGATCACGCTGCAGCGCAAGCCCGAAGGCTGGACGATCGCCGAGCGGCGCGGCTTTCCGGCGGATGTCGGCAAGGTACGCGACTTCGTGCTGAAGCTCCTCGAGCTCAAGGTCGGCCAGAGCGAGCCGATCGGCGAAAAGGACCGCGCGCGCCTTAATCTCGACGCGAGCGGCACCCAGGTGGAGTTGAGCAGCGCGGACGGCAAGCCGCTCGGCAAGCTCACCGTGGGCAAGAAATATTTCAAGCGCGAAGTCGAGAACCCGGACAAGGCGCCCGCCGACGGCCGATTCGTATCGGTGCCCGCCGAAGCGGGCATCGTGTACATCGTCTCCGATCCGCTCGCGCAAGCGAGCGCGAAGAGCGCGGACTGGATCGACCGCACGTCGTTCGTGATCGAGAAGGTGAAGACGCTCGAGGTGCGCATGCCCGACGGCGCCGGCTGGCGCCTCGAGCGCGCCGCCGACAACGCGGACTGGAAGCTCGACCCGCTCAAGCCGGGAGAGAAGGTCGATACCGGGCGCGCGAACGCGGCGACGTATTCGCTTTCGCTCCTCGAGCTCGCCGACGTCGCGCCCGATGATGCCAAGGACACCGGGCTCGACAACCCGACGCTGATCGATGCCAGCACGTTCGATGGGCTGGCGTACGACATCAAGGTGGGAAAGCTGGAAGGTGACAACTACTATGCGCGCTTTAGCTCTTCCGGCTCAGCGCCCGAGCAGGCCGATGGCCCGGACGCCGAGCGGCTGAAGAAGCTGCGCGAGCGCCAGGCGCGCGAGAAGCTCCTTGCGGACTACGTGCTGCTCATCCCGAAGTCCAAGCTCGACGATACGCTCAAGCCGCGCGCGGAGCTGCTGGAGAAGAAACCCGAGAACAAGAAGTAGGCGACAGTCTCTACGGACCACTGCCGCGCGGCTCCGCTGGATAGAGTGTGTAGCACATTGACAGTTACGCTCGCCCTGCCTTGACGAAGGAGGGCACCCGGTGGCATTCAAGCATGTCGCAGCAAGCGTAGCCGCAGCGGCGGCGACGTTGATCGCAGCACAAGCGAGCGCGCAGGAATTCGTGGCGCCGATGACGAAGTTCTTCATCGCCATCCCGCTCGACGCGCACGGCGCGAAAGAGCAGATGCCGAACTTCGGCCTGCAGTTCCAGGGCCTGCGGCCCTACCAGAGCGTGCAGGTCGACTACAAGACGCTGCAACTCGTCCCTGCCGCAATCGCGGGAGCGGTCGAAGCGAAGTACATCGTCGCGGGCGCAGTTGCGCTCGGCGCGGCGATCGCCGTGACCCACAAGGACAAGGCGACTTCGCAGCAGTTCCAGCAGCAGCAGCAAGAACAGAAGCTCGCCTGCCCGACCCAGACCTGCTGAGCCGCTCGCGCAGGCGAGCGCCTCAGTCCGGGTAGCCCTCGGGATTGCGCGACTGCCAGCGCCAGGCGTCCGCGCACATTTCCTCAAGCGACCGCTTCGCATGCCAGCCGAGCACTTCGGCGGCGCGCGAGGCGTCGGCGTAGGACTGCGCAACATCGCCCACCCGCCGCGGATGGAAGTCGAGCGCGATCGGCTTGCCCGCGGCGCGCTCGAATGCGCGCACCACCTCGAGCACCGAATGGCCGCGGCCGCTGCCGAGATTCACCGTCAGCGAGCGGCCCTCGCGCTCGAGGAACTCGAGCGCGGCCACATGCCCGTCGGCGAGATCCATGACGTGGATGTAGTCGCGCACGCCCGTGCCGTCGCGCGTCGCATAGTCGCGCCCCCAGACGCGCAGGCTCGGCCGGCGGCCGACGGCGACCTGCGCGACGTAGGGAAACAGGTTGTTCGGGGTGCCGCGCGGATCCTCGCCGATGCGCCCGCTCGGATGCGCGCCGATCGGGTTGAAGTAGCGTAACGCCGCATAGCGGAAGCTCGCGTCCGCCGCCGCCTCGTCGGCGAGGATGTGCTCAATCACGAGCTTGCACTTCGCGTACGGGCTCACCGGGCGCAGCGCATGCTCCTCCGTGAGCGGCAACCGCTCGGGCTCGCCGTAGACCGTCGCCGACGAGCTGAACACCATCGCGCGCACACCGACGCCCGCCATCGTCGTGAGGAGTGCGACCGTGCCGCCGACATTGTTGTCGTAGTAGGCGAGCGGCTGCTCTACCGATTCGCCCACCGCCTTCAATCCCGCGAAGTGCAGCACGGCGTGGATGCTTTCTGCGCGCAGGATGCGGGCAATCGCGGCGTGCTCGCGCACATCAGCGCGGTGGAACGCGACGTCGGCCGCGGGCGCAAGCTCGCGGATGCGCTCGAGCACCGAAGCTTTGGCGTTGGCGAGGTTGTCGACGATGACCGGGCGGTAGCCCGCGCCGGCGAGCGCTACGGCGGCATGCGAGCCGATATAGCCCAGGCCGCCGGTGACGAGGACGTTGCGGATTTTCCTTTTTGCGGCCTGCACTTCCGCGGGCATTGTAACGAAGCGCGTCGCCTGCTGTAGTCCGGGACGCGCTTTTCGGGCGGCGGGCGTTGCTGCTATAACAGAGCCCGAGGAGGCAAGCCCGTGGCAAATTCCATCAAACGCATCAGGACCATTGCGCTCGTCGGCCAGGCGGGTTCGGGCAAGACCAGCCTTGCCGAGGCGCTGCTCGCGAAAGCGGGGGCCATCCCCGCCGCCGGCAGCGTCGAGCGCGGCACTACCGTCTGCGACTACACCCCGCTCGAGAAGGAACTGCAGCACTCGCTCAAGCTCGCCATCGCGAGCTTCGACGCCAAGGTCGAAACCGAGCCGACGCGCATTCACCTGCTCGACACGCCCGGCTATCCGGATTTCCTCGGCCACGCGCTGCCCGCGCTCGCGGCGGTCGAGACGGCGGCGATCGTGATCAACGCCCAGAACGGCGTCGAGATGATGACCGGGCGCTTCCTGCAGTACGCGCAGAAGCGCGGCCTGGACCGCGTGATCGTGGTCAACAAGATCGACGCCGAGAACGTCGACTGCGAGGCCCTGCTCGAGCGCATCCAGGAGGCCTTTGGCAAGGAATGCCTGCCGCTCAACCTGCCGGCCGGCGGGGCGAGCAAGGTGTCCGACTGCTTCTTCGCGCCGTCCGGCGAATCGGACTTCTCCTCCGTGACGGAAGCGCACCGCAAGCTCATCGACCAGGTGGTCGAGGTCGACGAGAAGCTGATGGAGAAATACCTGGAGAAGGGCGACGTGACGCCCGAAGAGCTGCACGAGCCCCTGGAGCGCGCGCTACGCGAGGGGCATCTCATCCCGGTGGTGTTCACGTCCGCGAAGACCGGCGCCGGCATCGGCGAGCTGTTGGAAGTGATCGTGAAGCTCCTGCCCAATCCCACGGAAGGCAACGCGCCGGTCTACGTCTCCACGCCCGCGGGCGGCGGCGAGCCGAAGGAGCTCGAGCCGATCCCCGATCCGGGCAAGCACGCGCTCGCGCACGTGTTCAAGATCGAGATCGATCCGTACATCGGTCGCGTGGCGGTCTTTCGCGTGCACCAGGGCCGGCTCACGTCGAACATGCAGCTCTACATCGGCGAGGGCCGCAAGCCGATCAAGGCCGGGCATCTCTACATGCTCAAGGGCAAAACCCAGACCGAGGTGCACGAGGCCATCCCCGGCGACATCTGCGCCATCGCCAAGATCGACGAGATCCAGTTCGACCACATCCTGCACGACTCGGCCGAGGATGCGCACGTGCATGCGCGCCCGCTCGAGCTGCCGACCTCGGTGTTCGGCCTCGCCGTCATACCGAAGAAGCGCGGGGACGAGCAGAAGGTGTCCGATGTGCTGCACAAGATCGCGGCCGAAGATCCGTGCTTCCGCATCGAGCACAACGCGCAGGCGAACGAGATGGTGATGCGCGGCCTTGGCGAGATGCACCTCAAGGCGATCCTCGACAAGATGGCGTCGCAGTACAAGATCGAGCTCGAGACGCATCCGCCATCCATCCCCTTCCGCGAGACCATCGCGGCAAAGGCCGAGGGCCACAGCCGTCACAAGAAGCAGACCGGCGGCGCCGGACAGTTCGGCGAGGTGTACCTCAAGGTGGAGCCGCTGCCGAGAGGCAAAGGATTCGAGTTCGTCGATGCCGTCAAGGGCGGGGCCATCCCGAACCAGTTCATCCCGTCGGTGGAGAAAGGCGTGCGTAACGTGCTGGAGCACGGGTTCGTCGCCGGCTATCCGCTGCAGGACGTGCGCGTGACGGTGTACGACGGCAAGAGCCACCCCGTGGATTCGAAGGACGTCGCGTTCATGTCCGCGGGCCGCAAGGCGTTCCTCGACGCGTTGGCCAAAGCGCGGCCGATCGTGCTCGAGCCGATCGTCAACGTCGACATCGTCGCGCCCGAGGAGAAGATGGGCGACATCGCCGGCGAGCTCTCCGGTCACCGCGGCCACATCAAGGGCTCCGACACGCCGCGTCCGGGCCTCGTGCAGATCAAGGCGAGCGCGCCGCTCTCGGAGCTGGAGCACTTCCCGGCGCGGCTCAAATCGCTGACCGCCGGCCACGGCTCCTACAGCATGGAGTTCAGCCATTACGAGGCCGCGCCGCCGCAGCTCCAGCAGAAATTGCAAGCGGCGCACAAGCCGCAGGTAGAGGCCGAGTAGTGCATTTCGTGCGCGCCGGGCGCGGCGACCCGGCGCTCCTCTTCGTGCACGGCTTCTGCTGCACGCACGAGGACTGGAAGGCGCAGCTCCATTTCTTCCAGCGCACGCATGAAGTCGTCGCCTGCGACCTGCGCGCACACGGCGCGACGCCCGGGCGGCCGCACGAATGCTCGATCGAGCACTACGGCGGCGACGTGGCCGCGCTCGTCAACAATCTCGAGCTCACGCACGTGGTGCTCGTCGGCCACAGCATGGGCTGCCGCGTGGTGCTCGAAGCCTCGCGGCTCATCCCCGACAAGATCGCCGGCGTCGTGCTCGTCGACGGCAGCCGCAACGCGACGAGCGATCCCGAAGGCGCCGAGGCCGCGGCGCGCGCGACCATCGCCAAGATTGGTTACGCGGTTTTCGCCGAGCGGCTATTCCGCCAGATGTTCTTCGAATCGTCGGCGCAGGCCGATGCCATCGTCACGCGGGCCGTGCGCTCGAGCGGCGAGTTCGGCCCCGAGCTCTGGCCGCGCATCTCGCGCTGGGATGCGGGCGCGATGGACGCCGCCTTCGATGCGCTGCGCGCGCCGGTGCTCGCCATCCAGAGCACGACGCGCAATGCGCAGCTGCAGCGCGCGCCGCTCAAGCCGGGCGATAGCTCGCCGTGGATCGATTACCTGCGTTCGCGCGGCGCGAAAGTCGAGATCGTCCCGGATACCGGGCACTTCACCCAGCTCGAGGCGCCGGAGACGGTGAACCGGCTGATCGCCGCGTTCCTAGAAGCCGTATAGCCCGGCGGCGTTGTCCGTCAGAATTTTTTTCTGCACGGCCGGGTCCGGCGCCCAGTCGGCGAGGAGATCGAGCAGGTCGTCATCGCTTGGCGGCGCCGGCTTGCGCGCCGACGGATGCGGCCAGTTCGATGCCCAGAGCATGCGCTCGGGCGCGTGCTTGACGAGCGCTTTGGCGAGCCGGCCGACGTCCTCGTACTTCGGCGCGCCGGTCTTCGAGGTCTCGTAAGGCGCCGAGAGCTTCACCCAGCAGCGGCCGGTGTCGAGCAACCGCAGCAGGCATTTGAACGCGGCATGGTCGGGCGCCACCGGCTCCAGGAATTTTCCGGTGTGGTCGATGACGAACGTGCCGGGCAGGCGCTTGATCTGTGCCTCGTACTTCGGCAGCTCGCGGCCGTCGAGCTGGATGTTGGCGTGCCAGCCGAACGGATGCACGCGCGCCATCACCGCGTCCATGACATCGAAGCCGAGCGTGCCGCCATGCAGGGTCATGATGCGCACGGCGCAGATTCCGGCCTTGGTAAGGCGCTGGAGCTCGGCGTCCTTTACCGCGGGCTTGACCACCGCCACGCCCTTCGCGCCTTTGCCGAGCTCGCGCATCGCGTTCAGCGTCACCGTGTTGTCGTCCGCGTAGGCATTGGGCTGCACGACGATGACGCGCTCGAGGCCGAGGCGCTTCTGCAGCACGCGGTATTCGGCGACGGTGAACGTGCCCGGCAGGAAGGTGCCGGGCGCGGCCGGTGCGCGCTCATCGTAGAAATGCATGTGCGTGTCGCACGCGCCGCCTGGAACGGTGATTTTCATTTCTTGGCCGGCTTCCTGGGCGCCGCGGGATTGGGCACGTCCTCCGCGGTGCAGAACACGCCGCCCTGGTGCGCCTCGGCGATGGCGTCGCCGCTCCGCTTCTCGCGCGCGAGGACCTCGGCGGCGTAGACCTCGCTGTCGTCCTGCGGCTTGTAGCCGAGGCGAAAGGCATTGGAGTTGTCGTACCAGGCGCGCTTGTTGCCCGAGATGCCGTAGACGATCTCGAACCTGATGTCCGGGTGCTCGATGCCGATGGACACGAGTTGCGCGAGATCGCGCGGGCTGAACCACAGCGACAGCCGCCGCTTGTCGATCGGCTTCGGGTTGACATTGCCGATGCGCATCATGAAGACCTGCATGCCGTACTTGTCGGCGTAGAGACTGCCGAGCGCCTCGCCGAACACCTTCGAGACGCCATAGCGGCTGTCGGGCTTCGGATAGACGCGATGATCGATCACCTGGTCGCGCCGATAAAACCCCACGGCGTGATTGCTCGTGGGGAAGAGAATGCGCTTCACGCCGTTACGCCGCGCGGCCTCGAAGGCGTTGTAGCAGCCGATGATGTTCGCCTGCAGGATGCCTTCCCACGGCCCTTCCACCGAGTAGCCGCCAAGATGCACCACCGCGTCCACGCCTTTGGTGATGCGCAGCGCATCGGCCATCTTGCTGATATCGGCGCGCATGAAGGTCTGGCCCTTGGGCGGCTGCAGCGCGCGCTTGTCCGACAGGCGCAGCTTGTACTTGCCGGCGAGCTCCCGGCTGAGATGCGTACCGACGTCGCCCGCGGCGCCGGTGATGAGTACCGTTTTCATAACTCTCCCAATCGCCGGCTCCAGTGCTCGGCGTTGACCGCGCCCTTCGGCACTCGGCCTTTCACGATGTCGCCGGCCTGCGCGACGGTTTCGAGCGACTGGTGCTCGATGGCCGCGAGCGTAAGGCCCGCGGTGTGCGGCGTGGCGATCACGTCGGTGCGCGCGGCGAGGCGCGGCGTCGGCATCTGGTCCGGCGCGCGTCCGACGTCCATGGCGCAGCCGGCGAGGCGGCCCGAATCGAGCGCGGCTTCGAGCGCCCGCTCGTCGACGAGATTGCCGCGCGAGACGTTGATGAGATAAGCGCCCGGCTTCATCTTTGCGAATGCAGCGGCGTCGATCAGGTTCTCGGTTTCGGGCGTGGCGACAGCGAGCGGCACGACGTAGTGCGATTGCCCGAGCAGCTCATCGAGCGGCGCCTGCTCCACGGGCTGATAGGGGTCGTGGACGAGGACTCGCATGCCGAGGGCGCGGCCGATGCGCACGACCTCCTTGCCGATCGCGCCATAGCCGATTACGCCGAGCGTGCTGCCCTTGAGCTCGCCGCCCATCCGCGCCTTCGGCACGCGCCCGGCGCGGTAGTCGATCGCCGCGTGCGTGATGCCGCGCGAGAGGTCGACGAGAAAGCCGAGCACCATTTCCGCGACCGCGCTGACGAAGCCGGCGCTCGCCTGCGTGACGAGCACGCCGGCCTTGCTCGCGGCAGCGACGTCGATGTTGCGGATGTCGATCGCGCAGCGCAGGAAGGCAATGAGCTTCGGCAGGCGCTCGAAGAACGCGGCGGGCGCGGCCGACTGGCGATACGAGACAATGAGATCGCAGTCGCCCGCCGCCGCGATGAGCGCATCGCCTTCGAGCGGCACCGGTCCCTCGTGCAGCTTCACCTCGCCGAGCTGGCCCAGTCGAGCGAGTGCCCGCGGGCCGTAATAGAGCGCGCGCGCCTCGGGCGAATGGGTGAGCAGGATTCTCAAGGTCGCTATTTGAGCGCGCGATAGCGCTCGAGAGAGCGCGTGAGATGCCGGCGCATCGCCTCGCGCGCCGCCTTCGGCTCGCCGGCGGCGATGGCATCGTAGATGCGCCGATGCTCTTCCTGGATGAGGGCGAGGTAGGCGCGCTGGCCGCCCATGCGCTCGGGCAGCCCGCTCACCGTGCGCCGCGGAATCAGGTGGCGGCCGATGAACTGCAGGAAGCGCGGGAATTCCGGATTGCCGGTGGCTTGCGCAATGGCGCGGTGAAAGCCGATGTCCTCGTCGACCGCCGAGCGCTCGGCCTCGATCGCCTGCTCGAGCGCGTGCAGCGCCGCGCCGATGGCGCGCACGCGGCTCTTCGTCGCCCGCTCGGCCGCGAGGCCCGCCGACTCGATCTCGACGCCCAGGCGAAGCTCCATCACGTTGAGGGTGTTGTCGAGCGACTCGAGCTGCTCGGGCTCGATGCGAAACGGCGCGCGCTCGGGGTCCGCGGAGACGAAAGCGCCCACGCCCTGCCGCGTGATGACGAGGCCTTCGGCGCGCAGCGCCGCCACCGCCTCGCGCACCACGGTGCGCGAGACGCGCGCCGCGCGCGTCAACGCCTGCTCGGTCGGCAGGCGCTCGCCGGGGGCGAGGCGCCCGCTGCGGATCTCTCCCGCGAGCTGCTCGAAGAGCTGGCGCGAGAGCTTGTGCTCGGTGGCGAGCGGGCGGATGCGCATCTTGACGGCGGCTACCCCGGCGGTTGTATGATGACTGACGAATTTTACCAGAGGAGGATTCCATGGTCCGCCGCGATTTCATCGGCGCCGCGATTGCCGCCGCCGCGTTTTCCGTTCTCGCCGTGCCGCTCGCGGGGCTCGCGCAGCAGAAGCAGGTGTGGAAGGCGTCCGACGTGCATCCGCTCGGCTATCCCACGGTCGAGGCGATCGTGCGCATGGGCAAGAAGCTGGAAGCGCAGAGCAACGGCAAATACGCGATCCAGATGTTCCCGTCGATGCAGCTCGGCGGCGAGAAGGAAATGATCGAGCAGGCGCAGGTCGGCGCGCTGCAGATCGCGCGCATCTCGGTGGGCGCCATGGGCCCGGTGGTGGACGATCTTAACGTCTTCAACCTGCCGTTCATCTTCCGCGACGAGACCCACATGCGGCACGTGATCGACGGCCCGATCGGCGAGGAGCTGCTCACCCGCATGTCGAACGCGCCGACCTCGCGCCTCATCGCGCTCGGCTGGATGGACGCGGGCACGCGCAACGTCTACAGCGACAAGCCCGTAACCAAGCCGGCCGATCTCAAGGGCATGAAGATCCGCATGATGGGCAATCCGATCTTCGTCGAGACGATGAACGCCATGGGCGGCAACGGCGTGGCGATGGGCTTCAACGAGCTCTACAGCGCGCTACAGACCGGCGTGGTGGACGGCGCGGAGAACAATGAGCCGACGCTCCTCGCCCAGAACCACTATCAGACCGCGAAGGGCAAGGTCTACAGCCTGACGGGCCACCTGATCATCCCCGAGATCTTCATCTTCTCGAAGAAGAACTGGGAAGCACTGCCGCAGCAGGACCAGGCGCTCGTCAGGAAGCTCTCGCGCGAGGCACAGCTCGAGCAGCGCCAGCTCTGGGACGACATGACCGCCAGCGCCGCCGGCAAGCTGAAAGCCGCAGGCGTGCAGTTCGTGTCGGCGGACAAGCCTGCTTTCTACAAGGCGACGCAGCCGGTGCGCGACAAGTACGGCGCCAAGTACGCGAGCCTCCTAAAGCGCATCCAGGACACCCAGTAACGCTTCACCTCTGGAAAACGGGCCGCCCGGCGGCCCGTTTTTTTATATGCGACAGCGCTACCGGAAAACGATGGAGTGGCTGTACCTCGGCTGCATCGTGCTCTCGGGCACGGCGATGGTGGTGATCACGCTCATCATCCCGCTCGGCGTGTTCATGCGTTACGCGATGAACCATCCGCTCTCCTGGCCCGAGCCGGCGTCGGTGGTGATGATGGTGATGTTCTCGTTCGTCGGCGGCGCGGCGGTCTACCGCGCGAATGCACAGATTGCGGTCGAGGCGCTGCTCAAGGCCGTCGGGCCCAAGGCGCGGCGGGCAATGACCCGGGGCGTGCACGCCTGCATGGCAGTCACGGCGCTCTTCATGCTGGGCTATGGCGTGCGCCTATGCGCGCTCACTTGGTACAACACGATGGCCGAATTCCCCGACCTGCGCGTCGGCATCGTCTACATGCCGATCCCGGCCGGCGGGCTGCTCACGCTCCTCTTCCTCATCGAGAAGGTCTGGGTCGGCGAGCCGCCGAGGAGCGACGTCATGTACACCGACCAGGCGGCGGAACTCGAATAGATGGACGTGCTGGTCCTCATCGGCTCATTCACCGTGCTGTGCGCGCTCGCGGTGCCCGTGGCCTACGCGCTCGGCCTCGCCGCGCTGATCGCGGCCCTCTACGTCGACATCCCGCTCGAGGCGGTGATGCTCAAGATCTCCGATGGCACGGACGACTTCGCGCTGCTCGCGATTCCGTTCTTCGTGCTCGCCGGCGCAATCATGGCCGAGGGCGGCATGGCGACACGGCTCGTCAATCTCGCCGCCGTGTTCGTCGGTTTCATCCGCGGCGGCATGGCGATCGTCAACATCCTCGCCTCGACCCTCTTCGGCTGCATCTCGGGATCGTCGGTCGCGGACACCGCCTCGATCGGCTCGGTGATGATCCCGCAGATGATCAAGCAGGGCTATCCGCGCATCTTCGCCACCAATGTCACCATCTGCGGCTCGGTGCAGGCGCTGATGATCCCGCCGTCGCACAACGCGGTGATCTACTCGGTCGCCGCCGGCGGCACGATCTCGGTAGCGAGCCTGTTCCTCGCCGGCATCCTGCCGGGCCTTCTTTTCGGCGTCTGCCTCATCGGCCTCGTCATCTGGACCGCGCGCAAGCGCAACTTTCCCGTGTCCCAGCCGATCCCGCTGCAGGAGGTGCCGCGCATCGTGCGTGAGGCGCTGTGGGGACTCGTGACCGTGATCATCATCATGGGCGGCATCCTTTCCGGTGTCTTCACGCCCACCGAATCGGCGGCGGTGGCGTGCATCTACGCCTTCCTTGTCACCTTCCTCGTGTATCGCGACTACAAGTGGCGCGACCTGCCACACCTCATCCATCGCGTCATCAAGACCGTGGCGATGGTGATGATGCTGATCGGCTTCTCGGTCGGCTTCGGCTACATGATGGCCATCATGCAGATCCCGGCAAAGGTGACCACGTTCTTCCTCGGCATCTCCGAGAACAAATATGTCTTCCTCCTGCTCGTCAACATTCTTCTGCTGCTGCTCGGCACCTTCATGGATCTCGCGCCGATGCTCCTTATCTGCACGCCGATTTTCCTGCCGGTGATCTACAAGCTCGGCATCGACCCGGTGCACTTCGGCATGATCATGATCCTTAATCTCGGTATCGGCCTCATCACACCTCCGGTGGGTCCTACCCTCTTCGTCGGCTGCGCGATCGGCAAGGTCACCATGGAAGAAGTGTCGAAAGAGCTCTGGCCCTTCTACGGCGCCATGTGCTTCGCGCTGCTGCTCGTCACCTACATCCCGGCCATCTCGCTCTGGATTCCCGGCCTTATGAAGTGACCGCTTCGGAAAACGTGGTCTGTCCCTGCTTTTCCGGCTAGAGTTGTGGCGTAAATCTCTTGAGGAGGAGAAACGATGGCCCGCTTTACCCGCCGCAAATTCCTGCAGGCCTCCGGTGCCGGCCTTGCGGGAGTCCTTGCATCGCATCAGGCGCCGGTGTTTGCGCAGCAGTCGCAGGTGCACTGGATCAAGTGGAACGACTTCGTGCCGGCATCCGACGAGCTTCTTCGCAAGTCGCTCCTGCCGGAGGCGATGAAGGCGCTCGGTATCAAGATCAACCTCGAGACGGTGAACGGCAACGATCTGCAGCCGCGCGTCACCTCGGCGATCCAGTCCGGGACCGG